>OJRQ01000160.1_pt1 | contig 53767 bp, 38 predicted proteins | sample 1599271 | NCBI WGS metagenome assembly OJRQ01 (sample SAMN03922533, study PRJEB24848) | human gut metagenome | isolation source: stool sample | host: Homo sapiens | place: Germany | collected 2010-05 | reverse complement strand
ATTTACAAAATCATTCTTAGAAGAAACAGATGAATAATCTACAGTCTTAATACCGCGTCCTTTTTTCACTTTTTCTAAGTAACTTTTTGCTTCAGCTATTTTAAGCAAATCACCTTCTGTATAAATCGCTTCAGCCGCAATATAATATACTTCAGACATGCGAATCATCGGAATAATCTGATTATTTGCCTTACCGTATTCTGTACTTTCCACTTGTTTATAATATTTCAATGTACGGTAATTATATCCATAGTATTTTGATTCCAACTGATACTTAAAGCGAAAATCATTCTCTTTCTCTATACCATATACAGCATCAAGCATTTTACTACTCCAAGACAAATAGTTCTGATCAGATTCTGATTTACCATCAGTCAGATGATTAATCTCACTATCCCAGTCTACTAATTCTGTAGGAGAATACAATGCAAAAATTATATTATCATACATCTTCATATTACCGTTCTTAAAGTTATCAGAAGCATAATAAGATTCGTCGGCTGCAAAATATTTTGTTTTCTCCTCTTCATCTATCAACTTCTTCGCTTCCGCATATGCTTCGTCGTTCATTCCTGCATATAAATATACTCTTGCTAATATGGCTGTTACAGCATAGTAATTCAAGCGGTACCCTCTTAACGCAGCAAAAGCACCTTCACCAGCCACTTTTTGCACAAAGCGCCTATCAGGATTAAAATTTGTACTCTCTGTATCTATATCAAATAAAATACGTTGTGATTCTTTTAGATCAGCAATAGCATGTTCCAGACAATAGCTAACCGTTTGTTTATCATTTACATAACTAGGATATTTGTCTACATACGGAATAAAAGTACGTGTACTAGGATTCGCAGCAGGAGCAGGAGCATACATACGAAGTAAATCAAAATGCATATATGCACGTAACCCTATTGCTTCTCCCAAAATCATACGGCGTTCAGTATCGTGATCATAAAATAATGCAGGATCAGCAACCTCTGCCTGCTGTATCAAGTTATTACAGTTGGCAATAATATTCCAAGCTGCATTCCACATAGCATCTGTTGTTGGTGTCAACTCTGAATGCTTATAATTAAAATTACAGATTTTACTCATTGCCTGTCCACTACCACTCGTTGGAGCTCTATTCTTATCATACACTTGTCCCCAAGCATCTACAATCCCCCACGTCAAATTACTTCCATACAAATCAAATGTTGATAATTTACGATAAATACCATTCAATGCCGTCCGGAATCCATCACCTGAAGAAAAAAGATATTCTTCCTTGATTTCATCAGAAGGATATAAATCAAGCCAGTCTTGGCAGGATGAAAACGTTAGTGCCAAGCAGGCTAATGATATGATTGTTCTATATATTTTTTTCATTATAGTAAGTCTTAAAATTGTGCTTTAATTGAAAAATTCACTTTCCATGATTTTGGATAACTTAATCCACGCTCTTGACGGATGGAGTTCCAATTTATAAAGTCACTTGAACTGGCCTCAAGACGAAGCATATTCATACCTAAATACTTCCTTATCCATTCACGTTTGAAATCATAACTCAATGTCAATGCACTCAAACGGATATAAGATTTATCCTGTACAAAACGTGATGTAGGCAAAGTAGTCAATTTACTATCCTTAATATTTTTAAACTGGGCAACATCACCAGGTTTTTGCCAGCGATCTGTCAATACTCGTAAATCCACATTTCCTCGCTCTATCGCTGCATTCTCCACTCGATCTACCAAAGTCTGATTGTACTCTTGCCCTCCCCATTCATATAAGAAAGAAGCAAACAGACTCCATTCTCTATAAGTAAGATTTACACCAAATGCTCCATTAAATTTCGGTTCTGTATTACCCACAACAACTTCTTGCGTAGCATCCCATTTATCGGACACTGTACCATCTCTATTCAAATAGATCTCTTTACCAGTAGTTGGGTCGATACCTAATGATTTAACTGCCCAAATGGATGTCAATGATTGCCCCTCTTCATATTGTGCAATAGGCACAGAATAATTAGCATCTTTCAATGAATAATTTATATTCTGTGCATCCTGCTCCTTTTTATAAAATTCAGCTACACGTTGATTATATGCTTTCTGTGAATCAGATATTTTCAATATTTTATTGGTATTGTGTGCCATATTTCCCCACAAAGCTACTATCCAATCACGATTCCGATACACATCAGTACGTACAGTCAACTCAAACCCCTTATTCATAACTTCACCCATATTACTTTTATAGGTAGAAAAACCTGAAGTATTAGAAAGACTGACATCATTAACTAAATCTATCGTTTTCTCATAATAATAGTCAGCTTCTACTGTTAAACGCCTGTCAAAGAACTGCGTTTCTACACCAATATTAAACTTGTCTGTTTTTTCCCATGTTAAATCCTTGTTACCCAAAGCTTTTAATACAGCTCCGTAACCAGTTGCATACCATTCATCGAAAAGAGTTTCATACATTGTAGTTGCTGCATAGGAAGGGAAATTTACTTTTCCCGTACGTCCGTAAGAACCACGTACTTTCAATTTATTCACCCAGTTATTTCCTTTTAAAAAATCATAATTATGCAAGTTTACTCCCAAACCTCCAGAGAAAAAGGGTGCCCACCTTTGATTAGAACCAAATGCAGAAGAACCATCAAAACGTACCGAAACATCCGCTAAGTAAATATCATTCCATGTATAGTTAGCTGTAGCCAATACACTCACCATGCGAGAAGTTCCTTCTGTACGTGTTGGTTTTTTATAGATTTCTGAAGCATAATTTAAAGAGTGAAATTGTCCTGATGAAAATCCACGATAATGGGCACTCGTATTATCCTGCGAACCTGCCGAGGCTTCCCATCCTATAGATACATTTAAATTATGTTTTTTCTCAAATGTACGTGTATAATACAAAAAAGCATTTGCATTCCAGTCTAAATTATTCCCATTAGTTGTATATAGATCCCCTACCTTATCTTCATTCCCACTTGAAGATTCCCCCAGCACACTAGTTTTAGACGATAACGGATCTATAAATTTCTCACTATTAGCATACTTTCTAGTCACACTAAATTGGCCTCTTACAGTCCAATGGTCAGTCAAGTACCAATTTAAACTTAAATTATTTGTAATCTCATCATATGCATTCCAATCATAATTCGCCAAAGTTGCCTCGTATAAAGGATTATTTGCTGCACTATTCCTATCCGTTTTCGAGAAGGCTAGTTGTTCTACTAATATTCCATCTTCATAAGGAGTATCATAAGGTTGCATGCTCGTGTAATCACTGAATGAGCCATAGGGTGATTCAGTTGATTTCGTATGAGTAAAAGACACTGTATTTTTTACTTGAAGGCTTTTCATTCTATAATCCAAAGAGAAACCGACACTATAACGATCGCGAGAGGATCCTTTCATAACCCCTTTTGTTCCATTATAAGAAGCATCCACACCATACCTTAGGTTTTGTGTTCCTCCTTCTACGTACACACTATGTTTATGATCAAAAGAATTTCTTAATGGCAATACTAACCAATTTGTATCCACTCCTTTTCGTATCTGCGCATATTTTTTACTATATGAATTTATGATATTTCCCATATTATCTCCTGCCGATACATCAAACAACCCGGCAAGTCTCTCTATTTCCAACTTCTCGGATGCGTTAGCCAAATTATAATCTCTCAAGTCAGGCATTTCCAAAGTCCCTGTAAAATTATACGACACACGTACCTCACCCGGTTTAGGAGCCACTGTAGTAATGACAACAACCCCATTTGCTGCACGTGAACCATAAATTGCAGTTGCAGCAGCATCCTTCAAAATTGTCATACTTTCAATTCGGGTAGGATCAAGATCATACACCTTCTCTATACTCACTTCAAAGCCATCTATAATGAAAGTAGGCAAGTTAGGATTATTCTCTAAATTTGATTTAGAAAGTTGATCTTTATCCAAATCCCTCACTCCAACTCCTGAACGTCCACGAATATACATCTCTGGTAATGCATTTGGATCTGAACCAAATTGCGTATTTGTCATAAGACGGAAAGAAGGATCAAAAGACTGCATAGCATCAATTACATTAGTTTGCGATACCTTCCGTAAATCATCGCCTGTAATCTGCGTAGAACTACCAGTAAAGCTAGTTTTACGAACATTACTATATCCTGTCACAACCACATCTTCCAGTGTTTTTACGTCATCAACCAAAGTAATTTCAAGACTTTTCCGACGAGTAGCATCCACTTGAAGAGTCTGCTTTTTCATACCAATAAAAGAGATTTCCAAAGTCACCTTATCATCCTTAACATCCAAAGTAAACTCACCTTCAATATTGGTAGAAGTACCCGTACGAGTACCTTTCACAATGATGCTGGCTCCTGGAATCGGCTCCTTATTCGAATCAATAACCGTACCACGGATACGATTATCACGCTTCTCGGTCTGCAATTTGCGAACAACAACAATACCGTCTTTCACCACATAATCAAATCCCTGGGGATTTAAAATCAACTTTAGAGCGACTTCCCATTTCTCATTTTTTGCATTAATTGATACGGGAGGAACTCCTTTAAACATTTGTGAATTATACAACATATTCACTCCTGTTTGTTTCTTCACTGCATCCAAAACTGTCTCGATAGAGACATTATGCAGATTCAAAGTTACCGTCTTATCCTGTGACGGTAGAGCCCATGTGCTAAATGTGCAACACACTGCCACTAAAAAACATAGTAGCCATCGTTTTTCTCTCATAAATTAATGATTAAACTTTACCTAATATTCTATTTATTCTTACTCTTTCATTCCATCGTATATCAACACTTTCCGGCCACTGATTTTATAAGTCAGATCGCCTGTCAGTTCCAAAGCATCCAAGAAAGAATTGACTGCTCCATAACGTTTCAAACTACCACTGTAAGTTATATCGCGTAGATCCGGCGTTTCATAATAAACCTGTATATCATACCAGCGTTCGAATGTCTCCATAATCTCCCCTAAAGAGCGGTTTTTAAAGTTGTACACACCGTTTACCCAACCGATATATTCGTCCAGATCAACGGTACGTTTCTCTGTGCCATTGGCAGAGACTACTGCTTGTTCGCCCGGCTGAAGAGTTACCGTTCCAACATTCGGTGCAGAGAATTGTACTTTTCCGCGCACCAATGTAGTGTAACAAACGGAAGCATTAGTATAAGCATTCACATTAAACGCCGTACCAAGCACCATCACTTCACCAAGATGAGTTTGTACCACAAATGGATGAGATTCATCCTGCACAACTTCAAAATAAGCCTCACCCTCCAGAGCTACAACCCTGCGTTTACCCGCAAAACGTACCGGATAAGTCAACTTAGAACCAGCATTCAAATGAACTGTCGTTCCATCAGCGAGGATTACAGTATTTTCCCCTCCACGTGGTATAATAAGTTCATTTGACTTAACCGGCTTCTCTTCGACGTTTTTCTCTTCGTGTTGTGTTGTGACGGTTGGTTCATATGACAGCACTCCTTCCTTATATTTTACCTGGACGCCGTCTACTATTACGTTAACTTCTTTCTTATGCACATCAATAATGCTGCCATCGGGTAAAGTCAATTGTGCCTGTTGAACTCCCGGCTGAATCAATGGTCTGCTTTCCTCTTCAATCGAACCATAATTCGACATATAGAAAGATAAACCGATTACTAAAAAAACAACAGCTGCTGCAACAGACCACCAAACCCGGAAAGTACGAGGCTTCTTTATTACCTCCGGTTCCGTTTGTCCGATTTTCTGAAGGAAAGATTCATAGGCTTTCTTTGATGAATAATTTTTATATTCTCCAAATGCAACTCTTAATGTCTCACCATTCTGCAATTGCTCATACACTTTTTGCAAGTCCGGACATTCCGCCAATCGCTTTTCAAGCTCTTGCTGTTCCGATTCATTAGCTTCTCCTAAAAGAGCTTTCTTCATTAAAGCGGCATCTTGATATACATTTTCGAACTTCTTCATCTTATTTCTCCTTTTTAAATTAAACAACTGTTTAATTTGCTTTATTATAGATATACATAACTCACAGAAAAGGGTGACAAAAAGATGATATTTTTTTGAGATAAGATTATAAAGAAGAGGATTTTAAGAGTAAGAATATAACATTATGTCACGATATAAAAGGAATCCGTTCGCTTTTAACAAAGAAAACAAATCTTAAGTAATCAATAAAAAGATGAAGATGTATCAAATTGACTTTTTTATCTTTTTAGAGAAATAAACAAAGAATAATAGAATGAACAGAGTCGCCCAGCCTCTCACGAAGGAATTTATAGCTGCGTGTCTTTTGAGTTTTAACAGTATTGATACTTATTTCTAAACGTTCCGCTATCTCTTCCCATGTATGTCCTTCGATTCTCATTAAGATAATCCGGCGTTGCTCGGACGGAAGTTCTTCGATATAGCAATAGAGTTGCCGGATAATTTCTTCTTTCACCGTCAATGCATAAATCATATCTTCGTCCTCCACGCTTTCTTCTTCGGCTAAAGAATTCAATATGGTATCATGAATTTGATTATTGCGTATATATAATAAGGTATTATTATAGCAGGCACGATAAAGATAATTGGTAAGCTCTTTTATATCGGAAAAGGTACGCTTCCCTTCCCATACAGAAATAAAAACGTCTTGCACCAAATCTTCTACCGCATCGGGGACCGGCAATATCTTTGATACATAAACACATAAGGCAGTATAAAAACGATCGTAGAAATCGCCCCACATCTTTTCATCCTTCCGGTTTACTCCCGCTACTATGGTGTCAATTTTATCGTTCATACTGTCACATTACCTGCGAAAAAAGGAAACAGAATTCATAAAAATCGCCGTAACTACTTACTTTTGCGATATTTACGATTGCAAATATATTGTTTTTTTTCAAAAACGCAGACTTTGCCGGCTTACAAAATAGAAAATAAAAAAGTTCTTTCTCATACATAGAGATTTTTTCACTTTCATCTTTCATCTATCACCAGACTTCTTGAAACAGTTTATTCATAGTACTTTCAAGCATGGTGATAGATTGCCGGTAACCTATCACCTTATCTATCATCTATCACCACCATTTATCGCTCTGATTTCTTGCTTTTTCCCTTCAATTTTACCGGGAATCTTGTCCTATGATAGCCACCAGACTTTATTTTTTGATTTCAAATATGAGTCAGACAAGACAAATGCTGACAAAACAATCGTAAGCTATAGGACGGCAGTTCGTATCCCACAAGACGACGATCTGTTTCATGCTTTGAAACACTCTGTTTCATTACGGGAAACACTTTGTTTCACACCGAGAAACGAATCGTTTCAAGCCTTGAAACAAAGTGTTTCAAATAAGGTTGAAACTAATTGAATCCAAGCAAATAGCAAATTGACCAAAAAGAAACTTAAACGAGCTTACCTTACAGTTCAAATGAGAAGCAAAAGAAAATAATAGTTGAAAACGAAAGGGTACAAAAAAAGAGCGAATCATTCCGCTCCACATTTAAAGAATCCCCATAAATGGGATTCTTCTTTTTCTTCATCTTTCATTTACTCGTTACCTGAAAACGTCTTTTTCCTAATACCTAATCAAAACAATCTTTTTCCTAAAAACTAATCTTAAAATCTAATACCTTAATTTTATAAACCAATACCTTTTAATTATTACCTTTTTCTAATACCTAAAAATATAAGTAGTTTCACAACTACGCTGCAAAGGTATAGTTGTTTGCGAAAACAACAAAAGCCACTATACAAAAAAACACATTCAGGCTTGTTTTTTTGACTTATGTCAAGACGTAGGGTAGATTTTGAGTGTAAACCTCAAGTTTATTCCCACAGCAATCCGTATTTTCAACAAATCTTTCCTTTTACTCTCTAGTTGCACTCATAATTGAGCAAGCACACAACTAACAAAAAGAAAGCAAAACAAGGGATTGAAAAGACAAACTATTGCCATTCCATCCAAAAACATACAATCACAAAAGCCAATAAGCGGTCTATTTTCGAACAATCTGCATATTTCTAACCCGAAATTACGGCGTTTTTTTCAGTTAAGCCGGATTCCTCCTCGGATTTTCAGAAGCAAAAACAGCTTGAAGATACAAGTCTCACAACTTTTCTGTAACTTTGCAGCGTTTGATAATAAATAAGATAGGAATGGATTTTAAGTACGACGTAATTGTAATTGGTGCCGGACATGCTGGTTGTGAAGCAGCGGCAGCCGCTGCTAATTTAGGTTCCAAAACTTGTCTCATCACTATGGACATGAACAAGATTGGACAGATGAGTTGCAATCCGGCTGTAGGAGGAATCGCCAAAGGACAAATTGTACGTGAAATAGATGCATTGGGTGGACAGATGGGATTAGTGACAGATGAGACTGCCATTCAATTCCGAATTCTAAACCGCTCGAAAGGTCCAGCCATGTGGAGCCCCCGCGCCCAATGCGACCGGGCTAAGTTCATTTGGTCCTGGCGAGAGAAACTGGAAAATACACCCAACCTTCATATCTGGCAAGATACCGTATGTGAACTGCTCGTAGAAAACGGTGAGGTCACTGGATTGGTCACCGCATGGGGCGTCACCTTCAAAGCGAAATGCATTGTGCTCACCGCAGGAACTTTCCTCAACGGACTGATGCATGTAGGACGTCATAAATTGCCGGGAGGAAGAATGGCCGAGCCGGCTTCTTATCAGCTGACCGAATCCATCGCCCGTCACGGTATCTCTTACGGAAGGATGAAAACCGGTACTCCGGTACGAATCGACGCGCGTAGTGTTCATTTTGACCAGATGGAAACACAAGACGGTGAATCGGACTTCCACAAGTTCTCATTCATGAATACTAGCACGCACCACTTAAAGCAACTTCAATGCTGGACATGCTACACCAATGAAGAAGTACACCGGATTCTGCGTGAAGGTTTGCCGGATTCTCCCCTGTTCAACGGACAGATTCAAAGTATCGGGCCACGCTATTGTCCGAGCATCGAAACTAAGATTGTCACTTTCCCGGATAAAGATCAGCACCAGTTATTTCTCGAACCGGAAGGAGAAACGACACAAGAGTTATATCTTAACGGATTCTCTTCTTCGCTTCCGATGGAAATACAAATTGCAGCACTGAAACAAATCCCGGCTTTCAAAGATCTGGTTATCTACCGCCCGGGATACGCTATCGAATATGACTATTTCGATCCGACTCAATTAAAACATACGTTGGAATCGAAAATTATCAAAAACTTGTTCTTTGCCGGACAAGTAAACGGAACCACCGGATACGAAGAAGCAGGAGGACAAGGATTGATAGCCGGTATCAATGCACACATCAACTGCCACGGCGGAGAAACATTTACTTTAGCTCGCGATGAAGCATATATTGGCGTATTAATCGACGATTTGGTTACCAAAGGTGTGGATGAGCCTTACCGTATGTTTACCTCGCGTGCGGAATACCGTATTCTGCTTCGCATGGATGATGCCGATATGCGCTTAACAGAGAAAGCATTTAAGCTTGGGTTGGCAAAAGAAGATCGATATCAGCTAGTAAGAAGCAAGAAAGAAGCTGTGGAACAAATCATTTCTTTCGCGCGCAACTATTCGATGAAACCGGCACTAATCAACGATGCTCTCGAAAAGATAGGGACAACTCCCCTACGTCAAGGTTGTAAGTTGATAGAGATTCTGAACCGCCCGCAAGTGACAATAGAAAATATAGCAGAATATGTTCCGGCGTTTCAACGCGAACTGGAAAAAGCGACGAGTTCGGATCAAGACCGGAAAGAAGAGATTCTCGAAGCTGCCGAAATCCTAATCAAGTATCAAGGATATATTGATAGAGAGAGAATGATAGCTGAAAAACTAGCACGATTGGAGAGTATTAAGATTAAAGGAAAATTCGACTATTCCACCATTCAATCCCTTTCCACCGAAGCTCGGCAAAAGCTGGCAAAGATAGATCCGGAAACAATCGCGCAAGCGAGCAGAATTCCGGGAGTCTCTCCAAGCGATATCAATGTGTTGCTGGTGCTTTCGGGGCGATAAGCGGCAACGTTTCACGTGAAACAAAGCATTTAAAGAAACAATATAATTCAATGATTATGAGCAAAGAAACACTAATCAAAAGCATTCGGGAAGTACCCGATTTTCCGATTCCCGGAATCCTGTTCTACGACGTCACTACTCTATTCAAAGATCCATGGTGCTTGCAGGAATTATCCAATATCATGTTCGATATGTATAAGGATAAAGGAATCACCAAAGTGGTGGGTATAGAATCAAGAGGCTTTATTATGGGACCGATTCTGGCAACCCGTCTGAACGCCGGTTTTATTCCAATCCGCAAGCCGGGCAAACTCCCAGCAGAAACGATTGAAGAAAGCTACGATAAGGAGTATGGCAAAGACACGGTGCAAATTCACAAAGATGCACTGGACGAAAACGACGTAATTCTACTACATGATGATTTGCTGGCAACAGGAGGCACCATGAAAGCAGCTTGCGAATTGGTGAAAAGACTAAAGCCTAAAAAGGTATATGTAAACTTCATCATCGAATTGAAAGAACTGAATGGAAAATCTTTGTTCGGAGATGACGTAGAAGTAGAATCGGTATTGTCTTTATAAAGGATTTGCCTCTATTTGCAGAGAATGTGTCAAAAGTAAGCAGCTAGCGATCTTTCGTACCTAACAATTATGAATACAGAACCAGAAAGCAGAGCCAATGAATATTTGAAAGGGATTGTAGCCAACCTTCCCGAGAAACCGGGTATTTACCAATACTTGAACACGGAGGGCACAATTATATACGTTGGAAAGGCTAAAAATCTAAAGAAAAGAGTCTACTCCTACTTCAGCAAAGAGCATGAACCGGGAAAGACACGAGTGCTGGTCAGCAAAATCGCCGATATTCGTTATATTGTAGTCAACACGGAAGAAGATGCGTTATTGCTGGAGAATAATCTGATAAAGAAATATAAGCCGCGCTACAACGTTCTATTAAAGGATGACAAGACATACCCTTCTATTTGCGTACAAAACGAGTATTTTCCCAGAGTTTTCAGAACAAGGAAGATTATCAGGAACGGTTCTTCGTATTATGGACCGTATAGTCACATACCATCCATGTATGCGGTACTGGATCTGATAAAGCATTTATATCCTTTGCGAACTTGCAGTTTAAACCTAACTCCGGAGAATATACGGGCTGGTAAGTTTAACGTATGCCTGGAATATCATATAAAGAACTGCGCAGGACCATGCATCGGGCTACAATCACAGGAGGATTATCTCAAAAACATTGATGAAATCAAAGAGATCCTGAAAGGAAACACACAAGAAATCAGCCGTATGCTACTGGAAAGGATGCAGACATTAGCCGGTGAGATGAAGTTTGAAGAAGCACAGAAGGTGAAAGAGAAATATCTTCTGATAGAAAACTACCGTTCCAAATCGGAGGTAGTAAGCGCTGTATTGCACAACATAGATGTATTTTCTATTGAAGAGGACGAGTCCAATTCCGCTTTCATCAACTATCTGCATATTACAAACGGCGCCATTAACCAGGCGTTTACATTCGAATATAAAAAGAAGCTGAATGAATCAAAAGAGGAGCTTTTGACACTGGGTATTATCGAAATGCGGGAACGCTATAAGAGTCAATCCAGAGAGATTATAGTGCCTTTTGAACTTGATTTGGAGCTAAATAACATCGTATTTACCGTTCCACAGCGGGGAGATAAAAAGAAATTGCTGGATCTTTCGATTCTAAACGTGAAGCAATACAAAGCCGACCGTCTAAAACAGGCGGAAAAGCTGAATCCGGAGCAAAGAAGTATGCGATTAATGAAAGAGATACAGCAAGAGTTGCATCTGGACAGACCGCCTTTGCAAATTGAATGCTTTGACAACTCAAACATACAGGGTTCTGATGCCGTGGCCGCTTGCGTTGTCTTTAAAAAGGCTAAACCCTCAAAGAAGGATTATCGGAAATACAATATAAAGACGGTTGTAGGACCTGACGACTATGCATCCATGAAAGAGGTCGTCAGAAGACGTTATCAGCGCGCTATTGAAGAAAGCACCCCTCTGCCCGACCTGATTATCACCGATGGTGGAAAAGGCCAAATGGAGGTCGTTAGAGAGGTGATTGAAGATGAGCTGAACTTAACAATCCCGATTGCCGGACTGGCAAAGGACAATCGCCATCGCACATCGGAACTGCTTTTTGGATTTCCTCCGCAGACTATCGGTATCAAACAGCAAAGCCCGTTATTCCGTTTGCTGACACAGATTCAGGATGAGGTGCACCGCTTTGCCATCAGTTTCCATCGTGATAAACGCAGCAAACGGCAGATAGCATCGGCATTAGACAATATCAAAGGGATTGGAGAAAAGACAAAAACAGCGCTTCTGAAAGAATTTAAGAGCGTAAAACGGATCAAAGAAGCCTCTTTTGAGGAGATTGCCGCTGTGATTGGAGAAGCGAAAGCCAAGACTGTAAAAGAAGGTTTGAATAACGAACAACAATAAGGAAATACGTCAGCCAAGGCGGCACCCAAGATAGCGAATTGACAACAAACAATAACGAATGGTCCTATTGACTACGGAGCGAATTCACAATATTTTCCCATCAACACACCGTTTTCTCTTCTGAATTTTGTAAATTTGCCTTTCCTAATCATGAAATAGAATAAATAACAATGAGAATAGTCATACAACGGGTAAGCCATGCGTCAGTAACTATTGAAGGACACTGTAAGTCGTCCATTGGGAAAGGGATGCTGATATTAGTCGGTATTGAAGAAGCAGACGGGCAGGAAGATATCGACTGGCTCTGCAAGAAGATTGTAAATCTACGTATCTTTGATGATGAGAATGGTGTAATGAACAAATCTATCTTAGAAGATGGAGGTGAGATTCTGGTTATCAGCCAGTTCACGTTACACGCTTCTACCAAGAAGGGAAATCGCCCCTCCTATATCAAAGCTGCCAAGCCAGATGTCTCTATCCCACTCTACGAACAATTCTGCAAAGATTTAAGCGGTGCATTGGGAAAAGAAATAGGTACAGGCATCTTTGGAGCGGACATGAAAGTTGAACTTTTAAACGACGGTCCCGTTACTATATGCATGGATACAAAAAACAAAGAATAATAACTAACCATCAACAATTATGACTCTGGAAGAAGCACAGAAACAAGTGGACCAATGGGTGAAAACATACGGTGTCCGCTACTTCAGCGAGTTGACCAATATGGCAGTTCTCACGGAAGAGGTAGGAGAACTGGCGCGCGTCATGGCCCGCAAATATGGAGATCAATCCTTTAAAGAGGGAGAGAAAGATAATATAGATGAAGAGATAGCAGACGTTTTATGGGTGCTTCTCTGCATTGCCAACCAGACAGGTGTAGACATAACCACTGCTTTCCAGAAAAGCATGGATAAGAAAACGAAACGAGATAATAAAAGACATATCAACAACCCAAAACTGAAAGATCATGGAAGAGAATAACTCACAGCCCAACAAGTACAATGCCGCATTGGCAAAGTATAATACCAATCTGAGCGATGCAGATATTCAAGCTCGCGTAGCTGAATTGATTGAGAAAAAAGTGCCGGCAAACAACACGGAAGACGTTAAGAAGTTCCTGTTCAACTGTATTGATCTGACTACTTTGAATAGTACAGACAGTGACAAAAGTGTGATGCACTTTACCGAAAAAGTCAATCAGTTTGACGACGAATATCCTGATCTTAAAAATGTTGCAGCAATCTGTGTATACCCCAATTTTGCAGCCATCGTTAAGAATACGCTGGAGGTAGACGGAGTCAATATAGCCTGTGTATCAGGAGGTTTTCCCTCTTCGCAGACATTCATTGAAGTAAAAGTGGCAGAAACAGCATTAGCAATCGCAGAAGGTGCAGATGAAATAGATATTGTCATTTCCATCGGCAAATTCCTAAGCGGAGACTACGAAGGAATGTGTGAAGAAATACAGGAATTAAAGGAAGTTTGCAAGGAACGCCACCTCAAAGTGATCCTCGAAACTGGTGCACTAAAGAGCACTTCCAACATCAAGAAAGCCTCTATCCTATCCATGTATTCGGGCGCAGATTTCATCAAGACTTCCACCGGTAAGCAACAGCCTGCCGCTACTCCGGAAGCCGCTTACGTGATGTGTGAAGCCATCAAAGAATACCACCAGAAGACCGGAATCAAGATTGGATTCAAACCGGCAGGTGGCATCAATACCGTTAATGATGCGATTATTTACTACACAATTGTAAAAGAGCTATTGGGTGAAGAATGGCTGGATAATCAACTGTTCCGCCTGGGAACCAGCCGCTTAGCCAACCTCCTTCTTTCTGACATCAAAGGGGAAGAAATCAAGTTCTTCTAAGCTAAAGGCTACATTAGCAATCAAATACGCCTTACCGCGCGATTCCCGTACTCCGGGAACCGACGCGGTATTTTTTATTTAAGAAAATCTAAAGATAGTTACAGGAGAATTCAGAAAAATACTTATCTTTGTAAAAGGTTTAGCGATGAAAATATAGCTAATTAGTTATATTAGAGAACGTTTCATTTATTACCAATTCCTGGAATTCGGCAAAATTCAAAGTTATGAATGGTAATAAGCAAACGGGTCTCACGCACCTTCATGTATATACTTTTGTTATATATCGAATGGAGCGTGGGACTGTTGCTTGTATACTCATAACGGCTTGCCGAAGCCTCAGGAAAATACATGGCAACAGTTCTCACGCTTTTCATGAACCTTTGGAGGTATTAGGATGGACGCATATACAAGAACCTTAAGATTCAATCACAACCCTCTGAACCTCATCCTCGGAGCAGAGAAAAAGAAGGGGCTACGCATCGGTTATATGGAAGCCGGACTGCAAGGCTTCTATCTCAACTCCATAGAGACCGGAATCCATCCGCAAAAGCTATCCAAACTGCTAACAGAGGAGTTTCACTGCACCGATAATGAGTCCGCCACCGGACTATTCCAGTTCCTTATCAACGAAGGCGACAGAGTCTCCTACCAGATTATGCTCCCCTATTTACTCTCTACAGAGAACATCAACGAGTTCGAAAACATCATTCAAAAGCGTTTTTTCGGAGTGGAACGCTTTATCCGTCAAGGAAAGAATCTATACAAATTTGTGAAATATACAGAGGAAAGAAGGGACCCTATTATATGGATAAATGACTTGGAAAAAGGCATTATCGGATGGGATATGGGACTGCTTGTGAGCCTGGCGCGCGCCTCCCAAGCATGTGGTCACATCACCAAAGAGAAAGCCTGGGACTACATAGAGCAAGCCGCCAAATTATGCTCTTTAGATCTTCATACAGCGGAAGAAATAGACAAGAGTTTCCTTTTAGGAAAAGCGATGAAATCGGAAAAGATAGAAGATTGGGACCGGTTATTATTGTGCTATTCACTTCTGGCAAAATACCGGAGGTAACTATTTTTCGCGGTCTACTACGTAATCCAGATAAGCCCGGAGAGCTGCACAGATATCAGAATCCGGTAAAGAAGCCAATAGATTGAAGGCTTTTTGCTTATAGACATTCATAGTCTGAACCGCATATTCAATACCTCCGTTTTCTTTAATAAACGAAATCAAATGAGCTATTTCATCGAGAGTAGCCGTACCCTCCTTTACCTTGATTGCAATTTCTTGCGCTTCCTCGTTTTTCGTCGTATTCAGCACATACAAAGCGGGTAATGTCAGTTTACCTTCAAGCATATCATTACCCGTAGGTTTACCAATCTCCTTATTATCAAAGTAATCGAAAATATCATCCTTTATCTGGAAACAGATACCAATATATTCGCCCAGCAAACGGGCAAGTTCAGCTTCCCCCTCACCCACACCTACCGAGAAAGCGGCAGCCTTTGTGCAGGCAGCAAAAAGAGCAGCAGTTTTCTTGCGGATTACATCAAAATAGACTTCCTCGGAAAAACTGTGATTACTTACATTTGAAAGTTGAAGCAACTCACCGTCAGCAAGATCCTGTCCAAGAGTGGACACCAGCTGAATAATACGATGGCTGGTTGTCAGTTCAGCGTGTACGAGGCTGGTTGCCAATAAATAGTCACCCGTCAGCACGGCTACTTTATTATTAAAGATAGCATTTACCGAAAGCTGTCCACGACGTTCGGAACTTTCATCCACTACGTCATCATGTACCAGGCTAGCCGTATGAAGGAGTTCCAGTGAAACAGCCGCATGAAGAGTGGAAGGACATATTGCGCCATAAAGACGCGCCACGAGTAAAACAAGAATAGGCCGCATCATCTTACCATTCCTCTGCCGTATGTGAGATACGACGCTATCGAGCAATGCATTTGAACTGGAGAGAGAACTATCAAAAAGTTCTTTGAAGTCGCCCAGTTCCGCTTCAATCGGAGTTCTGATAAGTGAGATACTGTCCATTTATTACACAATTTGAGCACAAAAGTAATAATAAAACGCTTAATACCGTATTTTTTTGTACTTTTACCATGAAAAATTAATTAAATCTATGGATTCAGGTAATAAATTATTTCTTTTAGACGCTTATGCATTGATATATCGGGCGTATTACGCCTTTATTAAGAACCCAAGAATCAATTCCAAAGGATTCAACACTTCAGCCATACTGGGTTTTGTGAACACCCTCGAAGAAGTACTGAAAAAAGAGAATCCCACTCATATAGGAGTAGCCTTCGACCCCGCAGGTCCCACCTTCCGCCACGAAGCTTTTGAACAATATAAAGCACAACGCGAAGAAACTCCGGAGGCAATCCGTCTTTCCGTACCTATTATAAAGGATATTATACGCGCCTACCGCATCCCTATTCTGGAAGTGGCAGGCTATGAAGCCGATGATGTGATAGGTACACTCGCTACCGAAGCCGGTCGCCAGGGTATCACTACCTATATGATGACTCCCGACAAAGATTACGGGCAGCTGGTAAGTGACAAAGTATTTATGTATCGCCCTAAACACACAGGAGGTTTCGAAGTGATGGGCGTTGAGGAAGTGAAAGCCAAGTTTGACATTCAGTCTCCGGTACAGGTGATCGATATGCTCGGACTGATGGGCGACTCTTCGGATAACATCCCCGGATGTCCCGGAGTAGGAGAAAAGACTGCTCAAAAACTAATCTCCGAATTCGGAAGCATCGAAAACCTATTGGAACATACCGACCAACTGAAAGGAGCATTGAAAACAAAAGTGGAAACTAACCGGGAAATGATTACGTTCTCGAAATTTCTCGCCACCATTAAAATCGATGTCCCCATCCAACTTGAAATGGATGCTCTTGTCCGCGAAGAAGCAGACGAAAATTCACTTCGTAGCATTTTCGAGGAATTAGAATTTAGAACACTCATTGACCGGGTGCTCAAAAAAGATATTTCCGGAAACGGAATAACCTCTGCCACCGGAAGCAAAGTTGCCACTGGGAAAAGCGCCCCCTCTCCTCTTCCACTTTTTCCCGAAGAAGGAGGCGGAATGCAAGGCGATTTATTTGCGAATTTCACGCCCGATGAACCGGGTGAAGCAAAAAAATCGAACCTAGAGACGTTAGAATCGCTCACTTATAGCTATCAACTTATTGATACAGAGGAGAAAAGGCAGGAAATTATTCAAAAGTTACTTACATCGAAAATTCTCTCGTTAGATACGGAAACCACCGGAACCGAACCAATGGATGCCGAATTAGTCGGAATGAGCTTTTCGATTGCAGAGAATGAAGCTTTTTATGTTCCCGTACCATCGGACCAAGACGAAGCGTTAAAAATCGTAAATGAGTTCCGTCCGGTCTTCGAAAATGAGAATTCGTTAAAAGTCGGACAAAATATCAAGTACGACATGATTGTTCTTCAAAATTATGGCGCAACAGTAAAAGGTCCACTTTTCGATACGATGATCGCTCATTATGTTCTTCAACCGGAACTTCGTCATGGCATGGATTATCTTGCGGAAATTTACCTGCACTATCAGACTATCCACATTGACGAACTGATAGGTCCCAAAGGAAAGAATCAGAAGAACATGCGCGATCTCGACCCGAAAGATGTATATCTATATGCCTGCGAAGATGCAGACGTAACTCTGAAACTGAAAAATGTATTGGAGAAAGAACTGAAAGAAAATGATGCAGAACGTTTGTTCTATGATATAGAAATGCCACTAGTTCCCGTATTAGTTAATATAGAACGAAACGGAGTATTGCTGGATACGGAAGCATTGAAGCAATCGTCCGCCCATTTCACCGCCCAGATGGAGCAAATCGAAAAAGAGATTTACGAATTAGCCGGTGAGACTTTCAATATCGCTTCGCCCAAACAAGTCGGTGAGGTACTGTTTGACAAACTGAAAATCGTAGAGAAGGCAAAAAAGACTAAGACCGGCCAGTACGTCACCTCAGAAGAAGTGCTCGAAAGCCTCCGGCACAAACATCCGGTAGTAGAAAAGATTCTGGAACATCGCGGACTGAAAAAGCTATTGGGCACGTATATCGACGCACTCCCCCAGCTCATCAATCCACGCACAGGAAGGGTGCACACCTCTTTCAACCAGACTGTAACCGCTACGGGACGCCTTAGTTCAAGCAATCCGAATTTACAAAATATCCCTATCCGCGACGAGAACGGAAAAGAAATCCGCAAGGCTTTCATCCCCGATGAAGGCTGCCTCTTCTTCTCTGCCGACTATTCGCAAATTGAGTTGCGCATCATGGCACACCTTAGCGAGGATAAGAATATGATTGATGCTTTCCTTAGCAATCACGATATTCATGCGGCCACTGCTGCCAAAGTTTATAAGATCGACCTGAAAGACGTAGGTTCCGACATGCGCCGTAAAGCCAAGACTGCCAATTTCGGTATCATCTATGGCATATCCGTATTTGGTCTTGCCGAACGAATGAATGTAGACCGCAAAGAAGCCAAAGAGTTAATCGACGGTTACTTTGAAACTTATCCGGGAGTAAAAGCATATATGGATAAAAGTATCCAGGTGGCCCAGGAAAAAGGCTATGTGGAAACAATCTTCCACCGAAAACGCTTCTTACCGGACATTAATTCCCGGAATGCCGTTGTACGCGGATATGCCGAACGAAATGCCATCAACGCCCCTATCCAGGGAAGTGCGGCAGATATTATAAAAGTAGCAATGGCACGTATCTATCAACGGTTTCAGGCCGAAGGAATACAAGCCAAAATGATCCTGCAAGTACATGACGAATTAAATTTCAGCGTTCCTGTCAATGAAAAAGAGCGTGTAGAAGAAATCGTCATCGAAGAAATGGAGAAAGCATACCGCATGCACGTCCCCTTGAAAGCAGATTGCGGATGGGGCAAAAACTGGCTTGAGGCACATTAAACCATCAAGTGAATAAAGGCCACCTCAATAAGGAATTGCTATCTTTTAGACACTAATTACACAAGGAGACTCCACCTTATCAGGGACCTCCGCTTACAAAATGGAGGCAAGTCTGGGTAATAACATTATTTAACTCTGTATCCAGAAAGCTAGAAAAAAGATTCCTTTTTCGACGAAGTGATTCATTCTATATCCGGCAGATTGACTGCCGGATATTTTTTTGTCACCAATATTGGCAAAAAGCTAGTTATCACCCACCTTCACTCTTGACATTTTGACAATCTTTTATCTTCAAAAATGCATAAATACCAAATTAATATGTAGATTTGCAGCATAAAACCAATGTATTTGGTAGACAAATGAAAGTATAACCCAAAAACTTAAATAGCCATGAAAGCAAAAGTATCTTTAAAAATGTTCGTTTTATCTGCAGCTCTTCTTGTTGTATCGCTTGCTACTTCTGCACGTAGCTACGATAATCAATTGATTTATAATCCAATCGAAGAGAATGGCATGACAGTGGGACAAACCGTTTACAAAATGGACGGAAATACACTTGCCAACTACATGAAGTACAACTACAAGTACGATGACAACAAACGTATGATTGAAAGCGAGGCCTTGAAATGGAACAATAGCAAAGACGCATGGGAAAAAGACCTACGCATCAATTACACTTATGAAGGCAAGACCGTTACTACGAATTATTATAAATGGAACGCTAAAAAACAAGCCTACGTACTGGTACCCGAAATGACCGTTACGATGGATAATACAAATATGTAACATAAATTCTCTCTCATTCTAATATTCTAACAAAAGGATACGCCGCTTCTGCTGAAGAAGTGGCGTATTTCATAATATGAGGTCTACATTACAAAACAAAGAAACGCTCTTGCAGTTCTTTTAGATAACTTCGGGAAATAATCAGATCGTTCTTATCGTGAAAAGGCGGATAAAGTTGACAGCATTTACCATCAATCATTGCCAGATAATTAACATTTACAATAGCAGATTGGCTAATCTGTACAAAAGCTTGTGAATAACTGATAATATCTTCTGCTTTTGTATTTCGCTTCAAATTCAGACAAGTTTGATTAAACAAGACCACCTGCCATTGACGTTTATCTTTCAGATATTCAAAAAAGCCGATTTCTTCCAGTCGCAAGAGTTTGAAGCCTGTCACTGTACTAATCATAAACATGCCTTGCTGGGGCATCAATGCACTAATAGAAGAAGCAAAAGAAGGCAAAAGAGGAAGCGAAGTAGAGCTCATAGCCTTCCGGTAACGGTCCATAATTACTTTCAGGTCTTCTGCTTCAAAAGGCTTCAGCAGGAAGTCGAAAGCCGACTCACGCAACGCCTGAAGCAAGTATTTGTCATAAGAGGTGTAAAACACAACCTTCATATCCCACAAAATATCCTCCCTGATTTCACTTAATAGATTGAGTCCCAACGTATCCGGAAGTTCCACATCAAGAAACAATAAGTCCGGATGCAACTCCATAATCATCTTTTTACCTTTTGCACCATTCCCTGCGATTCCTTTTACTTCAAATTCACGATAGGGCTCCAACTCTCGGCGCAAAGCATCAATCGCTGTACGTTCATCGTCAACGATGACTACCTTATACTTTTCTTCTGTCTCCATCATAAATCATAAGAAAAACGAAACGGGATATATACCGACACTTCCGTACCGGTTTGTCCATCGCTTCTGTTGGTTATATTAAAACGTATTTTATCACTCTTGTTCTTTGTATTCAGTAATTGAATGGTCTGATACAACACTTTCAATCCTGTACCAGTACCCCGTGTGGCGGAAACTACCTGCGGGAGATACCCGCGTCCGTTGTCGGTAACCGTTATGCGAATCCCATTTGTTTCACGGGAAACATATACCATTAGCTCCTTTTTTCCGTCCTTTCCCGCCAGTCCATGTTTAATAGCATTCTCCACCGGAATTTGCACAATCATAGATGGAATCATGATGCGGGTTGCATCTAAACCGTCCTCCACCGTGATTGTTGCGACAAAATCTTCTCCGACACGTCCACGTTCCAGTTCGATGTATGTACGGACGAAATCCAGTTCGTCTTGCAAGGACACACTCAACTTCTCGGTCAGTTCGAGGCTCCGACGAAGATACTTCACCAGCTCCATCAGATTACGTTTCACCTCTTCCGAGCCGTTAAACTGGTTGATTTCACGTCCCAATACATTAAAAGTGAAATGAGGAGAAATACGGCTCCGCAAGTTCTCCATGCGAACCCGGTTGATTTGTTGGAAGAAACGCTGACGAAGAAACTCCCTCTTTTACGCATATACCAGACAACCACCACTACTCCCGCCACAAGCAGCACGCAGACAAGCACCCAGATAAATACGCTCAATTTGAGCACCCTCATCTCTCCTGCCTGTCGCTGAATCTGCATTTCTTTACGAAGCACGATTGTATCTTGCCGATAGCGCATATCCAGTTCGGCAACACGCATCTGTACTCGTTCGCTACGAATGGAATCATCCAAATGACAATCGCGTTTCAGATACTCATAGGCATGACGGTAATCACCAATCTGCTCAAAATAATGTTGTAGATACTGATTGCGTATAGTCAGCATATTAGCGTCAAGATGACCGACAGGAGCAGTCCGGGCAATCATTGTTTTCGCTTGAGCTATATTTCCTTTCTTCAATGCCAGTTCAATCATCTGGGTTTCGATGTAATGTACAGCCGAGTTATGCTGTATATCGGAGAAGAATCGATAACTCTCGTCCAGACAGGACTGTGCGGAGTCCAGTTTGTCAGTCAGCAGATACAATTCTCCCAGGTTGACTTTGATAAAATTCTGTTCAAACACCATCTGCGGATAAGAAGAGACGAGCACATTGGCCCTGCGCATATATTTCAAGGCTTCCTGATAGTCTTTCCGGTAATAATAATGATTACCGCGATTGTTGAGATAGGTCCATCGTTCGCTCACGTTCATTTCATCGAAATACTGTCCGGCCAATTCATAGTAATGATTGGATAAATCGAAATCCCGCAGTTCCATGTAGGTTTGCCCTAATCCGTAGTAGACAGGGAATTTCGCGTGCTCGGACAAGTTTAGCGAATCACAGAGAAACAGGGCACGACGATAATACGAAGCAGTGTGTGCCAAGTCACTGCGATGCAGGTAGGCATCAGCAGTATTGATACAAATATCCGGGAGCAGGTGCAGTTTTTTTCCTTTCAGACGATATTCGTAGGCTTTCTTATAGTCGGTAATTGCAGAATCAGGGCGGTTCAGTTGCATCCACACGTTGCCTTCGATATTATAAACATCGGATAATACATCATTCCATTGTGGAGATTGGAGAGATTCAGAAGATTGGGAAGCATTGCGGAAAAATTCCTTTACCCGGCGATTGTAATAGAGTATAGAATCAAAATCGGAAGAGACAAAGAATGTTTTCCCATAAAGGGCAAGCAAACGATAATAGACCTGGGAATCTTGCGCCTGTGTCAGTGCGTCAAGCACCTGTGAACGGGAATAATGCACATTGGAAAACAAAGAATCCTGTACACGAACTTCCAGAGAATCAACCAACACCTGTTCGCACGAAGAGTTATTGCGGTGTCTATCAGCATATCCGCAACTCAACAACATCAACAGCCCCAACAGTCCAAATAGTTTCATAGCAGTCTTCCGATTCATCAGTCCCCTTATTCATGTCATGTTTTGAATGTGACAAAAATACATTATTTATCCTGAATCCCAGCGAATTTTATTATTTTTTTTAATACCTTTGTGCCCATATAAATATGAGTAACTGACCTAATGAGTCCACTGAACTTCACCCACATTTTGACACAGGCAGTCGATGAGCTATCGGAAAGCGAATCTTATAAAGGACTGTTTCATCAGCACAAAGATGGCGAACCACTGCCCTCTGCTAAAGTCTTGTATGAAATTATTGAGCTTTCACGCTCCATTCTCTTCCCCGGATACTACGGAAATTCTACTATTAACAGCCGGACAATTAATTATCACATCGGCGTCAACATTGAAAAATTGTTTGACTTACTTTGTGAGCAGATCCTGGCCGGATTGTGTTTTAGCACTTCCATAGAGGGGAAATGCAACGTCTGCTCCGACTCGAAACGGGAAGAGGCAGCACGTCTTGCTGCTAAATTCATCAGTAAGCTACCTGCCATGAGAAGAATACTGGCAACCGATGTGGAAGCCGCCTATAACGGTGACCCGGCTGCCGAAAGCTATGGGGAGGTAATTTTTTGCTATCCGGCCATTAAAGCGATCAGCAATTACCGTATCGCGCATGAACTACTGGAACTGGGTGTTCCTTTGATTCCTCGCATCATCACGGAGATGGCGCATAGCGAAACGGGAATTGATATCCATCCGGCCGCAAAGATTGGCACTCACTTCACTATCGACCACGGTACGGGTGTCGTTATCGGTGCCACGAGTATTATCGGAAATAACGTCAAGCTATATCAGGGCGTCACACTGGGAGCCAAGAGTTTCCCGCTGGATGCCGACGGAAAACCAATCAAGGGAATCCCCCGCCATCCGATCCTGGAAGACAATGTGATTGTTTATTCCAACGCCACTATTTTGGGAAGAATCACCATCGGACGTGACGCAACCGTAGGCGGTAATATCTGGGTAACGGAGAATGTTCCTGCAGGAGCAAGAATCGTACAAACTAAAGCAAAAAAATAAAATCAAAAGAATCTATATGAGCGAACAATTCGAGATGATAGCCAAGACTTTCCAGGGACTGGAAGAGATACTTGCAGAAGAACTGACAGCATTAGGAGCCAACGACATTCAAATAGGACGCCGCATGGTTTCATTCACAGGAGATAAACGTATGATGTATAAGGCGAATTTTTGCCTTCGCACCGCCATCCGTATCCTGAAGCCAATTAAAAACTTTACAGCCAAAGATGCCGATGAGGTTTATAATCAAATACAGGCTATTCCATGGGAAGAATATCTCGATGTGAACAAGACGTTCGCTATCGATGCAGTAGTATTCAGCGATGAGTTCCGCCATTCGAAATTCGTTTCGTATAAGGTGAAAGATGCGATTGTGGATTATTTCCGTGATAAAACAGGAAAACGTCCGTCGGTACGTATCAACAATCCGGATGTACTTCTGAATATTCATATTGCACAGACTACCTGTACGTTGTCTTTGGACTCGTCCGGAGAATCACTTCACCGTCGCGGTTATCGCCAGGAAGCAGTAGAAGCCCCGTTAAATGAGGTATTGGCTGCCGGCATGATTCTAATGACCGGATGGCGCGGAGAATGTGATTTGATCGACCCGATGTGTGGTTCGGGTACTATCCCTGTTGAAGCGGCACTGATTGCTAAGAATATTGCTCCGGGAGTATTCCGTAAAGGGTTTGCTTTTGAGAAATGGGTAGATTTCGATGCGGATATGTTCGATGAGATTTACAATGATGACAGTCAGGAGCGCGAATTTGCTCATAAGATTTACGGATACGATAACAATCCGAAAGCTAATGAGATTGCGACTCACAATATAAAAGCTGCCGGTGTATCGAAAGACATCGTGTTGAAGCTGCAGCCGTTCCAGCAGTTTGAACAGCCGCAGGAAAAGTCGATTATCATCACTAACCCGCCATATGGTGAACGTATTTCCACTAATGATTTGCTTGGACTTTATCAGATGATCGGTGAACGTCTGAAACATGCGTTTGTAGGAAACGAGGCATGGGTGCTTTCTTATCGGGAAGAGTGTTTCGACCAGATTGGTCTGAAAGCAAGTCAGAAAGTTCCTTTGTTCAATGGACCATTGGAGTGTGAGTTCCGCAAATATGAGATTTTTGACGGAAAATACAAAGAGTTCAAGAGCCAGGAAGAGGGAGAAGAAAAAAAAGAGGCTGAAGGAGAACAGACTCCAAGATTCAGAGAAAGAAAAGAATTTAAGCCACGCCGCGAAGGTGAGTTCAAACCGCGTCGGGATGGTGAATCCAGACCTCGCAGAGAGGGAGAATACAAGCCGCGCAGAGAAGGTGGTGAGTTCAAAGGCGGTGACAGAGATAGAAAGCCGCGGGGAGAGTTTCGTGGAGGAAGAGATTCAAGAGGGCCAAGAGAATTTAGGGGGAACCGGGAGCCGAGGATTCCGAAGAAGGAAGAGGAATAAACCATTCAATAGTTAATGACACATTATAACATCACACACTCATTAACACCCTGATAACCAACTTGAGGTCACAAATTGCAACCTCAAGTTCAAATAACATTTTCGCCAATAAGCTATCTATGATAGCAACCAATTAAAGAAAAAATGAACGACATTGTTATCATTGAAAATAAAATTTATGAGATCAGAGGTCAAAAAGTTATGTTGGACTTTGATTTGGCGGAGATGTATGAAGTTACCACAGGTAACTTCAATAAAGCCATTAAACGAAACATCGAACGATTTCCTGCAAGATTCATGTTTCAATTAAATAAAGACGAGTTCAACTTGATATTCCAAAATGGAATATCAAGTTGGGGTGGTACTCGCAAAATGCCTTACGCTTTTACAGAACAAGGTGTAGCAATGTTATCTGGAGTTCTGAAAAGTCCCCGTGCTATTGAAGTCAGTATTAATATTATGGATGCCTTCGTCCACATGCGTCAATACCTGCTCTCCCATGCTCCGAAACAGGAATTGGAAGAATTGAGGAAAAGGATTGAATACTTGGAAGAGGACATATCCTCCGACAGAGAAAGCTACGAGAAGCAATTTGACGACCTATTCACCGCTTTCGCCAAGTTGAGTGCTGCCATTCAAATAAAGCAGACTCCCTTGGACAGAGTAAAAATAGAAGGATTTAAAAACAAATAATAAAGAAAAGAGCAATGAGTAAAATTGGAAAAAGAGCCATGCTTTTATTGTTGGCACTACCAATCGGATTCAATGTTATGGCACAAGAAACCAAAAAGCCGACACTGGAAGAATTGATTCCGGGTGGCGAGAGTTACCGCTATGCAGACAACCTGTACGGACTGCAATGGTGGGGTGACGAATGTATCAAGCCGGGCGTAGATACCCTTTATTCTATCCAACCCAAAACGGGGAAAGAAACAATGGTTATCACTCGTGAACAGATCAACAAAGTGCTTGAAGAGAACAAGGCAGGAAAGTTATCACACCTGTATTCCGTCAGTTTCCCATGGGCCGATAAGCCACAAATGCTATTCAAGATAGCAGGAAAGTTCATTGTATATGATTTCAAGAGCAATCAAGTTGTCAGCACTCTCAAACCCAAAGACGGAGCAGATAATGAAGACTATTGCGCAGCCAGTGGAAACGTGGCATACACGATAGGTAACAATCTGTATGTAAACGAGAAAGCGGTAACCAATGAACCCGAAGGCATCGTTTGCGGACAGACTGTACACCGGAATGAATTTGGTATCAACAAAGGCACTTTCTGGAGCCCGAAAGGTAACCTGCTCGCTTTCTACCGTATGGACGAGAGCATGGTGACACAATACCCGCTTGTAGACATCACTGCACGCGTAGGCGAAGTGAACAATGTACGTTATCCGATGGCAGGCATGACGAGCCATCAGGTAAAAGTAGGCATTTACAACCCTGCTACCGGTAAAAGCATTTATCTGAACGCAGGTGATCCCACAGACCGTTATTTCACCAATATCAGCTGGTCACCGGATGAAAAAAGCCTCTACCTGATTGAAGTAAACCGTGACCAGAACCACGCCAAACTTTGCCGGTACAACGCAGAAACAGGAGAGCCGATGGGCGTTCTCTACGAAGAAATGCATCCTAAATACGTGGAGCCACAAAACGCAATCATATTTTTGCCGTGGGACCCTACCAAATTCATCTATCAAAGTCAGCGTGACGGCTACAACCATCTTTATCTCTTTGATGCTGATGCAGCCAACATGAAAGGTGAAACTTATAACAGTGCCAACGGTGGTACTTATTTCCAGGCCGGCAAAGTCAAACAACTGACCAAAGGCAACTGGCTGGTCAGCGACGTCCTAGGATTCAACACAAAGCGTAAAGAAGTCATCTTCACAGCCGTAGAAGGCTTGAGAAGCGGACATTTCGCTGTAAACGTGAGCAATGGAAAAATAAGCCAACCATTCGAGAACTGCAAAGAAAGCGAACATAGCGGCATGCTTAGCGCTTCCGGCACTTATCTTATCGACCGTTATTCAACAAAAGACCAGCCTCGCGTCATCAACCTGGTAGACACCAAAAACTTCAAAGAAACAGCCAATCTGCTGACTGCTGAAAACCCTTACGAAGGATACCAAATGCCAAGCATCGAAACCGGAACGATCAAAGCGGCAGACGGCACCACCGACCTGCATTATCGCCTGATGAAACCGGCCAACTTTGACCCGGCCAAGAAATATCCCGTCATCGTATACGTCTACGGAGGTCCTCACGCGCAATGCGTCACCGGAGGATGGCAAAACGGCGCACGCGGATGGGACACATACATGGCAGGTAAAGGCTATATCATGTTTACCATCGACAATCGTGGCAGCAGCAACCGTGGACTGGCATTTGAAAATGCTACCTTCCGCCGTCTTGGCATCGAAGAAGGTAAAGACCAGGTAAAAGGCGTTGAATTCCTGAAATCCCTCCCCTACGTAGACAGCGAACGCATCGGCGTACATGGATGGAGCTTCGGAGGACACATGACTACCGCCTTGATGCTTCGTTACCCGGAAATATTCAAAGTAGGCGTTGCCGGAGGCCCGGTAATCGACTGGGGGTATTATGAAGTGATGTACGGCGAACGCTATATGGATACACCGGAAAGCAACCCGGAAGGCTACAAAGAATGTAATCTGAAAAACCTTGCCGGCCAACTGAAAGGTCACCTATTGATTATTCACGACGACCACGACGACACCTGCGTGCCACAGCACACCCTGTCGTTCATGAAAGCCTGTGTAGATGCCCGCACTTATCCCGACCTGTTTATCTACCCGTGCCACAAGCACAACGTAGCAGGACGCGACCGTGTACATCTGCATGAGAAAATCACCCGGTACTTTGAAAAACATCTATAACCTAATATAATGAGAAAATTATATCTAAAGAAACTATATGCTTATACACTTTGGGTATTAGCATGTAATCAAATAAATGATACACAGCAGGCTTATGAGTTTAGAAAAATTACTCCATTACTATGGGCAGATAATACAGAACCTACCATAAAGGCAATGGTACAATACCGTGCAAGTGTACTAATCAATTATATGTTTACAGAGCAGAATATAGTTAGTACCCAATGGAACTTTATAACTGCTTATGGTGATGAGTATTTTGAAGATATTGAAGAACTCGAATATACATTTGAAATGATTGCAAACTCATATCCTGATGCACGAGCATTTATCGATGCAATACTTGCAGACGACGATATTTAAGTCACACAATTGATATTAACCTAGTGTCATTGTTTCTATCTCATTAACTATTGACACATTAGCACATTACAAAGATGAAGATATTATTACTAGGCTCGGGCGGCCGCGAACATGCACTGGCATGGAAAATTGCCCAAAGTCCGAAAGTTGAAAAACTATACATTGCTCCGGGAAATGCCGGAACAACTGCCGTAGGCGAGAATGTCAACATCAAAGCAACCGATTTTGAAGCAATCAGTGCTTTTGCTCTAAAGGAGAACATCCAAATGATAGTAGTAGGTCCCGAAGATCCGTTGGTAAAAGGAATCTACGATTACTTCCAAAACCGTCCGGAGCTAAAGCATATTGCCGTGATCGGTCCTTCGGCTCAAGGAGCAGAACTGGAAGGAAGCAAGGAGTTTGCCAAAGGCTTCATGATGCGCCACAACATCCCGACAGCCCGCTACAAAAGCATCACTTCCGCAAACCTCGAAGAAGGTCTCGCTTTCCTCGAAACGCTGGAAGCTCCATACGTATTGAAGGCTGATGGTCTTTGTGCCGGAAAAGGAGTACTTATCCTCCCTACACTGGACGAAGCTAAAGTAGAACTGAAAGAAATGCTGGGTGGCATGTTCGGCTCTGCATCGGCAACCGTTGTAATCGAAGAGTTCCTAAGCGGTATCGAGTGCTCTGTATTCGTACTGACAGACGGAGAACACTATAAAGTCCTCCCCGTAGCCAAAGACTACAAACGCATCGGTGAAGGCGATAAAGGACTAAATACAGGCGGTATGGGTAGCGTAACCCCCGTTCCGTTTGCCGATGAAGTATTTATGGAGAAAGTACGCACACGCATCATCGAACCGACCATCAACGGCCTGAAAGAAGAAAACATCACTTACAAAGGCTTCATCTTCCTCGGCCTTATCAAGGTGAAAGGTGAACCGATGGTGATCGAATACAACGTCCGCATGGGCGACCCGGAAACAGAAAGCGTGATGCTCCGTATCCAGAGCGACTTCGTAGAACTGCTTGAAGGTACTGCCGCAGGCAACCTGAACGAAAAAACACTGGTGATGGACCCACGTTCAGCCGGCTGTGTCATCCTTGTCAGCGGCGGTTATCCCGAAGCCTACGAAAAAGGATTCCCTATCAGCGGACTGGAACAGGCTGCCGCTACCGACAGTATCATTTTCCATGCCGGAACAGCCATGAAAGACGGACAAGTAGTGACGAACGGAGGACGTGTGATTGCCGTTTGCTCTTACGGTGCAACGAAAGAAGAGGCACTGGCACAGAGCTACAAAGTGGCAGACATGATCGACTTCGACAAGAAGTATTTCCGCCGCGATATCGGATTCGATTTGTAATTCAAGTTTCGCACGCAAGTAGCCCTATTCCGCATAGCGTTGAACATCATTGACTTGTCAAGCATTAATAGTTGAGTTATCAAGTATTAATAGTTTAGACGACAATTGTTAATACTTAAGGAATCAGGTATTAACAGCTGACAGGATGGTTGTTAACATCAAGCATGCAGGATATTAATATCCGGAATATCAACCGAATGTACCTATAGTATCAAGAGATAACAAGTAATAAACTCATGAGAAATAAAAGACTACAAAGTCAAGTGACGGCAGGACGGTGGACCCTGCCTGCCGTTATCTTTATCTGCGCCCTGTGCTGGGTGTTGACTTACTTTTTATTTCCCGGTTCCATAGCCTCAACCGTACTCGAAGGCAGCCCTTCTGCCTGGCAACCCGCCCGCGATTTTCTGCTTCCGGGGTGGGCAGACCGGATTGTCAGCTTCCTGATTTATGCAACCATCGGTTACTTTCTGATAGAGCTGAACAATCAGTTCAGCATTATCCGTATGAGGGCTTCCATGCAGACAGCTATCTATTTCCTGCTGGTCACCGTCTGCCCGAAAATGCATTACCTATATACAGGAGATATTATTGCCCTGGGCTTTCTCATTTCCATTTATTTTCTGTTTAAAAGCTATCAGCAAACTCAAGCTGCGGGTTATTTATTCTACTCCTTCTTCTTTATCGGAGCGGGAAGTATTCTGTTCCCACAGTTCACCATCCTCTCGGTGCTTTGGTTGCTCGAAGCCTACCGTTTCCAGTCGCTCACTCCGCGTAGTTTCTGCGGTGCGCTGCTCGGATGGATGCTGCCATACTGGATGCTGTTCGGACACGCCTTCTTCTACAACGAGATGGAGTTGTTCTATCGCCCTTTCAATCAGCTACTAACTATCGGGGAATTCTTCAACCTGCAAATCCTCCAGCCTTGGGAACTGGCAATACTCGGCTATCTGTTGGTGATGTTCATCGTCAGTGCCGTCCATTGCATCGCCGCCGGATTTGAGGATAAGATACGCACACGCGCCTATCTCCAATTCCTGATAGACCTGACGATTTTCCTGTTCCTGCTGATTGCCCTGCAACCGATATATTGCAGTGCCCTATTGCCTTTGCTTATCATAAGCAACAGCATCCTGATCGGACATTTCTTTGTACTGACCAATAGTAAAAGTTCGAATGTGTTTTTCATCATTTCATTGGTCGGTCTCATCCTCTTATTCGCTTTTAATATATGGACGCTTTTATAGATTCAACGATACAACTCCTCATAGAATGGGGACTCCCGGGATTATTCATCTCGGCTTTATTGGCTGGGAGCATCGTGCCTTTCAGTTCCGAACTGGTACTGGTGGCACTGGTGAAACTCGGTCTGCCCCCGATAGCCTGTCTGATCTCCGCCACTCTGGGCAATACAGTAGGCGGAATGACCTGCTACTACATGGGGCGCCTGGGCAAAATCAGTTGGATTGAGAAATATTTCAAGGTAAAGAAAGAGAAAGTAGACAAAATGGTGAAATTCCTGCAAGGGAAAGGAGCATTGATGGCCTTCTTCACCTTTCTTCCCGCCATTGGGGAAGTGATAGCCATTGCACTGGGATTTATGCGAAGCAACACATGGCTGACCATCGTTTCCATGTTTGTCGGCAAACTGATACGTTATATTCTTCTCCTGTATGCACTCGAAAGTGCCTGGGACGCTATAGCAGGATAAGGATTTTAAATATCAGGTATAAAGTATTAGACGTTAGGCAGTAAGCATTAAAGATTGTATGATGGAAAGGATTATTGAGAAAACCGACGACGGGAGCGCTACCCTGTTTGTTCCGGAATTGAATGAACATTATCATTCAACGAAAGGGGCACGCACGGAGTCTCAACATATTTTCATCGATATGGGACTTAAAGCCTCTTCCGCCACTACTCCGCGTATTCTTGAGATCGGCTTCGGGACAGGGCTAAACGCCTGGCTCACCCTTGAAGAAGCAGAAAGAAGCAGACGGAATATACTCTATACAGGATTGGAACTCTATCCACTGGAATGGCAGACGATAGAGCAATTAGGATATATCTCCAATGATGAACAATTAACGACGACCGTCCGGCAGCAACCGGCTATCGAATTGTTTAAGCAACTTCATACATCACCTTGGGAGAAAGACGTGCAACTCACTCCACACTTCACCCTACGGAAAGTAGAGACAGATGTAAACAAATGGGTTGAGAACAGAGAACGGACAATGATCAATATCAATGATAGTGTAACCAACGCCGAATCACCTGCCCTGAATCTTTCATTTAACCTCATTTACTTCGATGCCTTTGCACCGGAAAAACAGCCGGAAATGTGGTCGCAAGAACTATTCAACCGCCTCTACGTTTTATTAGATAAAGACGGTATCCTGACCACTTACTGCGCCAAAGGTGTCGTCCGCCGGATGTTACAGACAGCCGGATTCACAGTAGAACGCCTGCCCGGACCTCCGGGTGGTAAACGGGAAATATTACGGGCCCGAAAATAAGAATAGAAACAAGATAAAAAAGAACCCCCGAAATAGAAGAAGTCATGAAAAAACAACTAAAAGATATGAGAACCCTTTTCCTCCTTAGTGCCTGCCTCCTAATGGCAGCCTGCACAGGACGCTCTTCCCAAGCAAGCAACGATGACGAAGCAAAACCGGTGATTACCGTCACTCTGGAACCGCAACGTTATTTCACGGAAGCTATTGCTGGAGATAAATTTAAAGTAGTCAGCATGGTCCCAAAAGGTTCCAGCCCGGAAACCTATGATCCTGTCCCCCAACAACTTGTTTCTCTGGGAGACAGCAAAGCCTATTTCCGCATCGGATACATCGGATTCGAACAGACCTGGATGGATCGTTTGATGAACAATACCCCCCATATTCAAGTGTTCGACACCTCCAAAGGAATCGACCTCATACTCAACAATGATGACCACGACCACGGACATAACAGCCACGACGGGCATATCCATGCTGTAGAGCCGCACGTATGGAATTCCACCGGTAATGCTTTAATCATTGCAGGAAACACCTACAAAGCCCTTAGCCAACTGGATAAGACAAATGAGGTATACTATAGAAACCGCTACGATTCGCTCTGCCAGCGTATCCAGCACACCGACAGCCTGATTCGCCGTCAACTCTCCGCTCCCGAAGCAGCCAAAGCCTTCATGATTTATCATCCGGCTCTCTCCTACTTCGCCCGCGACTACGGATTGCATCAGATTTCGATCGAAGAAGGAGGCAAAGAACCCTCTCCCGCTCATCTGAAAGATCTGATAGACGTCTGTCAGGCGGAAAATGTAGGCGTTATCTTCGTTCAACCGGAGTTTGACAAACGCAATGCGGAAACCATCGCGCAACAAACCGGAACGAAAGTGGTCCCTATCAACCCGTTAAGTTATGACTGGGAGGAAGAGATGCTGAATGTAGCCAAAGCCCTTGCGCCACAGGCTGCAACAAAATAAATGTATAAAGAAAGAACCCATCAAGCCATTTCCAACGATGAAACCAATAATCGAAATAAAGAATCTTTCCGCCGGATATGACGGTCGCACTGTTCTCCACGATGTTAATCTAAGCATCTACGAACGGGATTTTCTAGGTATTATAGGTCCGAACGGAGGCGGCAAAACGACCCTTATAAAGTGCATCCTCGGTCTGTTGAAGCCAACCGGAGGGGAAATTATATTCCATACTCCTGAAAAAGCATCTACTAAAACCACTTCTACTTTCCTGGGTTATCTGCCTCAATACAACAGTATAGACCGGAAGTTCCCTATTTCCGTGGAAGAAGTGATCCTATCCGGATTAAGCATACAAAAATCGCTCACTTCACGATTTACTCCCGAACAGAAAGAGAAAGGTAAACAGATTATTTCCCGCATGGGGCTTGAAGGACTCGAACACCGTTCTATCGGGCAATTAAGCGGCGGGCAGCTGCAACGTGCCCTGTTGGGACGTGCCATCATCTCCGACCCTGCAGTATTGATTCTCGATGAACCCAGCACGTATATCGACAAGCGTTTCGAAGCACGCCTTTATGAGTTATTGGCTGAAATCAATAAAGAATGTGCCATTATCCTTGTCAGTCACGACATCGGCACTGTATTGCAACAGGTAAAATCTATCGCTTGCGTCAACGAAACGCTGGATTACCATCCGGATACAGGCGTTACTACCGAATGGCTGGAAAGGAACTTCAACTGCCCTATCGAGCTATTGGGACACGGTACATTGCCTCACCGGGTTTTAGGAGAGCATCATCACCATCATTAAAGTTGCCATAGACTCTATATAGATATACGGCTTCCTTGTTTTAAAATGTATCTTCCCTCTCTGCTGCCTTCCGGAAGAGTGAAAGAGATAGTAAATCACCCCTTTGTTACTTAATATTTCTTACTTTCTTCCTCATTATCCTTACAAATCACTATCTTTGCGACCTCATAATTTGTTTTTAACGAATAAACTACGATAGTGCTAATGAAACAGTACAGAACCGTAAACAACCTTATGGGTTGGCTTACATTCATCATTGCGGCAACCGTCTACTGCCTGACAATAGAACCGACCGCAAGTTTCTGGGATTGCCCGGAGTTCATAACCACCGGCTATAAACTGGAAGTCGGACACCCGCCCGGCGCGCCTTTCTTCATGCTAGTGGCGAATCTGTTTTCTCAATTTGCTTCCGACGTAACAACTGTTGCTAAAATGGTGAATTACATGAGTGCCCTCATGAGTGGCGCCTGTATCCTGTTCCTTTTCTGGAGCATCACCCACCTGGTACGCAAACTGATTATCACTGACGAAAACAATATCACCAAAGGACAGCTTATCACAGTGATGGGTAGCGGACTGATCGGTGCACTGGTTTATACATTCAGTGACACATTCTGGTTCTCGGCCGTGGAAGGTGAAGTATATGCCTTCTCCTCCCTGTTTACCGCTGTTGTTTTCTGGTTGATTCTGAAATGGGAAGACGTAGCCGACCAGCCGCACAGCGACCGTTGGATTATCCTCATCGCCTATCTGACGGGATTGAGTATCGGTGTTCACTTGCTGAACTTGCTTTGTCTGCCCGCCATCGTACTGGTATACTATTACAAGAAAACTCCAAACGCTACCGCCAAAGGTTCGTTAATTGCGTTATTCGGCTCAATGGTACTCGTTGCAGCCGTGCTTTACGGCATCGTACCGGGTATTGTGAAAGTAGGCGGCTGGTTCGAGTTGTTGTTTGTCAACGGACTCGGAATGTCGTTCAATTCAGGTGTAGTGGTTTATATTATTCTGCTTGCAGCGGCTCTGATCTGGGGCGTATACGAAAGCTATACCGAAAAGAACAAAACACGCATGGCTATCTCCTTTATCCTGACGATTGCCCTACTGGGTATCCCGTTCTATGGGCACGGAGCCAGCAGTATTGTTATTGGAATCTTGGTCATCGCTGCACTGGGTCTTTATCTTGCTCCGAACATTCAGACCAAGATTAAGGAGAAATGGCGCATTTCCGCCCGCACCATGAACACAGCCCTGCTGTGCACCATGATGATCGTAATCGGGTATTCTTCTTACGCACTGATCGTTATCCGTTCTACTGCCAACACTCCGATGGATCAAAACTCACCGGAGGATATATTCACCCTGGGCGAATACCTCGGCCGTGAACAATACGGAACCCGTCCGCTCTTCTACGGCCCTGCTTTCTCTTCGAAAGTGGCACTTGACGTAAAAGACGGCTATTGTATTCCGCGCCAATCGGAAGCAGGAAGTAAGTTTGTCCGCAAGGAAAAGACTTCGCCCGACGAAAAAGACTCTTATATCGAACTTCCCGGACGTGTGGAATACGAATATGCACAGAATATGCTTTTCCCGCGTATGTACAGTTCGTCACACGCACCGCTCTACAAACAATGGGTAGACATCAAGGGATATGACGTTCCTTACGACCAGTGTGGAGAGATGGTGATGGTAAACATGCCTACCCAATGGGAAAATATCAAATTCTTCTTCTCCTACCAGCTAAACTTCATGTACTGGCGTTACTTCATGTGGAACTTTGCCGGACGGCAGAATGACATACAGGGTAGCGGAGAAATTGAGCACGGCAACTGGATCACCGGTATTCCGTTTATCGACAACCTACTGGTAGGTAACCAGGAATTGCTTCCGCAAGATCTCAAAAACAATAAAGGGCACAACGTATTCTACTGTCTGCCGCTGATTCTCGGCTTAATCGGACTCTTCTGGCAGGCTTACCATAGCCAGCGAGGTATCCAGCAATTCTGGGTGGTATTCTTCCTGTTCTTTATGACAGGTATCGCTATCGTGCTCTACCTCAACCAAACTCCTGCACAACCCCGTGAACGAGACTATGCGTATGCCGGTTCGTTCTATGCCTTTGCCATCTGGGTAGGTATGGGAGTGGCAGGTATCATCCGCATGTTGCGAGATTATGCCAAGATGCAGGAACTTCCGGCAGCCGTTCTGGCTTCAGTGCTCTGTTTGTTCGTCCCCATCCAGATGGCGGGACAGACATGGGATGACCACGACCGCAGCGGACGCTTCGTTGCCCGCGACTTCGGACAGAACTACCTGATGACTTTGCAGGAAGAAGGCAACCCGATTATCTACACCAATGGTGATAACGATACCTTCCCATTGTGGTACAATCAGGAAACGGAAGGTTTCCGTACGGATGCCCGCACCTGTAACTTAAGTTACCTGCAAACAGACTGGTATATAGACCAGATGAAACGTCCGGCCTACGATTCTCCGTCACTCCCTATCACTTGGGACCGTGTGGAATACGTGGAAGGACAAAACGAATATATCTCTATCCGTCCGGAAATGAAAGCTCTTATCGACAGCTATTTCAAACAGGCAAACGAACTGGCTGCACAGGGAGACACTACCATATTGTCGCTCGTTCACTCCATCTTCGGTGAGAATCCTTATGAACTGAAGGAAATCATCAACCGCTGGATGCTTGGCAAGAACGACCAATTGAAAGAACTTCTCAAGAAGACAGGAAAAGAGATACAACTTCCGCTCATCCCTACGGACAGCATCGTCATGAAGATAGATAAGGAAGCCGTACGCCGCTCCGGCATGAAAATACCGGAAGCTCTGGGCGACTCTATCCCCGAATACATGACAATCACCCTTAGAGACGCCAACGGCAACCCGAAACGCGCCCTCTACAAGAGTGAGCTGATGATGCTCGAAATGCTTGCCAACGCTAACTGGGAACGTCCTATCTATATGGCAATCACCGTAGGAAGCGAAAACCATCTGGGCATGGGCAACCACTTCACACAGGAGGGTCTCGCCTACCGCTTCACTCCGTTCGATACGGACAAACTGGACAGCAAGATCGACAGTGAAAAGATGTACGACAACCTGATGAACAAGTTCAAGTTCGGCGGTATCGACAAGCCGGGTATCTACATCGACGAGAACGTGATGCGTATGTGCTACACGCACCGCCGTATCTTCACGCAGCTCGTAGGACAGCTTATCAAAGAAGGTAAGAAGGACAAGGCACTCGCTGCACTCGATTACGCCGAAAAGATGATTCCGGCAATCAACGTACCGTATGACTGGGCAAATGGCGCCTTCCAAATGGCAGAGTCTTATTATCAACTGGGACAGAACGAGAAAGCCAACAAGATTATCGACGAGCTTGCCAACAAGTCGCTCGAATACATGATCTGGTATCTTAGCCTGAACGATAACCAGCTTGCCATTGCCAGCGAAAACTTCGTGTACAACGCCAGTTTGCTTGACGCCGAAGTCCGCCTAATGGAAAAATACAAATCAGAAGAACTCGCAAAACATTACTCTACGCAACTCGATCAGCTATACAACGAGTACGTGACGAGAATGAAAGGGAAATAATTTAGGTATGAAGTAATAAGTATTAAGTATTAACGTAGCTTCCGGCATGTTTTCCGTAAGGTATAATACTTAATACTTATTTCCTAATACTTCAAAACACAGACTCTCATGTTTATAGAACAACCACCTTGGCTTTTCCGGGCGTTGTATCCACAAGCTATCTTCCGGATGGACCCGAATGAGCGGGCAGTCTATCTGACTTTCGACGACGGCCCCATCCCCGAAGTAACTCCCTGGGTACTGGAAATACTGGAAAAGCATCATATTAAAGCTACCTTTTTCATGGTAGGCGACAATATACGCAAACACCCGGATGAATACCGGATGGTGGTAGAGCACGGACACCGCATCGGTAACCATACTTTCAACCACATCCGTGGATTTGAATATTCCAATCCGGATTACCTGGCAAATGCCAGAAAGGTAGATGATATTATTCATTCCGATCTCTTCCGTCCACCACACGGACACATGGGATTCAGGCAGTATTATACGTTGCGCTATCATTACCGCATCATTATGTGGGATCTCGTGACCCGCGATTACAGTAAGCGGATGCGCCCGGAACAAGTGCTGAACAACGTGAAACGCTATGCGCGAAACGGTTCTATCATCACTTTCCACGATTCGCTGAAGTCATGGAACAACGGTAACCTGCAATACGCACTTCCCCGTGCCATCGAGTTCCTGAAAGAGGAAGGTTATGAATTCAAGGTGTTATAATCTTTGAAAAAACAGAAACTTCGAAAAGAGCAGAGCTTCCTGATAAGAAAGAAAAGGTTTCTGATGAATAAAAAAGCTCCCTGACAAGAAGAAAAAATATAAGCCGAGGTATTATGCCCCGGCTTTTGTAGTTTAAAGCCCGTTTCGTGCCCAAAATTGAAAGATCCCTCCTCTTTCTTACAAGATGCCAGTGCAACCGCATTTCGCCTGGTAAAGGGCAAAAAAAGGGCAAAAAGAGGGCAAAACAACCTGCATTCAAAAAGTTTCTGATTCACATTACCATTTCCAACCGTATTTTTTTATACATTTGCAACGGTCTCTTCCGCAGAAAGCCTCCGGGTGGCGAGGGAGAGACGTTTATATTGAGAAGACGTTTACAAGCGTTTGTCATTTGTGTTCAGAACTTCGCAAACTTTGACCTATCGGAATGACTAACAGCAACAAAGACGTCCTCCTGATGTGTATTTATATACATCCGTGCCTCACTTTGGAAAACAAAGGGAGGCTACGGGTGTTGTACATATCGGCGTGGGCTTTCTGCGTTGTTCGTTCCCGATAGTTGGCATTGCGAAGGCCTTGAACACGGAACGGACGAAGGTGAGAGATTCCCACGCCTTTTCTATATATTCCTGTCAACAATAGATTGAATTGTCCGCCCAACGGGAGTCTGGGGGACACACATAAGCAGAATAGGCACATGATTCATGCGGGACAACTTATTGAACGCACGCTTCACGAACAGGGACGCACCGTCACCTGGTTCGCTACCCAACTATGCTGCACACGCCCCAATGTTTACAAGATATTCCGGAAAGAGAATATCGACATCCACCTGCTCTGGCGCATCTCCTGCATCCTCGGCCATGATTTTTTCCGCGATCTTTCCGACAGCATCAATACCGGAAACTTCCCCAGTGTATCCAAATAGGATACAATTCCGTATCGTTCTTGGAACTATGCTTTCACCCGGTAGTATACTCCTTTCGCATACCTTTGCAGGCATATTAACATATAATCACAAAAGGACATGAAAACGAAAAAACTATTTCTGATTATTGCTCTGGTTGTCGGTTGTGCCGTCGGAGCCCATGCGCAAAAGACGGTCTTCAAGTTTCGTGATGCACAGGCACGTGCAGGCGATGCAGTTACTGAAGTTTGTGTCAAACCCACAGTTGTCGAGGTGAAAATACTGGAAGATAAGGGACGAATCAAGGATGAATGGACACTAAGCAAAGAGGAAGTGGAGATCGCCATGAAAGGAGAACTTGACAACATCCGTGCATGGGGGACGTATCTGTCCACCATCAAATACAACTGCGATGTCATCATGGGAGCCACTTTCAAAGTGGAAGATAATGAAAAAACAGGGGGATACACGGTTACAGTAGTAGGTTATCCCGGCATCTTTGTCAACTGGCATCCTGCCACCCAGGACGATTATGAATGGATACGTCTGCAGAAGTTATCACCCACGGATGGAAAAAGCCAGATAGCACCTGTCGTTAAGAATAAGAATTAATCACTAAAACATAAATAACAATGAAAAAAGTACTATCAATGATTGCCGCACTCTTATTGTGCGTAGGAACTCAAGCGCAAATCGTATCATCCAGAAGTGCAATCGTCAAAATAGAGAAGCAAGCCAGCAGCACACAATGGTTCTTGCGTGCAGGTTTGAATATCATGAACTTCTCCGGTGACGGAGCCGAAGGAGCTGACTCAAACATCGGATATAACGCAACATTTGGCTACCAGAAGCCTTTAGGCAGCACAGGAGGATACTGGGGAATGGAATTTGGACTCGGCTCCCGTGGTTTCAAAGTGGAAGACACGAAGTGCATGGCTCATAATATACAATACTCTCCGTTCACATTCGGATGGAAATTTGCAGTGGCGGACAATGTTCATATCGACCCGCATGTAGGAGTCTTTGCCAGCTACGATTACACGAGCAAAATGAAAGCAGACGGAGAGAGCATCAGTTGGGGAGATTACGCAGATTACATGGAAGTTGACTACAATCATTTCGATGCCGGTATGAATATCGGTGTAGGAGTCTGGTACGACCGTTTCAACCTGGATCTCACCTATCAGCGCGGATTCATAGATACATTCAGCGATGCCGACGGATTCAAGACCAGTAACTTTATGATTCGTCTAGGTATTGCCTTCTAAGGACAACCAAACCTCAATAAACCATATTATTTATTCAGCGTCCACGATCTTTTCTCTTCGCAAAAAGGGCCGTGGATGCTGTTTTCTTAAAAATAACGGAATATGATGACCAAACGACAATTTCTGGCAATCATGTATCTGCTGACGGGAGTTATCCCGCTGATAGCACAGACTTTCACCGAACAGAAAAAGAGCTATCCCGTCAGTGCAGACGGCAATAAATATGTGGTCAGCGGATTTACCCCTTTCAGCAGCATGCATGACGAGAACATCTACGCTAATGCACTGTTATGGACCGTCAAAAATGTCTGTCCGCAGCTACGGGAAGGGATCACAGAGGTAAACGTACGGGCTAAAAACTTCAGTTGCGATCTGATACTTGCCTCGCAAGCAGATTCAAATCAGAAGAATACTTACTATTGCAAAGCCCTGTTTCAAGTAAAAGACGGCAAGCTGGTTTATTATCTTTCCAATATACGGATAGAGTCATCAGCAGTGATAATGAAAAAAATCACTCCTATGGAGAAGCTACAACCGGACAAAAAAGCATCTCACAAAGAAATCATGGATGATTTCGTACAGGTTGAATCGCAAGTATTGAACAAAATGTTCGACTTCATCATAACGAACCAGCTTTCACCGATTACTCATTGGAATGAAATCAACATCAACAAGCCGGCGAAAGGCATGACGGAAGATGAATGTCTACTGGCTTTCGGCAAACCGCAGACTATTCAAGAATCAAATGGAGAAGTGCAATGGATGTATTCCAGCTCGTTCTACCTGTTCTTCAAGAACGGACATGTGGAAACTATTATCAAATAGAGTCTAAAAAACAAATCATCTCAAAATCAAACAATTAAAACAATTTATTATGAAAACAATCTGGAAAGCAACTGTTTGCATAGTTGCAGTATTACTGTCGTTCAGCATTTATTCCTGTGGCGACGACGACGATGAGACTGTCGGTTCACGCGATTTATTGTTAGGAACATGGAATGGAGTGTATTATCTTTCACAAGAATGGGAAGATGGTGAAAAGGTAAGTGACTCTAAAGAAGATTTTGTAAATGGAACCAACCGTTATTCCATAGAGTTCAAGGAAGATGGTACGTATGTAGAAAAAGATGTCTATAACTCTTCCGGAAGTACTAGTTATTATCATGGTACATGGAGCTACTCCGGTAATAAGCTGACTCTCATCGACACTGAAGAGGATAATTACACAGAAGTGTGGACAGTGACCACAATGACAGAAAATGAATTAGTCTATGAACTTCGTGAAAAAGAGAAAGAAGATGGAACAACATACGAATATTACGAACAACACGCTTTTACGAGATAATTCAAAGGCGTTATAACGCAAAAACTTTCTTTCTTTTTCAGGAAGATAAAATTAAGCAAAGGTTTCTTTTTACCAAAGAAACCTTTGCTTAATCTATTGGAAAAGCAATTCAACACATCAATATGCTACTGTCAGCGGAGTGCGCAACTTCTGCGCATATTCAGCCATATATTTATTCCAGGCATCCGGAGTCTTGATAGCGGCCTTATCCCAGGCAGAACCCCAATAATAAGTATATTCAGAACCCGGCTCATATTCGCTGATAGCCAAAACATGACCGTCGGCTCCGCCACGTTCTTTCTTTTCCTTTTCAGAAAGAAGAACCACTTTCGCTTCTTTCACCTGTGCAGGAAATGCAGCACCGACAAATATCTTGCCGTTTGCACCGCTACGATCTGTTGTAGGATCTACGTAAGTGATATAGCCATTGGCAGCATCTGCCACAGTCGCACCGTCCGGTTCACGCAATACAAGTCCGGTAGTCACCGGCATTGCTTCTTTCAGATTGGTATATGAAACAATCGTTTTGTTGAGATAAGAACCTGCATCCAGTGAGATTACACGAGTCTCCACTACATTAGAGTCTCCACGGACTACCAGCGGATTAAATTCCAGCTTCACCGTGAAACGCAGCGGACCATTATCAAGGATTTCCTGTGTACGATAGCAGTAAGGATAGATAATAGTGTCACCTGCCATCAGAGCAGCAACACCGGCACCCAACGTAGGTCCTACGGCATAGCAATCCATGCCATATCCATGATCGATATGGTAAGAGATAGCTTTTTGTAGTTCGGAGGCAGCTTTAGGATCTGTCTTTTTCAATTCAGCTATCTTGGCACGCTTTTCAGGATTCAGTTCTTCCGCATAGAGAGATTCCAGAATTGGTTCCGTTGTGTTGTACTTCGTGAAAAGATCGTAGCCAAAACCACGCTCTCCACGGGCTTGCAAGGCAGGACCATACGCACGGAATCCGCCAAGATCATTCTCCCAGGCAACGTCGTCCAGACGTTCGGGATAATATTTACCGCAAGCAACGACATCGAAAGGTGCCGGTGTACCCGGTTGAATAGTGTAAATAGCCGTTCCGTTCGCTGCTACCATAGTGGGGAAAACAACCTTTTCGTCATACGTCACCTGGTAAGGCACTTGCTGACCGTCAACATCAAGCACTACAATCTGCGCTGTATCTGCCAGTTTCAACTTGGCAACAACATCGCTCATCGGCACTTCAACCATCTCCCCTGCCCGTTCAAGAGCCAAAGAATTGGTCACTGTGACTGTCATTGACTGCTTGCTGTCGGCACAAGAAGCAAAACCAATCAAGGCTACAGCAAACAGAATTAATATCTTTCTCATAATTAGTCTACATTGAATGAATAACATATACTTTGCAAATCAGAGGCTATTATATCCGGCATGTTGGATGTATAGCTCCAACGCGTCAGCTATATATATCCAACGTGTTGGAGCTATATGTTCAACACGTTGGGCATATAGCTCCAATAAATCGGCCATATAGCTCCTGCAAAGGGAATAATAAAAAATAAGGTGACAGATGAAAAGAGGATGCTCTTTGCCATTCTATCACCTTACCGGAATCTCTTCTATCTCACATTATTTCGGTTGTTTTCCGATATAAGCAAGAATACCACCATCTACGTAGAGAATATGACCGTTAACAGCGTTAGAAGCTTCAGAAGCAAGGAACACGGCAGGACCTGTCAGTTCTTCAGGATCCAACCAACGACCGGCAGGAGTCTTGGCGCAGATGAACGAATCGAATGGGTGACGGCTTCCGTCTGCTTGTTTCTCACGAAGAGGAGCAGTTTGCGGAGTAGCGATGTAACCCGGGCCGATACCATTACACTGGATGTTGTATTCACCATATTCAGAACAGATATTGCGAGTCAGCATCTTCAGACCACCCTTAGCGGCAGCGTAAGCAGATACAGTTTCACGACCCAGTTCGGACATCATAGAGCAGATGTTGATGATCTTACCTGCACGTTTTTCCATCATAGCCGGCAAAACAGCCTTGGCAACGATGAACGGAGCATTCAAGTCGATGTCGATTACACGACGGAAATCAGCAGCATCCATCTCGTGCATAGGAACACGACGGATAATACCTGCATTATTTACAAGGATATCAATTGTACCTACTTCTTTTGCAATCGTAGCAACCATCGCCTGAACAGCCGGTTCGTCTGTCACGTCGCATACATAACCGTGAGCTTTGATACCTTTTGCAGCGTATGCAGCCATACCTTTGTCTACCAACTCTTGATTGATGTCGTTAAAACAAATTTTAGCGCCTTGTTCTGCGAATGCAGAAGCAATTGCAAAACCGATACCATAAGAAGCACCTGTGACGAGAGCTACTTTACCTTCCAAAGAAAAATTCAAAAACTTGTTCATAATTTTTTGTTATTAAATTAGGAAAACTTATTGTAGTTATTTATTTCAAATCTGTTATCAACGAGAAGTCCTGATCGCCGTAGTCGAGGTTCTCGCCACCCATTCCCCAAATAAAGGTATAGTTGTGGGTAGCAGCAGCCGAATGGATTGACCATTCGGGTGAAAGAACGGCCTGATCGCCTTTCATCCATACGTGGCGTGTCTCGCCTACCTCACCCATAAAGTGGCAGATAGCATGATCTTCGGGGATCTCAAAATAAAAATAGGCCTCCATACGACGGCTGTGTACGTGTGCCGGCATCGTGTTCCACACACTTCCCGGAGCGAGTTCCGTCATACCCATCTGCAACTGGCAGGTAGGCAACACCTGATTCACCAGCATCTTATTAATATTACGGTGGTTGGAGCCTTCCAAAGAACCCATTTCAGCTACTACGGCATCGGCTTTCGTCACCTTACGGTCGGGATAGTTACGATGTGCAGTCAGTGAGTTGAAGTAGAATTTAGCAGGATGGGCGGCGTCTTTGCTTTCGAAAGTCACTACGCGGTCGCCCGAACCCAGATAAAGAGCTTCTTTATAATCCAGTTCGAAGGTTGCGTCGCCCGCTTTCACAATACCGGGACCGCCGACATTGTAGATACCCATTTCGCGACGGGTGAGGAAGAACGGAGCTTTCAGCGGATCAATCGCTTCGAGCGTCAGCACCTCTCCTACCGGCAGCGCACCACCTACCACCATACGGTCGTACATGGAATATACCATATTTACTTCATTGGGGACAAATATCTTTTCGATTAAGAAATCTCTGCGGATTCTTGTAGTATCATAACTTTTTGCATCTTCAGGATGCGCAGCATAGCGAATTTCATAGTTCGTTTTCATACCTTATTTATTTATAGTTATTGAATAAGTTCTCTGTTCTACGTGCACTTCGTTTACGTACACGATGCAAAAATAGCAAAAGAAAACGGGTTTACCTTGCAATTTTGTTCCAATTATCCACCAAAAATGTCCAGAATCCGTGCAATGTACACTTTTTTAACGAATTATAATACGATTCGGGACAGTTTTTTACCTAACAGAGAAAATGGAAGAACAGAAACCTTATGTTTTCAAACCAACCGGCACCTGACTTCGTGAAGTACAGTAAAAAACCTAAGAGATGAAATAAATAAATCGGCATTTAAGTCCTATTTTCCTGACTATAGCCCCTCTGTAGCGTTAAACTTCCATAAATGGAAAGCGAAAATTTATAATATTAATTACATAATGTTAGTTTTGTAGAAACTTTACAACAAACAAAAACAACTCAATATCAATCTATACAACTTATGACAATTTTAAAAAAGTGGTTTTACAGCATAATGAGAAAAACAGGAGTGATATGCATCTCATCATTACTACTGATAACATTAGCCAATGCCCAGACGAAAAACACGACAGGAATCGTTGTCGATATAGAAAATGGAGAACCACTGACAGGCGCTTCCATCATAGTAAAAGGAACGCAGCAAGGCTGCATATCAGACCTGAACGGAAAATTCACCTTCCCGCAGACTCTCTCCGAGCAACAAGTACTGGTTGTTTCTTACATAGGATATCAGACGGTAGAAGTACCCGTCCGACGTACAATCATGGAAATACGCCTACGGCAGAACATCAACGAGCTGGATGAAGTACAAGTGCAGGTAGCGTACGGCACGGCCCGAAAGAAATCAATCACCGGAGCCATATCGGTGGTGGACAGCAAACAGATCGAGTTGCGCCCGGTCAGTGTGGTGACTTCCGCATTGAACGGACTGGTGCCGGGGATCCAAATAATAGACGGAGTGGGCCAGCCCGGCTTTGAAGCGGAAATACGGGTGCGGGGATACAGCTCGATAAACGGTAGCAACAACCCTCTGTTCGTGGTGGACGGCATGCCGTACAGCGGATGGATGACCGACCTCAACCCGGCGGACGTAGAAAGCGTAAGTGTACTGAAAGATGCTGCGTCTTGTGCCCTGTACGGCAGCCGCGCCTCCAATGGTGTGATACTCATCACCACCAAAAGGGCTGAAAAGCAGGGATTAGCCCTTCATCTGGACATCCGCCAAGGATTCAGCGCACGCGGGCAGGGCGATTACGAGCGGATGAACGCCAACCAGTTTATGGAAGCCATCTGGCAAGGATACCGCAACGAACTGATCAGCAACGGCAACACCCCCGACATGGCAACTGCCGCTGCCAACAAATACATTATCAGCAAAGTAGGAATCAACATTTATAATAAAGCGGACGATGCCCTCTTCGACGAGAACGGGCACCTGGCTTCCGACGCACGGATACTGGACGGATATAAGGACGACCTCGACTGGTATGACCCTTACACACGCAACGGCCACCGGCAGGAATACAACCTAAGCGGAGAGTCCGGCAACGAGAAAACCCGGATACGCTTTTCGCTCGGCTACCTCGATGAAGACGGATACACCAGAAAAAGCGATTTCAACCGTTTAAGCGGCTCGCTGAGTGCCGACTTCACCCCCCGCCCATGGCTCAAGACGGGCTTGGCGCTGGCCGGAACCCATCAGGAGACCAACTGGGACATGGGAGCTGTAGGAGGCTCGAGCAGCATATCAAACACTTTTTTCTTTGCTCGAAGAATGGCGCCTATCTACCCCGTTCATCTCCACTATGCCGATGATGTACTGTCAAGCGACGGCACGCTGCTCCACTCTAAAGGAGATTATATATTAAACGGAAACGGCGAGAAACAATACGACGACGGTTCCGAAAGCCGTTCGGAGACAGATGCCACCAGCAGCGGCTATCACCTGCTCTGGGAAAGCGAGAAAAACAAGAAGTGGAATCACACTAACACCCTGCAAGGAAATGCCTATGCGGATGTGTCGTTCCTGCACGGCTTCACATTCTCTATCAAAGGCAGCACCAGCCTGCGGGACATGGAAGACCGCCAATATGGCAACGCTGAAATAGGGGCTTACAAGGGCACCGGCTTTCTCAGCAGAATTGAACAGAAATACCATGAATACACCCTGCAAGAGATATTGACCTGGAAACGACAGTTCGGGCAACATTTTGTGGAAGGAATGGCGGGACACGAGAATTATGATTATAAGCTCGACTACAACGCTACCCAGAAAGAAAACGAGAACTTCCCCGGTATAGACGAACTCTCCAATTTCACCACCACCGGCTATAACGGCGGCTACCGGGACACCTACCGTACGGAAGGCTACTTCACCCGGGCGCGCTACAACTACAACGACACCTACTTTGCCGAAGCTTCTTTCCGCCGCGACGGCTCATCTATCTTTCAGGCCGACCACCGCTGGGGTAACTTCTGGAGCGCAGGCATCGGATGGATGATTTCCAACGAAGCATTCCTGAAAGATGCCAGATGGCTCAACCGCCTGAAGTTGCGGGCTTCCTACGGACAGGTGGGGAACGATAACTTCGGAAGCAGTAACGGCCTCTACCAATGGATGGCTCTCTACGGTCCGACCATCAGCGGAGGCGAAGCTTCCTATTTTAAAATACAAAATGAAAGTCCGGCTCTGAAATGGGAAACAAATACTTCACTGAACATCGGTGTGGAGACACGCCTGTTCAATCGGGTGAACCTTTGCTTCGAGTACTTCGACAAGCGCTCCGACGACTTGCTGTTCAAGTTCATACAGCCCTTATCTGCCGGCGCCACCGACGTGAATCTCGGGCTGTCCACCGTGTGGCGGAACATCGGAGATGTCTCCAACCGCGGCTGGGAGTTCTCCATGGACGCGGACATTATCCGGAAGCGGAACTGGGAATGGAACGTAGGCCTCAACCTCTCGAAAGTGAAGAATAAAATCGGCAAGCTGCCGGACAAAGACCGGGAGGAAGGCATCCCGAACGGTGACTACCAGAGGCTGATGGAAGGACACAGCATTTACGAATTCTGGCTATACCAATATGCCGGCGTAGACCAGATGACAGGACAAAGCGTCTACCTGCCGGATTTCAACGCCTACTACCTCGCCGGAGAAGACGGCGCACCCGTAAACGGGGAAGAAAATATCGAAGGGAAAAGTCCCATCCCGGCAGGCAGCTGGACGGACATCAACGGACAATATTACACAGGAGATCCCAGATATGCACGCAAAGACTGGTCGGGAAGCTCGCTGCCGAAGATAAACGGTTCGCTCACCACTTCCTTCCGATGGAAAGACCTGACACTGTCCGCCCTGATGGTTTTCAACTGCGGTTCCAAAGTGCTCGACCTGCCCTACCAGACTCTTAGTTCGGCAGGCGTACATGCTTTGACACCCGACCTGATGAAAGCATGGAACGGCATCCCCGAAGGCATGACCGAAACCTCTCCCGACCGAATCGACCCGTCGGGCATACCGCAACTGAACACAAATGCAGTTATCAATGGCTATAATGCCCAAAAGGCGTCTACGCGCTATATCATAAGCGGCGACTACCTGAACATAAAGAACATTACCCTCGCCTATCGCCTGCCCGCCGCATGGAGCCAGCGACTGTCATTGGGCAACATTCGTGTATATGCCACTATAGAAAACGCCGCCCAGTTCAGCAAACGGAAAGGGCTGAACCCCGCACAGACTTTCGACGGAGTCGTCGGCAACTACATGAGTATAGCCCGTGTATTCTCGTTCGGTGTCAATATCAATTTATAACTATCTCACGAAAAAAGAATGATACACATGAAATATCTGAATAATACCCTAAAGTTCTGCCTGCTCCTTCCGTTTCTATGCTGCGGCTGTGCCGGCGACTATCTGGATACCGCCCCCACCAGTGAAGTATCTCCTGCCGAGCTCTTCAAAAACGAAGAATACGCTGCCTATGCCGTAGGCGGATTGCAGAAACTGATGAAAGCCGCCTACCCCACCAATATCCTTGACGGTGTAGCGTACAACGGCGAAGGTTCCGTCAAACTGATCTATGCCGAATATCCTGGGGCCGACATGTATTGCCCGCGCAATAACCTCTACGCGATAGCCAATGGGGATTACCACACCGTACCCACCAGAGACTATACAGAGTACATGTGGCATTATTACTACAAATTGATCAGTAATGCCAACTCCATTCTGTATTATGTAAACCCCGAAAGCAGCCCTAAATTCAAATATATCTACGCACAGGCTTTGACCTACCGCGCCTATTCATACCTGCAACTGCTGCAATTCTATTCGCCCCGCTGGTGCGATTCCCAAGGCGGAAGTGCAGACGGAGTGCCTCTTAGGCTTAGCATATCATCCACCGGCGACTGCCCCTTATCTTCTATGCTGGCTTGCTACGAACAGATATACCGGGACCTCGACAACGCCATCGCCTATTATCAGGCATCGGGAATCACCCGCGGAGAGAACGAGAACCATAAAATCAACATTGACGCAGCTTACGCCATATATGCCCGTACGGCACTTACCCGTGAAGACTGGGACACTGCCGCCCGCTATGCAGCACTGGCACGAGCTCATTATCCGCTCATGAATACCACCGAATATCTTAGCGGATTCAACACCGTCAACAGCGAATGGATATGGAGCATCTACGACAGTGCGGAAGAATCACTGGGAAACTCGTCACTTGCAGCCCGCCTTGCCTATAACTCCAACTCTACTCTTGTGTGTACCTATCCCGCCTGTATCAACCGCGAACTGTTGGACGCACTGCCGGCAACCGATATCCGCAGGGATCTGTTTTTCGATATCGGCGAAAACTTTGCTTATGTCAACACCCAAGGTGTGAAAAACAACGGACTGTGCGCAAGCGCGCTGGCTGCCTTCGCCCGCGAATGGTATCCCGATCTAAGCACATCGGCAAATGTATATGCCTATATGTCGTTCAAATTCAAGTGTATCGACAAAATAGGCGCCATGCCTTTCAATCTTTTCCGCAGTTCGGAGATGTATCTCATCGAAGCGGAAGCCAACTGCCACCTGACACCTGCGAAAGAAACGGAAGCGCGCCAATTGCTCGAAGAGCTCATCGCGGATAGCGGACGCGACCCCGAATATACTTGTGACAAGAGCGGGCAGGCACTCCTCGAAGAAATAAAGTTCTACCGCCGCATCGAACTATGGGGCGAAGGATTCAGCTGGTTCGACTACAAACGCCGCAAGGACACCATTGTGCGCCACACCTTCCAGGACGGAGGAAACTACACTATCAATACCGCCGTCACAATCCGACCGGAAGATGCCAACCACTGGACGTGGGTGATTCCTGCGAAAGAATACGAATATAACAATGCCATAAACAGGCAATAAGAACGTTACACACTCTAAAGAATCAGGATGAAGATAGTTGAATACATCAGTATATGCTTGTTATCTTGTGCCCTTGCCGGATTTCACCTTCCGGTAAAGGCGCAAGACAATCCATACAAGATAGACAACTCTCTTTATCAGCTTTACGAGAAAGCAACCAAAAACCGCAGCAACCCCGCAGGATTGGAGATAGCCGACACCCTCTATGCCAGAGCTGTCCGGATGAACGACAAAAAAGCACAATGCCTTGCCCTGACCATTCCTGTCAACTATTATTTCAGTCTGAAACAAACGGAGCCATTGGAGAAGTCCATCATCAGGCTCCAGGAGGTTTCACGCAAGAACAATTATCTGCAATACTATTATTTCGGCAGTATCTACAAGGTCAATAACCTAATGAACACAGGTAATACGCTACGCGCACTCCAAGAAGCGGAATTGATCAAAGAAGAGGCATTTACAGACAATTATCCGTACGGCATCGCCACCTGTATGCGGATGATGGGCAATATTTACCATGCCCGGGGGGAAACACGGACAGCGTTGAACTATTACCAGCAAGCACTGGAATATACACGTGAAAACCTGCCGGAGCAGGATCTGGCTCACCTATACTGCAACATATCTATGCTCCAGCATATTTTAATGCAATATGAATCAGCATACGAAAATGCGGAGAAAGGTATTAAATGCGCCAAGACGCCGGTCAACAAATACGCCTGCATGCTACGAAAATGTATGCTCTTATATGCGCTCAACCGGCCGGAAGAGTTCAAAAGCTACTATCAGGAATGTATGGCAATGGCTAAAAAATACGGCCAGACCAGAAAGAACGACCTTAGCAAGTTAAAACTCTTTCATTACATTCTCAATCAACAGTATGAAGAAGCGCACGCACTAGCCGACTCCGCTACTACACAGCATGACAGAATCGCTTATCACATTGACATCTATGCGAAAGAACAGAAATATCAGGAAGCATTCTATGAGCTAAAAAAACTTCATACCCTGAAAGATTCTCTCAACCAGCTCATACAGTACTCCGACTTGTCGGAACTGAATGTTCGCATCGGCAACGAGCAACTGAAAAGGGAAGCTCAAGCCCTGCAACTGGAAAACACGCAACTGACCCTGCAAACCACCACTCTCGAACTGGAACAGACGAAGTCGCAGGTGAAAATCGAGAAAATGAACGCTGAAAACAACCAGTTACAGCTCAAAAACCGCAACCTGGAACTTGCACAGTTCAAAGCAGAGGCAGAACGTAAGCAAAGTATCATGAAAGCCAAGCAGGCAGAATCCGACCATCAGTTGCTGATATTGAAGTTCGTCCTTACATTTTTCTGTTTCTTTGCCGTGGCACTCACATTTTACGTCTATTTGCGCAGGAAAACGGTACGCCTATTGCAAGCGAAGAATGAAGAACTGACCGTGGCCCGTGACCGTGCCGAACAGGCAGACAGGATGAAAACGTATTTTATACAGAACATGAGCCACGAAATCCGTACGCCGCTCAACGCCATCGTCGGATTCTCGCAGATACTATCCGACCCCGATATGCCACTGGAGAACGAAGAGAAAAAAGAATTCAGCTCGCTGGTACAGCACAACTCCGAATTGCTCACTACGCTGGTGAATGACATTCTCGACCTTTCCGCCTTGCAAAGCGGCAATTATACCATGAACATGGCTTCTCATTATTGCAACGAGATGGGCCAGTTTATACTTTCTACCGTTACACATCGTAAACCGGAGGAAGTGAAGCTCTATTACACGTCGGATGTCCCGGACGATTACCAGATCATCACCGACCGTCAACGTGTGCAACAAGTGCTTATCAACTTCCTCACCAATGCGGAAAAGTATACGGAAAAAGGCGAAATCCATCTCCATTGCTCTATTGCCGAGAATCCCGGCAAGGTGACATTCTCCGTAACAGATACCGGCAGCGGCATCCCTGCAGACAAGATGGACAGTATCTTCGAGCGCTTCAGAAAGCTGGATGAATTCAAGCAAGGCTCGGGACTGGGATTGAATATCTGCAGCATCATTGCCGAACGACTGCATGGTGAAGTGAAAGTAGACAAGACTTATACCGATGGCGCCCGCTTCTTGTTCATACTTCCTTTGAAGTAAAAGCGTTTTTACCGGAACTGACAATATATTAAATAGCTCCAGCTATTGACTTTCCCTTTTTTATTTTGTATCTTTGAGGAACCAAAATAGAAAAAATAATAGTATGAGTTATACAAATATCAGGACATAATAGCACATTATCAAACATATATTTCCATATATGGAAGAACTACAATGGGAGGAAATCAGTACTGATTCTCTCCCATTTTGTTTATATAATTCCGATAAGTTTCGAAAATTCTCCAAAAATAGTTTTTAATAAACTTGGATACCGTTTATAATAAACCCTCCAACTATTTATTAAAAACAGCATCCGGGTTTATTATAAAACTGTAAAAATATTATTGCTAATAAAAAACAAACTTATCCAAATATGAACAGAAACCTGACTAAATAGTTAACATTATATACATATTACATCTGATATATATTTAATAAGTTAACTTTAAGACCATAGCATAGAACAAAGAAAAGCCCCAGAAGATTTCTCTTTCGGGGCTTTTCTTTGTTGGACTACCAAGATTCGAACTTGGACAAACAGAACCAAAACCTGTTGTGCTAC
>OJRQ01000132.1_pt1 | contig 66502 bp, 58 predicted proteins | sample 1599271 | NCBI WGS metagenome assembly OJRQ01 (sample SAMN03922533, study PRJEB24848) | human gut metagenome | isolation source: stool sample | host: Homo sapiens | place: Germany | collected 2010-05 | reverse complement strand
CCAGCTGTTTATGCTGCCGCGCCTTGTGAAAATTCAGCCCAGACAGGCAATGGGTCAATTATAACAAAATAAATACCAAACATAACAAATGTATATACATCTATTACAGGAAATGCTATATTAAAAGAAGAAACAAAAAGGGGGTGCATGGCCGATGTGGAGGGAAAGGTACAGGGTGCATTACTAAATAAAACAAGAAAGGAAGAGGAACATGTTTAATAGTTTAAAAAGACGCGTATCAATTTTTTTGGCAGCGTTATTTGTTGCGTTTAGTATTTTATTTTGTTTTTCGGCGGTAGGTTTAGAAAGTGAAGATTGTTATCTAGCGGAACAACAGAATACAATTTTCGATTTGCAATTATCTGCATCTGAACAAAATGAACAGATTAATCAATATATATCTACAGATTTGTTATATGCACAAAACAAAGGCAATAAAAAGTATCCAGATTACTATGGCGGCACATACATTGATCATGATAATCAGCTTGTGGTAATGCTGACAGAAAACAATCGTTCATTAAAAAACGCGTTAAAAAGCGTGACAAACAATGAGAATTTGAAAATTGACATTGTACAGTATTCTTATGAAGAGCTTACAAACTTAATGAATATTATTTCAAATGCAATGGAAACACGCGTTGGACGAAAAGAAAACCATCAACAGTTTGAAGTTTGCGATAATATTGTTAGTTATAGTTTGATGGATAATAAAAACCGAATTGTTGTGCAAATGAAGAATATAGATGAATATAAAATACAGGAATTTAAAATGAAGATAACAGATAGTAATGCCATTTTATTTGAAAATATACAAGAAGACATAGAATTTAAAGCATCAACAAATCCGGGAGCAGAAATTAAAACTACATTTTCAACTTTTTCCACTGCGTTTAGGGTTAAGCGGTATACTACAGCTGGCGAGGAAACGGGGTTTATTACTTGTGCGCATGGAAAAAATAATGCAGTTGAAAAACCAATTTTTAACAAATCGTCTGAACTTTTAGGGACAGTTAAATTAAGAAGGTTTGGAGGTAAATATGATCTTTCTTATGTAAAGTTATCTCCAAATTCATCTGCTAGTAATATAATTTATAACACAAATTATACGATAACTGGTAGCAATGATTTTATTGCTACCCCAATTACAGGAAAATTTGTAGTTCTGTATGGATCTGTTTCAGGGGCAAGCGCTGGATATATAACATCCACAAATGTGGGCTACAAAATAGACGGGATATCATTTTCAGGAATGGTTTCAGCTGATCTTGCAAGTCAAAATGGTGATAGCGGAGGCGTTATAGTAAGCGATAAAAACGGGTATACATATAAGACAATGGGAGTACGCAGCGCAGGGCTGGATTCAGGGTCCGCTTCTTACTTTAGCAGCGCAAAATCCGCTGTAAACCTTTGGTATTTAACCCGTTATTAAGGGAGGGTGTTTACATTGAAACAAAAAATAGTCTTTTTTCTGCTTGCCATATTGTGTTTTTTTCTGTTTTCCTGTACGGAAAAGGATGACGGAAACACAACCGCTACCAAAGAAGATCAAACCCTAAACAGTGAAACCGTTTATGCGACAAGCCAGGCAGAAAGTACGACCGTTGTACAGGGCGTAACACTACAAACAAAAGAGGATACGTATAGAACAGATACGGAAACAATCGCGATGGTTTTTAAAAATTCTTCTGACAAAGAATATATATTCCCGGAAAATTTTAGGCTGCAAATTTTGCGGGATAATCGTTGGCAGGAAGTTGCTTTTGATGAAAACACGGTGTTTGCCAAGGTCTCTAATCGCTTGCCGCCCAATACGGAAGTAGAAAAATTGTATTATATTGCAGAGAAAACCGGGGATCTTATGGCTGGTAAATACAGAATTGTGGTTACGATTTCTGATGCTGAACATACAAATAAGGAATACAGCTTAACGGCCGAGTTTCAACTGGTATAGACAAAGAATTTTCTATCTTTTATTTTTTTAAGTTTATATTATAAAGAAAGCAGGGAGCAAAAGCTCCCTGCCCTTTTTGTGTGATGTAGTCTTTTGCAAAAAGCAAAATGTCTTTAAAGCATTTACAGCCGCCACTGCTTTATTATAAAACAAGCTTTTTGATTTGATAGACATCCCCGTCCATAATGCGGTGTGTGCAAAGCAATGGGCCGGTGACCTCCGGCGAAAGGTTTGAGTGGATATACAGGCTGTCAAGCCCTGCGTCATGGGCACCTTTTATATCTGTTGTACAGTCGTTGCCGATCATAATACTCTCGGCCGGGTTCAGGCCGTAACGTTCCAATAAAATGTGGTAAAAAGCCTTGTCCGGTTTTTTGGTGTATTCGTTGGAGGAAATAACAATCCCGTCAAACCGGTCTGCAATCTTTAAAAGCGTAAGCTCCGGCATGGTAAAGCAGTGCTGTGCGTTTGTAAGCAAATACTTTTTTTTGCCGGCATTGTCCAGTGCATCGAGCAGATCCAAAACGCCGTCGTACAAGCGGACATAGCTGGTAGATATGGCCCGGAAAAATTGCGCGGTATAATCAACAAGCTGTCGGTCGGCTACAACGCCACGGCTTTTGTAGAGCGAGGAGAACACGTTTTCCAGCCGCACCTCTATATGGATATATTGCGGATGCGCCGCCTTTGCTGCCTCCTTTTCTGCCTGTACCCCCTTTTGATAAGCGTCTTTTAAGGTCTGCGGGGTGTAATACGCGCCGTAAAACCCGTATAGCGTACACAGCTTTTCCCACAAATACCCGTTTTCCTCATCTGTATGAATGTCAACCAGTGTGCCGTACAGATCAAACAAATAATTTTTATACATAAAACACGATTCCTTTCTTTTTTACCCCTTGAGAGAAGCATCTATAGGATTAACTATAGCAAAAAAGAAAATAAAGGGCAACTGCTGACAAAAAAATCTTTTTATGGTACTATAGTAACAGTATTTTGGACAACCACAAGGGAGTGAACGGTATGACCGATCGCCAAAGAGCCAAGCTTGCGGTCGAGGCACTGAAAAAAGAGTACCCCGATGCGATCTGTTCGCTTGTGTATACAGACCCGCTGCAGCTGCTGATTGCTACCCGTCTGGCGGCGCAATGCACGGATTTGCGGGTCAATATGGTAACGCCGGCCTTGTTTGACAGGTTTAAAACAGTTGACGATTTTGCGCAGGCCGATATAACCGAAGTTGAGGAATATATAAAAAGCTGCGGATTGTATAAGACCAAGGCAAAGGATATTGTAAATATGTGTATAATGCTGCGCGACCGTTTTGGAGGAAAGGTGCCGGACACAATTGAACAGCTTACAACGCTGCCGGGCGTAGGAAGAAAAACGGCGAACCTGATGATAGGGGATATTTTTAAAAAACCAGCTGTTGTAGTGGACACGCATTGCATTCGTATTACAGGGCGGCTTGGCTTTCATACGATAAAGGATGCGGCAAAGATCGAAAAGATATTGCGGGATATTTTGCCGCCGGAGGAATCTAACGATTTCTGCCACCGCCTTGTGCTGCATGGAAGGGCAGTTTGCGACGCCAGAAAGCCGAAATGCGACATTTGCTGCATGAGGGAGTTTTGTAAAACGGCGCGCGGTGAAAAGTAAGCTTACCTGCAAAGGGTAAAAAAGGAGGAAGCGCATGTCTTTTCCAAAGGATAAAATCAGGAATTTCAGCATTATTGCGCATATAGACCACGGAAAGAGTACACTGGCAGACCGGATTCTGGAGCAAACTCAGTCGGTTGCGATGCGGGACATGGAGGACCAGTTGCTTGACAATATGGAGCTTGAACGGGAGCGCGGCATTACCATTAAGGCGCACGCCGTTACACTGTTATATAAAGCGGACGACGGTGAAGAGTATATGTTTAACCTGATCGATACGCCGGGCCACGTGGATTTTAATTATGAGGTATCGCGTTCCCTTGCCGCTTGCGAAGGTGCGGTGCTGGTTGTGGACGCATCGCAGGGGATTGAAGCACAAACGCTTGCGAATACCTATCTTGCTGTAGACAGCGGGCTGGAGATTGTACCGGTTATTAATAAAATTGATCTTCCCAGCGCCGACCCGCAGCGGGTGATTACAGAGATAGAAGATGTAATTGGCATTCCCGCCCAGGATGCACCGCAGGTATCTGCCAAGGAGGGGACAAATATCCGCGCCGTGCTGGAGCAGGTGGTAAAGAACGTGCCGCCCCCGCAGGGGGATGCAGATGCGCCATTGAAGGCGTTGATTTTTGATTCGTATTACGACAGCTACAAGGGCGTTATTATTTATATCAGAGTTATGGACGGGACGGTCAAGCCCGGCGATGCGATCAAGCTGATGGCAACGGGATCTGTATTCACTGTGGTGGAGTGCGGCTTTTTGCGTGCTACAAGTTTAGAGCCAAGGCAGGAGTTGACTGCCGGAGAGGTTGGTTATATTGCCGCCTCTATTAAGTCGGTGCGTGACGCGCAGGTGGGCGATACCGTAACGCTTGAAAGCAATCCGGCGGACGCGCCGCTGCCTGGGTACAGGGAGGTGCAGTCCATGGTCTTCTGTGGGATCTATCCGGCGGACGGCGCGCGCTACGGTGATTTGCGCGATGCTTTGGAAAAGCTGCGTTTAAACGACGCATCGCTTTCGTTTGAGCCGGAAACATCGGTCGCTTTGGGGTTTGGTTTCCGCTGCGGCTTTCTTGGTCTTTTGCACATGGAGATTATACAGGAGCGCCTGGAGCGTGAATATAGCCTGGATCTGATTACAACGGCGCCGAGCGTTATTTACCGTATTACAAAAACAGATGGAACGGTAGAAATGATAGACAATCCCACCAATTATCCGGATCCTTCGGTCATCTTAAAGGCGGAAGAGCCGATGACCAACGCGCATATTTATGCGCCCAGCGAATATGTAGGCAATATTATGGAGCTTTGCCAGGACAGGCGTGGGATTTTTAAAGACATGACCTATATAGATGCGGACAGGGTGGATATCCATTATGCGCTGCCGCTGGCAGAGATTATTTATGATTTTTTTGATACATTGAAGTCGCGTACAAGGGGCTATGCCTCTTTTGATTATGAGCTTGACGGCTATGTGGAATCAAAGCTTGTGAAGCTGGATATTATGCTCAACGGAGAAGTAGTAGACGCGCTGTCGTTTATTATCCACGCGGACAAGGCATACGGCAGAGCCAGAAAGATGGCAGAGAAGCTCAAAGAAAAAATTCCAAGACAGCTTTTTGAAGTTCCCATACAGGCATGTATAGGCGGAAAAATTATTGCAAGGGAAACGGTCAAGGCCATGCGCAAGGACGTGCTTGCAAAATGCTATGGCGGCGACATTACCAGAAAGAAAAAGCTGCTGGAAAAACAGAAGGAAGGCAAAAAACGGATGCGGCAGCTGGGCAGCGTAGAGGTTCCGCAGGACGCATTTATGGCGGTTTTAAAATTGGATACGGATTAAGCGCTTTTATAAAGAGGCTTACTGTCCGGTGCAAACAAAAAGGCCGCCGCGTACAAAAATGTACGCGGCGGCCTTTTCCAAATCAAGCAGATAGAAATAATAATAAGCCCCGGCCTTACCAAAATGTGTTTAGCAGGGCCGGGGCTTCAATAAGGCGGGTTATACCTGTTTTGTATCAATCGTGGCCGTTACGGGGTCGGCCTGCATTTTTTTGCGTTTCTTTTTATAGACCTGTTCCATAGCGATAATCAGGATAAAGAGCGCAAGCGCAGCGACACCCAGCAAAACGCCGGGAATAAAGCCGTTGGGAGAATATTTAAAGGTAACCTGATGTTCTCCCTGCGAAAGAGGAACTGCACACATGGCGTTTGCAATCGGTATGATTTCCGTTTCTACGCCGTCTACATACGCGGTCCATCCTTCTTCATAAGGGATAGAGGTGTACATCAGACCATCCTTTTTAGCGGTAATTGTACCGTCTACCTGTGTGGAGGTCAGGTTTGTAATTTCCAGCTTTTCGTCGTTGAGCAATTCATAGCCTCTGTCAAAGACATCCTGATTTAGTACACAAACATAAATATCCGCATTGCCGGAATACCCCGTTGTGGTGTTTGAAAAGAACGACACAATGTCGCCCTTGTTATACTTTCCGGCAGAGAAAATATATGGACGCTTGATATTATACCAGTGCTGGCTGCCGTTTTGGTCGTTGCTGACCAGGATATTTTCCGTGTTGTCAATTTTTGCATACACGTACAGCACGCCATCTTCCGGCATTTCATAATTCCATTTCAAAGAGCTGCTCTGTGCGGTGTCCTGCGGGCGGTAATTGTATTGCCCATAAACGCCCTCCTGGTCGTAATATACGTTGAGGTTAGAGTGGCCCACGTTTAACACGCTTACCGGGGTAAAGAGCGCATCGGTAATGCCCGTGGCTTTTTCAAACAGCTCCTGCTGCGCTGCGAAAGGATCGGCTTTATTGGGCAGGAAGGTCTGCAGGTTTTTTTCCGTCATAAAGCCAAGGGAAAGATAACGGTTGTTTTTATAGGTTTTCATGCCGTCTGTGTCAAACGTCTGTGACCAGTTGACCGTGTCTGCCAGATAGCCGTTTTTGGCGATCAGGTATTTTAAATCTACAAACGCGTTGGTCAAAGGGGAGGTTTCTGCGTAATAATAACGGTTGCCGGCGTCCCAGCCAAGCAGGCCGATCCCTTCAAGAAAGTTTGTAACGTTTACGTTAGCAGTGGAAGCAAACTGGGAAACCCCGGTGTAGCCGTACAGCGGGGGGTCGTTCAGCGTATAGAACGCGGAAAATTCTACCCTGTAAAATGCTTCGTCGTCTGTTTCTTCCAGCGTGTCCAGTGCAGATTGGACCTTATCAAACTGGTCCGGGTAGTTGGTATGGTCTGTTACGCGCACCTCGTTTACGCCAATCATTACGTTAAAGCACATCTCTACCAAAATGACGCCGCAGATAATACCGGTAACGGCTTTTTTGTTAAAGAGCTTGCGTTCATACAGGAACAGAACAAACAAGAAGATTACGGCAAGCACAATACTGCCATACACAGCGGTATCGTCCTGCTGGCCAATAGCGGCACACACAATGACAAATGTGGCGGCGATTGCCATGCCGCAAATATCTACCAGCGTGATATCCTCGAGCAGTGTAAAGGCCCGGTACGCCATGACAACCAGAATAAACGAGATTAAAAAAGAAAACCGGTAAGGGATCATATTGGTAGAATGGAACCCATGCCAGATAAAATTGAGCACGTTGACGTTGCAGCTGATCAAAAGAAATGCCAGCACGGAAACGTGTAGAATTTTTTCGCGCAGTGAAATTTTCTTTGACAGCAAAAACACAACTGCGAGCATAATGCATAAAAAGCCGCAGTAAATATTTGGAAGCCCCTCTTTTACATTGGGGGGGACAAAAGCGGCAAAGTTGCCGAAAAGATCTACAAACGAATTTTCAAATTTCCATGGGGAAGGGAACGTGTTTTCCGCGCTGTAGGTCAGTTGCAGGTTCAAATAAGCCGGAAGCGTGACAAAAGCGGTCAGCGACAGGCTGATCGCCGTAAAGCCTGCAATGCTTAAAAGCTTTTTGAAAAAGGCCTTTAACGATAGCTTGCTGCAAATGCATACCCCAAAAAACACGATGGCGGTAAATATGCAGATGAAGAAGCCCATATAATAGTTGGTCAAAACAGCCAGTGCCAGGGATATTACGTATAATTTATATTTGCCTTCCCGTACCAGCGCCACTGTGCCAAGGACGACCAGCGGGAGCAGGGCAAAAGAATCAAACCAGATAATATTCCAGTAGTAGCCCATGGTGTATGCGCACAGCGCATACAAAACAGAAAAAAACGGCAGCGTAATATCGTTGCGCTTAAAAATAGATTTCAGGAAAATGGCACAAAACAGTCCGGAGCACCCAATACGGATCAGTAAAAATACAGTGAGTGCTTCACGAAGGAAGGCCTGTGGGATAAACAATGTAAAAAAGTTCAGAGGGCTTGCCAGATAATATGCCGACAATGCGACAAAATTGGACCCCATGCCTGTATCCCAGGAATAGAGCAGGGAAGAGCCTTCCTGCAGCTTTGCCTGAAAGTCGGACAAAAACGGGTAATATTGCTGCCACAGGTCCGTTACCAAAATTTGTTTATCGCCAAACGGGTAAACGCCGTTTACGGCATAGGCTGTTCCCAGCAGCAAAAACGGCAGGAAAAACGATAATACAAGATACAGCTTGGTATTAGACGGGTTGCCTGCGGATTGAAGGGTCGTGGGTGCTGTGTTTGGCAGTTTTTTGACGGCCGGCCTTTTTTTCTTTTTCTTGCTCATGGTCTTTGTTTTATCCTCCTGATGCAATTATAAACACACATCATTTTACCATTAATTTTCTGTTGGGTAAACCGTTTACAGAAAAAAACCTGCTTTTTGCAGGTTTTATTTATAAATAATGGTTTTTCATCGCATAGCCCTTTTTTTTTCTTATGGGGTTTGTTATAATCTTATTACATATGTAACAGCATCGAAATTTTTTATACGTGCAAAGGAAATGGTGGTAGCATGAAAACGGTTGATATAGTTGTTCCCTGCTATAATGAGGAAGAAGGGCTTGAGGTTTTCCTGTCGGAAACTTCAAAGGTCGTGGACGGGATTTTTGGATATGCTTTTACGTTTATTTTGGTGGATGACGGAAGCCGCGACGGAACCTTTTCAAAAATGAAGCTGCTTGCAGAACAAAGGCCAAATGTAAAATATCTTTCTTTTTCACGCAATTTTGGGAAAGAAGCGGCCATGTATGCCGGACTGAAATATGCAAGCGGGGATTATGTGATTGTAATGGACGCAGATTTACAACACCCGCCTAAAATGATCCCGGACATGATTCAGGGTATGGAAGAGGGGTATGACTGCTGTGCAGCCAGAAGGACCTCCCGGGAAGGGGAGTCAAAAATCAGAAGCTTTTTTTCCAAAAATTTTTATAGGTTCAGCAATAAGATAACCGACGTAAAAATGCCATACGGCGCGGTGGACTTTCGCATTATGTCCAGGCGAATGGTCGATGCGGTGCTAAAGCTTTCAGAGGTGCAGCGGTTTTCCAAGGGGATTTTCAGCTGGGTCGGCTATGAGACAAAATGGCTGCCTTATGAAAATATAGAGCGGGCGATCGGAAAAACAAAATGGAGCTTTTGGGGTCTGTTTAAATACGCCATTGACGGGATCACCGCGTTTTCTGTTGCGCCTCTGCGGATTATTGCAGGCATGGGCATATTGATCTCTTTAATTGCGTTGATCTATATTATTATAACGCTCATTAAAACGCTTGTAACGGGGATAGACGTTCCGGGCTATGCAACAAGTATTTGCATTACGCTGTTTATGGGCGGGATCATTGAATTTTCTGTCGGTATTTTGGGAGAATATATCGGGCGTATTTATATGGAAAGCAAGAAGCGGCCGATCTTCCTGCTGAAAAGCACCAATATAGAAAAAAAAGAAAACGACAGCACTGAGGAATAACAGGAGAAAACAGGAATTATGCAGTTTTTGAAAACGTTTTTTGACAAAAAGTTTTTAAAATTTGTTCTGGTCGGGATAATTAATACCCTGGTAGGATATGGAATCATGCTCGGCTACTATAATATAGCAACGTCGCTTGGCTGGTTTGACAGCAATACCAACTATTGGGTGGGATCTGCTGCAAATTATGTGCTTACCAGCATTTTAAGCTACTTTTTAAACAAATATTTTACGTTCCAGAACAAAGAAAGCAACAAAAAAACCGTGATACGGTTTGTTATCAATATTGCCGTATGCTATCTGCTGGCATACGGGATTGCAAAGCCCCTGGTCGACTGGATTGCGCAAAACTGGCTGGCCGGCGCTGTAACGGCTGTAGCGCAATGGCTTGGGACGATGTCGTTTTTTGCAGAAAAAACAGCGGCGCAGCTGGTTAAAATGGTAACCGACAATATTTCCATGCTGGCGGGCTCTGTTTTCTTTGTGATGTTTAATTATGTGGGGCAGCGGTTTTTTGCGTTTAAGACAAAAGAAGACGGCAGGGAGAAGCCGGAACAACAACCGGAGCAACAACAGAAAAAGCAGTAAACAGAAAAGGAAAAGAACCCGGCCGATAAAGGGCGGTGTTCATAAGACAGTAACAGACACCGCAGCTCTGCGGTGTCTGTTACTGTAGATTATCCCGTTATGTGGTAATATGGAACCGAACAGACCTGCAAATCGGAAGTTTATGAGGAGAGTAAAGGAAAATGAATAATTTTGACTATATCACATTGAGAGAAAGAGCTGAATTAAAAAGCTGTGCGGCGGAATGGTTCCATTGTAAATGGGGCGTTCCAACGGAAGCCTATCTGGAATGTATGGAGGCTTATCTGAAAAAAGAAACGGAGTACGGTTGGTATCTCTGCATGAACGGTGACAAAATTGTCGGCGGTATGGGCGTAATCGAAAATGACTTCCATGACAGGAAAGACCTTACCCCGAATGTCTGCGCAGTCTATACAGAAAAAGACTATCGCTGCAAAGGAATCGCAGGTCATCTGCTGAATATGGTCGTAGAGGATATGAAATCCAAAGGCATTACTCCTGTTTATTTGGTAACGGATCATACCGGATTCTATGAACGATACGGCTGGGAGTTTTTGTGCATGGTACAGGGCGATGGCGAACCCAATATGACCAGAATGTATATCCACCGATAAATTCCATTTTTTCAGGCAGCTGCTAAGGGCGCACTTCTATACGGGGTAACCCCGCATGTGCGCTCTGCAAGACTGAACACCCCGGACACCTGCGTTGAACGGTCCGGGGCGCTTTGCGTCGCTGCGTTCCGGACAAGGGACTGCATCCCTCACGCCGCTTGGCGGCTATCCTCTTAACGCAAAAGGCGTGACCACGAGAGTCACGCCTTTTGCATATTTTACTGTCTTACGAGCGCCCCGCTAAAAGCCGGGTTCTTTTTGACAGGTATCGTATTTTGCGATCAAAGCAAGCCTGTAAGGTCGTCGGGGTCGGTATCTTCTATGTCTTCCGGGTTTTCAGCAGGAAAGCGGTCGATGCTGTGCGCAATGTATTTTTGTACAAGCAGCACGTCAGCTGTGGTAATGCTGCCATCTCCGTTGACGTCGCCATACTGCTCCTGCGCAGCAGAAAACTGCTCGACGCGCGCAATCCTTTTTTGCAGAGAAAGCGTGTCGGAGACCGTTACCGCGCCGTTGCCGTCTACATCGCCATACATGGTGGGGACAGGTCTTTCCTGCATGGAAAGAATGGAAAGCAGCAGGGAGGAAAATGCAAGGTCGATGTCTTCCGGGGTGGCAAGGTCGTCGTTATATACACCCTGTGCCTGCGCGTAGGCTTCTGAAAAAAATGTATAGGAGTCTGTGGTGTAGCGGGTGGGGTCCATATAAACTTCTGCCTTTTTCAAGAGCGTCCCTAGATCCTCTTTTGTTACCGTGATTTCTCCTGCTGTATTTGATACTTCCGTAATGTTTGCAAGCAGGGCAAAAAAATCTTCTTCTGTGACCGTTTCCTGCGCAAGAACGGTATCGCACAATGCAAGGACCGTATGCATTGCCTCCAGCGCGCTGTCTGAAAGTGTATAGGATATAAGATCCAGCATATTGATATACTGCGCTTTAACCTGTGCGGTCATGGAGCGGTATACAGGGGATTCCATAGCGGCGATCAACTGGCCGCAAGCAAGCAACTGATCGTCCTCTGTAGCAGATGCATCTTGCGCCACCTCTTTTGCGTCGGCAAGCGTTTGTGTAAGCGTTTGCCGCTCTGCATCTGTCAGGACATAGGTATCTGTTGTAAGAATGGTGTCTGCCTGTGCGATCAGTTCAGAAAGAATTTCTGCTGGTTCTGACTGCCCGGTTGAATCTTCTGCGGCTGATACAGAAAAAGGAAAGCAGCAGGCAGTCAGCAGCAAGAGCACCGTAAGCAAAATACTTAAAGGCTTTTTGTACTTGTGCATATTTATGTTCCTCCAAATAAAATGATGTCGGGCGCTGAAAGCGGCCCACATAACTATAGCGCATGTCCGACAGATTTACAAATGAAAAATTCGTAACCATTTATGCCGCCGGGGACGGATCTGGCCGAAAGCGCATAAAGAAGGAAGAAAAAATGCTTTAATACCGCCTTTCAGGGTTGTCTGTCTTGCCGCATATATAGGGGATGCTTACGTCATAAAATAAAGAAAGCTGTAACAGGACGACAAAAGTCGGTTCTTTTTTTCCGCTTTCATATTTTTTGTATTTACGCAGGTTAATACGCAGATAAGACGTAAGATCTTCCTGTGAAAGGCCTGCCTTTTCGCGCAGCTCCTTCATCCTTGGGTACATAAAAACAACTCCTTTTCATTTTTTGGACAATCTGCAACAAAAAACAATTATGTATTATTTTATAAAAAATAGCTGTATTTGTCTATAGAAATACTGCATATAATTATAATGAATATTTTTAGCATAATAGAAAATTAATATAAAGTTAAAAAAGTTATAGATCAAAACACAACAAAAATCGACAAAATAAAACAAAAAATTGAAAAGACTGCCCAAAAAAGAAAACGGGCAAAAAGACAGCGTGTACAAAGCTTGTGTAAAAAAATAGACCGCAGGGGCAGCGCCATAACGCTAACCTCTGCGGTCCTGCTGTTTAAACGACGATAAACGGAAAAATTATTCCGCGCTGTCTAACTCTGCAAGCCTCTTTAAATGCTGGTATTTCTTTGCAGCGCCTTCTTCGGCTTGCGCAAAGAGCTTTTCGGCTCTTTCGGGGAAAGCGCGTGTAAGAGAATTGTAACGGACTTCGCCCATGATAAAGTCGCGATAGCTTGCCGTAGGTGCCTTGCTGTCAAGCATAAAGGGGTTTTTACCCTGGTCTGCAAGCCGCGGGTCAAAGCGGAAGCAGTTCCAGTAGCCTGCGGCCACCGCCTTTTTCTCTTCCGCCTGAGCAATGCTCATACCGCCCTTGATGCCGTGGTTGATGCACGGTGCATAAGCAATGATAATGGACGGGCCGTTGTAGCTTTCTGCTTCTACAAACGCCTTAATGCACTGGTTATAGTCTGCACCCATTGCAACCTGCGCTACGTATACATAACCATAGCTCATGGCAATTGCGGCAAGGTCCTTTTTCTTTGTGCCCTTACCGGTTGCGGCAAACTGTGCAACGGAGCCTACAGGCGTTGCCTTGGATGCCTGACCGCCGGTGTTGGAGTAAACCTCTGTGTCAAATACCAGAATGTTTACATTTTCGCCCGAAGCGATCACGTGGTCAAGGCCGCCAAAGCCAATATCATACGCCCAGCCGTCACCGCCGAGAATCCAGATGGATTTCTTTGCAAGGCAGTCTTTGTCCGCAAGGGCCTTCTTTGCCAGCTGGCCTGCTTCGCAGGAGCAGGTAGCAAGGTCTTCCAACTTTTGGATCAGTGCATCCGCAGCCGCTCTGTTGGCGCCGCTGTCGGCTGTGGTATCCAGATAATTTTTGCAGGCTTCCTGCACGTCTGCTTTATCTGTAAGTTCCGCTATTTTTTCTATATATTCTGCAAGCCTTGCGCGGATTGCATTCTGGCCAAGGGCCATGCCAAAGCCAAATTCTGCGTTATCTTCAAACAGAGAGTTTGCCCACGCCGGGCCGTAGCCCTTCTTGTTGACGGTGTACGGCGTTGCCGGTGCGCTGCCGCCCCAGATGGACGAACAGCCGGTCGCATTTGCAATAAACATTCTGTCGCCAAACAGCTGTGTTGCAAGCTTGGCATAGGGTGTTTCGCCGCAGCCGGCGCATGCGCCGGAAAATTCGAGCAATGGCTGCTTGAACTGGCTGCCCTTGACGGTTGTTTCTTTAAACTTTTCTGTTACAGCCGGCTTGGGATCCAGTGCAAAGCCATAATCAAAGACCTTCTGGCCGGCGCGCTGTGTGTCAATGGGCTTCATGATAAGCGCCTTTTGTCCCTTCTTGCCCGGACATACCTGTGCGCATGACCCACAGCCGGTGCAGTCAAGCGTAGAAACCGTCATGGTAAACGTATAATCGGGCATACCCGTCATGGGGACGCTCTTGGTGCCTTCCGGTGCGTTTTTCAGTTCGTCGGCCGTCATAACGGCGGGACGAATAACAGCGTGCGGGCATACGTAAGAGCAGAAGTTACACTGGATGCAGTTTTCGGGCTGCCATTCGGGAACGTCTACTGCAATGCCTCTTTTTTCATAAGAGGAGGAGCCCTGCGGAGCCGTACCGTCGATATGCTTGGAAAACGCAGATACAGGCAGCTGGTTGCCTTTGTACGCGTTGACGGGGTTGAGGATGGTGTTTACATAATCGACAACCTCTTCCCTTCCCTGGGTAACAACATGCGCCTGCATATCGTCCGGGCAGTCTGCCCAGGAGGCCGGGACGTCAACCTGTTTAACGTCTGTCATACCGCGCTCAATGGCTTTATGGTTCATGTCGACAATTGCCTGTCCCTTTTTGCTGTAGGACTTTGTGGCCGCATCCTTCATAAACTGGACGGCGTCCTCTGCGGGGATAACGTTTGCAATCTTAAAGAAAGCAGACTGTAAGATAGTGTTGATCCTTCCGCCCAGGCCAATTTCCTTACCGATGGCGATACCGTCGATCGTATAGAAATGAATCTTTTTCTGGGCGATCAGCCTTTTCATTTTTCCGGGCAGGCGGCGGTCAAGCTCATCTACATCCCAGGCGCAGTTGAGCAGGAAGCTGCCGCCCTCTTTGAGGTCATCCACCATATCGTACTTGTCCACATAAGAGGGGTTATGGCAGGCGACAAAGTCGGCCTTGCTGATGTAATAAGTGGACTTGATTGGCTGGCTGCCGAAACGCAGGTGCGACACAGTCAGGCCGCCGGATTTTTTAGAGTCGTATGCAAAATAACCCTGCGCGTACATATCTGTATGGTCGCCGATAATTTTAATGGAGTTTTTATTGGCACCGACGGTTCCGTCTGCGCCAAGGCCCCAAAACTTACAGGATTTGGTGCAGGCGGGCGTAGTGTCTGGGTTTTCCACTACGTCGAGGGAAAGGTTTGTAACGTCGTCCACAATACCGATGGTAAAGCGCTTTTTCGGGGTCGCGCTTTCCATATTGCGGTAAACCGCAACAATATCGCCGGGGGTCGTATCTTTTGAACCGAGCCCATAACGGCCGGTGTATACGGAAACATTTGCAAAGGCAGAGCCATTGATTGCCGCCAGAACATCCAGATACAGCGGCTCGCCAATAGAGCCGGGCTCCTTTGTTCTGTCCAAAACAGAGATTGCCTTTACAGTTTTGGGAAGCTCACGCAGCATATAATCTGCGACAAAAGGCCTGTACAGTCTTACCTTTAAAAGGCCGACCTTGTCACCCGCGGCGTTGAGGTAATCGACCACCTCTTCCGCGCAGTCGCAAACCGAGCCCATTGCGACAATGATTCTTTCTGCGTCGGGCGCGCCGTAATAGTTAAACGGCTTGTAGTCCGTACCGCATTTTTCATTGACCTTGTTCATATATTCCACAACAACCTCAGGGATTGCGTCGTAATAAACATTGCAGGCTTCACGGGCCTGGAAGAAAATGTCGTCGTTTTGCGCTGTGCCGCGGATCACAGGATGTTCCGGGTTCAGGCTGCGGCGACGGAAGGCATCGACTGCATCCCAGTCGAGCATTTCGCCCAGATCTTCGTAATCCCAGGTTTCAATTTTCTGTATTTCATGGGATGTGCGGAAGCCGTCGAAAAAGTGGAGAAACGGAACCCTGCCCTTGATAGCGGAAAGATGTGCTACGGCTGCAAGGTCCATGACCTCCTGCGGGCTGTTGGAGCAGAGCATGGCATACCCGGTCTGGCGGCAGGCGTAAATATCGGAATGATCGCCAAAGATAGACAAAGCATGGCTTGTCAGCGCGCGGGCAGATACGTGGATAACGCTCGGCAAAAGCTCGCCGGCCATTTTGTACATGTTGGGGATCATCAGCAAAAGACCCTGGGAAGCGGTATATGTGGTTGTCAGCGCACCGGCTGCAAGCGAACCGTGTACGGCACCGGCAGCGCCGCCTTCAGATTGCATTTCGGTAACCTTGACTTCCCTGCCGAAAAGGTTTTTGCGCCCTGCAGCAGAATATTTGTCTGTTTCATCAGCCATGACCGATGAAGGGGTAATCGGATAGATCGCCGCGACATCGGTAAACGCATAAGATGTATGCGCCGCCGCAGTGTTGCCATCCATGGTTTTCATTTTTCTGGACATTGGACTGTTCCTCCTTAAAATACTTGGGCAATACAGCGCAAGTATCGTATGAATAGTTTGGACGGCACATACGCTAATGTGCCACCTTGAATTCTATCACGTTTAAAGACGTGTGTAAAGTGGGAAAGCATGAAAATTTTTATACGCAAATTTTTAATTTAATATTATTATAGGTTTTTTTAAAAACAAAATTAAAAATAAGAAAATTTTATTTATAAAATTTCCTGCCAAATTTATGATGACAATACAAGCCGTATACAATAAAGGTACACCCCCAAATTTAAAATTTGACGATCAGAAAGCAAAAGCCTCTGTACGGCGGAACTTTATTTGACAAACAGGCGGTAAAATCGTAGAATATGCTTAAATAAAAGCGCATGAAAAGTGAAAGGGGACAAAAACCAATGCCTGACGACGCGGGTGGGAGTACCAACGTAAAAAAACAAAATAAGATTTTAAAGCTTTTTGGGCATAATATGCTGGAAAAGGTTACCCAACAGGATATTATGCTGATGCTCCTTGCCGTTAAGGAAAAGGGCGTGATTGAGGCCAGTACCTACAGCATGATCAAAAATATTTTTGAGTTTGACGACCTTACGGCGGCCGAAGTGATGACGCACAGGACCGATATGACGGCCATTGAGGACAGTGACCCCCTGCAGGATGCGGTGGATGTTTTTATAGAAACGGGTTATTCCAGAATACCGGTTTATCATGAGGATATTGACAATATTGTGGGACTTTTGTATGCAAAAGACCTGCTGCGGTATGTATGCGGCGACATACCGGAGGGGCTTAAGCTTACAGATATAAAAAGGGAAGCCTTTTATGTGCCCAAAACCAAAAACTGCAGCGAACTGTTTGCGGAAATGACGGCCAACAAGGTGCAGCTTGCCGTTGTGGTGGACGAATACGGCGGGACGGAAGGGCTGATTACCATGGAGGACCTGATTGAATCTATTGTGGGAAATATACAGGATGAATACGACAACGAAGAGGAAGAGATCAAACGTTTAAGCGATAATATATTTACAGTTGACGGTGCCGCAGCGATTGACGATGTAAGCGAGCTGATTGGCGTGAAGCTGCCGGATGATGAATGTGAAACGATCGCCGGACTGATGCTGGAGCAGTTGGGGGAAATCCCGAGGGACAATGACCGTCCCTCTGTGTTGATTGACGGCGTACGGCTTACCGCCGTGCAGATTGAAGACAGGCGGATTGCAAGAGTTTTAATTGAAAAGCCGCAAAACGGCGGCGCAAAGGAGGAGCAAAAATGAAAAGCGAAACAAACGTGTGCAAAAAATGCAGCTTTGAAAATGAAAGCGCGGCGCGTTTTTGCCAGGGCTGCGGTGCCATGTTGCCGAAAAAGCGCTCTGCAAAGGAATTTTTAGACAGTCTTGACCTGAAGGACATTGCGGGTATAGGTACAAGAGGATTGTCTATAGCGCCGATGGCGGGAAGGGTGATAGAGGACCAGGGCAAAGAGGTCGCGCAGCCGGGAGTGCGGCAGGCGGACAAGGCAAGGGTTGTGCCGCTGCCTGACGGAAAATGGTTTTGCCCGGACTGCGGCGAACTGAACAAAGTGGAAAGCCGCAGCTGCCAGAGCTGCGGCAGGTATAAATAAATGCGGCGCCGTTTTTAAAGGCGCTGAAACAAAGCGAAGAGCAGGGGAGAGAAACCCTGCTCTTTGTCGCAATCTGTATAAATTTGGGTGATATTTATGTATGATGCAGGCCTGATTTTAGAAGGCGGCGGGATGCGCGGCGTATATACGACGGGCGTGCTGGATTTTTTTATGGAGAAGGACCTTTGGTTTAAAGAATGTTACGCGGTGTCTGCAGGCGCGGGCCATGCCTGCAGTTATCTGGCACGTCAAAAGGGCCGGGCCTTGTCGGTAAATATAGATTATCTCAACGACAAGCGGTACGCGGGGATTTACAGCTTTTTAAAAACAGGCGATCTGTTTGGCATGGATTTTATTTATAATGAAATTCCTCAAAAACTGTATCCGATTGATTATCAGGCGTTCCGGCGGAACCCTTCTGTGTTGTACGCCGTTGTGACAAACTGTAAAACGGGACAGGCGGAATATATTCCCATAAAGGATCTTGCAAAGGATATGATTTATGTGCGCGCGTCCGGCTCGCTGCCCATGCTCTCTCACATTGTGAAAGTAGATGGGAAAGAATATCTGGACGGCGGCGTGGCGGATTCCATCCCGATCAGAAAATCCGTGGAAAACGGCAACCGTAAAAATGTGTTGGTTTTGACCCAGTGTAAAACGTACCGTAAGGGAAAAAGCAGGCATTTGGGGCTGATCCGGTATAAATACAGAGCGTATCCAAAGTTGGTTGCGCAGATAGAAAGCCGGCATGAGCGTTATAATGAAACGCTTGCGTATATTGACCGGCTGGAAGAAAGCGGCCAGGCCGTTGTGATCCGCCCGCAAAAGCCGGTAGAAGTGGCAAGGACGGAAAAGAACAGGCAAAAGCTTTTACAGCTGTACCACGACGGCTACTGTGACGCACAGCAGCAGTATAAAAAGCTGATGGATTTTTTATGCAGACGGTAAAAAAACAGAAGGCGGCCCGGGGAAAGAACTTTCCCGGGCCGCCATGATCTATGCCTGCGCGTCAAACTCCGCAATTTTCGCAAGTGCGCCGGGATCCTTCAGCAGGATGCTGCGGTATGCAGTTTTTACCAGACCGCGCCGGGTAAAAGCGTTTAAGATTTTGCTGACTGTTACGCGTGAAACGCCTACAATATTTCCAATTTCCTCGTGCGTCATATTGACTGTGGGCTCTTTGCCGGGAGCGCTGCTTTGGGCCTGCAGCAAAAGACGTGCAATGCGGCAGTCTGCCTGCAAAAACATAATGCTGGTTACCTGTGAGGAAAGCATGCGTATAGAGCGCGCCTGTAAATTTAAAAGCTGCAGAGCAAGATCCGGTTCTTGCCGGAACTTGTTTAGGAGGCGCGGCCTGTCGACCGCGACCAGCGCGCTGCTTTGCAGCGCCTTGGCGGAAGAAACCCTTGGCATACCGTCAAAAAAGGCAGCTTCGCCCAGGATTGCGCCGGGGCCGATTACCGTTAGCGTTTTTTCCATGCCGTCGGGGGAGCTGAAAAAAATGCGGACCTGTCCCTTTTTTAAATAATAAAAGCAATCTGCGGTTTCCCCCTGGGTATAGACCATCTGGTTTTTGTGAAAGGTTCTTGCCGTATTGATATTTTCAAAATGGCATCGTATTTCAGGCGGAAGATTTGCGTAGTTATCCCCATAATAGGCCGTTGTGCGTTCCATAGGATCACATCCCAACAGAAATTTTCTATAAATTAATTGTAGCATAGTTTACATTCTTTTGACAACAGCTGTGCGATAATAAATCTATACTACCAGATTGAACAGGAGGGCTTTTTATGGGAATGACAATGTCACAGAAAATCCTGGCAGCACACGCGGGTCTTGACAGCGTGCAGGCCGGGCAGCTGATTGAAGCAAAGCTGGACATGGTTTTGGGCAATGACGTTACCTCCCCGGTAGCGATCAATGTTTTTGAGGAATGTAACGCAAACACTGTTTTTGACAATACAAAGATTGCGATGGTCATGGACCACTTTACGCCGAATAAGGACATTAAGGCCGCCCAGCAGTGTATGCAGGTGCGGCGGTTTGCAGATAAATATGCCATTGAAAATTATTTTGACGTAGGACAGATGGGGATTGAGCATGCGCTTCTTCCGGAAAAAGGGCTTGTCGGGCCCGGCAGCCTGTGTATTGGTGCAGACTCGCACACCTGTACATATGGCGCGCTCGGTGCGTTTTCCACAGGGGTGGGTTCTACAGACATGGCGGCAGGGATGATCAGCGGGAAGGCCTGGTTTAAGGTCCCGGGTGCGCTGAAATTCAACCTGACAGGCAGGCCTGCAAAATTTGTAAGTGGAAAAGACGTGATCCTGCATATTATTGGAATGATCGGTGTGGACGGCGCCTTGTATAAATCCATGGAGTTCTGCGGGGACGGATTGCAGTATTTGAATATAGACGATCGCCTTTGTATTGCGAATATGGCGATCGAAGCAGGCGCGAAAAACGGAATTTTCCCGGTGGATGAGATTACAAGAGCGTACACGCAGGGGAGGTTCCGGGGTGTGCCTGTGGAATATACGGCGGATGAAGACGCACAATACGAGGAAGTTTATAATATTGACCTTTCTGCGCTGCGCCCCACGGTTGCGTTTCCCCATCTTCCGGAAAACACAAGAACTATAGACCAGGTTGGGGAGAAGGAAGTACCGATCGACCAGGTTGTGATCGGCTCATGTACAAACGGCAGGATGACCGATCTGCGCGCGGCGGCTGAGATCTTGAAGGGCAAAAAGGTTTACAAGGGTGTGCGTTGTATTATCTTCCCCGGAACCCAGCAGATTTGGCTGGACGCCATGCATGAGGGATTGTTTGATATTTTTATAAAAGCAGGCGCTGTAGTTTCTACGCCCACATGCGGCCCCTGCCTGGGCGGGCATATGGGGATTCTGGCCAAGGGGGAGCGCGCAGTGTCCACAACAAACCGCAATTTTGTCGGCAGAATGGGGCACGTAGAATCTGAGGTATACCTGGCAAGCCCCGCGGTTGCGGCGGCAAGCGCTGTGACGGGCTATATTACAGACCCTGAAAAGGTTTGTACAGAGCAATAACAAAAGAATGGAGGAGCAACACATATGAACGCACACGGCATCGTCCATAAATATGGAGACAATGTAGACACAGACGTGATTATCCCAGCAAGGTATCTGAATACGGCTTCTCACCAGGAGCTTGCAGCGCACTGCATGGAGGATATTGACAAGGAGTTTATAAAGAAGGTAAAAAAAGGCGACATTATGGTCGCGGAAAAAAATTTTGGCTGCGGCTCTTCCAGGGAGCATGCGCCCATTGCCATTCAGGCTTCCGGTATTTCCTGCGTGATCGCTTCCACATTTGCAAGGATTTTTTACAGGAACGCCATCAATATCGGCCTGCCGATTTTGGAATGCGAGCAGGCGGCAAAGGATATAAAAGGCGGGGATGAGGTAAGCATTGACTTTGACACGGGTGTGATTACAAATCAAACGACAGGCAAAAGCTACCAGGCACAGCCGTTTCCGCCGTTTATTCAAAATATTATTGCAAAAGGCGGTCTTTTAAACGCAATCAAATAATTTAAAAATAACGGTAAATAATACAAGCGTCGCTCTTTTTACAGGAGCGGCGCTTCCGTTTTGTTTTTACAAAACTAAAAAACACAATATATGGAAAAAATAAAAAAAAGAACCCCATATATTGGTATAAAAAATTTTTTTTGGGAAAATATTACAATATTGTTAAATGAGATTACAGAAAAAACTATTGCAAATAAAAAACGCAGATGTTAATATAACTTATGAAAGAGAAATATGTTTTAAAATTTTGTCGAAAATAAATAAAGACTTGTTCTAAAAATTGCTTATTAAGCCGAAGCCTCGGCTTTTTAGGGATAAAGACCAAAAATAAAGGGTAAAGGAGAAATTACAATGCGCAAGATTTCAAAGATCGTAGCTCTGCTTATGGTTCTTTGCATGGCAGTCGGCGTGTTTGCCGGATGTAACGCAGGAGAGGGATCATCACAGACGACGTCAGGAGGAGCCTCTGGGGACACATCGGGGGTAGACGAAATTTACTTTTTAAACTTCAAGCCGGAAATTGCAGACAAGTACGAAGCAATTGCTGCGCAATATGAAGAAGAAACGGGCGTTAAGGTAAAGATTACGACAGCGGCGTCGGGCGAATATGAAAAAACCCTGATGTCTGAAATTGCAAAGTCCGACCCACCGACCATTTTCCAAATTAACGGACCGGTTGGCTATCAGAATTGGAAAGACTACTGCGCAGATTTGAAGGATTCAGAGCTGTATAACATGCTCACAGATGAAAACAAACCTTTGGCAGTTTCCAACGAGGATGGTATTTACGGTATTCCATACGCGCTGGAGGGCTATGGCATTATCTACAATAACGCGATTATGGAAGCGTATTTTGCTTCTGAAAACAAAGGCACCAATTTCACATCTGTGGAGGAAATTACAAACTTTGCCGCGTTAAGCGAAATTGTAGAGGATATGACAAAGCTTAAGGACGAGCTTGGTATAGACGGCGTGTTTGCTTCCACCTCCATGGCGGAGGGGAACCAGTGGAGATGGCAGACGCACCTTGCAAACCTGCCGCTTTACTATGAGTTTAAAGAGAATACCGACTATGACAACGTAATTCTTGCCGGCCTTAACACAAATGAAATTACGTTTAAGTACAATAAGGAATTCCAGAATATTTTTGATCTGTATATTAACAATTCTACAACCGACAAGGGCCTGCTTTCTTCCAAAACGGTTGACGACGCTATGGCGGAATTTGCCTTGGGCAAATGCGCAATGGTACAAAACGGAAACTGGGGATGGGCACAGATTAACGGAACAGACGGCAATGTGACAAAGGCGGAAGACGTTAAGTTCCTGCCCATCTATACCGGTATGCAGGGCGAAGAAACACAGGGCATTTGCATTGGTACGGAAAACTATTTTGCCATCAACAGCCAGGTTGACCAGGCAAAACAGCAGGCTTCGATCGACTTTTTAGTATGGCTCTTCTCAAGCGAAGAGGGTAAAAAGGCCGTTACAAACGATCTGGGCTTCATCACACCGTTTAACACCTTTGAAGAGGACGAACAGCCCACAGACCCGCTTGCACAGGAAGTTTTAAGATGGAAAGCGAAGGAAAGCGGCGAAATTGTAAACCCGGAATGGCTCTTTACGGCATTCCCCAGCGAAGAATTCAAGAATTTGTTTGGCGCTGCGCTGCTTGAGTATGTGCAGGATCAGAAGACCTGGGACGAGGTAACGCAGACGGTTATCGACGCTTGGGCATCTGAAAAAGCGGCGACCGCATAAAAACGTTTTGGCGGCGCAGAATGTTATTGTGTAAGAGTTAAATCCAAAAAATTCAGTTAAACAAGATTTGCACCCCGTACCCGAGGGTACGGGGTGTGATTGAGTAAATGGCTTTTCTTAATCATAAAATCAAAGGAGGGATCGTATGCAAAAAGCGATGAAAAAATGGTTTCCCGTTTTGGTATTGCCTACTTTGGCTGCTTTTCTGATCGCATTTATTATCCCGTTTATCATGGGGATATATCTGTCATTTACAAAGTTCAGCACAGTAAAAAATGCACAATGGGTGGGTATTGAAAACTATATAAAAGCTTTTTCAAACGCTGATTTCATCAATGCGCTTTGGTTTACGGTTAAATTTACCGTAGTATCGGTCATAACCATAAATATATTGGCTTTCCTTTTGGCTTTATTATTAACAAAGGCTATAAAGGGGACAAATCTTTTCAGAACGACCTTTTTTATGCCAAACCTGATTGGCGGTATTGTTCTGGGATATATCTGGCTTATGATCATCAACGGCGTGCTGTATTATTCAAATGCGACGATCACAACGGACCCGGCCTATGGCTTTTGGGGGATTGTTATCTTAATGAACTGGCAGCTTGTGGGATATATGATGATTATTTATATAGCCGGCATACAAAACGTTTCGCCCGAGCTGATGGAAGCGGCCGATATAGACGGCGCGAACAGCTGGCAGAAGCTTTGGAAGATTACCGTTCCGCAGGTTATGCCGTCTATTACCATCTGCGTGTTCCTTACGCTGACAAACTCGTTTAAGCTGTTTGACCAGAACTACGCACTTACGGCAGGTGCGCCCGGAAAGCAGACGCAAATGCTGGCGCTGGATATTTACAATACGTTTTACGGACGCGTAGGATGGCAGGGCGTGGGACAAGCCAAAGCAGTTATCTTCTTTGTGATTGTTGCGGTCATTGCTTTGACGCAGCTTTACCTGACAAGACGTAGGGAGGTTGAAAGCTGATGGCGGAACAGATGATTACCACTGCACAAATTGAAAAGAAGAAAAAGAAAGGGAACAACCAAAAAATCAAGGCCAAAATGCGTGGCAGGGACTGGGTGAAATTTGCCATTTTGGTAGTTGTAGCCATTGCCGTTTTGGCGCCGATTTTTCTGGTTATCATGAATTCCTTTAAGGGAAAGCTGTATTTAAGCGCAGAGCCGTTTGCCTTTCCGAACGCAGAATCGTTTGTGGGGCTTGACAATTATATAAACGGCGTTGAAAAAATAGGGTTTTTCCAGGCATTTGGTGTGTCCTTGTTTATTACCATTTGCTCTGTAGCGGTCATTATCCTTTGCACCTCTATGTGCGCATGGTTTATTGTAAGAATAAAAGCCTGGTATACAAAAGTATTGTACCTTTTGTGTGCGTTTTCGATGATTGTGCCGTTCCAGATGGTGATGTACCCCATGTCGCAGGTTGCAAATATGCTGGGGATCGACAACATGTTTGGGATTGTGATACTTTACCTGGGCTTTGGCGCGGGACTTTCTGTTTTTATGTTTACAGGCTTTATCAAAAGCGTCCCGCTTGAAATAGAGGAAGCGGCGATGATCGACGGGTGCGGGTCGATGCGTACGTTCTTTTTGATTGTATTTCCCATATTGCGGCCAACAGCCATTACGGTGGCGATCTTAAATGCCATGTGGATTTGGAACGACTATTTGCTCCCGACGCTTGTGCTGCCCAAGGAACAGCAGACGATCCCGATGGCGATCCAGTTTTTGCGCGGCGGATATGGGGCGATTGACATGGCGGCCATGATGGCAATGCTTGTGCTTGCAATTATCCCAATCATTGTGTTCTACCTTGCGTGTCAGAAATATATTATTAAGGGCGTTGTCGCCGGCGCGGTCAAGGGATAAAGCACCAGAAGAAAAAACTTGCATTTTTTTACAGAGCGTGGTAAACTAATAAAAGTTGAATAGAAGATAAGAGTAAGGAGTGGGAAAAAGCCCGCTCCTTTCTTTTGAGTATGCAGAAAACCCTCTTTAAAAACAGGGGTTGGCAGAGCAACGAAAAGGGGTATGTTATTTGGCAAAGAAAAAAAGCACAAATACGGTAGAAGCCGTTTGGCTGCTTGCACAGCCGGTTGTTACCGCTATGGGGCTGCAGCTTTGGGATGTGCGCTTTGTGAAAGAGGGCGCACAATGGTATTTGCGTATTTTTATTGATAAAGAAGGCGGCGTGTGCATAGAAGACTGCGAAGCGGTCAGCCGTGCGCTGGACCAGCCTTTGGATGAGGCCGACCTGATTGAACAAAGCTATTGCCTGGAGGTCTGCTCCCCCGGCCTGGAGCGTGAGCTGATACGGGAAGAGCATTTTGAAAGGTTTATAGGGGCGGACATTCTGGTTAATATGATACGCCCGATAGAACCGCTTGGCAAAGAATTTGGAGGAATCCTCAAGGCTGCCGACAGGCATACGTTTACCGTGTCGGACGGTGAAGAAAATGAAATGACCATACACAAAAAAGATGCGGCGTGGGTAAAGCTTGACGATTTTGCCATGTAAATAACAGAACATCGTACAGAATTGCACCAGCAGAAAAATACAATTGCACAAATATACAGAATATAAGGAAAGGTTGATTTGGAAAATGGATAACCGCGAACTTTTTGACGCACTGGCACTTTTAGAAAAAGAAAGGGGAATCCCGGCTGATTATATGCTTTCCCAAATACAAAAGGCCATTGTGATTGCATGCAAGAACACATACGGCGGCAACGAAGATGTCAATATTATAATGGATAAGGACTCTGGAAAGTTTGAAGTATATCTTTTGAAAACGGTTGTGGAAGAAATAGAAGATCCGAACCGTGAAATTACGCTTGAGCAGGCAAGAAAGATAAACCCTTCCGCCCAGCTTGAAGAAAAGGTGGGGATTGAGCTGGACCCCAAGCAGTTTGGAAGAATTGCCGTGCAGACCTCCAGAAGTATTATTCGTCAGGGCATACGCGACGGGGAAAAAGGGCAGATGCTGCTTGAATTCCAAAGCCGCAACCAGGAAATTGTTACGGCTACGGTGGAGCGGATTGATCCAAAAAGCGGCGCCGTTACCCTGAAAATAGGCAAGGCAGAGGCCGTGCTGCCTAAGAGCGAGCAGGTAAACGGCGAAGAATTCAGGGAAGGCGAACATATTAAGGTGTACATTGTTGACGTGCGCGACGGGGAGAAGGGCCCGCGGGCGATTTTGTCGCGGACACACCCCGACTTTGTAAAGCGGCTGTTTGAAACGGAAGTGCCGGAAATATTTGACGGTACGGTAGAAATCAAGTCTGTTTCCAGGGAAGCCGGTTCCAGAACAAAAATGGCTGTTTCAAGCCGTGACAGCGACGTTGACCCGGTGGGCGCCTGTATTGGTACCCGAGGAACAAGAGTGGCCGCGATTGTTGGGGAGCTTGGCGGAGAAAAGATAGACATTATAGAATACGACGAAAACCCGGAAAAATTTATTGCAGCGGCTTTATCCCCGGCAAATGTGATCAGCGTGGTTCCCGCCGCCGATGGCGCAAAGTCCTGCAAGGTTACAGTGCCGGACGGGCAGCTTTCCTTGGCCATTGGCAATAAGGGACAGAATGTGCGCCTTGCAGCCAAGCTGACAGGATGGAAGATTGATATTCGTCCGGAAAGCGGGTTCTATGGAGAAGAAGAGGAAGAAGAGCAGCCGGCTTCTATGCCGGAGCAGGAAGCATCCACGCAGGCAGATGCGGAAAAAGAATCGACAGAAGAGGCAGTGTGATTTTGCCGGAATATGCATAGAAGGGTGCAGGAAGGCGGTGAGGCTTATGCGTCAAAAGAAGATCCCGTTGCGCAAGTGTACGGGCTGCGGAGAAATGAAGCCGAAAAAAGAGCTGATACGGGTAGTCAGGGCGCCCGACGAAAAAGACGAAAACGGGCAGATTGTGAAAAAAGGGGAAGTCAGCCTGGACCTTACCGGGAAAAAACCTGGACGGGGTGCGTATGTATGCGGGAAAGCGGAATGCTTAAAGCTTGCAAGAAAGGCAAAGCGCTTTGAAAGGGCTTTTTCCTGCCAGATACCGGAGCAGGTTTACGACAAAATGGAGGAGGAACTCAGCCGTATATGAATCACGCCTTTTTATCACTATTGGGTCTCTGCCGGCGCGCCGGCAAACTGACAATTGGATGCGAGGCTGTTAAGGGGTCTGTTTTAAAAGGAGAAGCTAGGCTTGTCATTTTAGCAGAGGATATATCAAAGCATACGCAGCAGGACGTTTTGTTCCATGCAAAGCAGGCGGGCACGCCGTTTGTGCAGGCGGGCTGCGGAAAAGATGCGCTTGGCGCCGCTTTGGGAAAATACGCGTCGGTCATAGCGGTGAATGACGCAGGGTTTGCAAAAAAACTCAAGCAGCTTGCGCCGCAACAGCAAAACGAACGGGGAGGCATGTAATTTATGTTGATAAAATACAGAGTACACGAGGTTGCCAAGGATCTGAATGTTCCCAGCAAAGAGGTAATCAGCCTGCTGAAAAAACATTTCGGAGACACAAAAAAACATATGACAGCGCTGACAGAAGAAGAGCTGGATGTTGTTTTTGATTTTTACACACAGCAAAATGCAATTGAAAACTTTGATTCGTATTTTGCTGTTCGCGACCAGGCGATTGAAAAGCATAACGAAGAAAAAGAGCAAAAAAAGCAGCGGGAGCAGACAAAAGAAAGGGCAAAGGAAGAACAAAGGGGCGTAAAGCCACAGCCAGACAAAAAGGCGGCCGGCCAGCAAAAGCAGCAGAAGGCCGTACAGAAAAGCCAAAATACAAATCACGACACGCCCATGAAGGGCAAGCGCGATAAAAAGATTATAGACACGCGCGCGGCCGTTGTAGACGTGGAGCGCTATAATGAAAAATACGACCGATTGGCGTCTGAAAAAATTAAGACGGAAAACACGGTCAGAAAGCAAAAGATCACACAGCGCTCACAGCAGCGCGGAAAGCCCAGGAATTCCAGAAAAGAAACAGAGGCCGAGCGCTTGAAGAGGATTGCCGCTGAGCGTAAGAGCAAGCCGATCACCGTTACCATTCCCGACGAAATTACCGTAAGCGAGCTTGCACTGCGTTTAAAGGCAACGGCGGCGGAAGTAATTAAAAAGCTGTTTATGATGGGTACAATGGTAACGGTAAACGACGTGATCGATTTTGACACGGCAAGCCTTGCTGCGATGGAGTTCCATGCAAAGGTGGAAAAAGAGGTTGTTGTTACCATTGAAGAGCGTATTATTGACGACAGCGAAGACGACGACGAAAACCTTGTTCCCAGAGCGCCGGTCGTTGTGGTAATGGGGCATGTTGACCACGGTAAAACCTCGCTGCTTGATACAATCCGCCATACCAACGTAACACAAAGCGAAGCCGGCGGTATTACGCAGCATATTGGCGCTTACAGGGTAAAGATCAACGACAGGGATATCACGTTTTTAGACACGCCGGGGCACGAGGCGTTTACAACCATGCGCGCAAGAGGTGCGCAGGTTACCGATATAGCGATCCTTGTGGTAGCGGCGGACGACGGGATTATGCCACAGACGATTGAGGCGATCAACCATGCAAAGGCAGCGGGCGTTTCTGTGATTGTTGCAATTAATAAAATAGACAAGGAAGGCGCCAATCCAGAGCTTGTAAAGCAACAGCTTACAGAATATGAGCTTGTTCCGGAGGAATGGGGCGGCGATACCCCGTGCATCCCGGTTTCTGCCAAGACAAAGCAGGGTATTGAAGATCTGCTGGAAATGGTGATCCTTGTTGCAGACATGAAAGAGCTTAAAGCAAACCCGGACCGCGCCGCAAAGGGAACGGTTATAGAAGCGCGCCTGGATAAAGGCAGGGGAACGGTTGCAACCGTACTTGTACAAAACGGCACGCTGCATGTGGGTGATACAATTGTTGCGGGCACGGCGGTGGGCCGTGTGCGCGCAATGACAAACGACAAAGGGGAAAAGGTGGAAAGCGCCGGCCCCTCTTATCCGGTGGAGATTACCGGGCTGGACGATGTACCGTCCGGCGGTGATATATTTAACGCCGTGTCTGACGAGCGTTTGGCACGGGAGCTTGTAGAGCAGCGCAAAGCAAAGCAAAAAGAAGAACAGTTCAGCCGCCAGACCAGGGTTACGCTTGACAACCTGTTTGATCAGATGCAGCTGGGCGACGTTAAGGAATTAAAGCTGATTGTTAAGGCGGACGTGCAGGGCTCTGTAGAGGCTGTGCGGCAGTCTTTGGAAAAGCTTTCAAACGATGAGGTAAGGGTGCATGTGATTCATGGCGGCGTCGGCGCGATCAGCGAATCTGACGTTATGCTTGCCAATGCCTCCAATGCGATTATTGTAGGGTTTAATGTAAGGCCCGACCCGGTAGCGGCCGAAAACGCGGAAACGGAAGGCGTAGACATGCGCCTTTACAGGGTGATTTACGACTGCATTGAGGAAATAGAGGCAGCCATGAAGGGCCTGCTTGCACCGAAAACGCGCGAGGTGCAGCTTGGCCGCGCGGAATGCCGCAATGTGATCAAGGTCAAAAATGTGGGCTTTATTGCGGGCAGCTATGTGCTTTCCGGCAAGGTGGCGCGCAATGCAAACGTGCGCGTGGTGCGCGACGGCGTAGTGATTGCCGAAGACAGGGTGGTTTCCCTGCAGCGGTTTAAGGATGCTGTGAAGGAGGTTGCCGCAGGTTATGAATGCGGGATTGGCCTGGAGCACTTTAATGACCTTAAGGAAGGGGATATTTTTGAAGTGTATGTTATTGAGGAGTACACGGAATAATAACAGTTGGAACAGGCAAAAGGGATGATTGAAATGAGCGGACATAGAATTGACCGCACGGCGGAGGATATTAAGCGTGAGCTTACAGCCATTTTGCGCGAGTTGAAGGACCCGCGGGTAAGCGGCGCTATGATCAGCGTTGTGCGTGTAGAGGTTACAAACGATTTGTCGTTTTGTAAGGTATACATCAGCGCAATGGAAGGTGCCGATGCGGCCAGGGAGGCTGTCAGGGGGCTGAAGTCGGCAAGCGGCTATATCCGCCGCGCGCTGGGCCTTCGGTTAAGGCTCAGGCATGTGCCGACGCTGCTGTTCAGCGCGACGGACTCGATTGCGTACAGCGCGAATATTTCCAAAATACTCAACGATCTTGATAAAAAGGATGGGCAGGATGATCACACTGGATAAGGCGGCGGCCTTACTCAAACAAATGGACGCGGTTATAATCTTAACGCACCAGTACCCGGATGGCGACACACTGGGCAGCGGTTTTGCGCTTTGCAGACTGCTGCGTGCCATGGGGAAAAAGGCCAATGTGCTGGTTTGCGGGGCCCTCCCTGTAAAATTTGCCTATATGGCAAAGGGGCTTTCCTACCAGCCGTTTGAGGGCGGCCATGTGGTTAGTGTAGACGTTGCCGACGAAGCGCTGCTGGGGGAAAACAGGGCGCTGTTTTCCGGGCGTGTGGAGCTGTGTATTGACCACCATGCCTCCAACAAAGCTTTTGCAAAGTATATTTATGTGGACAGTACGGCGGCGGCAACGGCGGAAATTATTTACCAGCTGGCCCAGTTGTTGGGTGTAGAGATTGACCAGCAAACGGCGGACTGCATTTTTACAGGGATTGCGACCGACACCGGCTGCTTTCGTTATGCTAACACTACGCCCAGAACACACCATATAGCCGCACAGATGATGGAGCGTGGCGCCCATGCGGCGGATATTAACCGCGTTATGTTTGATACAAAATCCAGACAGCGCATACAAATAGAAAAAAGCGTGCTGGAAACAATGGAGTTTTATGCCCAGGGCCGGTGTGCGGTTATTTGCATTACAAACCAGATGATGGCAGACAGCGGCGTGACAGAAGATGAAATAGAAGGGCTTTCCTCCTTGCCCAGACAGGTGGAGGGCGTGTGTATTGGGATTACGGTTAAGCAAAAAGAGGACAGCGGCTATAAAATATCGGTACGTACAACCCAGGGCTACGACGCCGGTGCGCTTTGCGCACAGTTTGGCGGCGGCGGCCACCAGGCAGCCGCCGGTTGTTCGATGACAGGCACGCTTGCACAGGTAAAAGAGCAGATGGTACAGGCTGCCTGCAAAATGCTGGAAGGCCGTGGACCGGAACAGCCCATGGAATAAATACTGCCGGGAGCGCTTTATGCAGCTCCCGGCTTTTTCTGGTTCTATATCTTTCTTTTAAAAAATCTGTTTATTTCTTGTGGAGAAATAAACCAAAGCTTTTTAGAAGAAATATCTATAAACGTACAACCCCGGCAGGTAAAATAAACGCTTGATAAAGCACAAACACAAAAAGGGAAAACCGTTAGGTTTTCCCTTTAAAAGCTGTGTGTTTTTATTCAAACGGATGCCCGCATTCTGGGCAAAACTTTGGTATGCCATCCTTTGGCTCATAGCCGCATTTGCTGCATTTTACTGGCTGCACCGGCTTTGGTTTGCCGCATTCACTGCAAAATTTTCCGGTATTTTTTGCCCCGCAGGCGCATATCCAGCCGTTCTCTTCCGTTTTTGGCTTGCCGCATTCGCTGCAAAATTTACCGGTGTTTTTTGCCCCGCAGGAACAGGTCCACTGTGGTTGTGCGCCCGCATTTGCCTGCTGTTGCTGCTGGGCCTGCGCCTGCTGATAACCGCCCATAATATTACCGCCTGCGTTCATGGCCATGCCCATACCCAAAAAGCCCGCCATAGCTCCGTTCTGGTTTTCCCCGGCGGAGGCGATCCCTTCGCCGATCTTCCCGGCCATATAGCCTGCCTGAATATTCTGGTCAGACAGCATGGCGCCTTCGTTACGCAGGTTGATCAGCCTTTGTGATTCTTCATCATAAGAAATACTTGCAATGCCGACCGCTTCCACAACAAAGCCGCGCGCCTGGTTCCACTCGTCGTCCAAAATGGTGCGCATATGGCGGCTTAAAAGCGTCCCTTTTGAGGTTACAAACGAAATCCGTTCCCCGTCGGCAGAAAGCTGGTTGATCGCCGCCTGGAAGGCCTCCAGAAATTCCGTCAGGTACTGGCTGTTGATCTGTGAAATATCCACGCTTGTGTTGGAGGTTACGGCAGCCCTTGGGATGGCTTCCGCGTAAAATTTAAACGGGTCGGTAATGCGGATGGAATACGTGCCGTGCGCCCGCAGATGCAGCTCCGCATTATAGAAGTTGTCAAAATAATTGACCGGGTTGGGCGTGCCAAATTTTATGCCCTTAATCTCCTGCGTGTTGATATAAAACACCTTTTGCGCAGTAGGCGTAATACCGCCATATTTTATGCGGTTGAACGATTCTTTCAGCGTGTCTTTAAACTGGCCGTTAAACATAGAAGGCAGTGCAGAGTTTTCCACTTTATAATAGCCCGGCTCAGCGGTATAGTCGACCACCTTGCCGCCGTCGAGTAAAATCATAATCTGATCGTCATACACATGGATAATAGATCCGTTTGAGACGGTGTTGTCGGTTCCCTTTGTATTGCTGGTCCTGCGGCTGTCTTTATGCACCTTTACGCCCGGGGCAAAAACCGTTGTGTCCTGCATGTCGGACGGCTCGTATACCTCTAGCCACTGATCGGCAAGCGCGCCGCCTATAGCGCCGGTTACCGCTTTAATAATTCCCATATTGCGTCAACTCCTTTGTAATCAATAAGGCCATAGTCTATAGCCGTATAAAGGGCCTGCTATAGCACCATTATAGCCTGTCGCATAAAAAAACACAAGAAAAATGCGCGCCGTATTTTTTACAGCGCGCATTTTTTATGCCAAAGGAAGGTCTTCCTTTTGCTCTACAACGGCAATGCCAAGCTCGTCAAGCTGCTGCCGATCTACGCTGCTTGGGGCGTTTGTCATCAATTCGCTTGCGTTTTGCACTTTTGGAAATGCAATTACGTCGCGCAGGGTAGAAGCGCCAAGCATCTGCATAACCAGCCGGTCCAGGCCGATCCCCATGCCGCCGTGCGGCGGCGCGCCGTATTTAAACGCGTCGGTCAAAAAGCCAAACTTTTTGTAAGCTTCCTCCTCGCTGAGGCCCAGCATGCGGAACATCCGCTTTTGCAGCTCAGGATTTGTAATCCGTATGGAACCGGAGGAAAGCTCCGCGCCGTTTAACACCATATCGTACGCCTTGGCATAGACCTTGCTTTTATCCCGTTCCAGATCGTCCAGGCATTCGTCTGTAGGAGAGGTAAACGGGTGATGCATGGCAACCCACTGGCCGGTTTCCTCGTCCTTTTCAAAAAATGGGAATTCCACCACCCACAAAAACGCAAAGCCCTGCCTTGGAAGGTTTAATTTCTGTGCGGCTTCGCAGCGCACGGCGCCAAGCGTGGTGAGCACGTGATGGTTGTTGGCGTCGGCAATGATCATAACCACGTCACCCGTCTGCGCGCCGGCGCGATCCAGAATTGCCTGCATCTGCGCTTCTGTCATAAACTTTCCAAAACTGCTTGAAATACCATTGCCTGTAAGGCGGATCCACGCAAGCCCCTTGGCTCCGATCCCGCGCACAAATTCCGTAAGCTTGTCCAGCTCTTTTCTGGAATAGGTCTTTACGGCGTTTTTCGCGGTAATCCCGCGCACGCTGCCGCCGCTGTCTATGGCGTTTTTAAAGACGGCAAAGCCGCAGTCTTTTACAATATCGGTCAGGTCAAACAGTTCCATGCCAAAGCGTATGTCCGGCTTGTCTGAACCAAAGCGTTCAAGCACCTGGTTGTATGTGTACCGTGGAAATGGCGTTGGAACGTCGACCCCCAATGCGTCTTTAAACACTCTTTTTATATAGTCTTCGCCAATTTGCAAAACGTCTTCCATATCTACAAAGGACATTTCCAGGTCAATCTGTGTGAATTCCGGCTGGCGGTCGGCGCGCAGGTCTTCGTCGCGGAAGCAACGGGCAATCTGCATATACCGGTCAAAGCCCGCGACCATGCACAACTGCTTATAAATCTGCGGGGATTGCGGCAGTGCGTAAAACTGTCCCTTGTGAATTCTGGAGGGAACCAAAAAGTCTCTGGCGCCTTCCGGCGTGGATTTCACAAGCATGGGTGTCTCAAGCTCTACAAAGCCCTGCTCGTCAAAATAATCCCTTGTAATTTTGGCAACCCTGTGGCGAAAAAGAAGGTTGCGTTGTAAATCGGGACGGCGCAGATCCAGGTAACGGTAGGTAAGACGCGTAGCTTCGCCGGTGCTGCTGTTTTCCACAATTTCAAACGGGGGTGTTTCGCTTTCTCCCAAAATACGCAGCTGCTCAACCTTAATTTCAACCTCCCCTGTGGGGAGTTCCGGATTTTTTGCGCTGCGCTCGCATACGGTCCCAACGGCGCCAAGCACAAATTCACTGCGCGCCGATATGGCTTTTTCAAACACCGTAGGGTCTGTCCTGTCGTCAAACGCAAGCTGTATAATGCCTGTGCGGTCGCGCAGGTCTATAAAAAGAAGCTGTCCCAGGTCGCGCCTGCGCTGTACCCATCCAAAAACGGTAACCTGTCTGCCCACATCCTGCATACGCAGCGTGCCGCAATAATCTGTCCTATGCATGCCTGTCATAAACTCTGCCATATAATCGTTCCTTTGCTTGTGTAAATTCCTGTTTTCCGTTCGCCGTTTTACAATGGCCTGTCAGGTTTGCAACTGTTCCATAAGCGCTTTGCTGTCTGCATCCAGATAAACGGCGAAAAACTTTTCAAAAAATGTGTCGTCCAGCGGAACCTGCGTCTGCTGGCCAGTTTGCATATTTTTTAAAACGGCGCAGTTTTGCGCCATTTCGTTGTCGCCCAAAACCATACTGAATTTCGCGCCGATTTTATCTGCGTATTTCATCTGTGCGCGCAGGCTTCTCCCGACAATATCGCCCTCAGCGATCAAAGAGGAGCGGCGCACCTGCTCAATCAGGGAAAACGCCTTCATTTGGGCGGCTTCACCCAGCGTGGCAATATAAAGGTCGCAAACGGGGGCCGGAGGAATCTCTATGCCCAGCGCTTCCATCAGGCTGAGCAACCGCTCCATACCCAGTGCAAAGCCCAAAGAGGGAAGGTGCTGGCCGCCAAGCTGTTCGATCAACCCGTCGTAGCGTCCCCCTCCGCAAACGGTACCCTGCGCGCCAAGCGCGTCCGTCACAAATTCAAAAACAGTCCTTGTATAGTAATCAAGCCCACGCACGATTCTGGGGTTTACCGTATAGGCAACCCCCGCGCCGTCAAGGTATTTTTGCACGCTTTCAAAATGGCTGCGGCAGTCGTCGCAGATATAATCCAGCACAACCGGCGCACCCTGTGCAATTTTGGAACAGACCGGGCTTTTGCAGTCCAATATGCGCATGGGGTTGCGTGAAAGCCTGGAAAGACAGGTTTCGCAAAGCTGGTCTTTATACTGCGAAAAATACTCCGTCAGCGCGGCGTAATAGTTCGGTCGGCATTCGGGGCAGCCTATGGAGTTTAGCTCCAGCTGCAGGTTTGTAACATGCAGGCGGTCAAAAATAGACTGCGCAGCGGTAATCAGCTCCGCGTCCGCGGTTGGGGCCGCGGTGCCGTACACCTCCAGGCCAAACTGGTGGAATTCACGGTAGCGGTTTGCCTGCTTTTTTTCATAGCGGTAGCAGGAAACAAAGTAGCTGGCCTTTACAGGAAGCCCGTCGTTATAAAGCGCGTGCTCCAAAAAGGCTCTTGCCGCACCCGCGGTGCCTTCGGGGCGCAGGGTAACGGAATCGCCGCCTTTTGTTTCAAAGGTATACATTTCTTTTTGTACAACGTCTGTGGTGTCGCCCACCCCGCGCTGAAAAAGCTCTGTATGCTCAAAAACAGGCGTGCGGATTTCCTTAAAGCCGTAGGAAAGCGCTTCCTTACGCATGACATCTTCCATAAACTGCCATTTATAGCTGTCCCGGGGCAAAACGTCCTCGGTTCCATATACTTTCTTTGTAATCAATGCCATATACCAAACCCCTCTGCTTTTGTAAGCAGGTACGGTCAAAACCTGCCTTTATAGATTTTTACGGGGGCAAAGCGCACGCTTTGCCCCCACGTTTTTTGACAATCCAATTGAACGCCGGCTGTTAAAGCTTTACAATATTCCTCCAGTCCAGATCGCCGCGCTCCAGGCCGTGGATCAAAACCTCGGCCGTTGCAATATTGGTCGCAACAGGGATGTTGTGCATGTCGCACAGGCGCAGCAAATTGATGTCGTTGGGTTCATGCGGCTTTGGGTTGAGCGGGTCGCGGAAGAATAAAAGCATGTCAACCTCGTTGCAGGCAATGCGCGCCGCAATCTGCTGGTCGCCGCCCTGGGAGCCGCTTAAGAATTTTTGGATCTCAAGGCCGGTAGATTCAGAAACCATCTTGCCTGTTGTACCCGTCGCACATAAGCTGTGCCGGCTTAAAATGCCACAGTATGCAATGCAGAACTGTACCATCAACTCTTTTTTTTCATCGTGCGCGATTAATGCGATATTCATACACAAGCCCTCCTAATTAATATTAGATATTCCATAACAAAAAACAGACACCTGCTATTTTTACTGGCTTTCAATATACGGCAAGCGGCCGGGCTTCGCCGTCTATGCGTGCAGCCAGGTTGTCCACAGCCTTAAGCGCCGTGCATCTGCCGGTATAAGACAACCCCTTCTGTATAGCGTATACGACCTGGCGGTTTTCTGTTACAATGCCAATCAACTGAATGCCCGTCTGATCAATAACGGCATCCAGATCTTCATAAACGCCCAGTTCTTTAAACCCCGTCCTGGAAAAACGGTTGATGACCAGACGCACATTTTGCTTGCCCAGCTCTGACAGGCGCTTTTTTACGTTGGCGCAGCCGCGCACACTTGTAGGCTCGGCATTGGCAACCACCAGACAAAGCTGTGCGGGTGCAACGGCTGTTTCAAAGCCTTTTCCAACGCCGGCGGGGGAATCTATAATAATATAATCATATGCGTTTTCCAGCCTGCTTACAAACTGGGTAAAGACGCTGCCGCTGAGTTCGTCCTGCGCGTTTTGCGGCGCGGGAATCAGGAACAAACCGTCTGAATAAGGGCACGGGTAAATGATATGCTCCGGCTGGCAGTTGCCGCTGATTGCGTCTGCAATGTCAAAAACCAAGCTTTTACTTATCCCCAGCATGATATCAAGCCCGCGCATGCCGCTGTCACAGTCAATCAAAAGCACCTTTTTGTTCCGCTTTACAAGAGCGTTGCCAAGGCTTACGGCAATTGTGGATTTGCCGGTTCCGCCTTTTCCCGATGTTACAACCAAAATTTTACTCATAGTGTGACCTTTCTTCCAGACAGCGAAAAGAGCTTTTCATGTAAAAACTCTGTCCATTGTTTATATTACCATAAATTTACCAAAAGGTCAAAGTGTTTTAAGACCATGTTTTAGCCAAATTTTTGTCACAATTCATAGTAATAATCACCTAAAATCTGATTTCTTTTCATAAAATTGTATAATTCAAACAGTTATTCACTTGCATGCAAGGATACATTTTATAGACAATTATAAAGTTGTATGCAAAGCAAGTAAAATAAAATTATACCTTTCCGGTCGAACCAAACCCTCCGCTGCCGCGCTGTGTCTGATCCAAACGGGCAACCTGCTCTATAACCGGGATGCAAACGGGTAAAATTACCATTTGTGCAATCCGTTCCTGCGGAACGATGGTATAAGGCGCATTCCCAACGTTGCAAAGACCTACGCAGATTTCTCCGCGGTAGTCGCTGTCAATTACGCCAACACCGTTTGACAGGCAAATGCCGTGCTTTACGCCAAGGCCGCTTCTTGCAAACAGAAAGGCGCCAAGGCCGCTGTGCGGCAAAGCCATGGCAATGCCGGTTGGGATGGTCACAAGTTCCTGCGGACAAAGTGTGACAGGCTGTTCTATACAGGCGTATAAATCCAGGCCTGCCGCGCCCGGCGTTGCCCTTTTGGGCAAAACGGCGCTTTCTTTCAGCTTTAAAAATTGAACGGTTTCTTTCATAATAGACCTCTTTATAATAAAATGATTACGGTTTATTGGACACCTCTGAAATAAAGTCCGCGTGTAATGGCTCTATCAAGGCGTTTTTTCTTTTGAAAGGCGTAAAAACTTTCCTCTTTTTCCACATGGTTTTCAACAGAAAACCGCAAAACGACAAAGTCTATGCCGGAAAAACGGTCCAGACAGTCAAACAGATACAGCGGAACGCTGTTTAGGATTTCTGTACACGTATGCGCGCATTGTATTGGGAACCGTTGCTTTTTTCTGTCTGTCAAACAGCTTGTTTTGCCGCATGCTTTACAGGAAATACGCGCGTTTTTCTGCGGGCAGTTGCGCGTAAGCATAAGGGGAAGGAGCCCGTAGGCCAGTATGCCGCGTTTGATTTTGCCGCCCAACGCGCCAATCTGCCCGGCGGTCAGTTCAAACGAAAGCTCCGTGTCGCAAAGGCCTGCCTCCTGTGCCCAGTCAAGAGCCTGTGTGTTCATAAGATTCAGCCCAAATCCGCCGTGCAAGGCAAACCCCTGCTGGGCCGCTAAATGCATTGCTCCCACGTTATTTACCAGCGCATGCGTAATGCCGCAGTCGCGGGCAAGCTTTAGCTGTTTTTCGACCTGCGCTTCGCTTCCAAACATCCCGCGTGGAATTTCCACCGCAATGGGAAAGCCGTTTTCAATCAGGCGGCGCAGCTGGTCGGGCGGGGAAAATAACGGTACGTAAATCCACTGGCACGCCCGAAAACAATCTGGTATATCCGTATTTGCAAAGCGCGCGCGAACTGCGGGGGCAGCAGAAGCAGTATGCGGCGCTTGTGTTTTGTACTGCACACAAGCGCAGGGCACGGCCGTGCGCTTTGCCCTTTCCTGCAAAAGCTTGTCAAGCGCCAGCCTGCGCATGCGGTTTAGCGCAGCCGCAGGCATAGACAGCCCCTGTCCGATCTTGCAGGATACCTCCGCACAGAAAAAAGGCGTACCGCCGGTTTTCTTAAGCTGCGCCGTGCATATATCCGGGCGCAAAGGCAAACGGCGCGCCTGTTGTGGGGCTTCCCCTTTTACAACAGCGGTGTGCCCTGCATGGTCAGATACGGTAAGAAGTGCTTCCTTATCCGGCTGGATAGACAGCTGGAAACAGACAGGTATTTTTTGTACCTCGTCCTTATATTGTGCGCGAATATCGGACAAAAGCTTTTCTGTGGCCGCCGTTACGTCGCTTTTAGAACGTATGCCAAACATGGCCGGTGTGCGCTGCCCTGTATAATACCCATCGGTAAAGCCCGAGCGGGAAAATACATTTTGCAGGCGCTTGCGCTCTTCCGGCGTTGTTTTGCCGCAGCGCAAAGCATTTTGCGCTGCGCTGACCGCGCTGTATACATATTCCGGGCGCTTCATGCGCCCTTCGATTTTAAAGCTGCATACGCCCAGCCGGGCAAGCGCGCGCAGGTGCGAAAGAAGGGAAAGATCCTTCAAACTCAAGTCGTGGCCCGTACCGCCCTTTACATAAAAAGGCAGTCGACAGGGCTGGGCGCAGCGGCCGCGGTTTCCGCTTCTGCCGCCAAGCATGGCGCTTAAATAGCATTGGCCGGAAACGCTCATGCATAAAGCGCCGTGTATGAAAACTTCCAGCTCAATCGGGCAGCTTTTTGCAATTTGTTCAATCTCCTGCGCAGACAGCTCCCTTGCAAGGACCACGCGCTTAAATCCCATTTCATACAGCAGCTTTGCCCCGCCAGGGGTATGGACAGACATCTGTGTAGAAGCGTGTAGCGGCATAGAAGGGCAAATTTTCCTTATCATCCGCACAAGGCCCATGTCCTGCACGATCAGCGCGTCGACCGGCAGCACACAGGCCTGTTGGATCGTCTGTATGGCGCAGGGGAAATCGCTGTCGGTCAACAGCGTATTGACCGTAAGGTATACCCTGACGCCATGGGCATGGCAGTAAAAGACAATATCTGAAAGCTCCTGAAAAGAGAAGTTTTGGGCAAAGGCCCGCGCACTCAGGCTTTTTGCGCCAAGGTAAACGGCGTCGGCGCCTGCGCGCACAGCTGCAACGGCAGCCTCAAAAGAGCCGGCCGGAGCCAGTACCTCCGGGCTTGTATGGAGCACATCCATCATCTGTTGTCAAAAAAGCTGAGCATTTCATCCTCTGTGGCGGGGTCTGAAAACTCCTCCCTGCGGTACTGCTCGCTGATTTTATCGTTTTCCTGATAATTGATCTTTGGCGGGTTTTGGCCGGCACGCTGTGCCGGTGTTTCTTTTGGAGCGGCCTGGGTGCCTGTGTTTTTTTGATAAGAAGGCTTTTCATGCCCCTGTGCGGGATGCTGCGGCCGCTGCTTTGTCTGCTGCAGCTGCGCCTTAAGCGATTCAATGCGGGCGTGCAGACCTTTCTTTTCTTCCTTTAGCTGTTCGTTTTCCACAGAAAAGCTTTGCAGGTCGTCCTTTGCCTTTTGGGCGGCGGCTTCGAGCGCATCGTTTTTTCTTAGCAGTTCAGCCGTTATTTTTTTCTGCTTTTCCAGTTCGTCGCAATAATTCAGCGCAGCCAGAACCGTTGCCATAGAGGTTGAAAGATTGGCGCTTTCGTTTGCAAGCGACTGAATTCTTTTGTCCACCATTTTGCTGATTTTAACAATATATTCTTTATCTTCTTCCGCACTGATCAAAAATTCAGAGCCGTTGATCTTAAATTTAATCTTATTTTTTTCACCCATTGTTTCCACCCTTTCTTGTCTGTTGCACGCAGTCTGCAAATCGGTAAGACCTGTATATACAGTGTTATTATAATATATATATACGGAAGTTTAAAGGGATTTTGTTAAATTTTTATATGAATTTATATTTTCTGCTTTAAAGGTAAGGTTAAAATGCGGAAGAGAAAAACGCTTTTGTCAGGCTGTGGAAAGTTGCTGCAAAAAGCCACATTTTTATTGAAAAGGTGCGTTTTTTATAGTATAATAAACAAATCGTCCGGCTAAAAACGGAAGAAAAGCCGGCGGCATGTTGTGATTTCCATATTTTCTGAAAAAGTTTCAGGGGGAAGAGGTATTTATGATAAACTACAATTTTACGGCGGAGCAAATGCGGGAAAAGATAGAATCCAAGCTTTCCCACAATTTTGGCGTGACGCCCGGTGAGGCTACAGACGAACACTTTTACAAAGCGGTCGCTCTGGTCGTGCGCGATCTGCTCAGCCGTGGATATGCAGATTTTGCAAAGCGGTCTGTGGAACAGGGAAAAAAGAAGGTTTATTATCTGTGTATGGAATTTCTGATGGGGCGTTCCCTGAAAAACAACCTGTATAACTTAAATTTGGAGCAGGCAGTTGCCAGTGCGCTTTCGAAATTTGGCATAAAACTGGAAAATGTATATGAGCAGGAACCTGACGCCGGGCTTGGAAACGGCGGTCTGGGCAGGTTGGCGGCCTGCTTTTTGGATGGGCTTGCCACACAGGCATACCCCTCCATGGGGTATTCGCTGCGGTATGAGTACGGGATTTTCAGCCAAAAGCTGATAGACGGCTGGCAGACAGAGCTGCCCGATTTCTGGCTGCCGGGCGGTTCTGTATGGCTGCATTCCCAGCCGGAAAAGGCAGTAAAGGTGTATTTTAACGGAAAGATATCTGAAAGCTGGCGCGACGGCTATCATAACGTGGAGCTTACAGGCGCAAACAGCGTGCTGGCCATCCCGCACGACATGTATGTTTCCGGCAAAGACGGCAAGGGGATCAGCCGCCTGCGCCTGTGGTCGGCAAAGTCTGAGGACTTTGATATGCAGCTGTTTAACGACGGCGAATATATCCGGGCAATGGAGCAAAACGCCATGGCGGAAACAATCACCAAGGTTCTTTATCCCGGCGACAATCACACAGAGGGAAAAAGCCTGCGCTTAAACCAGCAGTATTTCCTTGTATCTGCAACGATACAGGACATTATCAGGCGGCATTTGCGTGACAACGGCTCGCTGGACAATTTACCTGACCTGGTTTCTATCCATCTTAACGATACACATCCCGTGCTGGCGATCCCTGAGCTTATGCGCATTATGCTTGACGAATGCGGCTATAGCTGGGACAAGGCGTGGGATATTGTAACGCGCACGGTGGCATATACAAACCATACGGTCATGCGCGAAGCGCTGGAATGCTGGAGCGAAGATATGTTCCGCCAGAAGCTGCCCAGAATTTACCAGATTATAGACGAGCTGAATAAGCGTTTTTGTGCGCAGCTGCATAATATGGGTGTTGACGGCTACAAGGTGGGCAGGATGGCCATTTTAAACGACGGCATTGTGCGTATGGCAAATTTGGCCGTTATGGCGAGCTTCAGCGTCAATGGTGTGTCTGCACTGCACAGCAATATTTTAAAAGAACATGTTTTTCATGATTTTTACACGGTCATGCCGCAGAAATTTACAAACGTTACAAACGGCATTGCACACCGCCGTTGGCTGAACCAGTCAAACCCAGGCCTTGCAAAGCTGGTTACAGAGCTTATAGGGGACGCATATGTAAACGACGCGCAGCAGCTTGAAAAGCTTATGGCTTATAAAGACGATGCAGGCGTGCTGGAACAGCTGGGAAAAATCAAGCGTGAAAATAAAATAAAAATGGCAAAATATATAAAGGACAATAATGGCATTACCGTCAATCCGGATTCTATTTTTGATGTGCAAGTCAAGCGCTTGCATGAATATAAGCGGCAGCTGCTCAACGCACTGCATATTCTTTCCACCTACCAGTGGCTCCGTGAAAACCCAAATGCAGATTTTGTTCCCAAAGCCTATATTTTTGGTGCGAAAGCCGCACCGGGCTATTATTTTGCAAAGCAAATTATCCAGTTCATTGTTGCACTGGGAAATAAAATCAACAGCGACCCTGCGGTCAATCAAAAGCTGTCTGTCGTATATTTGGAGGATTACAGAGTAACGGTAGCCGAAAAGCTTATGCCCGCGGCGGAGATCAGCGAGCAGATCTCCCTTGCTGGGACGGAAGCCTCCGGTACGGGCAATATGAAGTTTATGATTAACGGCGCCCTTACAGTCGGCACGCTTGACGGCGCCAATGTCGAAATTCACGACGCGGTGGGTAGGGAAAACATGTTCCTGTTCGGCATGACAACGCCGGAGGTCGAAAACATGAAAAAGGCCGGCTACCACCCCTCCGTTTATTACCATAACAATTATGAAATTAAAAAAGCGGTGGACGAAATCAACACCACGCGATTTACCTCGGTTTTTAATTCTTTAATTAATACAGACCCGTATATGGTGCTGGCAGATTTTGCGGATTATTCCATGGCGCAGAAAAAAGCGTCGCAGGTATATAAAGATGCGCAAAAATGGAACAGCATGTCGCTTATCAATATTGCAAAATCGGGTATTTTTGCCGCAGACAGAGCAATCCGCGATTATGCCTGCAATATTTGGAATTTATCGCCTACAGAGGACTAAGGAAAAATACAGTGCATCCGCCCGTATTGCCGGGCTTGCAGTTTAAGATACCGAAAGGGTTGAGCAGATGAACGTTCCATACGATTCAAGAAACAGCTTTTACCGCAGCCCCATGGGCGCGGTGGAAGAAAATACTCGCATCCATTTTAAGATTATCCTTCCGCGCAGTTTAGGCTGCTCAAAGGCAGAGTTGAACATTAAGCATGACTTTGACGGGGACTGGACCTACTGCAATATGTTCTGGTGCGGGATCTACAGCGAGGGCTTTGAAGTGTGGGAATGCCACTACACGACGGAAAAAATTGGCCTTTACTGGCATGGATTCCGACTGCAAACCAACGAGGGGGAGCGGTATATCAACCCCGCGGGGCCGGAAAAGAAAAGCGAAATCTGCCGCAGCACCGGGGCCTCCTGGCAGATTACCTGCTATAAAAAGGGCTTTCAGACGCCCAAATGGCCCGTTGGCGGCGTTATGTACCAGATCTTTCCCGACAGGTTTTATTATTCGGGCAATAAAAAAGAAAACATTCCGCAGGACAGGACAATCCATGAAAACTGGCAGGAAGGGCCGCAGTGGTGGCCAAACGCACAGGGGGAAATTACAAACTCGGACTTTTTTATGGGCGATTTGCAGGGGATCACGCAGAAGCTCGATTATTTAGAGGATCTGGGCGTTACCTGTATTTATTTAAACCCCATATTTGAAGCGTATTCCAATCACAGGTACGACACGGCCGACTACAGCAAGATTGACCCATTGCTCGGTACGGAGGAAGACTTTCAAACGCTTTGCAGCGAAGCGAAAAAGCGCGGCATCCATATCATCAACGACGGCGTGTTCAGCCATACCGGCAGTGACAGCGTCTATTTTAACCGTAAGGGGAGGTATGACAGCGTAGGGGCATATAACAGCCAGGAGTCACCCTATTACAGCTGGTACCATTTCAGCCAGTGGCCAAACCAGTACAATTCCTGGTGGGGCTTTTACACGCTGCCGGAGGTAAACGAAACCGACCCACAGTTTAACGAGTATATCAACGGCGAAAACGGGATTGTAAGAAAATGGATGAAAAACGGCAACAGCGGGTGGCGTCTGGACGTGGCCGACGAGCTGCCGGATGCGTTTTTGGAAAACCTGCGCCGTGCGGTAAAGGAAGAAAACCCGGAAGGTCTTGTGCTCGGCGAGGTGTGGGAGGACGCATCCAATAAGGAAAGCTATGGCCATAGAAGGGCGTTTTTGCTTGGAAACCAGCTTGACAGCGTGATGAATTACCCATTTAGGGCGGCAATCCTTGACTTTCTGCGCGGAGCCGACGGCAGAGATATGATGGAACGCATTTTATGTATTGTGGAAAACTATCCCAAGCCGGTGCTTAACGTTTTGATGAACCTTTTGGGCACGCACGACACGGAACGTGCGCTGACCGTGCTGGCGGGCGAACCGCTCAACGGTAGGGACAGACAATGGCAGGCAAATACAAAGCTGACGCAGCAGCAATATGAACGCGGGATCAAACTTATGAAGGTAGCGGCAGGCATGCTGTATACCCTCCCGGGCATTCCTTGCATCTATTATGGCGACGAGGCCGGCATGCAAGGCTATCGGGACCCATTTAACCGCGCATGCTTCCCATGGGGAAATGAAAACCAGGAGCTTTTGAGCTGGTATAAGCAGCTTGGAAAGCTCAGAAAAGCATGTTCTGCACTCAAAGAAGGGGATATTGTCAACGCATTTTCAAGCGGCAGGCATATATCGTATGTGCGTCATGATAACCAAACGGCGCTGTTTTGTGCGTTTAACGCGGGCTTTCAGGATATAACGATCGACATCCCACCGGGATATGCCCATGGCAGAACACTTTTGGGAACGCAGATTATTGACGGAAAACTTTGGATCCCCGCGCTTTCCTGCGCGTTTTTGGAAATATAAAGCATGGCATTGCAGCAAAATCCGGCTGCAATGCCATAAGCGTTTTATGGGAAGGAAGGATTGCCGATGACGGAAAGCAGACAGAAAAGGATGGCCGTGATCAATGATTTTTCAGGCTTTGGGAGATGCTCCATAACGGTTTCTCTGCCAATTGTTTCGGCAATGGGCATACAGTGCTGCGCCATGCCGACGGCGGTTTTTTCGAACCACACAGGATATGCAGACTATTTTTTTGACGATTATACAGATAAAATGGAGCTGTATTTTTCCAAATGGAAAAAGCTGGGGCTTACTTTTGATGGAATCTACACAGGCTTTTTAGGGTCAGAAAAGCAAATGGGGATTGTGGAACGCTTTTTTTCGCAGTTTTGCACAGAACAGACCAAAATTATTATGGACCCCATTATGGGTGACAACGGAAAGCTGTATTCTACCTATACCCGGCAAATGTGCCGGAACATGAAAAGCCTGATCGGATATGCCGACATTATTACTCCCAATTTAACAGAAGCCTGCTTTTTGACGGACACGCCGTTTGAAAAAGGCATTTACAGCAGGGAAAAGCTGACAGAAATGGCAAAGCAGCTGTGCAGAACAGGCGCAAAAAAGGTTGTCATCACAGGGATATCCCGCGGGGAAGAGCTGACCAACTTTTTGTATGAAAAAGACCACGACGCCGTCAGCTTTTGCACGGTAAGCGGCCTGAAGGTCGGAAAGGAGCGCGCCGGGACGGGCGATGTATTTTCTTCGATTATTGCGGCAGACGCTGTAAACGGCGTGGAATTTCGGGAATCTGTCATCAAAGCGGGACGGTTTATTGCAAAGGCAACCTTGCTTTCAGAAAGGCTTGCGGTCCCGCCGCAGGACGGGATTTGCTTTGAACCGTTTTTAAAGGAATTATAAAGGTAAGAGAGGGGTTAGCATGGGTAACCGTAGTACGGCAGTAAAGACCTTAAATACACAAAGAAACTGTTCGATCGATTTTTTCCGGCTTGTGTGCGCGGTGATGGTAGTATCGATCCACACACATCCGTTGTCCGGTATAAACGATTCGCTGACCTTTTTTATAAACAACGTTTTTCCCAGAATTGCGGTACCGTTTTTCTTTTGTACGTCGGGCTATTATTACATACGCGCGCTTAAGGCAGGAAAGCCCGTGTTTAAAAAACGTTTTTGCGCCTGTTGACCGTTTATTCGGTGTGGAGCGCCGTTTATTTTTTAATGAATTTGGCGCTTGTCCTGAAAAGTAACGGATCGCTTTTAGACTGGGCGATTACCTGTATAAAAAACTATCTTATATTTGGGTCTTGGTATCAGCTTTGGTTTTTTCCGGCGTTGTTTTTCTGCTTATTTGTTGTGACGCTTTTTTATAAGATCAAACAGCTCCGGCTGCTTTTTATTCTTTCTCTGGCTTTCTATGCGCTGGGGTGCCTGGGCTGCTCGTATTATGCCATTGGAGAACAGATCCCCGTTGTGCAATGGGTGATTGATTTGCCACAGTTCGAAATAATCCGGCGCGTTGTACTGATGGGCTTGCCATTTTATATGCTGGGGTATGTGCTCGATGCAGCTTGCAAAAAAATAAAGGGAAAACGGATTACAATGGGACTGGTTGCTGGTGTTGCACTGTTTTTAGCGGAAATTGCGCTGGTAACCGTTTTTGGCTTACAAAAAAACGTGATCATCACATTTGGGTTATATGCACTTTTGCTGTTTGTCATGCTGTTTTTGTTACAGCATCCGCTTACAGGCAGGGATAAGGCGGCACACTATGCAAGAGGGATTGCAAACTTTATGTTTTATTCCCACCCGCTGGTTCTATCGGCAATTTCCTTTTTATCGGAAGCACTGCTTCCCGGGTGGACGGTTTCTGCAACGCTGCTGTTTCTTTTAACCGTGCTGTTAACGTCATTAGCAGGGTTTTTCCTTGTAAAACTGGATAACGCCGTTTTAAACAAATGGATGTTTTAAATGAAAAGGGGGACGTAGCTGTCCCCCTTTTTTCTTTGTCCCAAACCCTGCTTTTGTTTAGCTTTATGTGGGCTTGCTAAAGCACTCCGCAGAAGGTTTAGGCAAACAAAAAAGGAAGACTTTGCAAGTCTTCCTTTTAAGCATCCCCTGTTTGCAGGGGTTCTGCGGTTAAAAATAAAACAGAGCGTTCGATCGCGTCTTTGGCGTTGCCCCAGTCGCCGCCGCGGTTGCGGTAATCATACATCGAGCAAAAATGGGAAATATCCTTTTTCAGCATTTTCATGTAATTGCCTGCAAGGGCTGCGGTTTGCTGATAAAAATCCCCCAGGGCCTTTGTGCCAATCCCGTTTTTTGCTGTTGCCGCCTGCATAAGCTGTGTATAGTGGGGCAGGCAGATATAGGGCTGTTCACTGTACAGCCGGCGGAAGGCCGGGTCGTTTTCAAAGCTGTGAAAGACGGTTTCAAACATGTGGGATTGCGCCCAGGCAATTTTATCGCATACAAAGCAGCTGTGCTGCATTTGCTGCAGCTGTGAAAGCTGCTTTTTGTCAGGCTTGCCTTTGATTTTTTCAGGAAAGTATGTCGTAATAAGCTGCTGCAGGTGGGATTCCAGAATCAATGCGTTTTGCAGCCGTTTGCCGCATTGCAGCATTTTTTCATAATGTGTGTGGCAAAAGCCCTTGTGGTTGGTCTCTGTACGTACGTCTGGCTCCATCATGGCGGCGCCGGTGATATATTCCACATATTTTTGCTCCAGCATGTCGTGCATACGGCAGACTGGACAGCCTTCTTTGGGGCCGAATATGTCGTTAATGGGTATGGTACAGATGGTTTCCTTCATACGGTCCTTCCTTTCCGTTGTTTCCTTTTTTTATATTGTAGCACAATCTTTGCCGGTATGGTATAATCATTGCAGATTTTTTAAGGGGAGCAAGGCATGAAAAAGGAAGGTTGCGCCACAACGCTGGTGCTTGGCCGCGTGCAGGATCTGACTTTGGCGCAAACGCTCGACTGCGGGCAGTGCTTTCGGTGGGAGGCGCAGCCGGATGGCTCGTTTTCCGGGCAGGTGTTCGGCGGCACAGCGCAGGCATGGCTGGAGCAGGACGTTTTATATATAACAGACACAGCGTGTCGCCCCGGTGCAGAACAGGCACAGGCAGCGCGATGGCGGCAGTATTTTGACCTGCAGCTGGATTATGGCAAAATACGCACATCGCTGTCCCAGCTGCACCCCGTTTTAAAGGCCGCCGCCGATTATGCCCCGGGGATACGGATCCTGCGGCAGGACCCATGGGAGGCCCTGTGCTCGTTTATTTTGTCCCAAAACAGCCATATCCCGCGGATAAAAGGGATGATCCACCGCTTGTGCGTGCTTTTTGGAAAAGAAAATGGGGGCGCGCATGCCTTTCCCCGGCCGGAAGATCTGGCTCTTTGCACGGTGGAAGAGCTGGCCCCCATCAGAAGTGGCTTTCGGGCAAAATATCTGCTGGACGCAGCGCAAAAGGTTGCGAGCGGCCAAATTGACCTGCAGGCGGTATCTGCAATGGAGCTTGATCAGGCACGGCAGGTATGCATGCAGATAAAGGGTGTGGGCCCAAAGGTTGCCGACTGCACGCTTTTATATGGCATGCACCGCCTGGAGTGCTTTCCCATGGATGTTTGGATGAAGCGCGCCATGGAAACGCTGCTGCCCGGGATGCAGCCGTCGGATTTTGGGGAATATGCAGGGATTGCGCAGCAATACATATTTCATTACAGCCGGATGCACCCTGCGCTGTTTACATAAGCATTGCAGAACAGGATCTATAATACAAAAGCGGAGGGAGCCTACACTCCCTCCGCTTTTTGCCATGTGTAAAAAGCGCTTTTTACGCCTTGTTGACAGAACCGAACAGCTCCATTTTTTCTTTAACCGTTGCCTTAATCGCTTCAAAGCCGGGCGCAAGCAGCTTTCTGGGGTCAAAGCCCTTGCCCTGTAAATCTTTGCCTTCTTCAATATATTTTCTGGTGGCGGCGGCAAATGAAAGCTGGCATTCGGTATTGACGTTGATCTTTGAAACACCCAGGGAAATGGCCTTTTTGATCATATCCTCCGGGATGCCCGTACCTCCGTGCAAAACCAAAGGCATAGAGCCTGTAAGCTGCTGAATGGCGTCGAGCGTTTCAAAGCTTAAGCCCGCCCAGTTTTCGGGATATTTTCCGTGGATATTGCCAATCCCGGCTGCCAGCATGGTCACGCCCAGGTCGGCGATCATTTTGCATTCGTTCGGGTCGGCAACCTCGCCCGCGCCGATCACGCCGTCTTCCTCGCCGCCAATGGAACCGACCTCCGCTTCAAGTGAAAGGTTCTTGTCGGCGCAGATTTTTACAAGCTCCTTTGTCTTTGCAATGTTTTCGTCAATTGGATAATGGGAACCGTCGAACATAACCGAACTGAAGCCCGCCGCTATGCACGCCAACGCGCCCTCATAGCTGCCATGGTCCAGATGCAGCGCAACAGGAACCGTAATATGCAGCTCTTCGAGCATGCCGTTTACCATCCCCACAACGGTTTTATACCCGCACATATATTTGCCCGCACCCTCTGACACACCAAGAATCACAGGGGAGTTCATTTCCTGTGCAGTCAGAAGGACCGCTTTTGTCCATTCCAGATTGTTGATGTTGAACTGGCCGACTGCATAGTGGCCTGCCTTTGCTTTTGTAAGCATGTCTTTTGCATTTACCAGTGGCATGTTAATCACTCCATACTATAAATTTTTCCGCACGTCCCTGCACTTTTGAAAAACGGGGACAATGTGATACACGCTTATTATACATGATTTGGATAAAAATATAAAGGGGGCTGTAAAAAAAAGTCAAAAAAGGAACAAGGGCAGGGTATAGGCGCTTGTGTTTCCATAAAGAATATAGTATGATAAAGTTATCTTATTTTTGGGAGGTTTATACAGTATGCCTTTTATTCATGCAATGGTCAGCACAGATATTACACCGCAGCAGGAAACCCAGCTGAAAGACAGACTCTATCAGGCAATCCCCCTTTTACCCGGAAAAAGCGGAGCGTACCTGATGGTTCGTATTACCCCAGGCTGCCGGCTGTATTTTCAGGGAACAAACGACGCCCCTACGGCCTTTACGGAGGTTAAGCTTTTCGGCAAATCCACGCCGCAGGCATATCAGGCACTGACGGCAGAGATATGCGCCATTATGCAGGACGTGCTGGGGATTTCCCCGGGCAGAACCTATGTGCAGTATGAAGAAACGCCGTACTGGGGGCACAACGGCCGCAATTTTTAATAACTGCCTTAATAGCGGTAAAGAAAACCGCTGTATAGGCAGCGCACACCATAACGCGGCCTGCGCGGAAATATAAGCTAAAGCGGTTTACTGTTTGCCAGTAAACGGACTGTATAGCGAAAAAAGAGCAAACACAGGAGGCTTGTACGGTTTATGAAATCTTACAGAAAAGAGCTTTTTTTCAACATCCCCAAGCGCCGGGGACTTGTGAATATTACAAGAGATGTACAAAAAGCAATCGATGAAAGCGGGGTCCGCGAAGGGTTGGTGCTTGTCAACGCTATGAATATTACCGCCAGCGTGTTTATCAACGACGACGAAAGCGGGCTGCACCAGGATTATGAAACATGGCTGGAAAAGCTTGCGCCTGAAAAGCCGTACAGCCAGTACCGGCACAACGGGTATGAGGACAACGCCGATGCACACCTTAAACGCACGGTGATGGGGCGGGAGGTTGTTTGCGCGATTACCGAAGGACGGCTGGATTTTGGCACATGGGAGCAGATTTTTTATTTTGAGTTTGACGGAATGCGCCCCAAGCATGCGTTGATTAAGATTATTGGCGAATAAGCCTCCACCCCCGGCAGTTTCTGTATGCTTGCAATGTATATTTTTAAATATGCCTTGCCTTATGGTACCTCCTTCATAAAGATTTTTTCTTTATGCGGACTTGTAGCTTACCCGCCGGCTTTTTACGCTTATATATTACTTCTAAAAGACTTTGCTCATTTCTTATGGAAGAAACGAACCAAAGACCACAAAAGAGGGGACTTGCGAAGTTCCCTCTTTTTATGAATTTTTAAAACAACAGGTATGCATTGTCCATACGATCATATATTGGTATAATAAAGGTTGTTTTAGAAAGTTTGGTATAAGAAGGTGGAAGCTTTGGAGATGGTAGAACAGATTATTGCGGCAGTTTCGCAGGGAAACGCGTTTTTAAACGGGTTGGTCTGGGGCATACCTATGCTGGTGCTCATTTTGGGCACGGGCGTTTATATGTCTTTGAGAACAAGGTTTTTTCAGGTAAGAAAAGCAAAACATATTATAGGGGAAACGTTTCTTGCCATATTTCGAAAAAAATCTGTTACAAAAACAAAGGATAAAAAGGCAATTTCGCAGTTTCAGGCGTTGTCCACTGCGCTGGCGGCGACGATCGGCACGGGGAATATTGCCGGCGTAGCCACCGCCGTTTCCATTGGAGGGCCGGGGGCGGTATTCTGGATGTGGGTATCGGCTTTTTTTGGCATGATGACCAGCTATTCTGAAAACGTGCTGGGGATTTTCTTCAGAAAGAAAAACGATAAAAACGAGTGGGCCGGCGGCCCCATGTATTATCTGGAAAATGGGCTGAGCAGGAAAAAGGGCTGCAGGCATTTGGGGAAAATTTTAGCGGTGGCTTTTGCCATTTTCTGTATATTGGCCTCTTTCGGCATAGGCAATATGACACAGGTCAATTCTATTGCCACATCCCTGGAAACGGCGTTTACCCCCATGTTTGGGTTTGAAATCCCACCGCTTGTTACGGGCATTGTTCTGGCTGTTATAGCGGGGCTTGTGGTTATAGGAGGAATCAAGCGCATTGGCAAGGTGACAGAAAAGTTGGTTCCAATTATGGCGGGGCTGTACATACTGGGTGCGCTGATTATTTTTTTCTTTAATTTTCAGCAAATCCCTTATGTGTTCGGCAGCATTTTTGCAAGCGCCTTCAGTTTTGAAGCGATCGGCGGCGGCATAGGCGGTGTTGTTGTCAGGCAGGCGGTGGAAATAGGGTTTAAACGGGGTGTTTTTTCCAACGAGGCGGGGCTGGGCTCTTCGGTGATGGTAAACAGCTCGTCGGACGTAAAGGAGCCTGCCGTTCAGGGAATGTGGGGCATTTTTGAAGTGTTTTTTGACACAATCATCGTCTGCACGCTGACAGCGTTTATTTTGCTTTCGAGTACAGCGGGCGACGCGGTACCGCTTGACCAGGCGTTGTCGAACATCAGCACGCAGACACAGTATGTACAGATTGCAAACGGCGACGATTATGAAGGCGAGATCCCTCTGATCGATGCAAGATACAATGAAGCCCTCCGGCAAACGGACAAGGAAAGCGGGCAGCCCCTGCGTGTGCAGACGGTTTATGGGCAGGAGCTTACCATTTATACCGCCGGCGCGGCGGATAAAACGGCGGAGGACTATGTTTTTACCAATATTATGTCGGTAAAAGGGGTTCCGCAGACGGACCCGCAGGGCAAGGTTGTGACGGATGAAAACGGAAACCCGGTTATTGCATCGGTAAAAATAGAAAAGGTGCAGGGCATACCGCTGGTTACCTATGCGTTTTCCCAGTGTTTTGGCGATTTTGCGGGGATTATTCTGGCAGTTGCCATTTTGCTTTTTGCCTTTTCCACCGTGCTGGGATGGTCATTTTATGGGACAAAAGCGGCAGAATACTTATTTGGCGGGAAATCGACCATTCTTTACAAAATTCTGTTTGTTGCTTTTATTGTAGTGGGCGCCACCATGAGCCTGGATCTGGCCTGGGGGATTGCAGATACGCTCAACGGGTTGATGGCCTTGCCAAACCTGATTGGCGTTTTGGCGCTGTCGGGCATTGTTGTAAAAATTACGGCCAATTATATAAAGCGCAAATCGTGCAAAAATCCCCGGATGATCGAGCCCATGCTTTCGGCGTATGCAGATATTCAGCATGAGCAGTATAAAAAACTGTTGGAAGAAGACGATCTGGTTGCAAAGCCGCAGGGCAAGGGAGACAAAGCCGGCAGATAAATACCGGAAAAACGATCTGTTTTAACTTTCATGGGAAAATTTTACGGAAGTCGTTGTGCGCTGCATACCAAAATGCTATAATAGAAAAGCCGGACGCAGCGGCAGCCGCCGAGCACCGCTGCATACGGTGAAATAGAAAGCTGGAGGAAGAAAGGTTATGTCTAAAAAGAAGTATTACATCACTACGGCAATTGCCTATACATCACGCAAGCCGCATATCGGAAACAGCTATGAAATTGTGCTGACAGACGCGATCGCGCGTTACAAGCGAATGCAGGGATATGATGTTTTCTTCCTTACGGGCACAGATGAGCACGGGCAGAAAATTGAAGAATACGCAAAAGCTGCGGGCGTGACCCCCAAGCAGTATGTAGATGAGGTAGCCGGGGAGATCCGCCGGATCTGCGATTTGCTCAACACCACCTACGACCATTTTATCCGCACAACCGACGAATACCATGAAAAAACGGTGCAAAAAATCTTTAAAAAGCTCTATGAACAGGGCGATATTTATAAAAGCCAATATGAGGGCCTGTACTGCACGCCGTGTGAGAGCTTCTGGACAGAATCCCAGCTGGTAGACGGAAAATGCCCCGACTGCGGCAGGGAGGTTAAAAAAGCAAAGGAAGAGGCCTATTTTTTGCGGTTGTCCAAATATCAAAAGCAGCTGGAACAGTTTATTGCGGACAACCCCGACTATATTTATCCGGAAAGCCGCAAAAAAGAAATGATCAACAATTTTATTAAACCGGGGCTGCAGGATCTGTGTGTGTCCAGGTCTTCGTTTCAATGGGGCGTCCCTGTGGATTTTGACAAGGGGCATGTCATTTATGTATGGATCGACGCGCTTTCCAACTATATTACGGCGCTTGGATATGACCCGGACAACCCGTCGGAGCTGTATAAAAAGTACTGGCCTGCCGACGTACACATTATAGGGAAGGATATTCTGCGGTTTCACACCATTTACTGGCCGATTATGCTGATGGCGCTTGGGGAACCGCTGCCCAAGCAGGTGTTTGGGCATCCGTGGCTGCTGTTTGGGACGGACAAGATGAGCAAATCCAGAGGCAATGTCATTTATGCTGATGATCTGGTAGAGTTGCTCGGTGTGGATGCCGTGCGGTATTACCTGCTTTCTGAAATGCCCTATACGTCTGATGGTTCGATCACATATGAAACAATTATTGAACGCTTTAATTCTGACCTTGCCAACACGCTTGGCAACCTTGTCAACCGTACGATTGCCATGAGCAACAAATATTTTAACGGGGAAATTCTGCCGCCCTCCTGTAAGGAGCCGGTGGATCAGGAGCTTTCCTCCCTTGCGCTGCAAACGGTCAGGACAGTCGACGAGCTGATTGCCCAGTTCCGCATCAGCGACGCGCTGGACGCCATTATGTGCCTTGCGCGTCGCAGCAATAAATATATTGATGAAACAGCGCCCTGGATCCTTGCCAGGGATGAAGCCAAAAGGGACCGGTTGGCCACGGTGCTGTATAACCTGCTGGAGAGCATCCGGTTTATAGCCGTGCTGTTGTCCCCCTTTATGCCGGACACGGCCAAGGAAATTTTTTCCCAGCTGCGCTGTGCGCAAACCGGCTATGAAAGCCTTTCTGCGTTTGGTGCGCTGAAAGAGGGGGAAAAGGTAGGCACGCCTGTACCGCTCTTTTCAAGGATTGACGCGGAAAAAATGCTTGCCCAGGTAGCGCAAAAGCAGGAAGAAGCGGCTGCTGCTGAAAAGCAGAAACAGAAGCCGCAGATAGAAGGGCTTGCCCAGATTGGGATAGAGGATTTTGCAAAGGTGGAGCTGCGCGTGGCGGAGGTCCTTGCATGCGAGCCGGTCAAAAAAGCAAAAAAGCTTTTGAAACTGACGCTTGACGACGGCACAACGCAGCGCACGGTTGCTTCTGGAATTGCGCAATATTATAAGCCGGAGGAGCTTGTGGGCAAAAAGGTGATTTTGGTTGCAAATTTAAAGCCGGCCGTTTTGTGTGGGGTGGAAAGCCAGGGGATGATATTGGCTGCCGACGTGCAGGATGCCGGTGTAAAGGTGTTGTTTGCAGACGAAAGCATGCCTGCAGGCAGCCGGATCAGATAAATGATATGCCAGAAAAAAAGAAGGCGGCGCGCAATGAAAAAGACAACGCTTTGCCTTCTTTTAATCTGTTGATTCTGTTTGGGCCGCATCCTCAAAGGGGGAGCGGCCGGATTATTGGATGGCTGCGTTGCTTGTGACAGGCACGCAGTAGAAGGCTTTCGCAATCAACCGTTCCTCTTTTATTGCGATATAAAAAGGAGTATAGTATAATAAAAAGCAAACAAGAACGATACAGAAATTTTGCCATGCGTACTTTGCAGCTGGCAGACAATAGAAAAACCGTTTCTGTTCTGTTTAAATAGAAGTAGGGGGAAAGCCATGATTTTTGACGTGCACGCGCATTATGACGACGAAGCCTTTGACCCGGACCGCCAAACGCTTTTGCAAAGCCTGCCCGAAAAGGGCGTAGTAGCGGTGGTCAATGCCTCTACCGAAGCACAGACGGCGCAGGCAGGGATTAAATATGCGGAGCAATACCCGTTTTTCTGGACGACGGTAGGGTATCATCCGCAGTGCGCCGATAAAGCGGTAGAAGGCTATTTGGACGAGATGGAGCAGCAGCTGCAGCACCCAAAGGCCGTAGCGGTTGGGGAGATTGGACTGGACTATTATTGGGACGATGTCCCGCATAAGCTGCAAAAAAAAGTGTTTGAACAGCAGCTTGCTTTAGCGCTGGAGCTGGATCTGCCGGTAGTGGTGCACGACAGGCAGGCGCATCAGGATACGCTGGAGCTGCTCAAAAAGTATAAACCGCGTGGTTTTGTACACTGCTTTTCCGGCAGTGTGGAAATGGCAAGGGAAATATATAGGCTGGGCATGTCTGTCAGCTTAGGCGGCGTGGTTACGTTTAAAAATGCACGCCACAGTGTGGAAGTAGTCAAAGACGCACCCTTGGACCGGCTGCTGCTTGAAACAGACGCGCCGTATCTTGCGCCCGTGCCGTTTCGCGGCAAACGATGTGATTCGTCTATGATCCTCTATTCCGCAGAGAAAATGGCGCAGCTGCGCAGGATGCCTGTGGAGGCGTTATTGGCAGCAACGGCGGAAAACGCCTGCGCGATGTATGGCATAGATCCAAAGCTGCTGAAAGGAAAGGAAGCAACACCATGAAAAAAGCGGTGGCTGTGACAGCGCTGTGTATACTGTTGGTCCTGGTGCCGATTTGTACCGTTTATGCCTCCCAGCCGTTTTATTACAGTATGGACATCCCTGCGGCAATCACGTTGAAAAAAAGCGCGCAGGCAAAGCTATGCCTGTCGAGCCCGTCCGGTGTGCAGCTGGGCACCGCCGTTTTTACTGTGCGGTACGACCCAAACGTACTTACATATAAAGAAGCAGATATAGCCGACGGTATGCCGGGAGAAATGCGAGCCGTTGAAGATGGCGGCCTTGTGAAAATTGTATATCTAAACGCAAACGGGACGACCCTGCCTACATCAGAGGCAACGCCCATGATTCTGTTGCGTTTTACCGCATTGTCTACCCAATGCAAAACAACGCTGACGCTGTATACAGAGCAGGCGGTGGATATAAATGAACAAAAAATGACGGTACAAGACCCGATAGAATACCAGGTAACCCTGCAGGAAAAGGAAACAACCTCGTCTGCGTCGGCCTCCGGCCGAAGGGTGTCTGCAAGCTCTGCCGGCTCTGCGTCCAGCGGGGTGGGCAGTATATTGGTGGAAGGCGGCGCACAGGAACAGCCGCAGCTGCTGGAAAACGGCTCCTATGCGTCTGCAGATACGCTTACAATCGGCGGACAGGGTCAAACGGTTTTTGGGGACAGTGGGTTTGTGCTGTTTCTTTGCGGTGTGGCAGCGGCCGTTATTGTCATTGTGATTGTCGCAGTTGCCTATACGGCAGGGCTGCATAGAAAAAAAGAGCAGGCCGAAGGGGCAAACGCCGGGCAAACAAAGGAGCAGGATGAGCAAGCGGAAAATACCCGCCAAGAGAAGCCGGAAAAGGAAGAAACAGAAAAAAATAAAGGTGATGGAGTATGAGTGAAAAAGGAGAAAGAGCAAAAGCGCTGTTTGAACAGGGGTATAACTGCGCGCAGGCGGTTTTCGGCGCGTTTTGTGAAGAAACAGGGTACAATTTTGAAAGCGCAATGCTGCTTGCGTCTGCTTTTGGTGGAGGTATGGGCAGAATGCGGGAGGTTTGCGGAGCGGTTTCCGGTATGATGTTGGTTACAAGCCTTTTATACGGCTATAATAAGCCAAAGGCAATAACAGAAAAAAAGGAACTTTACCAAACAGTGCAAACGCTTGCAAACCGCTTTAAGGAAAAAAACGGGTCGATTGTTTGCAGGGAGCTTTTGGGAATTCGTGCAAAAGACGTACCGCAATCACCTGTTCCTGCGTTGCGTACGCCGGATTATTATAAAAAACGGCCGTGCCCCCTTTTGATAAAGGACGCGGCAGAAATCTTGGAGGAATATATACAGGAGCATCCGCCGGTAAACCAGAAGGAAGGGTCGGCATAACGATGAAGCAGCACAACAGCAGTGCTTTTGGCGCGTGGGAATATGATCGGGAAATCACGTCGGTTATCCCGTATTATAAGGATATGTGCGCCCAGATTCTGGATCTGGCTGCGGCCTTTTCGTTTGAAAAGCCAAATTGGCTGGACACGGGCTGCGGCACGGGCACGCTGGTACAAATGGCGCAAAAGCAGTTTCCCAATGCGTCTTTTACACTGTGTGACCCATCGCAGGAAATGCTGTGTATGGCAGAGCATAGGCTTGCAGAGAAGGGCTGCAGATTTTTCTGCATACCATCGCAGGGGATGGATTTTACGGAAGAGTTTGACATTGTAACGGCTGTTTTTGCGCACCACTATCTGTCTTTGGAGCAGCGTAAGCAGGCGGTGGAAAGCTGCTGCAAAGCGCTTAAAAAGGGCGGTGTGTTTGTTTCTTTCGAAAATGTTATGCCAAACGGCAAAGCCGGAAAGGAAGCCGGCTTGAAGAGATGGGCGTATTTTCAGCAGCAGAGAGGAAGAGAAAAAGAAGAAATACGGGCGCATTTGCAAAGGATAAATCAACAGGTTTTCCCGCTCACATTGGAACAGCAAACGACACTTTTACAAACATGCGGCTTTACCACAGTGGAGCTGCTTTGGGCTTCGTATATGCAAGTGGGGCTGTATGCTGTTAAATAAAGCAGAAAATGATCTGGCATTTGGAATCATATAGAATTGTGCGCATATACTTCTTTAAGAAAAGCTTGCTTATGCCTTGACAAACGCATGAAGCTATGGTATTATAAAAAAGTTCCAAAAAAAGAATATACCGCGGAGTGGAGCAGTTCGGTAGCTCGTCGGGCTCATAACCCGAAGGTCGCAGGTTCAAATCCTGCCTCCGCAACCACGTCGCGGCGAACCATAAGGGTTCGCCGCATTTTTCTGTGCAAAAAGCGGGTTTACCGTACAGGTTCCCAGCGCCTCTTTGCAAAAGTCACGTTCATGTTACCAGTTCATTTATAAACGCGCTTGCAACGGCTTTTATCCACGATTAACTTTTTGCGGTTGTGCGTCTGTAGCCATATTTAAAGGGCCTGCCCCTTCCACGTCGGAGCAAGCGGTGCTTAATCAAAAAGCTCACTCAAGAAAGTGGGCTTTTTTCATGCGTTTTGTTGTTGTTTCTTTTCCGCAAAAAACACGTTCTTGCTATTTACCTTTCTTATATTTTATAATCAGCCCAATGATTAAAAAAATGATAGACATACCGATAAAAGTGGGGGCCAGAAAATTTGATACAAAAATAAAGGAACAAATGCTGTCATTTGTCTGCAGTAAAGAACTGTTTGCTGCAAAGCCTATTGCAAGGATTAAGTCGATAATACCGATCCATCCTGTTATACTTGCAAGAGTCAGGAATATTTTATACGGTTGCAAAAGCTTTTTCCCTCCCCGTTCATATATGTAATAATTGCTGTATAATAACTACTGTTTATCATAATTTTACACCTACAGTCACTGATGTGTCAAGAGGTTGGTTGTTATAATAAAATTGGTGAGGAATCAATGAAAGAAATAGACTATAAATTGGTCGGGCAAAGAGTAAAGCAATTACGAAATAAAAAGCATTTTACACAAGAGCAGTTGGCAGAAGCCTGCAATATTTCAACCTCTTATCTGGGACATATTGAGCGCGGCAGTAAAAAGTTATCGCTGGAAACCGCTATAAAAATTGCCCAATGTCTGCATGTCAGCCTGGACGCACTTGTGATTGATGGTGTTTTAGAAAACAGCGGGCTACTATCAAATATTGAGGCGATCATTAAAAAACAAGACAAAAAGAAGCAAGAGCAATTTATCCGTCTGTTAAAGGTTTTAGCAAAAAACATAGATGCACTGTAGACTCCTGCCGTTGATATGTTTGTCTTCAATGGCAGGATTTTTATATAAAAAATATTTTCAACGGAATATGAAAGGTAAACCTTCTATACTGAAGCCACATGCAGCCCCATCTGCAAAAGTGCAGAAGGTTGATTATGATTGAAACTAAAGGCTGAATACGCTGCCGGGGTATACGTATACCTGCGCCATTGCGCTTGGCGGTACGCCCTATGTAAACGAGTGCTTTAACGATGGAAGTAACAATTGTGACAGCAAAAACGGCCCGAACTACCCTTTTAGAGCCGAGGTGTATATCTACCAAAACGGACAAAAGGTAAAAATAGGCTAAGCCTTTGGCAGTTTGTATATAAAAAGAGCAAAAAAGGATAACAAGGGCTGGCGCCGTTTAAAACGGTGCCAGCCCTGTGTTTTCTTTTTAAAAAGCAGCAAAAGTATATTGGGGGTAGGGAAAAATCAGGCCGGTAGCTTTGCTTTACAAGCGCTATCCTTTTTTAACCAGGCAACGGTATCTGCAATTGTCTGGTACAGATCACGGGGCCGCCAGCCCAGCTCGCTGGTAGCTTTGTCATGGGAAAAACGGTCGTTGCTTTGCAGCGTGTACAAAGAATAACTTGTATACAGCGGGCGCTGTTTGGTGCGTTTGGCGTGCAGCTGTATAAAGGGTGCGGCTGCTTTTGCAAGCCACATGGGCAAAACGGGCAAACGCCTGCCGCCGCAAATGCTGCGAACCATTTTCAGCAGTTCTTTCATTTCGTAATGCCGGTTTGATAATATATAACATTCCCCTTTTTTTCCTTTGTCCGCCGCCAGCAGGCAGCCCTGCGCAACATCGCGCACATCTACAAAGTCGTAGCCGCCGTTTACACAGGCGGGTAGACGTCCGCAGATATAGTCGTTTACCATTTGTACCAAATGGTTGCCGCAGGCATCATACGGCCCTAAAATACCGGAGGGATGCACAACAACGGCGTCAAGCCCCCGCTTAATTTCCTCAAATAAAAGCCTTGTTGCTTCCGCCTTTGTTTTGGCATATCCGCCCTTGACCTGCTGCGGGGAAAAGCTGTAAACCTCTTTTAAAACAAGCGGCTTTGCTCTTTCCGGGATGGCATGGACAGAACTTACGTAGACCATGCGTGTTACCTTTTTTTCCAGACAGAGCGCGGCAACCGTTTTTGTACCATTGACGTTTACATCGTATAAGGCAGGAGAGGCTTCCTTTGCAATATTTACAATGCCGGCAGTATGCAGCACGATCACCTGCGCGCCCTGCGTGTTTGCAAAAAGTGGCAGAAGCGTTTTACGCTTGCGCACGTCGCCCTTGTAATAGGTGACATTGCCATGGTCTGTTGCATGCTCCTGTGGAAGGATCAACCCGCGAACCAGGCAGTTTTGTTTTTCAAGCAAGCGTACCAGCGTACTTCCCAAATGACCGTTTGCGCCGGTGATAATATAAATCCGTTTCATAATTGTATACACCTCTTATAATTTATGAACACTGTGTTGATTTTTGTTTTCAACTGTATTATAATCATCTTATAAAAAAACTACAATTGCCAGATTTTTTAAAAATGCAAAAATAATCAACAGAGACAACACAGGTTGTTGAAAAGGGGTGTTTGTTTTGAAAAAGTTTAAAAACGACCACCGTACGCGTGTAACAAAACTGCTGATACGTAAGGCCTTTACCCATCTTTTAAAACAAAAGCCCATCCAAAGTATTTCCATTAAAGAGCTGTGCGAGCTGGCGGGGATCAACCGAGGCACATTTTATACGCATTATACCGATATTTATGACCTGCGCAGCCAAATGGAGGAGGAAATGCTGCAGGATTTTGAAAAGGCGCTGGAACCGCTTTTCTGTAACGAGCAGGAACAATTGACGCCTGTAAAAATAACAGCGGGTGTTTTCCAGTGTTTAAAAGAAAATTCAGACCTGTGTACCGTGACGCTGGGGGATTATGGCGACAAGGCTTTTGCGCTGAAGCTGATCAATATGGGGCGCGAAAAATGTGTTGCATCGTATTCCGGCTATTTTAAAAATGCTTCTGCAAAAGAGATCGAGTATTTTTACGCCTTTGCAAGCGCAGGATGCATAGGGCTGCTGCAGAAATGGCTGGAAGAGGGCATGGTAACACCTGCGCAGCAGGTTGCAGAGATGGCGGAGGACATGATGTGCAGAGGGATTGGCTTTTTAAACGGGGCAAATGCGGAAGAGCAAAAAGCTAAAAAAGAAGGCGGAGGGAAGACGCCGGGATAGTTTTGTTTATTTCTTTTTGGAAAAAGAAAAGGCGGGCATGCTGCCCGCCTTTATTCTTTGCCTTATTATCAAAACCATCCATTTAAAACAGTTCAGACGCCGGGTCGTAGCGCTGGCCGTTAAACCAGCATTCGAAATGCAGGTGCGCGCCGTAGGAATTGCCCGTGTTGCCGATATAGCCTATAATTTCGCCCTGCTGTACGGCTTGGCCCGGCTCTACGACGAGCACGCTGCAATGTGCGTAGAGCGTGGAGTAGCCGCCGCCGTGATCGATCATAACATAATATCCCCAGCCGGAGCCCCAGGAATCTGTAGAATTTGCGCGTATGACCGTGCCGCTTTGCGTGGCAATGATGGGCTTGCCATAGGCGCTGCCGTTGCAGGCGAAGTCCATACCCTGGTGGTTGCGGCCGTCGCCCCAGTAAGAGGTGATCACGTTGCATTCCGGCGCGGGCCAGATGTACCCGTTTGCGCCGCCTGCGCCGTCGCCAAGGATCCCGCCGTTTTCCTGTACATACTGTCTGTGCCACTGCGCGAGTTCTTCGGACAGGGCCTGTTGCTCGGCGGAGTTTTCCTGCAGCTGTTTTTCCAGCTCGTCTTGTGTTTCTTGCAGGCGGCTTAAGACTTCGTCGCATTCCTGCTTGAGGGCGTCCAGCTCCTTATAATTTTTTTCAAGCTCGGTTTTGGATTGGGACACAACGGCCTTTTCTTCTTCAAGCTCTGTTTTTTCCGCTGTGATGGTGTGCAGCTTTTTGGAGAGTTCGTCGATGATTTTTGCATCGAACGAAGAGATGCTTTCGATGAGATATGCTTTGTCTATGAAATCGCTGAAATCTTTGGCGCCCAGGATGATTTCCAGTGTGGAGGCCTCCCCGGCCATGTAGATTGCGCGGATGCGCTGGCCCAGAATTTCGTAATCCTGGTCGATTTCTTCCTGCTGTGCGCGGATTTGCGCTTCTTTTTTTACAATTTCTTTATTATAGGTAGAAATGGTGGTATTTAAAAGGTCGATCTGCTCTTGCACGTTGTCGATCTTTGCCTGGAGCGCCTGTTGCAGCTGGAGCTGTTCGGTGGCATCTTCGCGCGCCTGTTCGAGCTGCTTGTCGAGCTCTTCCTGCTGTTGCTGGAGCTGCTGGCTGCGGGTTGAAAATTCGCTGATGTCGGCAATGGCGTACGCAGACGCGGTGCAGGCAAGGGCAGCGCATAAAAGCAGGCACAGGGCCCGGCGCAGCAAACGATGAAATGGCATGGTAGATCTGTCCTTTCTTAAAATGGCGTGCAATCTGGTGCGGAAAAATGTCTGAAAAGAACGGGCAAAACGGGATTTTGCCAGTTTAAGCTGTTTTTAATCTACCATAAACGGCGCATGTTTGCAAGGCATTTTGCAGATTTGGAGCGCTGCGGTGCAAAAAATGGGGCAAAAAGCTTTGCGGAAGTGTGCCCGGTGCGGATAAAAAAGCGGGAAAAAGAGTGTAAATTTTGCGTTGCCTGTTTTTACCAATAATTTACAAATGTATGAAAATTTTTTGAGTGATATACCAGTTTTAACAGAAATGTGACCAGTTTTCACAAAACTATATACAAATTTTTATTTTTGTGGTAGGGTCTAAGTGCAAAAGGGCAAGGGAAAGCCTCTGTGTGAAATAAAATCACACGGACGAGCGCCCCGGACCGCATGCAGTTTTCCCCGGAGGTTTTGCCACGGCTGCCGTTAAAAAATTTAAAACGAGCGGACAAGCCGTTTGCTGCAAAACAGGGGGACGTAGGCCGATTTTGCGCAGGTGCATAGCAAGTGCGTGAAATCTATTCACAAAAGTGGCATGTAAAATCTTTTCTTGCATGTCTACAAATTTATTTTAAAAGGGAGGATATTTTAATGTCAAAGAAAGTAAAAAGAAGTATTAGTATGCTTCTGGCAATCCTGATGATCGCGGCCATGAGCTGCATTGCAGCAACATCCGCCGGCGCGCTAACAGCCGGTACACAGATCTTTTTTGATAACTCCCAGACCCAGTGGGAGCATGTGTACATTTACGGCTGGCAGTACGGCCTTTCGAGCGATTTTGTAGAGCTTGAACCCATTGCAGAGGATTCTGACATTTATGCTTACACGCTTACTTATGACACGGTAGACGGCAGCACGTTCTGCCTGTTTACAAACACCACAAACTGGAGCGGCCGCCAGACGGTGGACATTGCTACAGAAGCCGGCAAGAACCTGTGGACACCGGTTGTTTCTGAAGCTGGCTCTATTGAGGGTTCCTGGAGCTACATGACTCCGCCCGCGGCACAGCCTTCTGTAACGGCTACGCCGGGCAAAAACTTTGCCATTGAAATGAGCGTTACAGTCAACGAGTTCAATTGTGATGGTGGAGCGGAATATTCCATTGATGGTGCTACGCCCATTCCGTTTGACGGTTCAGCTACATTTACAGTCGGCGGCGCAGCTGCAGCTGTTGGCACAGTCTATACAGTTGTGGTAACTGGATATGATAGTAGAAATGTTGCGGTAGCAACCTCCACCACCACGTACACGAAGGTGGGCATGACGACGATCAACGCGACGATTGATGCTTCCTACACAGGGAGCGTATATGCTTACCTGTTTGGCGGCGACCGCATTGGCGCGGCGTTCTATGAAATGGAAGAGACAACGGCAGCGGGTGCGAGCGAGCGCACCTTTACCCTTGCGTTTGAGGGCGCGGGGCAGGTTATCTTTACCACTACGGACGATTGGGCTACTGCCGTGAAGCTGAACGGCAGTGCAGAGCCGTTGGTTGAGGCAGGCGCGACGGCCAGCTTTGACCTCGTCTACCCGGCCGACTAATTACTTTCGTTCTTCAGCCCTACATGGTTCCATGCGGCAGGCGCCGCATGGAACCACATGTAGAAAGTAATTTACTATTTTATAAAGTCCCGCAAGCTTGCGGGGTAAGAAATATCCCCGCCGCCCGGCGCAGTTTGGGCCGGGCGAGGCGGGGGGCAAACCAGACAAAGTGAGGAAAACAGACGGTGTTGAAAAAGCGCCTGCCCCAAGTTATGCAAAGCGGTAAAAAGCTGCGCGCCCTCCCACACCGGCGCGCGGTGTAAAACGGGCGACTGCCCCTTTTGCCGGTGGGCATAAAATATCCCCCCTGTGCATAGAGTTGTAGAGAAGCGCAGTTTAAGAAGACGGGGGGTGTTGTATTTGGACATCGAACGGACGTAGTTTTCTGCTTTTTACAGGGCGAAAGCTACGGGTTTTGTTTTTTCTGGGCGTTTTGACAAAATCCGGCTGGTTCTACTATAAAAATCGGGAGGCGAAAGTATATGGCAAAGCTTAAACAAGCCGTAAGCTGCCTGCTGGCGGCGATGGTGCTGCTGAGCATGTGCATGCTCGTGCCGGCGGCGGCCGCAGCAGAGACGGCGGACGGCCTGGTTTATGAGGAAACAGGGGAAGGAATTACAATAACAGGATATGTCGGTGTGGGTGGGGACGTAGTAATTCCAGAAGAAATTAGCAACATACCAGTTACGAAAATTGAGGTAAATGCTTTTTTACCGACGAAGTTTCCGGCAGCAAATCTCATAACAAAAATTGTTATACCAGAAAGTGTTGCGGTATTAGATGCATATTTTGATGGTTGTTCTGCACTGAAAACAGTTATTTTTCCTGAAAATTTATCTATTCCTATTACTGCCAGTCTGTTCCGGAACTGCACGGCGCTACAATCTGTTACGCTTCCTATTACTCTCACAGAAATTGGAAATTCCATGTTTCAAGGTTGCAGCGCTTTAACAGAAATTTTTTTTGCCCAAAATCAAAATAATAAAAACTTGACCAAAATTGGAAAGCAAGCTTTTCAAAATTGTACCGCTTTAAAAACGACCCATTTTCTGGAAGGAAGTTCGCTTGTTTCAATTGGGGCAAATGCTTTTGAAAGCACGGGCATTTGTGAGTTTATTGCACCGAAAAGTTTGGAGATAATTGATCACAATGTCTTTCTGGGTTGTACAGATTTAACAGACATTACGCTTTATGAAAAAGTATCTTCAATTGCAAATACCGCTTTTAACAACATCCCCAAGGAGCAGTTGACGATCCACGGTATAGCCGGCAGTTACGCCTATACCTTTGCGATAGAAAACGGCTATGCGTTTGCGGCAATCCAGGAGGGTGCGGATTTGGTCACCACCTAC
>OJRQ01000129.1_pt1 | contig 68045 bp, 60 predicted proteins | sample 1599271 | NCBI WGS metagenome assembly OJRQ01 (sample SAMN03922533, study PRJEB24848) | human gut metagenome | isolation source: stool sample | host: Homo sapiens | place: Germany | collected 2010-05 | reverse complement strand
AGCCTACCACTCCCGTGGAGCCCGGCAAGCCCGAGCAGCCGGAGAAGCCCACCACACCGGATACCCCCGCCACCGGCGACAGCAGCACTCTGGTGCTGTGGCTGGCCCTGCTGGCCGTCTCCGGTATGGCTGTGACGGTCATTCCCTCCCGCAAAAAGCGCAGCCGGTAACATACGATCACTGGCTGACTCATTCACCGAGGAAGCTGCCTGCGGGCAGCTTCCTCGGCTTTTTATCCCCTTGTATACGCCGGGCAGTCGTGCATCCCAGCGCACAAGGCCCAAAATTTTCGAGTGACAAGCGGTTTGGATTGTAATATAGTGATAGTCTCATCGATGGACAAGGACGGATGCAGATCCGCCCTTGTCCATCGATGATATGATCGCAGCGTGGGGCCGGGACAGAGCACCGCACCCCCATAGAGGAGGTTGATTATGAGAGAGATCGCATACATCCGGGCCACGATGCTGGGGCGGTTTGCCCTGCAGCAGACCGGCATGAAGGAGCCCCGGATGGTCAGTCTCGCCGGTCGTTCCGGGCGGCTGTAGACGCTGGTGGCCTACCTGATCCTGCACCGGGATCGGGGCATCCCCGCGCAGGAACTCATCGACCTTCTGTGGCCCGACGGCAGCGGCAGCAATCCCGCCAGCACTCTGCAAAATAACGCCAGCCGGGCACGCAACGCCATGGCTACACTGGGCTTTTCCGACACCAAGGGCATGATTCGCTACGAAAACGGCCTGTACCACTGGGTTCCAGGGACCGATACATGGCTGGACGTGAATGTCTTTGAGGATCTGGCCCGCCGGGCGCTGGATCACTACGAGGCCCTGCAAAAGCTGTATCAGGAGAGCTACGGCCTAACCCCCTCCCCGGAGCTGGAGGCCGCCCGCCTCACCGCCTCGCAGGAACTGTACGGCGGCGGCATGGGGCCGGCGGCTCTGGAGACCTTCCTACTGGCCGGTGACGGCGAGAGCAGGGCGCTGGCCTGCGACAACGGCACCTTTCGGGAGATCGTGCTGCTGTACCTGCGTTCCATGCGCCGTGACCCCGATCTGAAGGCCCAGCTGCTGATGCTGTGTCTGGAGGGCTGGGAGGCTCAGCCGGAGGAAAATACCGTCTATATGCAGCAGATGAAGCTGATCCTGCAGGGCTGCCTGCGCTCCGGTGACCCCTTCACTCAGATTGGCGCCGGGCAATACTGGGTACTGCTGCCGGGCGCCGGGTCGGAGACCCATAGCGCCATCGCTCAGCGGCTCCAGCAGGCGATGCACCAGCGTTTTGCCCAAAGCAGCGCCGTCTTTCGGACTCGGACCATCGATCTGCGGAGCATGGTCCATCTGGCCGAACCCAAAGACTGACACCCCACCGGACGGCTCCGCCGCCGGTTTCAGAAAGGATGGATCGCTCCATGCAAGAAAACCGAAGCAGTGCGCCGGGTCTGGGGGCCTTTCGCCTGACGCTCCAGAGCCGGGAGAACGGCTTTTGTGGCTATGTGTACAGCGCCGCTCTGGGCTGCCGGGCGGAGTTCACCAGTCTGGCCCGGCTCATCGTCCTGCTGGAGGAGTGGATGAACACCGCCACCGACAGTCCCGTGCCGGAAAAGCCCTCCGCTGCGGCGGCCCCCGCCGATGTGGAGCTGGAGGTCCGGCTGCGCCGGCATTACAGCTGGCAGGGGCAGCTCCGTGATTCGAAGAGCGGCGCCGTTTTCTCCTTCCACAGCGTGCTGGAGCTGCTTTTGCAGCTGGAGGCGCTGCTGGAGCAATAGGCATCATTCGGGCACGCAGATCCCGTGGGGTCTGCGTGCTTTGCAATTTGTGCGTTATTCGTGGACAAAGATTGACTTCCCGACGGGGATACGGTAAGATGGATAAAAAAGAGCAGGAGGGATCGTATGGAACAACACGATGCGTACTACCGGCAGTATGTGCAGATCCTCCGGGAGGAGCTTCGCCCCGCCACCGGCTGCACCGAACCCATCGCCATCGCTTACGCCGCCGCCAAGGCCCGCAGCGTGCTGGGTGCGCTGCCGGATCGGGTGCTGGTGGAGGTCAGCGGCAACATCATCAAGAACGTCAAAAGCGTGGTAGTCCCCCATACCGGCGGGCTGCGGGGTATCCCGGCAGCTGCGGCGGCGGGCATTGTGGCCGGAGACGCCGAGGCCCAGCTGGAGGTGCTCTCCGGCATGACGGAGGCGCAGAGCGCCGCCATCTCTCCCTTCCTGAAGGTCGTGCCGGTGGAGGTACGCCACGCCGACACGCCCTATATCTTCGACATTCAGGTGACGGTTTTTCACGGCCCGGACAGCGCTCAGGTGCGCCTTGTGGGCCACCACACCAACGTGGTATCCGTCCGGAGGGGCGGTCAGGTACTGCTGGAGCGGGAGATCTCCGAGGGCTCCGGCAGTCTCACAGACCGCAGCTGCCTGACGGTGGAGGGCATCGTGGCCTTTGCCGACTGTCTTTCCACGGAGGACGTGGAGGAGGTGCTGGAGCAGCAGATCCGGTGTAACATGGCCATCGCTGAGGAGGGACTGCGCCACGATTACGGGGCCAACATCGGCAAGACCCTGCTGCGGGGGCATGAGGAGGATCTGTCCTATCGGATGCGGGCCTACGCCGCCGCAGCCAGCGATGCCCGGATGAACGGGTGCGAGATGCCGGTGGTCATCAACTCCGGCAGCGGCAATCAGGGCATCACCTCCAGTGTGCCGGTGATCGTCTGCGCTCGTGCCACGGGCCGCAGTCATGAGGAGCTGCTGCGGGCGCTGGCGGTGGCGAATCTGGTGACCATCCACCTGAAAACCGGCATCGGGCGGCTGTCCGCCTACTGCGGAGCCGTCAGCGCCGGATGCGGCGCCGCCGCAGGGCTGGCGTATCTGCAGGGCGGGGATTACGACACCGTGGCCCACACGGTGGTCAATACCGTAGCCATGGATTCCGGCATCATCTGCGACGGGGCCAAGGCCAGCTGCGCCGCCAAGATTGTCGCCGCCGTGGACGCCGGGCTGCTGGGGCTGGCCATGTATCGCAGCGGCAACCAGTTCTTTGGCGGAGACGGCATCGTGAAAAAGGGCGTGGAGAACACCATCGCCAACGTGGGCCGGCTGGCCCGACTGGGCATGGCGCAGACGGACAAGCAGATCATTCAGCTGATGATGGAGAGCTGACCACAGCGGTGGGACAGCCTTATGCGTATAGAGCAGGCACGCAGGGTGGTTCCTGCGTGCCTGCTGTTTGTCTCCGGCGGGATACTTTTTGTCGGCAGTTTTTCTGTTTTGCCTCCGGCGGCGTGCAAACGCCGGAAATCTCCCCCCTCACGGGCGAAACATCCTCTTCCCCACCCACATGGTAGGTAAAATTTGAAAAAATGGGTTGACAAGCGCAGTTAGAGATGTTAAACTACCGCCAAGTTAGATCTATCTAACCATCCGGATCATTAGAGGATCAGAACATCGCAGAACCACGAATCAGGCGATCGAAATCAACCAGCCATTTCCCCGCCGCATATTTGCCGGCCGGGAAGCCATGATAAGAAAGGAACACCTATGAGCATTGTCATTCTGGGCGGCAACGAGTGTATGGAGCGCCGTTATATGGATCTGTGTCAATCCTACCGCTGTCGGGCCAAGGTTTTCATCAAGCCTGTGGGCGGCCTGAAAAAAAGCTGGGCGACCCGGATCTGACCATTTTCTTCACCAGCACCATGTCCCACAAAATGGTCCAGAGCGCCCTGCGGGAGCTGAAGAGCTGCGACACGGTCATCGAGCGCTGTCACACCAGCTCCCTGTCCGCTCTACGGAACATTCTGGAAAAGCACGCTGGATAAGGAGGGCTTACATCATGTCTGAGGAGCTTGTGGTGCGTCAGTGCGCCCCTACTCTGGCCGGGATCAAGACCGGCAGCCTGTTCTCCTGTCCCTGCGACTCCCCGGAGGAGCTGCGGCAGGAGGTGCGGCGCATCAACCGTCTGTTGGCGGGCAAGGGCCTGTGTCTGCTGCCCCTTCGCTTTGACGGCAGCCGTGCGCTGCTGTACCTCTACCGGCCCAGCCGCCTGCGACAGGATCTGGAGGATGCCGAGGCCGTGCGCCTGCTGGAGGAGTCCGGGTACCCATGTCACAGCGCCGGGCAGTGCGTGGCCTGTCTCATCCGCCGTCTGCGGGAAAATGACGAATTCCCCCACGAGATCGGACTGTTCCTCAGCTATCCTCCGGAGGATGTACGGGGCTTCATCGAGAACAAGGCCTGCCGCTTCAAGTGTGCCGGACTGTGGAAGGTCTATGGCGACGAGGAGCGGGCCAAGGAGCTGTTCCGTCAGTATAAGCGCTGCACCGACCGGTGCTGCGCCCTGTGGCGGGCGGGCTCCGGACTGGCACAGCTGGCCGTGTGACATATTTTTCAACAGAGAAAGGAATGAAACCATCATGAAAAAGACTGCAGTAGTGTACTGGAGCAGCACTGGTAACACGGAGGCCATGGCTCAGGCGGTGCTGGAGGGCATGAAGGAGGCCGGTGCCGAGGCGGTGCTGCTGACTCCCGACGCCGTAGATGTCGGCGCTCTGGCCGGTATGGATGCCATCGCCTTCGGCTGCCCCGCTATGGGCTCCGAGGTGCTGGAGGAGTGCGAGTTCGAGCCCATGTTCTCCGGCTGCAAAAACCGTCTGGGCGGCAAGAGTGTGGGCCTGTTCGGCTCCTACGGCTGGGGCGACGGTCAGTGGATGCGTGACTGGGAGAAGGACTGCGACGACGCAGGCATCCATCTGGTGTGCGAGAGTGTCATCTGCTGTGAAACGCCGGATGACACCGTACTGGAGGCCTGCCGGGCCATGGGCAAGGCTCTGGCGGAGTAATCCTTTCCATGTCTCATCGGTTGAAAAACCGTCTGGACGCTCTGGCGCTGGCTCTGGGCCTGTGCCTGCTGGCGGCGGTGAAGCTGCTGTGACTCCTACTTCTCCTCAAACGTAAGTGATCCCTCTCCTCAACATAAGTGACCTTTTTCCTCAGCGTTTTCTCCGGGGCCATGCCGCAGGGCATGGCCCTCAGCATGTCGAAAAGGCTTTTTCGACATGCTGAAGCATTTTTCAGAGCTTCAAAAAGCTCTGAAAAATGGAGATCATCATCGTGCAGGACACCCTTCCGGGTTTCCCGCACACACTCTTCCGCCCCGTTGACGAAAGGCTCCCCCTTGGGGGGCGGGCTTGGGGCCATGCCGCAAGCCCGCCCCCTCTCTTTGCAAAACAGCTTGGTTTTTTCGGGCGTTCATGGTATAATGCCATACATCATACCATGAAACATCCCCCCAAAGGAGTGACTCCCATGCCCGATACCATTGCCGCCATCGCCACGCCGCAGCTGCCCTCCGCCATCGGCATCCTGCGTCTGTCCGGCCCGGACACCCGGCGTATCCTGGACGTCGTATTCTCTCCCGCCCACGGCGGCCTCGTCAGCGGACAGGCCCCCCGGCGGATGGTGCTGGGGGATCTCCACGACCGGCAGGGACGCATCATTGACAGCGCTTTGGCGGTGCTGTTCCCCGGCCCCCACAGCTACACCGGCGAGGACTGCGCCGAGATCCACTGCCACGGCTCCCCGGTGGTGCTGAACGAGGGGCTGGACGCCCTGTTCGCCCAAGGCGCCCGGCAGGCCAAGGGCGGCGAGTTCACCCAGCGGGCCTTCCTCAACGGACGGATGGACCTCATTCAGGCAGAGGCCGTGGCGGACCTCATCGACGCCGAATCTCCCGCCGCCGCCCACAATGCCGTGGGGCAGCTGGAGGGCCGTCTCAGCCGGGGCGTGGGGGAGATCTATGACGGGCTCATGGAGGTGGTGTCCCGGTTCTATGCCGTGGTGGACTACCCCGACGAGGACATCGATCCCCTGACCCAAGGTCAGCTGACCCAGACCCTCGCCCGCAGCGAGACGGCACTGGAGGCGCTGCTGGCCACCTTCCGCCGGGGACAGCTGCTGCGGCAGGGCGTCCCGGCGGTGATTTTAGGTAAGCCCAACGCCGGGAAGTCCTCCCTGCTCAACGCCCTGCTGGGCTATGACCGGGCTATCGTCACCGACGTGGCCGGCACCACGCGGGATACCGTGGAGGAGAAGGTGCAGGTGGGCCATGTGCTGCTGCGTCTGTGCGACACCGCCGGCCTGCGGGACACCGGAGACGCCGTGGAGCGGCTGGGGGTGCAGCGCACCCGTGATGCCGCCCGGCAGGCGGCGCTGGCTCTGCTGGTGCTGGACGGCTCCCGGCCCCTGACGGCGGAGGACGAGGACGCCATCGCCACCGCTGCCGCCGTCCCCCGGCAGCTGGTCATCGTCAACAAGACGGACCTCCCCGCCGGGGTGGAACTGTCGGCGCTGGTGCAGCGCTTCGGGCAACTCTATCCCCTGTCCGCCGCCACAGGAGAGGGCGTGGACGCCCTGTGCCGGGCCGTGGAGGCCCTGTACCCCGCCGGAAAGCAGGCTCAGGGAGAACTTCTCACCAACGCCCGGCAGGCTGACGCCGTGGCCCGCAGTCTGGAGGCTGTCCGCTCCGCCCGCAGGGCGCTGGAGGACGGCATGACCCCCGACGTCGTTCTCACCGACGCCGAGGCGGCACTGGAAGCGCTGGGAGAGCTGAACGGTAAGCGCATCCGAGAGGATCTGGTGCAGACCATCTTCTCCCGCTTCTGTGTGGGAAAATAAAATTTATGAACAAATTGTAAATTCTATTCCGGCGCTTTTTTCACCTGTCCTGATATGATATATTAGATTCATCCCAACATCCCATCCGGGGCGCTGCCCCGTTTCATCAACCACCCAAAGGAGGAGCTACCCATGCAGGATTACATCATCATGACCGACAGCTGCTGCGACCTCACCGACCAGATGGCCCGTGAGTTGGAGCTGGAGGTGCTGCCCCTGACCATGACCATGGACGGGAAGGAATACCCCAACACGCTGGACGGCCGTTACATCACCAACGTGGAGTTTTATAAGCGCCTACGGGCCGGCAAGACCTCTACCACTGCCGCCGTCAACGTGGGCCAGTTCGAGGACGCCATGCGGACCGTGCTGGGCCGGGGACAGGATATTCTGTGCCTGTGCTTCTCGTCGGCACTGTCCACCACCTATCAGTCCGCCGTGATCGCTGCAGAGAACGTGGCTCCGGACTTCCCGGAGCACACCATCCGGGTCATCGACACCCTCAGCGCCTCCCGTGGGCAGGGGCTGCTGGTGTATCTGGCGGCCCAGAAGAAGAAAGAGGGCCTGACCCTCAGCCAGCTGGGGGATTGGGTGGAGGACAACAAGCTCCACGTCTGCCACTGGTTCACCGTGGACGACCTGAACTTCCTGAAGCGTGGCGGCCGGGTCTCCGCCGCCACGGCGATGGTGGGTACCATGCTCTCCATCAAGCCGGTGATGCATACGGATAACGAGGGCCGCCTGACCATGGTGGGCAAGGCCCGTGGCCGCAAGGCCAGTCTCAAGGCCCTGCTGGACGCCATCGAGCGGCTGGCCATCGAGCCGGAGAAGCAGACCATGTTCATCTGCCACGCCGACTGCGAGGAGGAGGCCAAGCAGGTGGCGGCGGAGATCCAGCGCCGCTTCGGCACCACGGATATCCGCATCCACTACATCGGGCCGGTCATCGGCAGCCACACCGGCCCCAACACCATGGGCCTGTTCTTCGTGGGAACGGAGCGGTAAGGCATGAAGTGGCTGGAATTGAAGCTGGACACCTCCCCGGCGGGGCTGGACCCGGTGTCGCAGCTGCTGGAGGAGCAGGGCATCACGGGGCTGGTCATTGATGACGAGGGGGATTTCCGGGATTTTCTGGAGCACAATCACCAGTACTGGGATTATGTGGACGAGGAACTGATGCAGGAGAAGCAGGGCCTCTGCCGCATCACCTTCTACCTCTCAGACGACCCGGAGGGCTATCACCGGCTGGCGCAGGTGCGGATGGCCCTGTCGCAGCTGAAGGCGGCGCACCCGGAGTACGCTCCCCTGCTGCTGACCATGAACAATCTGGAGGACGCCGACTGGGAGAACAACTGGAAGCAGTTTTATAAGCCCATGGAGATCGGGGAACGTCTCATCGTGGTGCCGGAGTGGGAGCAAGCCAATACACAGGGCCGCATCCCTCTGATCCTGAATCCGGGGCTCACCTTCGGCACCGGCAGCCATGCCACCACCCGGCTGTGCCTGACGGCGCTGGAGGAAACCATCCACGGCGGTGAGCGGGTACTGGATCTGGGCTGCGGCAGCGGCATCCTCTCCATCGCCGCCCTGCGGCTGGGGGCGGAGCACGCCTTCGCCTGCGACATCGACGAGAAGTGCGTGGAGGTGGCCTATGAAAACGCCGCCCTCAACGGCATCGACCGCTCCCGATACACCGTCCGGTGGGGCGATGTGCTGTCGGATCAGCAGCTGAAGGCGGAGATCGGCGGGGGCTATGACATGGTGGTGGCCAACATCGTGGCGGACGTCATCATCGGCCTGTCCGGTCAGGTGCGTCCCTTCCTGAAGGAGGACGGCCTGTTCCTGTGCTCCGGCATCATCGACGACCGGGCGGAGGAGGTGGCCCGGCACCTGCGGGAAGCGGGATGGGACATCCTCCGCACCCGCCAGAGCGAGGGCTGGTTCTCCTATCTGTGCCGGTAATGCGGGGTTCGGGCGAAACGACCGCACCCCCTATGCTTTCCATAAGAAAAGAGCCGCACCTGTGGGTGCGGCTCTTTTGCTGCTTTTGAGGCAGTATGTATGGCTCTCAGGGCTTTGCCTTGCCGATGCGGATGATCTGATCCCGGCTCTCGTAGTTGCTGGTGGCCTCGAAGGTGCTGGAGAGGAGGCTCCCGTCCCCGGCATAGACATTGCGCCACGTCTGCACCACATAGCCGGTATAGGGGGTCTGGATCTCCTGCTGCTCCCCCGGCGCCAACTCATCCGTCTCCTCATAGACGGTTTCCCACGGGATGACGTCCACCGTCTCGCTGACCATCTCCACATAGCTGTCATCCACCTTGGTGCCTAAAATCTCCACCGTCACGTTGTTGTTGTTCCAATAGGTGACGATCTTGATGGGGTAGTCGGTGTTGTTGGCGAAGATAAAATCCGGGAAGCCGTCGTATACCGTGGCGTCGCACCCCCACTTGATGTAGCCGGGGGCGTACTGGTGGCAGTAGCGCATGACGATCTCCAGGTTGGCCTTCAGGGTGGCGTAGTACAGGGTCGAGGACACCTGGCACACACCGCCGCCGTAGACATCCACCGTCTTGCCCCCCACGTAGCCGGGAGCGGCGTAGAAGCCGTAGTCCGCCGTGGTAGGACCTATGGCGTCGTTATAGCTGAACTGGTCGCCGCAGTTGAGCACCGTGCCGGAGATGTTCTGGGCCGCCTTGCGGACGTTCTGGATGCGGCCCCATGCGCCGCTGACGTAGGTGGTGCAGCTGGCCAGCACGTCCCGGAACAGCACCTTCTCCAACGCCTCCTTGCTGACCTTGGGCTGCTGGATCTGGGCAGGAACGGTGATTTCCTGTCCCGGCTGAGCCTGAGCCACCAGCTTTTGGGCGGCGTCGGCATCAAAGGTCACCTGCACCGTCCCCTCCTCCACCTGATCGGCGGCGGCGTTATAGGAGGCGTTTTTCGCCGTGGCGTAGGTCTCGGCAAAGGCATCGAAGTCCACGGGCTTGGCCTCCACCACCTCATAGGCGCAGGTCACCGGCTCCAACGTCCCTGCGGCCAGCGCCGCCCGCAGGGCATCGGTTAACCGCGGGAGGTCTATCTTGCGGCCGTTCTTTGGCACCGTCACCAAAAAACCGTCCTCTTTTCCCTGCTCCAGCCGACAGGCGCCATCGATGGCCGCCACATCCAGCTGCTCTGCCAGCTCCGCCGCTTTTTCCTGCAAGGCTGCGTCATCCGCCGTCCACGGCGGGGTCAGGGACGTCTCCCGGAACCAGCTGCGGAGAAGGCTCCAGCCGTTTTCCAGAAAATGGCCGCTGTGTCCGGCGTCATAGGCCAGCTGGGCCGCCGTCTCCGGGGTCACGGAGACCCCCAGCTCCCACAGGGACACCTGTCCCGCCGTCTCACCGTCCAACGTCAGGGGCAGCTGAGTCGCCTGACATACGGCCTGTCCCTTCTGCTGCCAGCGCTCCTGCGCCTGCGGGACGGTCAATCCGCTCATATCCACGCCCATCACGTCGGTGCGGCCGAGGATGGTGCCGTGGCTGGCGGAGACGATGCACAAAACCAGATAGAATATGCCCAGCACCGCCACGATGCCGCCGCCGATGAGGGCCGCCAGCTTCCCGGCGGTTTTTTTGGCCGGGGACTCCGGCGATGCGTCCATCTCCACCGGGATGGGGTCCGCCTCCATGTTCGCTGCCGGGGTACTCTCCGGCTGCGGGATGGTAGCCGTGGGGACCTCCTGCGGGGTGGTCTCCGGCATTTCCTGCTCCAAGGGCTTCTGTGCTTCCATACAGCCCCTCCTTTACTATACAGTGCAGCGCACACTGCGCTATCATGCAGTATACTACGGAAAGGGGCAAAATAGGTTACAATTTCATTACAGACGCCGTTTTTTATACACTTCGTCGCATTATGTCCGCACCCGCTTGGGAATACGGATGGTCAGAAGGATCTCCTCGTCGGTATCCTGACGGCCCCAGTCGGCGTTGACTCCCGCCTGGCGCATCAGGTGCAGGCCCCGATCCACGCTGTTGAGGAACAGCCGGACATCCTTGATGATGTAGGTAGTACGGCCCTTGGGAGGCGTCACCTGCTGGCGGTGCAGCAGATCCTCTATGTAGGCCTCGGCGGCGGCCACATTCATCCTGCGCCGGCAGAATACCTGCGCCGCCGCCAGCTGCTGCTCCTCCGTCCCCAGCCGCAGCAGCACCCGTGCATGGCGCTCCGTCAAGCCGTTTTCCTGCAAAAACTGCCGCACGGAGTCCGGCAGCCGCAGCAGCCGCAGCTTGTTGGCCACCGCCGGCTGGGAGCGGCCCAGACGGCGGGCGGTCTCCTCCTGACTGAGCCCATAGCGGGCGATGAGCCGGGACAGGGCCTCCGCCTCCTCCCAGCAATCCAGATCCCGGCGCTGGAGGTTCTCCATCAGCGCCAGCAGCGCCGAGTCCTCCTCCCCTACCTGCGCCACCAGGCACGGCACCTCCCGCAGTCCCGCCATGGCGGCGGCCCGCAGGCGTCGTTCTCCGGCCACCAGCTCATAGCCTGTCCCCTGACGGCGCACCGTCAGGGGCTGGAGGATGCCGTAGCGGCGGATGCTTTCCGCCAGCTCCGACAGGGAATCCTCGTCGAAGCTGCGGCGGGGCTGCTGGGGATTGGGGCGGATCTGGTTCAGGGAAATATAGCGGACACGGCTGGAAAAAAATTCGCCTTTGCGGGGATGCATCATGGCGGTTCCCTCCTTTTGCCCTCTATTTTAGCCGGGGAGGGATGAAAAATCCCCCGTAACGTGTCGGGAAATCAACTTTTTCACTTAGATGAGATTTTTCGGCAGCAGATCGCTGTGAAGGCTTGTTTTTTCTCCGGTGGGTGACTTTTGCCGGTAGCTTTTTTGTCTCCGGCGGCATACTTTTTGTCAACAGCGACAAAAAGTAGGCCGAAGCGCCGCCGGTGGCGGATGCAGCAAGGCGGTTTTGAGGAAGTGTCCCGGTTTTCACGCCGTGCAAACGGCTGGAACCCGGCTGACACGACGGTGGATCTTTCTTTCGCTATGGAAAGAAAGGCACCCGCCGGAGGCATAAAAAGAAAAAGCTGCTGGGAACCGTGCGCCGGAAAAATGAAAAACATCCCTCACCATAGCCAAAGGGCAGGCATCCTGTGCTGCCTGCCCTTTGCAGTCTGTCCTATTCTGATGCACGACGGCAAGCTTATCCCTGCTCACGCTTCAGGCGGCGGATATCCGTCCCCACAAAGGGCAGCAGCTGGTACTCCCCCTCCAGACGGGACAGCAGCGGCGCTCCATAGCGGCGACCCAACTCCTCCGGGTCCAGATTGGTGCTGATGACAGTGCTCTTCCCCGCCAGCAGGCGGCCGTTGAGGAGCTGATAGAGGGCGCTCTGAACGAAGCTGGTGGTCATCTCCGTTCCCAGATCGTCCAAAATCAGCAGATCGCAGTTCATGCACCGCTCCACATCCTCCCCGGCGGTATCGCCATCGTCGTCCCGGCGGAACTTGGCGCTTTCAAACTGGCTGAACACATGGCCCGCCGTATCGTATACCACAGAGAAGCCATCCTCGCTGACCACCCGTGCGATGCAGGCCGAGAGGAAGGTCTTGCCCAGCCCCGGTGCGCCGAACAGCAGCAGATTCTCCCGCCCCGGACGGAAGCGGGCAGCAAAGTCCCGGCACAGGTTCAGGTTCCGCTGGGCGTTTTCCCGTGGGGAGCGGGGCAGGCTGCCACGATCCGGGGAATACCAGTCCAGCTCGAAGGTATCGAAGCTCTGGCTGCCGATGTCCAGCATCCGGCTCAGTTCCCGGATCTGCTCCTGTGCATAGTATTTTTTCAGGCAGCTGCACAGGCCGTCGCCCCGATAGCCGGTATCACCGCACAGGGGGCAGCGGGGCTTTTCCGACAGGTAATCCTCCGGATAGCCCAGCTGGGCCAGCAGCTCCGCCCGGCGCCTTTGCAGGGAGAGATTCTTATCCCGGATCACCCGGATGGCGGGCAGGGGATCCGTACCCCGCCGCAGAGCGGAGGCGATGATCTCGCCCATGGTACCCCGGATCTCCCGCTGGATGCCCTCCAGCTCCGGACACTGCTGATAGACCTGCTGCTGCCGCTGGCGCTGCTGCTCCTGACGGCGCTGCTTGTCCTCGTCAAAGCGCAGGGTGGCCTGACGCAGCACCTTTCCGTCGTATGCCATGGAGTTTTCCTCCTTACCACTTCATGTATTTCTCCATACGGGAGTCGTCCTTCTTCTCCTCCCGCCGGGAGGGCTTGCGGCTGTCGCTCTGGCGGACCTCCTCCTCCGTGTGCCAGCCGTTTTCGTGCCAGCGGCGGAGGATCCCGTTGAGATATCGCCAGTTCAGCTCCTTCTTATAAAACACCGTCTTGTCGTAGGCCAGTGCCACCGTCTCCGGGGGGAAGCCCTTGTCCATCCAGTCGGTGATGTAGCGCTCCTCGCTCTCCACCGGGCGGCGGTCGCCCAGCCCCAGCACCTGCATATACCGGCTCATGGCGGAGCGGCGGACGTTCCAATCCCGCAGATACCGGGAAGCGCTCTCCTGATCGAAGAGGCCCCGCTGCGCCCAGTGATAGCCCTCCTTCTCGATCTGGCGGAGGGTGGGCCGCCGTCCGGGGCCGTAGCGCTCCTCGGATCGGGCGACGCAGTGGCACACCAGCAGGTAGATCACATCCGCCGGAAGGCCCAGATCGTCATACAGCCCCGCCAGGATTTGTAGATCCGCCGTTTTCAGGCGTTTGCCCAGCTTCTCCTCCGTCTGCGGCACCAGCATCCGAAAGCCGGCGTCGCCGGTGAGGAGGTCCGTCAGGTCATCCGCCGTGTACACCGGGCGCTCCTGTGCCGGCTCCGGGGGCTTCTGCTCCGGGGGCCGGTCGATAAGGCCCAGCTCCTGCAGAGCCGTCTCCGCCGCATGAAGGCGCAGCTGGCTCCACTTCAGTCGACGCTGCAGCTCCTGCGCCGTGACACCACGGTCCGCCCGCAGCAGGCACAGATACAGCAGCGCCGCATCCCCGTCGCCCCGGCCGATGAGGCGGTCCGCCTGCTGGGCCGGGAGCACGATATTCGGTTGATCCTCCCGGAGGATATATCCCGCCACGGCGCTGCGCCCCCTCTCTTTTCGTCCTTCTATTCTACACGAAAACCCCGTCTGCGTAAAGCGTCCCGCCGGGATTTTTTGAAAAATCCCCGTTTGGGGAAGAAAAGTCTTTTCCCGGTGGGATTTTGTGCTATAATAGATTCTGTATAGCTATCCAGAAATACTCAGTTTACATAGAAAGCAGGAGGTCACTATGGCGAATCGTATCACAATGAGCATCTGCGGCGAGGATTACACCCTGGTCGCTGATGAGAGCGCCGCCTACATGGAGAAGGTAGGCGCTCTGGTGGATGAGAAGATGACGCAGCTGCAGGAGGGCGCCCATGTGAGCCGCATTGACGCCGCCGTGCTGACGGCGGTGAATCTGGCGGACGAGCTGCTGAAGGCTCAGGAGGCGGCGGAGAATCTGCGTCGTCAGCTGAAAACATATCTGGACGAGGCGTCTCAGGCCAAGGCGGAGGCCTCGGAGCTGAAGCGGCAGCTGTTCAAGGCGCAGCAGGGTCACAAGTAATGGCGGAGCTGCTCTCTCCCGCCGGAGGGTGGGATTCTCTGGTGGCCGCCGTGCAGAGCGGTGCCGACGCCGTGTATATGGGCTTCGGGGCCTACAACGCCCGGCGCAGCGCCAAGAACTTCACGGAGGAGGAGTTTGCGCAGGCGGTGCGGTACTGCCACCTCCGGGGGGTGAGGGTCTATCTGACCCTGAACACCCTGCTCACCGACCGGGAGCTTCCGGGGGCGGCGGAGCTGCTGCACAAGGCCTCCCGGCTGGGGGCAGATGCGGTGCTGATCCAGGATTGGGGGGTGTGGCAGCTGGCCCGTCAGGCGGCGCCGGAGCTGCCCCTCCACGCCAGCACCCAGATGAGCCTGCACACGCTGGGGGGCGCACGCCGGGCGGCAGAGCTGGGCCTTACCCGTGTGGTGCTGGCCCGTGAGCTGTCCCGCCGGGACATTGCCGCCATCTGCCGGGACTGTCCGGCGGAGGTGGAGGTCTTTGCCCACGGCGCTCTTTGTATGTGCTACTCCGGTCAGTGCGCCCTCAGCGCCGTTATCGGAGGACGCAGCGGCAACCGGGGTACCTGCGCTCAGCCCTGCCGCCTGCCCTATGGGGTCAATGCCCCGGCGGCGGGAGGCCATCCTCTGAGCCTGAAGGACGCCAACCTCTCCCCCTACCTACAGGAGCTGGAGGACATGGGGGTGGCGTGCCTGAAGTTGGAAGGGCGCATGAAGCGGCCGGAGTACGTGGCGGTCATCACCTCCATTTACCGGCGGCTGCTGGACGAAAAGCGCCGCCCCACTCGTGAGGAGCAGCGGCAGCTGGAGCTGGCCTTCAGCCGCAGCGGCTTCACCGACGGATACTATCTGGGCCGGAAGGGGCCGCAGATGTTCGGCACCCGGCCGGAGAATGTCCCGGAGCCCAAGGAGCTGTTTGCCGAGGCCCGGACACTGTACGAAAAGGAGGATCGCCGGACGGTGGCAGTGGACATGGACTGCGTCTGCCGGGCCGGTGAGCCGGTGCGCCTGACGGTGCGGGCCGGGGATCAGCGGGCGGAGGTGACAGGCCCCGTGCCGGAGACCGCCCGAAACCGGGCGCTGACGGCGGAGGAGCTGCAGGCCCGTCTGAAAAAGACCGGCGGCACCGCCTTCCGCTGCCGGGAGGTGCGGGTGACGCTGGAGGAGGGGCTGATGCTCTCCGCCGGGGCGGTCAACGCCCTGCGGCGGGAGGGACTGACGGCGCTGGAGGAAGTTCTCTGCGCCGTGCCGGAGCGGCACACGGCCCAGCCGGAGCCGCTGCCCGACGCCCCGGTGGAGCCGGCGCAGCCGCTGCTGACCTGCTCCCTCCAGAAGCCGGAGCAGCTGACGCAGGCGCTGGCGGACTGCCGCCCGGAGATGATCTATCTGCCGGTGGAGTGGCTGGATACGCTGGATGTGACCCCGTATCTGGACCGGACGTCCTTCTGCGCCGTGCTGCCCCGCATTTTCCGGACGGAGGACGAGGCGGCGCTGCGGGAGATGCTGGTGCGGCACCGGCAGGTGCTGGCCGCCGTGGCCGTGAGCAATCTGGGGCATCTGCCCATTGCCGAGGGGCTGGAACTGCCGCTGCGGGGCGATCTGGGGATGAACGTATTCAACTCCCGTGCGCTGCTGTTTTTGCGGGAGCTGGGGCTCTCCACCGCCGCCGTATCCTTTGAGCTGCGGCACCAACAGATCCGGGATCTGAAAAAGTATCTGCCCTGCGAGGCAGTGGTCTATGGCCGCCTGCCGCTGATGCTGATGGAGAACTGCGTCATTGCCAACAGCTTGGGCTGCTGCGATGTGGGCAGCGATTACCGGAAGCGCTCCGCCGCCTGCCGCTGCACCGGGGAGAACGTCCTCACCGACCGAACCGGGGCCCGCTTCCCGCTGATGCCCGCATGGGGCCACCGCAACGAGCTGGAGAACAGCCGTACCCTCTTTCTGGCGGACAAGCCGGAGTGGCGGCGGCTGGGGCTCACCTATGCCCGGCTGCGGTTCACCACGGAATCCCCGGCGGAGTGCGTAGCGGCGCTGCAGCGGTATCAGGGGCAGGGGGACTATATCCCGGCCGATCTGACACGGGGTCTGTTCTACCGGGGGGTAGAGTGAATACACTTCGTTGTTTTTAATCAAGAAATTCCTATAAGTTATCAATAAATTGTCCCAAAGCAGGAGGTTCCTGTGGAAAATACGTTGGCCGGCGTGGCCGGGAAGAAATTTATCCTGTCATACAGCTGCGGCAAGGACAGCACCCTGTGCCTGCACAAAATGCTGGAGGCGGGAGCAGAGCCTATGGCGCTGCTGGTGATGTTTAACCCCGAAGCGGGGCGCTCCTACTTTCACGGGGTGGACCCGGCGCTGCTGAGGGAGTACGGCGAGGCGCTGGAGCTGCCGCTGCTGGCGGTGCCTACCGGCGGCGAGGAGTACCATCTGTCCATGGAGGCGGCGCTGCGCCGGGCCAAGGAGCAGGGGGCGGAGCTGGTGTGCTTCGGAGACATCGACATTGAGAACAACCGGGCCTGGGGCGAGGAGCGCTGCCGAAACGTGGGGCTGGAGGCGATATACCCCCTGTGGCACCACGACCGGCAGGAGAACGTCCGGGAGGTGCTGGAGCTGGGGTATCGGTGTCTCATCAAGACGCTGGACCGCCGGGTGCTGCCCCGGCATCTGCTGGGCCGGGTCATGGACCGGGCCATGGTGGAGGAGATGACCGCCTGCGGCGTGGATGTCTGCGGCGAGAACGGGGAGTTCCACACCATCGCCGTGGACGGACCGGTGTTCCACCGGCCTATCCCCTACTGCGTCCGGCAGCTGCTGGACCTGGGGGACTATTCCGTGGCGGATATCACGGTGCCGGAAAAGGAATAACGGAAGATTTTGGGGGACGAAAATCGATTTTAACAATTCGTTTTTATATTTCAGGAGTAAATTTGCTATGATAGAGTTGAAGATCAAGGCGGTATCGCCGCTGATGGGGACAAAGTTCCCCCTGCCCGCCTACGCCACCGCCGGTGCGGCGGCTATGGATCTGTGCGCCTGTATGGAGGAGCCGGTGACGCTGGCTCCCGGCGGGCGGCAGGGTATCCCCACAGGTATCGCCATCGCCCTGCCGGGGCCGGAGTATGTGGCGCTGGTGTGCAGCCGCAGCGGCATGGGCACCCGCCACGGCATCACCCTCTCCAACAGCGTGGGGGTCATTGACAGCGACTACCGGGGCGAGCTGAAGGTGGGGCTGGTGAACCACGGGGACGTCCCCTACACCATCCAGCCCGGTGACCGCATCGCCCAGCTGATGGTGCTGCCCATTCTGCGGCCCACCCTGACGGTGGTGGAGGAGCTGGACGAGACGGAACGGGGCTCCGGCGGCTTCGGCTCCACCGGGAGGTAAGGGTCATGGCGAGGATCATACTGGCCTCCGGGTCCCCCCGGCGGCAGGAGCTGCTGCAGCGCATGGGGCTCCGTGAATTTGAAATCTCCGTGCCGGACGTGGAGGAGTGGTATCCTCCGGAGCTGGTGCCGGAGGATATCGTGGCCTACATCAGCCGGGAGAAGTCTCAGGCGGTGCAGGCGTCGGCGGATGCCATCGTCATCACCGCCGACACCATGGTCTTTCTGGACGACCAGCGGCTGGGAAAGCCCCATGACGAGGCGGAGGCCCTCTCCATGCTGACGGCGCTGTCCGGGCGAAAGCACAGGGTCTGCACCGGCGTGACGGTGCGGCAGGGGGAAAAGGCCCTCACCCGCGCCCAGTCCACCGACGTCTATTTCCGGGAGGCCTCCCGGCAGGAGCTGCTGGCCTACATCCGGGGCGGCGAGCCCATGGATAAGGCCGGGGCCTACGGCGTACAGGGGCAGGGAGCGCTGCTGGTGGAGCGCATCGACGGGGACTTTTTCAACGTCATGGGTCTGCCGGTGGTGTTGCTGAGCCGGATGCTGGCGGAGTTCGGTGTGACGCTGCTGGCGTAATGGGCATTACTTTGTAATAAGGAATCAAACGTATGAAGAATTTTTTCCAGAAAAACGGCATCATGATGCTGGCGGCGGTGACGGTGGTGGCGGTGCTGCTGTGTGTGGCCTCCGCTCTCAGCTCCCAAACCGGCTTTCTCCAGAACGCCGGGGGCGTCATTGCCTCCCCCTTCCGGGCGGTGGGCTCCGCTGTCAGTGGGTGGTTCAACTCCATAAGCCAGCGGTTCGAGGACGTAGAGGCGCTGCAGCAGGAGAATGCGGATCTGAAAAAGGAGAACGCCGAGCTGCAGCGGCAGCTGGATCAGGCCAAGATCGACAGCGAGGAGAACCAGCGGCTGCGGAATCTGCTGAACCTGCGGCAGCAGCGGCGGGATTTCACCTTTGAATCTGCCGTTATCGTGGACCGCAGCACCTCCAACTGGTCCCGTGTGATGACCCTCAACAAGGGTACCTCCAGCGGCATTGCCGTGGGCAACTGCGTGGTGGACGATCAGGGCAATCTGGTGGGGGTCATCCGGGAGGCCGGACTCAACTGGTCCACCATCACCACCATTCTGGACACGGACTCCTCCCTGGGCGCACGGGTATTCCGCACCGGCGAGGTGACGGTGGCCATGGGCGATCTGGCCCTGATGGAGACGGGGCGGCTGAAGCTGTCGTATCTGGAGGGGGAATCCAGTCTCATCAACGGCGACCTCATCGTCACCTCCGGGCTGGGGGGCTACTACCCCTCCCAGCTGGTCATCGGCTCTGTGGAGGAGATCCGCACCGATGACAACGGCCTGACCCGCTATGCGGTGCTGGCCCCCAAGACGGATCTGGATTCCCTGTCGGAGGTGTTTGTCATCACCTCCTTCGACACCGTGGACTGAGGGAGACACTATGAACCGACGTGATACCATCTGGAAATGGGTGTTTTACACCGCAGGTGTTCTTCTGCTGCTTTTATTGCAGGGGCTGGCGCTGGATCACATCTCCCTGCTGCACGTGCATCCCTATCTGCCCCCGGTGATGGTGGCGGTCTTAGCTATGTTCGAGGGAGCCTACGGCGGCATGGGCGTGGCGCTGGCCATGGGTCTGCTGTTTGATCTGACCCAGCCGGGGCTGATCCCCTGCTTCCATATTCTGGCATTTTTGCTGGCGGCGCTGGCCGCCGCTGCCGTGGCCAACTACCTCATTACGCCGGGGCTTCTGTGCGCCGTGCTCATGGGGGCGGCGGCGCTGGTCATCACCAATGGGCTGCAAATTCTGCTGATGACGTATCAGCAGGGAGTGGCCTTCTCCGCCGCCTCGTCGCTGGCAGGGCGGGAGATTCTGGTGACACTGCCGCTGACGGTGCTGGTCTATCTTCCCTTCCGCTGGGTGCGCCGGCGGATCTACTCCGAGTGAGTCCCCTGAAAGGAGTGTGCTATGAAATCCTATCTGGCCAAATCCCGGCTGGTGCCGCTGGTATTGATCTTCGGGATGATCCTGCTGATCTTCTGCGGCGTGCTGTACAATACTCAGATCCTCAACGGATCGGACTATAAGGCTCGCTCGCTGGCCAGCAACGCCACCGCTCAGACGGTGGAGGCCTCCCGCGGCATCATCACCGACCGCAACGGCAAGGTGCTGATCTCCAACCGGCTGACCTATACGCTGGTGTTCTCCGACGAGAAATTTGAAAGCGACACGGACTGCAACGACGCCATCTTCCGGCTGCTGGAGCTGTGCCGCAGCAACAACGTCAAGTGGACGGACACCCTGCCGGTGAGCAAGGAGCCTCCCTTTACCTACACCACCCCCACCGACGAGGGTGCCTTCCGGAAATATCTGGAGTCGGAGGATCTGCCCGCCATCACGGTGGGTACCCTGCGGCCCACTCAGGAGGCCCCGCTGTTTATGGCCCAACTGCGCAAGCTCTACGGCGTGGCGGACAGCTACTCCGACACCGACGCACGGGCTATCATCGGTGTGCGCTACCAGCTGGCCCTGCGGGACATCGCGGGGGGTACCTACACCTTCGCCAGCGATGTGTCGGTGGAGCTCATCAATCAGGTGGTGGACGGCCGCTATGCCGGTGTCACCACCGGCACGGCCTCGGCCCGTGTGTATGACACTCCCTACGCCGCCCATGTGCTGGGGCGGCTCAGTCCCATCTATCAGGAGGACTGGGTGGGCGATCCGGACAACGGCATCGTGGGATACCGGGACAAGGGGTATTCCATGGACGCTCTGGTGGGCGAGAGCGGCGTGGAGAAGGCCTTCGAGGAGTATCTTCACGGTGAGAACGGCACCAAACTCATTACCACCACCTCCGATGGCCAGATCACCGGTGAGTTCTACACCAAGGAACCCAAGCCCGGCAACACCGTGGCTCTGACGCTGGACATCGACCTGCAGGAGGACGTGGAAAAAGCCCTCAGCAAGACCATCAGTGACATGACCGAGGCGGACGGCATCCGCCGTGGCGGCGCCGCCGTGGTGGTGGGCGTGGGCAGCGGCGAGGTGCTGGCGCTGGCTTCCTACCCCACCTATGACATCAGCAAGTGGGATGAAATTTATGACACGCTGGCTTCCGACGACGAGGGAGCTCCCCTGTTCAACCGGGCCATTGGCGGCACCTACGCCCCCGGCTCCACCTTCAAGCCCTGCACGGCGGTGGCGGCGCTGGAATCCGGTGTTATCACCCCCTCTACCACCATTCTGGACCGGGGCATCTACGACTACTACTCCTCCCCCCAGCCCCGGTGCTGGATCTACAGCTCCTACGGCTCCACCCACGGGCGGGTGAACGTGTCGGAGGCCATCACCGTGTCCTGCAACTACTTCTTCTATGAGGTGGGCCGTCTGACGGGCATTAAGACGCTGGACGACTATGCCACCCAGTTCGGTCTGGGGCAGTACACCGGCATCGAGATCGGCGGCCCCAACAGCGCCGAGGCCAAGGGCGCTCTGGCCTCCCCGGAGTACGCCGAGGCCAACGATCTGGAGTGGTCCGACGGTCAGACCCTGACCGCCGCCATCGGCCAGAGCTATAACCTGTTTACGCCGTTGCAGCTGGCCAACTACATCGCCACGCTGGTAGGCAACGGTGAGCACTATGCGGCCCACCTGCTGAAAAACGTCAAGACCTATAACAACTCCGCCGTGGTCTATGCCTACGACAAGGACCCCGTCAACGTGGTGGAGATGCAGGACAGCACGGTGGAGGCCATCAAGACCGGTATGCACGATCTGACCACCGGGAGCCTGTCCACCTACTTTTCCAAGTGCGTGGTGTCCGCCGGTGCCAAGACCGGTACGGCGGAGACCGGTGTCACCGATGCCAACAACGGTACCTTCGTGTGCTTCGCCCCCTACGACGATCCCCAGATCGCCGTGGCGGTGGTCATCGAGAAGGGTGGCGCCGGTGCGGCTCTGGCGGAGACGGCGGTGGATATCCTCAACGCCTACTTCAGCCGGGAGGAGATCGGCACCGCCATCATCGGCGAAAATACTCTGTTGAACTGAGAGGTTCCTGTCCATGTCTATTTGGTTCGATTCCCGTGATCTTCGATATAAGGATCCCTTCGGCGCCGTGTCCTGCGGCGCCGAGGTGCGTTTTGCTCTGGGGGCCGATGAGCCGCTGGAGGAGTGCTGTCTGCTGGTGCGGCAGGAATTTGCCGGGCTGGAGCAGGAGGTTCCCCTCTTCTTCTCCGGCGATGGCTGGTGCGGCGTGCTGACGGCACCGGCGGAGCCGGAGCTGATCTGGTACGCCTTCCGGGTGCGGCGGCCCGACGGCTCCCTCCTCTGGCTGGGACGCAATGGCTGCGGCGGTGAGCCGGACCGTCAGCGATGGCAGCTGACGGTGTATGAGCCCACCCATACCCCCGACTGGTTCGGCCGGGGGGTGACGTATCAGATCTTTCCCGACCGGTTCTGCCGGTTGGCGGTGCCGGACGGCCACGGCATGGTGGGGCAGCGACTGGTGCATCAGCGTTGGGACGACACCCCCCAATGGCGGCCCGATAAAGCGGGCGAAATTCGCAACAACGACTACTTCGGCGGAAGCCTGCTGGGAATTATTTCCAAGCTGGACTATTTGCAGAGTCTCTCCGTCTCCACGCTGTATCTGTGTCCCATTTTCGAGGCGGACAGCAATCACCGCTACAACACCGCCGATTACCGCTGCATCGACCCCATGCTGGGGACGGAGGAGGACTTCCGCCAGCTGTGCCGGGAGGCCCACCGGCGGGGCATCCGGGTGCTGCTGGACGGCGTATTCAACCACACCGGCAGCAACAGCCGCTACTTCAACGCCGAAGGCTTCTACCCGGAGCTGGGGGCGGCCCAGAGTCAGGATTCTCTCTATTTCGACTGGTACAGCTTCCATCCGTGGCCCACGGACTACGATGCGTGGTGGGGCGTAAGGACTCTGCCTGCGGTGAACGAGGAGGCGCCCACCTATCGGGACTTCATCGTGCGGAGTCAGGACTCCGTGGTGCGGCACTGGTTGCGGCAAGGGGCCGACGGCTGGCGACTGGATGTGGCGGACGAGCTGCCCGATGACTTTATCGCTGAAATTCGACAGGCCATGGAGGCAGAGAAGCCGGACAGCTTCCTGCTGGGTGAGGTGTGGGAGGACGGCAGCAACAAGATCGCCTACTCCCATCGGCGGAGGTATCTGCTGGGCCGGGAGACCCACGGACTCATGAATTATCCCTTCCGCACGGCTGCGCTGGCGTGGCTGCGGGGTGGCGATGCGTCGGACTTCCGCCGGGACATGGAGGAGATCCGGGAGAACTATCCGCCTGCGGCCTTTCACAGCGGGCTGAACATCTTGGGTACCCATGACACGCCCCGGCTGCTGACCATGCTGGGAGCGGCCCGGACACCGGAGAGCAAGGACGACCGGGCGACGTACCGTCTCAGCCCGGAGGAGCTGGACATGGGGCTGGCCCGACTGCGGCTGGGTGCGCTGCTGCTGTACAGCTTCCCCGGCTCCCCCACGGTGTTTTACGGCGATGAGGCCGGGGTGCAGGGCTTTGAGGATCCCCTGAACCGTGGCACCTACCCGTGGGGGCGGGAGGATCCGGCGCTGTTGGCGTACTTCCGTCAGCTGGGCGCTCTGCGGAAGCAACGGCTATCCCTGCAGTGCGGGGACATCGGCTATCTCTACGCCGTAGGCGGTGGGCTGGTGCTGCAGCGGCAGTCCGAGGACGAGGTGACGGTGGCGGCCATGAACGCCGGGATGCAGCCGCTGGAGCTGTCCATTCCCTGGTCGGGAGTGCTGGCCAAGGACGCCCTGACAGGGCAGCAGTTCTTTGCTCGGAACGGGATGCTGCGGCTGACCCTCCCCCCCGTGGGCGGCGTTCTGCTGGTGTGATTGTTTCACGTGAAACAATTACCGGAGACAAGTGCATTAGAAAAAAGAGGTGTTTCACGTGAAACATCTCTTTTTTTGCAAAGTATGCTCCTTCCCTATTGAAAAAAATTGTGACAGTTGATATAATATTCTCATATTAGAGAACTCTAAGGGTGACGGGGGATGCGTATGGCGAAAATCGTTGCGATCGTGAATCAGAAGGGCGGCGTGGGCAAGACCACCTCCTGCGTGAATCTGGCGGCTGCCCTGAAGGCCGCCGGGCAGCGCATCCTGCTGTGCGACTTTGACCCGCAGGCCAACGCCACCTCCGGTATGGGTGTGGACAAGACCGTATCCAACGGCATCTATGACGTGCTCATCAACAGCGTGGAGACGGAAAAGGCCATCGTCCGCACCTCCTATGGTGACGTGCTGCCCAGCAGCAAGGCACTGGCCGGAGCCAGTGTGGAGATGATCGACCTGCCGGAGCGGCAGTTTCGGCTGCGGATGGCGCTGGAGCAGGTGCGGGACAACTACGACTACGTGTTCATCGACTGCCCCCCGTCGCTGGAGCTACTGACCTTGAACGCCCTGTGTGCGGCGGATTCCCTGCTGGTACCTTTGCAGGGGGAATACTATGCGCTGGAGGGGCTTTCCGACCTGATGAACACCGTGCGGCTGGTGCGGCGGAGCCTGAACCCCAAGCTGGAGATCGAGGGTGTGCTGCTGACCATGTTCGACGGGCGCACCAATCTGGCCATTCAGGTGGCCCAAGAGGTGAAGCGCTTCTTCCCCGGCAAGGTCTACGCCACGGTGATTCCCCGGAATGTGCGGCTTTCGGAGGCACCCAGCCACGGAAAGCCCATCACCTCCTATGACCGCAGCTGCCGTGGGGCTGAGGCCTATGTGCAGCTGGCGCAGGAGTTTTTGAAAAGAAACAACGGATGAAAGGAGCGATCCCATGGCGAATCCATCCAAGGGCTTAGGTCGGGGACTGGCCGCCCTGCTGGGGGACGACGTGATGACCCCCGAAGAGGAGAAAACCAGCCTGTACCTGCCCATTTCCCAAGTAGAGAGCTGCGCTTCCCAGCCACGGAAGCAATTTGACCCGGACGCTCTGGCCGATCTGGCGGACTCCATCCGGGAGCATGGCATCATTCAGCCTCTGACGGTGCGAAAGCTGCAGTCAGGGTACTATCAAATCATCGCCGGCGAACGGCGCTGGCGGGCCGCCCGGATGGCGGGTCTGTCGGAGGTGCCGGCCATCGTCATCGAGGCCGACGACCGCAAGGCCATGGAGCTGGCCATGATCGAGAACCTCCAGCGGGAGGATCTGAACCCCATGGAGGAGGCTGAGGGCTACCAGACGCTGATGCAGCAGTACAATATGACCCAGGAGGAGACGGCCCAGCGGGTGGGCAAGTCCCGGTCCGCCGTAGCCAACGCCATGCGCCTGCTGAAGCTGTGTCCCCCCGTGCGGGCCATGGTGGAGGACGGGCGGCTCTCCAGCGGACACGCCAGAGCTATTCTCCCCCTCTCCCCTGCCATGCAGGAGTCGGCGGCCAACGCCATCATCAAGGACGAGCTGTCGGTGCGGCAGACAGAGCAGCTGGTGAAGAAGCTGACGGCTCCCCCCAAGCCGGAGCAGCCGGAACCGGATGGGCTCTCCGTCGATTATGCCAAGGAGGCCGCCAAGGAACTGGGTAGCCGTCTGGGCCGGGGCTGCCGCATTGTCACGGGCCGAAAAAAGGGCCGCATCGAACTGGAATACTACGGGGTGGAGGATCTGAATCAGCTGCTGGACGCCCTCCACGCCCTGAAAACCAAATAAATGTTTCACGTGAAACACAGAAAGAGGTCAGACTATGCTTGATATCAAATTTATCCGGGAGAACCCAGATGCCGTAAAGGAGAACATCCGCAAGAAGTTCCAGAATGCCAAGCTGCCGCTGGTGGACGAGGTCATTGCGTTGGATGCCGAGAAGCGAGCCGCCGAAAACGAGGGCAATGATCTGCGGGCCCAGCGCAACAAGCTCTCCAAGCAGGTGGGGATGCTGATGGGACAGGCGAAGAAGGATCCCTCCAAGCTGGAGGAGGCCGAGGCGGTGAAGGCGCAAGTGAAGGCCGACGCCGACCGTCTGGCTCAGCTGGAGGAGATGGAGGAGAAGCTGAGCCAGCAGATCCACCACATCCTGCTGGTGATCCCTCAGATGATCGACCCCTCCGTGCCAATCGGCAAGGACGACAGCTGCAACGTGGAGGTAGAACGCTTCGGCGAGGCCACGGTGCCAGCCTTCGATATCCCCTACCACACGGACATCATGGAGCGATTCGACGGCATCGATCTGGACGCTGCGGGCCGGGTGTCCGGCAACGGCTTTTACTATCTCATGGGTGACATTGCCCGACTCCACGAGGCCGTGCTGGCCTATGGCCGGGACTTCATGATCAACAAGGGCTTCACCTACTGCATCCCCCCCTTCATGATCCACGGCAGCGTGGTGGAGGGCGTCATGAGCCAGACGGACATGGACGCCATGATGTATAAGATCGAGGGCGAGGACCTGTATCTCATCGGTACCAGCGAGCACTCCATGATCGGCAAGTTCATCGACCAGATCGTCCCGGTGGAGAGCCTACCCCAGACCCTGACCTCCTACTCCCCCTGCTTCCGCAAGGAGAAGGGCGCCCACGGCATCGAGGAGCGGGGCATCTACCGCATCCACCAGTTTGAAAAACAGGAGATGATCGTGGTCTGCAAGCCGGAGGACTCCAAGGCGTGGTACGAGAAGCTGTGGCGTTACAGCGTGGAGCTGTTCCGCTCTCTGGATATCCCCGTGCGGCAGCTGGAGTGCTGCTCCGGCGATCTGGCGGACCTGAAGTGCAAGTCCTGCGACATCGAGGCCTGGTCTCCCCGGCAACAGAAGTACTTCGAGGTGTGCTCCTGCTCCAATCTGGGGGATGCACAGGCCCGCCGCCTGAAGATCCGCTACAAGGACGAGAACGGCCGGATGCAGCTGTGCCACACCCTGAACAACACCTGCGTGGCCCCTCCCCGGATGCTCATCGCCTTCCTGGAAAACAACCTCCAGCCCGACGGCACCGTGCTGATCCCCAAGGTGCTCCAGCCCTACATGGGCGGCTGCGAGAAGTTGGTTCCCAAACACTGATTATGTAAACTCTAGGAGGATACCCATGAAGAAATTTCTGAGCGAGTTCAAGGAGTTCGCCCTGCGGGGCAACGTGCTGGACATGGCTATCGGCGTGGTCATCGGCGGCGCTTTCGGTAAGATCACCACCTCTCTGGTCAATGACGTCATCATGCCTCTGGTGGGGTTGCTCATCGGCGGCATCGATCTGGGCCAGCTGGATATCGTACTGAAGCCCGCCGTTATGAATGGCGACGAGGTGGTCACGGCAGCCGTGACGCTGGGCATCGGCACCTTCCTCACCACCATCATCGACTTCATTCTGGTGGCGCTGGTTATCTTTCTTATGATCAAGGCCATCAACCGCTTCCACAAGAAGAAGGAAGAGGCCCCCGCCCCGGAGGAGCCCAAGGGTCCCACCAGCGAGGAGCTGCTGACGGAGATCCGTGACCTGCTGAAGGAGAAGAACCAGTGACCCCAGAACAGCTGCTGCGGGAGGGGCTGGCGGTCTACGGGCTGCCGGCGGATGCAGCGGCCATCGAGGGACTGGAGGAGTTCTCCCGGCGGCTGCTGGAACGGAATCAGATGATGAACCTGACGGCCATCACCGATCCCTGCGACGTGGCGGCGCTGCACCTGCTGGATTGTGCGTACCTGCTGACTGCTGCGGACTTCCGGGGGAAATCCGTGGTGGATGTGGGTACCGGCGCCGGATTTCCGGGGATGCCCCTGCGGATCCTGGAGCCGAACTTCGACCTGACGCTGCTGGACAGTCTGGGCAAGCGGGTGGATTTCCTCCGGGAAACCGCCGATGCCATGGGACTGCGGCGGGTGCGCTGCGTCCACGCACGGGCGGAGGAGTTCGCCCGGAAGCACCGGGAGCAGTTCGACATCGCCACGTCACGGGCGGTGGCCCAGCTGAATGTACTGTGCGAGCTGACGCTGCCGCTGGTGAAGGTGGGCGGCGTGTTTCTGGCCATGAAATCCGTGGAGAGCGACCCGGAGCTGCAGGAGGCCCGCAGCGCCATCGCCCAGCTGGGCGGCGCTGTGGAGGACGTGACGGACTACACCATTCCGGGAACGGAGGTGACCCACCGGGTCGTCCGCATCCGGAAGGAGCGTCCCACGCCGGCGGGCTTCCCCCGTGCCTTCGCCCGCATCAAGAAAGCACCCCTGCGATAAAAACGGGATGGAAATGTCCCTGAAGCTGGGATTTGAGAAAATTTTTCTGAAAATTTTCATTTTTTCCTTTTCAAATGACGCAAGGAGGTATAAAATTGGGTAAAATCATAGCAGTCGTCTCCGGCAAGGGCGGCACAGGCAAGACCTCCTTTACAGCCAATGTGGGGCTGGCGCTGGCGGCGCTGGGGTGCCATACCCTGTGTCTGGACTGTGACATCACCCTGCGGAATCTGGATCTGGCGCTGGGGCTCAGCGACCGGGCTCTGATGGACTTCACCGACGTCATCGCCGGGCGATGTACGCTGGAGGATGCCGTGGTGCAGCACCCCAAGTATCCCAAGCTACACCTGCTGACAGCCCCCCTGTCGGCCCGGCCCATGCCCGTTGCATCGGAGCAGATGAAAGCGCTGCTGGACCGCATCCGGCAGACCTACGACTACTGCCTGATCGACGCCCCGGCGGGGCTGGGGATGGGTTTCCATCTGGCCAGCGACTACGCCGACCGGGCGGTGGTGGTCACCAACACTGACGCCTCCTCCCTGCGGGACGCCCAGCGCACCGTCATGGAGCTGGACCGTCTGGGACGGGGCAACCTTCATCTGGTGGTGGGCCGGGTGGAGAAGAAGCTGCTGCGAAGCCTTCACACCACCATCGACGACGCCATGGACGCAGCGGGTCTGCCGCTGCTGGGCGTGGTACCGGAGGACCGGAACGTCCCCTATGCCTTGAACACCGGCATCCCCTTGCGGGAGTGCAGCAACTACGCCGCAAGGGCTTACGAGAATATTGCACGGCGCATCATGGGGCAGCGTATCCCCTTGATGCGTATCTGAATCCATAGAAGAGAGGAGCGAATAACATGAATATCGCCTTGATCGCCCATGATAACAAAAAGGAGCTGATGGCTCAGTTCTGCACCGCCTACTGCGGGATCCTGGCTCAGCATACCCTGTGCGCCACCGCCACCACCGGCCAGATCATCTCCGACGCCACGGGGCTGACCATCCACCGGTTCCTGTCCTTCTCCCACGGCGGCGGCCAGCAGATCGCTGCCCGCATCGCCTACAACGAGATTGATCTGGTGCTGTGCTTCGACGATCCCCGCAACAAGACCCCCAACGAGGACATCGCCAACATCTATCGCCTGTGCGACCAGAACAACATCCCCTATGCCAGCAATCTGGCCTCGGCGGAGATGCTGGTGCTGGGTCTGGCCCGTGGCGATCTGGATTGGCGCAACATCGTCAATCCCAAAACCAAGCCCTTTACCGCTTGACATTTCCCTGCATATCCCCTACAATAGACTGCGTTCAAACCGCTATGACGGAGCATGAGTAGCCTGTCCCTGCCGGTGAAGAGAGGTGCGCCACGGCTGCAAGCGCACTGCGGCACACAGTGTGAAGGACGGCTTCACCAGCGGAGATGGAGACATCTGCGGCCGCTCCCCGCAACAGGAGCCTGAAAGGGCCTTACGGCCGAAATTGGGTGGCACCACGAAGCAATGCGCTCTCGTCCCAATCACGGGACGGGAGCGTTTTTTCGCATCTCCCCTCCCCTGCCGCCGGTGCGGCACGTTTTCCACAAATTCCCACATTTTTCCACAAAGGAGCATGACTATGGCAAAGATCACCCCCCGGACGCTGTCCGGCTTTATGGAGCTGCTGCCCGCCCCGCAGCAGCAGCTGGAGCGGATGATGGACATCCTCCGCAAGACCTACGCTCTCTACGGCTTCACGCCGCTGGATACCCCCGTCATCGAGGCCAGCGAGGTGCTGCTGGCCAAGGGCGGCGGCGAGACGGAGAAGCAGATCTACCGCTTCCAGAAGGGCGACGCCGATCTGGCCCTGCGGTTTGACCTGACGGTGCCGCTGGCCAAGTATGTGGCCCTCCACGGCGGCGACCTGTCCTTCCCCTTCCGCCGCTATCAGATCGGCAAGGTGTACCGGGGGGAGCGGGCCCAGCGGGGCCGGTTCCGGGAGTTCTATCAGGCGGACATCGACATCATCGGAGACGGCAAGCTGGATATCGCCAACGAGGCGGAGATCCCCTCCATCATCTACCAGACCTTCACCCGGCTGGGGCTGAAGCGGTTCCAGATCCGGGTCAACAACCGGAAGATCCTCAACGGCTTTTATGCCATGCTGGGGCTGACGGAGCAGTCCGGCGACATCATGCGCACCGTGGACAAGCTGGATAAGATCGGCCCCGACAAGGTCCGGGGGCTCCTCACCGGGGAGCTGGGCCTCACCGAGGCGGCCGCCGGGGATATCCTGCGCTTCATCGCCATCACCGGCTCCAATCAGGAGGTGCTGACGGCGCTGGAGGGCTATCGGGGCCGCAATGAGGTGTTCGACGCCGGCCTTACCGAGCTGGAGACGGTGGTAAAGTATCTGGCGGCTTTCGGTGTACCGGAGGAGAACTTCGCCGTGGACCTGACCATCGCCCGCGGCCTGGACTACTACACCGGCACGGTGTACGAAACTACCCTGCTGGATCATCCGGAGATCGGCTCCGTCTGCTCCGGTGGACGGTACGACAATCTGGCGGAGTACTACACCGACCGGCAGCTGCCCGGCGTGGGCATCTCCATCGGCCTGACGAGACTGTTCTACGTGCTGGGCGAGCAGGGGATGCTGAACCCCCAGCTGCCCACGGCCCCGGCAGATGTGCTGATCCTGCCCATGACAGCGGAGCTGACCCCAGCCATCCAGCTGTCCACCCGGCTGCGGGCAGCCGGAGTGCGGACCCAGCTCTACACCGAGCAGAAGAAATTCAAGGCCAAGATGAACTATGCCGACAAGATCGGCGTCCCCTATGTGGTGTTTCTGGGAGACGACGAGGTCAGCGCCGGGGTGGTGGCCTGCAAGGATATGGTTTCCGGTGAGCAGACCACGCTGCCCTTCGACGAGACCCTCCAGCGCATCCGGGAGGGACTGGCCCTCCGGGAGCAGGGCAGCGTCATCGTGGAATAAGGGCGAAATCCGATAACAGAAAGCAATATTCCATAGAAATATTACGATACATTATCAGAAACAGGAGTGAAAGCTATGATGCAGATGCGTACCCATACCTGCGGGGAGCTGCGGCTGGCCGATGCCGGGAAGTCCGTGAAGATCGTAGGTTGGATGGAAAATGTCCGGGAGGTGGGCAGTAACTTCGCCTTTGTGGTGCTGCGGGATTTCTACGGCACCACGCAGGTGGTCATCGAGTCCGAGGAGATGATGTCCATCATCCGGGACCTGAACAAGGAGTCCACCATCAGCGTGGAGGGCGTCGTCCGGGAGCGGGCCAGCAAAAACCCCAAGCTGCCCACCGGCGACATTGAGGTGGTCCCCAGCAAAATCGAGGTGCTGGGCCGCTGCCGCTATAACAGCCTGCCCTTTGAGATCAACCGCAGCCGGGAGGCCGACGAGACCCAGCGCCTGAAGTACCGGTATCTGGACCTGCGGAACCCCGCCGTGAAGAACAACATCGTCCTGCGCTGCCAGGTGGTGGCCGCTCTGCGGGCTGCCATGACGGAGCACGGCTTCCTGGAGATCACCACTCCCATCCTGACGGCCTCCTCCCCGGAGGGCGCACGGGACTATCTGGTGCCTGCCCGGAAGCATCCCGGCAAGTTCTATGCCTTGCCACAGGCCCCCCAGCAGTTCAAGCAGCTGCTGATGACCTCCGGCTTCGACCGGTACTTCCAGATCGCCCCCTGCTTCCGGGACGAGGACGCCCGTGGCGACCGCTCTCCCGGCGAGTTCTACCAGCTGGATATGGAGATGGCCTTCGCCACGCAGGAGGACGTGTTCGCCGTGCTGGAGGACGTGCTGCCTCCCATCTTCGCCAAGTTCGGCACCTATGACGTCGCCTCTGCTGCTCCCTTCCGCCGCATCCCCTACAACACGGCGCTGGAGACCTACGGCTCCGACAAGCCGGATCTGCGCATCGACCTGACCTGCAAGAATGTCAGCAGACTCTTTGAAAACAGCGAGTTCGAGCCCCTGCGGGGCCAGACCGTGAAGATGGTGGATATCTCTGACTGCACCCTGACACGCAAGCAGGTGGAGAAGCTCCTGTCCGACTGCGAGGTGCAGTCCGGCAGCAAGGCCTACTGGTTCAAGGTGGACGAAAAGGGTGAGCTGGCCGGCGGCATCGCCAAGTTCGTCACCGACCTGCGGCCCCAGCTGGAGCAGGTGCTGACGCTGGCACCCAATACGCTGGTGGTGGTGGCCGCCGGTGCATCGGCCACCAAATCCGCAGGTGTGCTCATCAAGACCTTCGGCGCCGCCTGCGCCGGTCATATGGATCAGGAGCGCTACGAGTTCTGCTGGATCGTGGACTTCCCCATGTACGAGATCGGCGACGAAAGCGGTGAGCTGGAGTTCTGCCACAACCCCTTCTCCATGCCCAGCGGCGGGCTGGAGGTGCTGCTGAAGGCCGAGCGGGGCGAGATCGATCCCCTGACCATCACCGCCGACCAGTACGATCTGGTGTGCAACGGCGTGGAGCTCAGCAGCGGCGCCGTCCGGAACCACGATCCGGAGATCATGGTGAAGGCTTTCGAGCTGGTGCGGCTGGGCGAGGAGGACGTGAAGAAGAAGTTCCCCGCCATGTACAACGCCTTCTGCTACGGCGCACCTCCCCATGCCGGTATCGCTCCGGGCGTGGATCGCATGGTGATGCTGCTGGCGGGCGAGAGCTCCATCCGGGAGATCATCCCCTTCCCCATGAACAAGAACGCTCAGGACGTCATGATGGGCGCTCCCTCCACCGTGGAGCAAAAGCAGCTGGATGAGCTGCATATTGCTATTACAGCGCTGGAGGAGGAATAAACCCCGATAGTCTCCCTTCCTCTGCTGCTTTTGCTCCACATCAAGCGTTTTGCGGAGCAAAACCTTGCCGCAGGCGGAATTCACTTCCGCCGAGGAAATTTGATCTGTGCGAGGGGCCCCCGTAAAATGCTCCGTCATTTTGCGGGGACGGACAAAAGCAGCTGGATGAGCTGCATATTGCTATTACAGCGCTGGAGGAGGAATAATTCCTGAAACAAGTGCCTGCTGCTTATGGCAGCAGGCACTTGTTTTATAGGTCATTTTCTTTTGTCTCCGACGGCATATTTTTTCAATAGACTTTTTTGCATAAGGAACGTGTCTCCGACGGCCCACTTTTCCCAGCAGTTTTTCTTTTGTGCCTCCGGCGGGAGGCGCCCAAACCCTGAAAAATTTTCCCTTGACGGACGGGGGAAAACATGATACCCTTGAAGTGTTACAGGCGATGATGGGCGTGGCGGCCCGGAGCTGCGGGAGGAAATGCCCGCCGGAAGCCCCGTTAGCGGCACGAGAGTGTGGAGCAATCCAAATTCAGGTGGAACCACGGACTTTTCAGTTCGCCCTGAGCTGCGTCGGCAGTTCAGGGCGTTTTTTATTTTAACTGAGCTGGAAATCCATCATACAAAGGAGAATCGTCATGAAAAACACGGAAAAAACCATGGACAAGATCGTGGCCCTGTGCAAAAATCGGGGCTTCGTCTTTGCCGGCTCCGAAATTTACGGGGGCCTGGCCAACACCTGGGACTACGGTCCTCTGGGCGTGGAGCTGAAGAACAACATCAAAAAGGCGTGGTGGAAGAAGTTCGTTCAGGAGAACCCCTACAACGTGGGGCAGGACGCCGCCATCCTCATGAACCCCCAGACCTGGGTGGCCAGCGGCCATCTGTCCGGCTTCTCCGATCCTCTGATGGACTGCCGGGAGTGCAAGGAGCGGTTCCGGGCGGACAAGCTCATTGAGGATTGGTGCGGCGAGAACAGCGTGGAGCTGCCCAAGCCCATCGACGCCTTCACCCAGCAGGAGATGAAGGACTTCATCGAGAAGAACAACATCCCCTGCCCCTCCTGCGGCAAGCACAATTTCACCGACATCCGGCAGTTCAACCTGATGTTCAAGACCTTCCAAGGCGTCACCGAGGACGCCAAGAACACGGTGTATCTGCGGCCTGAGACGGCGCAGGGCATCTTCACCAACTTCGTCAACACCCAGCGCACCACCCGGCGCAAGCTGCCCTTCGGCGTGTGCCAGATCGGCAAGTCCTTCCGCAACGAGATCACCCCCGGCAACTTCATCTTCCGTGTCCGGGAGTTCGAGCAGATGGAGCTGGAGTTCTTCTGCAAGCCCGGCACTGATCTGGAGTGGTTCCAGTACTGGCGCACCTTCTGCCACAACTGGCTGCTGGGCATCGGTCTGAAGGACGAGAACCTGCGGCTGCGGGATCATGACCCGGAGGAGCTGTGCTTCTACTCCAAGGCCACCACGGATTTCGAGTTCCTCTTCCCCTTCGGCTGGGGCGAGCTGTGGGGTGTGGCGGACCGCACCGACTATGACCTGACTCAGCACCAGAACGTCTCTGGCAAGGATCTGACCTACTTCGACCCGGAAACCAACCAGCGCTACATCCCCTATGTGGTGGAGCCGTCTCTGGGCGTGGAGCGCAGCGTGCTGGCAGTGCTGTGCGACGCCTACGACGAGGAGGTCGTGGGACAGGATAAAAACGGCAAGGACGACGTGCGTGTGGTGCTGCGGCTGCACCCGGCGCTGGCCCCCTATAAGGCGGCCATCCTGCCTCTGAGTAAGAAGCTCAGCGAGCCGGCCACGGAGATCTACAACGAGCTGTGCAAGGACTTCATGCTGGACTTCGACGAGACCGGCTCCATCGGCAAGCGCTATCGCCGGGAGGATGAGATCGGCACGCCCTTCTGCATCACTGTGGACTTCGACACCGTGGGCGACGGGGAGAATCCCGGTGACCAGTGCGTCACCGTCCGGGAGCGGGACAGCATGGAGCAGGTGCGTGTTCCCATCAGCCAGCTGAAGGCCTATCTGACGGAGAAGCTGGCCTATTAAGCGCTCAAGCATCAGCCGTCCCGAACCTCGGGGCGGCTGATGCCGCACCCTGATCGATCTTGCGGACGTGCCGGTGGATTTTTTACCACCGGTAAGGTGCGTTCTTTCAATGGCAGTTTTTTGTTTTCCCGCCGGAGGCATACTTTTTGTCAACAGTAGTGCTTTGCATAAGGAACGTGTCTCCGACGGCCCACTTTTCCCAGCAGCTGGAAAAGTATGCAAAAGAGCCGTTTGAAACCCATGGTTTCTGCACTTCCTTCCCGGTATGTAAGAGTTACATCCTAACTCCCACCGAAGCAGGGAATTGACTTCCTCCTACTCACGCTGCCGCTACGTGGGCAGTCGAAGAAACCTTCAGCTCTACCGTGGGGAACGGATTGCCCAGCGGCAGACGCATCATCCCCTTCACCGGAGCGGGAGCGGGTCTGTTGCAGAGTCAATTCCCTTTACGGCCCATAACAAGCAAGGCTCTTGCCCACCAAAAGGAAATCCAAAAACCATCGGTTTTTGGCGGAAACCGCCGAAGCGCCGCCTGTGGCGGATGCAGCGAGGCGGTTTCGAGGAAGTGTCCCGTTTTTCACGCCACAACGTGGCTGGAAATCGGCTGACACGACGGTGCAAGCCAGTGCTCACACTGGCTGTGGCAATCCGTTCTCCCCGATAGAACAGCAAGCTTCTTCAACTGGTAGGGTAGCGGCAGCGTGAGTAGAAGCAGACCAATTCCCTGCTTCGGCAAGTTTTAGGGTGCAACTCTTGTACACAAAAGAGGAAGTCTTGAAACCTAAGGTTTCAAGTGGCATTCTTTGGTGACTTTCTGCTGCTATTGGCAGAAAGTCACCCGTCGGAGACATGAGAGGATTGTCCCCATTAGGAAAAATATACCGCCGGAGACAAAAGAGAAAACATCACCTGCCGGGGGTATAAAAGAGAAATCCACACATCATACATTTTCAAGGAGGGATCATCCCATGAAGGTTCTAATGCTCAACGGCAGCTGCAACCCCAAGGGCTGCACCTACACCGCCCTGACGGAGGTGGGCAAGACCCTGACCTCTGCGGGCATCGACTACGAGATCGTGCAGCTGGGCGGCGACCCCGTCCGGGACTGCATCGGCTGCAACCAGTGCAGCAAGAGCGGCTGCGTGTTTACCGACGGCGGCGTCAACGACTTCATCGCCAAGGCCCGGCAGGCCGACGGCTTTGTATTCGGCACACCGGTCTATTACGCCCACCCCAGCGGGCGGGTGCTGTCCTTCCTGGATCGGGTATTCTACGCCGGAGGCAGCGCCTTTGCCGGAAAGCCCGGCGCTGCGGTGGCCTCCGCCCGGCGGGCAGGCACCACCGCCAGTCTGGACGCTCTGGGCAAGTACTTCGGCATCTCCGACATGGTGACGGTGGGCTCCACCTACTGGAACATGGTCCACGGCCACTGTCCCGAGGATGTGATGCTGGACGGTGAGGGACTCCAGACCATGCGGAATCTGGGCCGCAGCATGGCGTGGCTGCTGCACTGCATTCAGGCAGGCCGGGAGGCCGGGTACGACTTCCCTGCCCCGGAGCGCGGCCACCGGACGAACTTCATCCGCTGAAGGATGCGGCAAAAAGGAGCGGCAGGCGCTATGCGCCTGCCGCTCCTTTTCATGGAAGAATTTTACTGCTCCGCCTCCTGCTCCTCCAGCGAGGGAGCGCCGTCCAGCGGCACCTTGGCGATGACGGTACGATACACCCGCAGGAAGAATAGCATCGTCACGCCCAGCGAGGCGATCTCCGCAATGGGATAGCACCACCACACCAGATCGTCGTTTCCGATGGACTGGCCGTAGCGGGCCAGTCCATAGGCGATGGGTACCAGAAACACCAGCTGGCGGATGATGGAGGTGATCATGGAGTACACCGACTTCCCCAGCGCCTGAAAGGAGCTGCCCAGAGCGATACAGGCGCCGGCCGTGCAGAAACTCAGGGAGATGATCCGCAGGGCCGGAACGGCTACCTGCTTCATAGTCTCCGTGGCGTTGAAGATACTGACCAGCGTCCCCGGAATGGCCCAGAAGATGGCCATACCCAGCACCATGATGCAGGAGGCATAGATGGCGCTGCGCTTGATGGTCTCCATCATGCGGCGGCGATTCTGAGCGCCGTAGTTATAGGCCACAATGGGAACCACACCGTTGTTCAGGCCGAACACCGGCATAAAGACAAAGCTGTTGAGCTTGAAGTAGATGCCGAAGGCGGTAGCCGCCGTCTCCTTGGCGGAGTGGTAGGTGATGAGGATCTTGTTCATGCAGAAGGTCATCACCGAGCCGATAGCCACCATCACCACGGAGGGCAGGCCGATGGCATAGATATTGCCCACGATCTTCCAGTCCGGCCGGAAGCCCCGGAACCGAAGGTGCAGATCGTGGTTCTTCCGCAGGTTCATATACAGGGCCAGACCGCAGCCGCAGAACTGGCCGATAACGGTGGCCACAGCGGCACCCACCACACCCATTTTGAACACGAAGATGAAGATGGGGTCCAGCACGATGTTGACGATGGCGCCCAGCCCTTGGGTATACATAGAGAGGATAGAGCGGCCGGTGCCCTGCAGCAGGCGCTCGAACATGATCTCGCAGAACATTCCCAGCGAGGCACAGCAGCAGATGCGCAGATAGGTGATGCCGTTATCCACAATGTAGTCGATGTCCGTCTGGGTGCGGAAGAAGGTCCCCGCAAAGCACAGGGCCAGCACGGCGGAGAGCACAAAGCCCACCACCGCCAGGAAAATGCCGTTGATGGCCACCTGATCGGCCCGCTTGCCGTCCCCGGCGCCCAGCGCACGGCCCAGCAGGGCGTTGACGCCCACGGCGGTGCCGGTGGCCAGACCGATCATCAGGTTCTGGGCCGGGAAGGCCAGCGTCACGGCGGTAAGGGCCTGCTCGCTGACCTGCGAGACGAACACGCTGTCCACGATGTTATACAGGGCCTGCACCAGCATCGACACGATGATGGGCAGGGACATATTCCAAATGAGCTTGGAGATGGGCATGATACCCAGTTTGTTATCCTTCATAGAATTCCTCCTTGGGGTCGTTTTTCTGTTCTGTTCTATATTCTACCACGTCGTTTGCCAAAAGAAAATGCGGGAAAAGCCGGAAATCCGATCCTTTTCCGCCGGTTTTCTATGGAATACGGAAAATCCCTCCGCAGCCCCCAGCGGGCGGCAGTTGCATTTTGTGGAAAATGGGAGTACAATAAGCCATCAACGGGGACACCTCCCCCATCCATCAACCATTCACAGGAGGGATCACATGAGCGGATTCAACGTACAGCTCCAGCTTGCCGGGGTGCTGGAGTGGATGAGCCAGCAGATGGCCGGCTGCGGCGGCAAGACCGCCGTCATCGGCATCTCCGGCGGCAAGGACAGCTCCACCGTGGCGGCCATGGCGGTGGCGGCCTATGGCCGGGACCATGTCTATGGCGTGCTGATGCCCGACGGCATTCAGCCGGATATCGACTACTCTCAAGCGCTGGTGGAGCATCTGCAGATTCCCCACTGCCTCTGCAACATCCACGACGCCGTGGCGGGGGTACTGTCCCAGCTGGAGCAGGCGGGCCTGACCCCCAGCCGCCAGACGGTGGTGAATCTCCCCTCCCGCATCCGCATGGCTACCCTCTACGCCGTGGCCCAGTCGGTGGAGGGCGGCATCGTCCTCAACACCTCCAACCTGTCGGAGGACTGGGTGGGCTACTGCACCATCTACGGCGACAGCGCCGGTGCCTTCTCCCCTCTGGGGATGTACACCACGGAGGAGGTCATCGCTCTGGGCCGGGCGCTGGGCCTGCCGGAGCGGTTCCTCATCAAGCCCCCCTCCGACGGTCTGACGGGCCTCACCGACGAGGACAATCTGGGCTTTTCCTATCACGCCGTCAACGAGTATATCCGCCGGGGCGTCTGCCCGGACGAGGCCGTCCGGGAGAAGATCGACCGGATGCACAGGGCCAGTCGCTTCAAGTTCCAGACCCTGCCGGTGTACCACAACGGCCTGCCCATGGTCGTCGAGGACGGCACGGACTACTACAAATAAGCCGCAAAAGGGCACTTGACCAACAACAGAGCGTAATTTTTCTTTGAAAAATTACGCTCTGTTTTTTCTTTTCCCCTGTTGGCCGCACTTTCCGACGGCTGGGCAAAAAAAAGGACACCCGGCAGGTGTCCTTTGGTTTGGATCAGCCAATCTGGTTGAGTTTCAGCGTCAGCGCACTCTTCTTGTGAGCAGCGTTGTTCTTGTGCAGCAGACCCTTGGCAGCAGCCTTGTCAATGGACTTCACTGCGACCTTGTAAGCGCCCTCGGCCTCGGTGCGATTGCCTTCCACGGCAGCAGCCTCGAACTTCTTGATAGCGGTCTTCAGTGCAGAGCGATTGGCCTTGTTGCGGGCATTACGAGCCTCGGACACCAGCACACGCTTCTTAGCAGACTTGATATTCGGCAAACCAAACACCTCCCCGACGATAAAGTAGCTGCGTTGGAATGAAACATCCACGCAGGATGATATTTTAGCATCTTTATCTGAAAATTGCAAGCACTTTTTGAATTTTTGCCATTCTTTTTTGCATATTCCCTATTTTTTGCGGGAAACTACCCGTAATCTACCACATTTTGTGGCACAATGGGAGGGGGAAACACAAGTATGACGCAGATCCGGACGGACTTGGCGCTGGAGGCAGCGGAAAATTTACAGGCAGGCGGCCCCGCAGCGGGAGAACTCTCCGGGGTGGTCACCCGGACGGAGCGGCGGCAGGGCGTCTCCGTGACGGAGGTGCGGATCCTGGACGAGACGGGAGCCAGAGCGCTGGGAAAGCCCGTGGGACGTTATGTCACCATGGAGCTGGAGAGCCAGCCCTTTTCGCAGCAGGCGGCGTGTCTTGCCTCCCTGCTGGCGGAGCTCCTGCCCCGTGGGCCGGTGCTGACGGCGGGCATCGGTAACCGGGACATGACCTGTGATGCCATCGGCCCCACGGCGGTGGATCACCTGCTGGTGACCCGGCATCTGGTCCGCAGGGGGCAGGAGCCGTTCCGGGGAATGGGGGAGCTCTCCGCCCTGTGTACGGAGGTGCTGGGCCGGACGGGGATGGAGACCTGTGAGCTGATCCGGGCGGCAGCGGGAGCAGTGCGCCCGGCAGCCGTCGTCGCCGTGGATGCGCTGGCGGCCCGCAGTCCCCGGCGGCTGTGCCGTACCGTCCAGCTGTCGGATACGGGGCTGATCCCCGGCTCCGGGGTGGGCAGCCACCGCACCGCCGTGGATCGAGAGACAGTGGGGGTGCCGGTCATCGCCGTGGGAGTGCCTACGGTCATCGACGGGGCGGCGCTGGGCAGCGGCACCGAAGCGGCACCGCAGGGGCTGTATGTGACCCCCAGAGACATCGACCGGCAGGTCCGACAACTGGGGCGGCTGCTGGGCTACGGCATCTCGCTGGCGCTGCAGCCGGGGCTGACGGCGGAGGAGCTGGCGGCGCTGGCGGAATAGGCGGCGTTGCAATGGGGCGGCGTTTGTGGCATAATGGAAAAAAACGCAAAGGAGACGCCTATGGAAACCACAAAGCTCTATTATGAGGACGCCTATCTCCGGGAGTTCGACGCTGCGGTGCTGTCGTGCCGGGAGGAGCAGGGCCGGTATCTGGTGGTGCTGGACCGCACCGCCTTCTATCCGGAGGGGGGCGGGCAGCCCGCCGACCACGGCGTCCTGGGCGGTGTGGCGGTCACGGACGTGCAGGAGCGGGACGGGGTCGTCTGCCACACCTGCGCCGGGCCGCTGGCGGTGGGCAGCACCGTCCACGGCGCCATTGACTGGCAGCGGCGTTTTGACCATATGCAGCAGCACTCCGGGGAGCATATTGTCAGTGGGATGCTGTGCTCCGCCTTCCACTGCGACAATGTGGGCTTCCATATGGGGACCGATGTCGTGACCATCGACTATAACGCCGACATCCACTGGGAGCAGGTTCTGGAGGTGGAGCGGCAGGCCAACCGATACATCTGGGAGGATCATCCCTGCCGGGTGACGTTCCCCTCCCCGGCGGAGCGGGAGGCCCTCCCCTACCGCAGCAAAAAGGCCCTGACGGGGGCGGTGCGGCTGACGGAGTTTCCGGGGGCCGATCTGTGCGCCTGCTGCGGCACCCATGTCTCCGGCAGCGGACAGGTGGGGCTGGTGAAATTTCTCTCCTGCCAGAAGCTCCGGGAAGGGGTGCGGCTGGAGCTGGTGTGCGGCGGCCGGGCCATGGCCCACCTGTGCCGCAGCTGGCAGCAGAACCGGTCCATCGGACAGCAGCTGTCGGTGAAGCCCGGCGACACCTCCGCAGCTGTGGAACGGCAGGGCCGGGAGGTTCTCTCCCTGAAGACCCGGTGCGCCGGACTGGAGGAGGAGCTGTTCCGGCTGCTGGCAGAGCAGTACCGGGACGCCGGAGAAGTGCTGCTGGTGCGGCACGATCTGGCGGGAGACGGCACCCGACGGCTGTGCGACGCCGTGAGCCATACCTGCGGCGGTCGGTGCGCCGTGTTCTCCGGAGAGGGGGAGCGGTATCAGTACGCCGTCATCCATCCGGGAGCAGACCTGCGGGAGTTCGTGAAGCATATGAATGACGCCCTCCACGGTCGGGGCGGCGGACGCAGCGGCTTCGCTCAGGGAAGCGTCGCCGCCGATGAGGCAACCATCCGGGCCTTCTTTCGTGGCGTGTGACGTCCTGTCTGTCCAATCCGTCCAAAATTGTGCCGAGCCTGTCCGCATGGACAGGCTCGACTGCCGCTTGAAAGGGAAAATCCATCCCCACAATCAGGCGAAAAAATGATTCCGACAGGGAGACGAAAATTCTTCTCGGCAAGCAGAGCCAAACATTTTTTCATCAGGCAGCCGAAAAAATCACTTGGTCAGGCAGGCCAAAATATCACCCTGAAAAACAGACGCAAAAAGCTCCCCGACAAGCAGGGAAAATCTTTCCTGAAACAGAAAAACCTCTCCTTGCACAGAAAAATATTTTCTTGCAGGAGAGACGCAAAAACGCCAGCCCTTGCGGCTGGCGTTTTTGCTGTGTGTTTGTTAGGAGAGAGAGAAAATCACATAAGGAATGGTTCCTTTGTACGAGTAAGATAGTACCCTGTAAAGATGGCGGAATCATGAAATCCACATGAACTTTCTGTGAATTTCTCAGAACCTCTTGCTCTCCGCCACAGCCATCTGGTCGCAGCGGTTGTTTTTTTCGTTGCTGGCGTGGCCCTTTACCCAGTGGTAGTGTACCTGATGGGTCTGGATCAGGGGCAGCAGCTGCTCCCACAGATCCACGTTCAAAGCGGGCTTTTTGTCGCTTTTCACCCAGCCCCGCTTCTTCCAGCCCCAGACCCAGCCCTTCTCCAGTGTGTCAATGACGTACTTGGAGTCGGAGTACAGCTCCACGATGCACGGCTCCTTCAGCAGAGCCAGCGACCGGATCACCGCCGTCAGCTCCATGCGGTTGTTGGTGGTCTCCGGCTCGCCGCCGGAGAGCTCCTTCTCGATACCGTTCCACTCCAGAATGGCTCCCCAGCCGCCGGGACCGGGGTTGCCGGAACAGGCCCCGTCGGTGTAAATGGTTACAGTTTTCATAGGCGTCCTTGTGTTGCTCCCAGTGGTTTTATCGGGCGGCCCCCGTCCGACGGAGCCTGTCCGCCATGTTCTGCGGCTGCCCCGCAAGGGGCCAGCAGAACGGCATCACCGGTAAAACCGCATAGCGGTTTTACCCCCGTCGGTGTAGATGGTTACAGTTTTCATAATTGTCCTTGTGCTTTTTATGTTGGCGTTACTTCTCCAGCGGGTCGATGGAGCGCACCGTGAGGGTATCCCCCGCCACGGTGAATCGCACGTTCTGCCCCGCAAATCCCATGCCGTACACCCGCTGGGGGTCCTCCTGATACCGGGGGCGGGGATCCCCCGCCAGCACACCCAGCAGGCCCTCCCGGCTGTCCGCCGGGATGCGCTCCAGCAGCTGCGGCGGACACTCCACCCGCAGGCAGCGGCTCTCCAGCCCATCGGTGAAGCCCCCCACGGCGTCGGGATGGCTGTCGGTATAGGGGAGATAGGGCTTGATGTCAAAAATGGGCGTGCCGGCCATCAGGTCTGCGCCGCAGACATGGAGCACCGGCCCCAGCGCCTCACTCTGCTCCACCCGCTCCAGCCGCACCGAGGACAGGCCCAGATGGTTGGGACGGAAGGGAGAACGGGTGGCAAAGACCCCCATGCGGCGGTTGCCCCCCAGACGGGGCGGCCGCACCGTAGGGGACCAGTCCTGCCGGATGGCCCCGGAGAACTGCCAGATGAGCCAGAGATGGGAGAAATCCTCCAGCCCCCGGACGGCGTCCGGGTTCCGGTAGGCCGGTTCAAAGACGATGCGGCCCCGCAGCTGGGGCACCAATCCGCTCTGCCGCGGCACGCCGAACTTCTCCGGCAACTCCGTATGGATGCGGGCGATGACCTGCAAAGCACCCATCACAGCTCCCTCCGTCCGGTGTCGGTGAGGTGGGAGAGGATATCCTTGGGCAGACGGCTCAGACGCAGAGCCTGCCCCGCCACGATCAGCAGGATGCCCGCCGCCAGCGGCATGGCGCTGCGGAAATAGGTGGCCAGCACAAAGGCCAGAAACATCAGGCCCACCAGCCCCATCTGGAGCCGGGAATTGCGGCTCTCCACCGCTTGGAGGGCCTCACTCTTGCGGTACACCACGCCGTCATAGGTGAACTCCCCCGTGGCGGAGGGATCGTGGTACAGGGTCTTGGTGAAGTACCGCCACCGGGTCAGGGGGCAGTACTGCTCCTTTTTCTTCCCCATGGCTTATTCCTCTGCCGGGGCGGCTTCCTTCTCCGTCTCCCGGTCCGCCAGCGCCATGGAGATGACGTGGTCGCCCTCCTCCTTAAAGCGCATGACGATAACGCCCTGCGTGGCCCGGCCGGCGATGCGGATGCTGTCCACCGCCGTGCGGATCAGGATACCCGCCTGCGTCATCAGCAGCAGGTCCTCCTGTCCGTCCACCACCTTGATACCCACAATGGGGCCGGTCTTTTCCGTGACCATGTAGTTGCGGATGCCGAGACCGCCACGGCTGGTGATGCGGTACTCCTCCACCGGGGTGCGCTTGCCGTAGCCACGCTCCGTGATGGAGAGTACCGTCTTGCCGGCCTCGGCTCGGGCGGCGCCCACCACATAGTCCCCCTCCCGCAGGCGGATGCCCCGGACGCCCACGGCGGTGCGGCCCATGGCACGCACGTCCGTCTCGTCGAAGCACACCGCCTGACCATCGTGGGTGGCAATGAGGATGCGCTGGCTGCCGTCGGTCTCCTGCACGTTGATGAGCTCGTCGCCCTCGTCCAGCGTCAGCGCCCGGATGCCGTTGTTGCGGAGATTCTTCAGCGTCTCCACCGGCAGGCGCTTCACCGTACCGTTACGGGTGGTCATGAAGAGGTACAGCTGGCCCTCCCCGGTCTCCCGGTAGTGGAGCATGGTCTGGATTCTCTCCCCCTGCTCCACCTGCAGGATATTGACGATGTTGGTGCCTCTGGCGGTCTTGCCGCTCTCCGGGATCTGGTAGCCCTTCTTGCGGTAGACCTTGCCGGTATCGGTGAAGAACAGGAGATAGTCATGGGTGGAGGCGGTGAACACATCCACCACGGTATCCTCGTCACGGGTGGTGATACCCTTCTTGCCCATGCCGCCCTTGCTCTGGGCGGCGTACTCGCTGACGGCGGTGCGCTTGATGTAGCCGTTCTCCGTCAGGGTAAAGACGCACTCCTCCTCCTCGATGAGGTCCTCGATGTCGATCTCGTCCTCCACGTCCTGAATTTCCGTCTTGCGGTCATCGCCGTACTTCTCGGCAATGGCGGACAGTTCCTCCTTCAGGATGGAGCGCACCAGAGCATCGTCGGACAGCACCTTCAGGAAGTAGGCGATCTTCTCCTCCAGTTCCTTGTACTCCGCCTGCAGCTTCTCACGATCCAGCCCCTGCAGCGCCTTCAGGCGCATATCCAGAATGGCCTGTGCCTGCACATCGTCCAGCCCGAAACGGGACATGAGGTTCTCCTTGGCGTTGTCATAGCTGGTGCGGATGATGTGGATGACCTCGTCGATGTTGTCCTGTGCGATAAGCAGACCCTCCAACAGGTGGGCACGGGCCTGTGCGTCCTTCAGGTCATAGCGGGTGCGGCGGACGATGATCTCCTCCTGAAAGGCCAGATATTCGTCGATGATGTGGCGCAGGGAGAGGATCTTCGGCTGGGACTGGTTATTCACCAACGCCAGCATATTGATGGCGAAGGTGGTTTGCAGCTGGGTCTGTGCAAACAGGCGGTTGAGTACCACCTGCGGATTGGCGTCCCGCTTCAGCTCGATGACGATCCGCATACCGTTGCGGTCCGTCTCGTCCCGGATGTCGGAGATGCCCTCCAGACGCTTGTCCTCCACCTGATCGGCCATGCTCTTGATGAGCATCCGCTTATTCACCTGATACGGCAGCTCCGTGATGATGATGCGGGTGCGGTCGTGGCCGAACTCCTCGAACTCGTGGCGGGCCCGCATCACCACCCGGCCACGGCCGGTGGCGTAGGCGGCCCGGATACCGCTGCGTCCCATGATAAGGCCACGGGTGGGGAAGTCGGGACCCTTGATATAGGTCATCAGGTCCGCCAGCGTGGCATCGGGATCATCCAGCACGTGGATGCAGGCTCCGATGACCTCCCGCAGGTTGTGGGGCGGGATGTTGGTGGCCATGCCCACGGCGATGCCGGAGGAGCCGTTGACCAGCAGATTGGGGAAGCGGCTGGGCAGCACACGGGGTTCCTTGCGGCTCTCGTCAAAGTTGGGGTCCCAGTCCACGGTGTCCTTCCGGATATCCCGCAGCATTTCATTGGAAATTTTGGAAAGACGGGCCTCCGTATAACGGTAGGCAGCGGGGGGATCGCCATCCACGGAGCCGAAGTTGCCGTGGCCGTCCACCAGCATATAGCGCATGGAGAAATCCTGCGCCAGACGCACCAGAGCGTCGTAGACGGAGGCGTCGCCGTGGGGGTGATACCGGCCCAGCACGTCGCCCACGCAGGTGGCGGACTTCTTAAAGGGGCGGTCGCTGGTGAGGTTGTCCTCGTACATGGCGTAGAGAATACGCCGGTGGACGGGCTTCAGGCCGTCCCGCACGTCGGGCAGCGCCCGGCCCACGATAACGGACATGGCGTATTCGATGTAGGACTTCTCCATCTCCGGCACCAGTGAGCGCTCGACGATGTGCTGGTCCGGGAAGCGGATCTCCTCGGGATCGTATTGGGGTTTCTTACTCATATATTGTTACTCCTTATCAGAGGATTGGGGGGATGGCGATATCGGGAACATCAATAGTCCAGATTCACGGCGTACTTGGCGTTCTTCTCGATGAACTCCTTTCGGGGCTCCACCTTCTCGCCCATGAGGACGGTAAAGGTCTCGTCCGCCTTCACGGCGTCGTCCAGAGTGATGCGGCGCAGGGTGCGCTTCTCCGGGTCCATGGTGGTCTCCCACAGCTCATGGGGGTTCATCTCGCCAAGGCCCTTATAGCGGTTGATGTCGATCTTCACATTGGGGTTGCCGTCCCGCATCTCGGAGGAGATGGCGTCCCGCTCCTCGTCGGTGTAGGCCACCCGCTGCTGCTTGCCGCGGGTCAGCTTATAAAGCGGCGGCACGGCGGAATAGACGTAGCCCTCCTCGATGAGGGGCCGCATGAACCGGAAGAAGAAGGTCAGCAGCAGCGTCCGGATATGGGCGCCGTCCACGTCGGCATCGGCCATGATGATGATCTTGTGATACCGCAGCTTGTTCAGGTCGAACTCCTCCCCGATGCCGGCGCCCAGCGCCGTGATCACCGGCTGGAGCTTGTCGTTGCCGTATACCTTGTCGGCTCTGGCCTTCTCCACGTTCAGCATCTTGCCCCACAGGGGGAGGATGGCCTGGAACCGGGAGTCACGGCCCTGGGTGGCGGAGCCGCCTGCGGAGTCGCCCTCCACGATATAAATTTCCGTCAGCTCCGGGTTATTCTCGTTGCAGTCCCGCAGCTTATCCGGCATGGCGGCGCCGCCCAGCGCCGTCTTGCGGCGGATGGACTCTCTGGCCTTGCGGGCGGCCTCTCTGGCCCGGTTGGCCGTCAGCGCCTTATCCAGAATGGTGCGGGCCACCACCGGATGCTCCTCCAGATACACCGACAGCTGGTCGGAGACAAGGCCGTCCACCAGCGTGCGGATATAGGCGTTGCCCAGCTTGGCCTTGGTCTGGCCCTCGAACTGGGCCTCCGTCAGCTTCACGGAGATCACGGCGGTGATGCCCTCCCGGACGTCCTCGCCGGAGACCTTGTCTCCCTCCTTGATCATGCCGTACTTGATGCCGTAGGCGTTGAGCACACGGGTCAAAGCCGCCTTGAAGCCCGTCTCGTGCATACCGCCCTCCGGGGTGTGGATGTCATTGGCAAAGGAGACCATGGTCTCGGCGTAGCTGTCGTTATACTGCATGGCGATCTCCGCCGTGGAGTCCCCCTTGGCACCGGCCATGTAGATGACCTCCTCGTGCAGTGGGGTCTTGTTGCGGTTGATCCAGGTGACGAACTCCCGGATGCCGCCCTCGTAGCACATGGTGTCCTCCTGCTCCTGTCCGGGGCGGCGGTCAGCGATGGAGATCCGCAGACCGGCGTTCAAAAACGCCTGCTCCCGCATCCGGGTGTGGAGGGTCTCGTAGTCGTACTCCAGCGTGTCGAACATCTCACCGTCGGGCTTGAAGCGGACGGTGGTGCCGGTGTGGTCGGTGTCACCGATGACGGTCATCTCCTGGGTGATGGCGCCACGGGAAAACTTCATCTGATAGATTTTCCCGCCCTTGTGGACCTCCACCTCCAGCCACTCGGAGAGGGCGTTGACCACGCTGGCGCCCACACCGTGAAGTCCACCGGAGACCTTATAGCCTCCGCCGCCGAACTTGCCGCCGGCGTGCAGTACGGTATATACCACCTCCAGCGCCGGGCGGCCGGTCTGCTTCTGGATATCCACGGGGATACCACGTCCGTTATCGGTGACGGTGATGGTATTGCCCTCGTTGATGGTGACGGTGATATCCGTGCAGTAGCCCGCCAGCGCTTCATCGATGGCGTTGTCCACGATCTCATAGACCAGATGGTGCAGGCCGGAGGCGGAGGTGGAGCCGATATACATACCGGGGCGCTTGCGCACCGCCTCCAGTCCCTCCAGCACCTGAATTTCCGAAGCGTCATACTCCGTGGTGACGGCGGTTACTTTTTCCAGTTCAGACATGGGTTCTTTCCTTTCCTTGCCCGCCGGTGACGGCAGGTTGATCGTTTTCCGTGCGCTTCTGAAGCGTCTGTGTGTTCAGCTGGGAGATATAGACCAGCTGCTTATGGTAAGGGTGGTCGCACACCAGAAATGACTTGGGGATATCGTCGCAGGCGTCCAGCACCACGCCGTCCTTCTCCGCCCGCTCCAGAAACTCTCTGGTCCGGGGGGACTGGGAGGTGATGTCCAGATCGAATACGCCGATGATGCGGCGGCGGCTGACCATGACGTTCTTGCCGATGTGCAGATAGCTCATGTCAGCACCTCCCCGCCACGGACATGGAACACCTTGCCGGAGAGCAGGGTGTCCAGCCGGTCGTTTTCGCAGCAGGTGATGAACACCTGCCCCCCGGCGATGCGGTTGAGGACATACTCCTGCCGCCGGGGGTCCAGCTCCGACAGCACGTCATCCAGCAGCATGATGGGGTATTCCCCCATGGTGTTTCTATGGATCTCCCGATCCGCCAGCTTCAGGGCCAGCGCCGCCGTGCGGACCTGTCCCTGTGAGCAGAACTGACGGGCGCTGCGGCCGTTGACCAGCACCTCCAGATCGTCCTTATGGGGGCCGGAGAGGCACAGCCGGGAGGCAATCTCCGCCTGCTCATGGCTCTGCTGATGCTCCATCAGGGCCGCAAACAGCTGCTCCTGCGGGAGGAAGGGGTCGTGAACGGTGCTGACCGTCTGATATCGCAGCTCCAGCTCCTCCCGCTGGCCGGAGCACTCATAGTGGGCCTGCGCCGCATACTCCGCCAGCGCCCGGCAGTAACGGGCCCGGTAGTGGATCAGCACCGCTCCCACCTGACACAGCCGCCGGTTGAAGTCCGGCAGGGTGGCCAGCAGCTGGGGGTAGTCGCCGCTGTCCCGGAGAATGCGGGTCTTGTGCTCATAGAGCCGGTGGTATTCCGCCAGTGCCTCCCCGTACCGGGGCCGCAGCTGGCAGAGGGACAGGTCCATGAACCGACGGCGGGCGGCAGCCCCCTCCCGGATGAGCATCAGATCCTCCGGGGAGAAGAACACGGTGTGCAGCACGTCGGAGAGGGCGGCGTTGTTCTTGGCGGGAACGCCGTTGACGCTGGCCTTGCGGCGGCGGCCACGGAACAGCTCCACCTCCGTGCGGAACTCCCGGTCCCGTGTAAACATCTGCCCCAGGATGCGGGCCATGTCCCGGTCGAAGCCGATGAGCTCCCGGTCCGCTCTGGCCCGTGGCGACTTGCCGCAGGAGAGATAGACCATGGCCTCCAGCAGATTCGTCTTGCCCTGAGCATTCTCGCCGTAGATGACGTTGCAGCTGTTGTGGAAGGTCAGGGCCTGCCGGTCGTAGTTGCGGAAGCCCTCCAGCGTCAGGGCGTCAATCCGCATAGCGCACGCCGTAGTGCAGGCCCTCAGCCTCCACGTCGTCGCCGGGGCGGAGCTTTTTTCCCCGCTGGGTGCAGACCTCGCCGTTGACCAGCACTTGGCCCTCCTGAATGAGGAGCTTGGCTTCGCCGCCGGTGGCGGTGACGGCCGCCAGCTTCAACAGGTCCTGAAGCTTGATGTATTCTGTGGTGATGGTAATGGTTTCCATAGGTGTCCTCCTGTGAGGTGATGAGGTGGGGTTTCTTTTGTGCCTCCGACGGGTAACTTTCTTTCAATAGCGGCAGAAAGTACCCAAAGAGCGCCAGCAGAAACCCATGGTTTCTGCACTTCCTTTGGCGGGTGCAAGAGTTGCTGCCTAAGTCCTGCCGAAGCAGGGAATTGACGTATTTCTACTCACGCTGCCGCTGCATTGGGAGTTTGAAGGAACGTGCTGTTCTACCGTGGGAAACGGATTGCCCCAGCGGTAAACGCAACATTTCCTCCACCAGAGTGGGGGCGGGTCTGTTGCTGAGTCAATTCCCACTACGTCCCATAACGAACGCAACTCTTGAGAGTAAAGGAAGTCTTGAAACCATCGGTTTCAAGCGGCGTTTTTTGCATACTTTTTGCTGCTGTTGGCAAAAAGTATGCCGCCGGAGGCATAAAAAGAAAAACTGCAAAGGGTATTACGGATTGCCACGGGTGCTTCGCACCCTCGCAATGACATTACTAAACGTAAGTAAGTGAAAACAAACTCCGCTCAACAACTATCCGTATAATCCTCTTTCTATATTTCAGTTTATTATCATGCCTTCAGCCGCACCGGCAGAACCATATAGAGGAAATTCTCCTCCCCTTCCACGGGGGTCATGATGCAGGGAGAGATGCCGGTGTTCAGCTCCATCTTTACCTTCTCCGCCGGGGCATAGCGCAGGGCGTCCATGAAGAAGCGGTTATTAAAGCCGATCTCCAGCCCCTGACCGTCGCCCTCCACGGGGCAGATGTCCTTAGCCTCGCCGTTGCCGGTCTTGGCGGACAGGTACACCCGGCCATCATCAAAGATGCAGTGGACGGGGCTTTTCAGTTTCTCACTGATGACCACGCTGACACGGTCCAGACTGTTGAGCATGGCCTTGGTATCCACCAGAATGGAGATGGGATTGTTTCGGGGGATGGCGTTGCGGTAATCCAGAAATTCGCCCTCCAGACGGCGGCAGATCAGCTGGGTGGAGCCGGTCTCGAACATCAGGTGGCGCTTGCCCTGAATGATGGTCATGAGGTTGTCGCTGTCCTCGCAGATCTTCTCCACCTCGTTGAGGGCGGAGCCGGGGGCCACGAACCGGAAAGCGCCGCCGTCGATGCGCTCCAGCGGCTCCCGCCGCAGAGCCAGACGGAAGCCGTCCACGGACACCATGGTCAGGCCCTGCTCGTTGATCTCGAAGAGGGAGCCGGTGTGGATGGGACGGGTCTCGTTGGTGGAGACGGCGAAGCTGGTCTGGTTAATCATGGCCTTCAGGGTTCCCTGTTGGATAGCCACAGAGTACTCGTCGTCCACCTCCGGCAGCTCCGGGTAGTCCTCGGCGGACAGGCCCATGATCTCGAAGCTGGCGTCACCGCAGGTCAAGCGCACCATATATTTCTCATCCGCCGCAAACACCACCAGATCGTCCGGCAGCTTCCGGATGATCTCACCGAACAGGCGGGCGTTGAGGACGATGCGACCCTTCTCGTGGACCTCGGCCTCAAAGGCGGTGCGGATGCCGGTCTGCATATTGTAGCCCGACATGGTCAGCCGGTCGCTGCCCTCTACAAGGATCCCCTCCAGCGCAGGGATGGAGCTTTTGGCGGCCACGGCACGGGACACGGTATTGACGGCACTTTGCAGCAGCGCTTTTTCGCAGGAGAAACGGAGCATATTCTTCTTCCTTTCTTGTCGAACGATTTTTGTCATGCTTCTCAGAAAGAGAACATAAACTAATCTTTTATTCAGTAACAGCCGCAGTAGAGAATTTTCTTGTGGAAAACCGGCGCAAGCCCTTGCTGCGACACGGTTTGTTCTCCACCGCTGTTTGTGGACGAAACCTCCCCTTTTTCCACAGGGAACGACGGTGTTTTCTTATCCCCGGCTTTTCCCTGTGGAATCCACAGAGCCTTGTGGAAAAGTGGGGGTCAGCGCTTGGCGTTGATGTTGGTGGTGATCTCCTTCACCACCTCGGCAAAGGCGGGGTCGGTACGCATCTGCTTCTCTACCTTATCCAGCGAGTGCAGCACCGTGGTGTGGTCCCGGTCACCAAATTCCTTGCCGATGTCATTGAGGGAGAGATTGGTCATGCGGCGGATGAGGTACATGGCGATCTGCCGGGCGTTGACCTCGTTGCGGCCCCGGCGCTGGCCACGGAGCACATCCTCCTCCACGCTGAAATACTTGCAGATATAGCTGATGATCACCGACGGCGAGGGGATGTACTCGTTGCTCTTTTGCAGCATATCCCGGACGGCACGGCCCACGGACTGCTCGTCCACCTGATCCCCCAGCAGATCCCGGTAGGCCAGCAGCTTATTCAGGGTCCCCTCGATCTGCCGCACGTTGGCGGTGACGTTCTCGGCGATGTAGCCGTAGATCTCGTCGGGGAGCTTTACCCCCAGCATGGCGGCCTTGTTCTTGATGATGGCCAGTCTCGTCTCGAAGTCGGGAGGGGCCACATCCACCATAAGGCCCGACACGAAGCGGCTTTGCAGCCGGTCCTCCAGCTGGGTCATTTCACGGGGCGGACGGTCGGAGGTCAGCACGATCTGCCGCCCGGATTCGTACAGAGTGTTGAAGGTATGAAAGAACTCCTCCTGAGTCTGCTTCTTGCCGGCGATGAACTGGATATCGTCCACCAGCAGGATGCCCGCCTGCCGGTACTTCTCCCGGAACTCGGCGTTGCTGCCCTCCCGGATGGATGCGATCAGCTCGTTGGTGAAGTCGTCGCCCTTGATGTACACGATCCGCAGGTCCTCCCGCTTGCGCTTGACCTGATGGGCGATGGCGTAGAGCAGATGGGTCTTGCCCAGTCCGGAGTCGCCGTAGATGAACAGAGGGTTGAAGTTTTCCGCCGGCTTATCCGCCACGGCCCGTGCCGCCGCATAGGCCAGCTTGTTCTGCGGCCCCACCACATACGTCTCGAAGGTGAAGGCGTCGGAATCCAGCAGGGAGCCGGGCTGATCCGGGGCCACACCGTGATAGGCAGCCAGCTGCTCGTCGTTGAGGATCTTCACCTCCAGATCGGAGGAGAAGATGTCCTTCAGCGCCGCCTTGATGTGCTTCATGAAACGGGTCTCGATGGTGCTTTTTTTGAAGGAGTTGCTGCAATGCAGCACGAAGGCGGAGTCCTCCATGGTGACCACGTCCACCTCGTCGAACCATGTGCGGATGGTGGTCTCGCTGAGCTGCTCCTGTAATCGGCTTAGTACGCTCTGCCATACGTCAGAAATGGAATTCAATGAAAGCGCCCCTTTCCCCTGATGGATCTCTATCTCTGTATTTGAAAAAAATTTATCCAAGAATAGTATAGCAGAAACCCCCGGAAAAGTCTACACTTATTCTAATATAAGCTGCAAAAAATGACGCACCGGAAGGCACAAGATGTAGGGAGAAAAACCGGAGGAAAACCACCAAATTTTAGGCTTTTGCCGAAAAAACACACCGCTTTTCATAAGAACCCGCTCTTTTCCCCTTCAGATTTTTGTTGACAGGCGGAAAAAGCTCATGTATAATGACAAATGCGCTTATTTTAAGCGCCTGACGAATGTCAACTGCGGCCGTGGGAGAATGCTTCCCACCCGCCGTCGAGTATGTGCGGCAGAGGCTTTTTCTGCCGCCTGATCTTACAAAAGATGGAGGTGTCATGCAATGTTCCGTACCTATCAGCCCAAGAAGCGTCAGCGCTCCAAGGAGCACGGCTTCCGCAAGAGAATGGCCACCCGCAACGGCCGTAAGGTGCTGGCTCGCCGCCGTGCCAAGGGCCGTGCTCGCCTGACCCATTGAGGTCACGGAAAGTGCATCGGTCATAGATAATCAAACAGGGACGGTGGATGGGAAAAACCGCCGTCCCTATTGGTCTATGTAATTCAGATTGGTAAAAGAGGACGCTATGAAGGCAACCGTCACGGTAAAAGAAAATTATGAGTTCCGCCGCATCTACCGCAAGGGTAAGAGTCTGGTGTCGCCGCAGATGGTGCTGTATTGGCAGAAAAACCGTCAGGGACAGTCCCGTCTGGGGATCACCGTCAGCACCAAGCTGGGCCACGCCGTGGTCCGCAATCGGGTGCGCCGCCGCTTCCGGGAGCTGTACCGGCTCCACAAGCCGGAGATGCAGCCGGGCTTCGACGTGATTTTAGTGGCCCGTGGGCGGGCCGTCCGCAGCACCTATCAGCAGCTGGACGAGACGTATCTCCGCCTGCTGCGGCAGGCGGGCCTCGTGCCGGAGGAGACGGCATGAAGCGGGCGCTTTTGAAGCTGTTCCGGTTCTACCAGACCTCCGTCTCCCCTCTTTTTCCGCCCCGGTGCCGCTATATCCCCACCTGCTCGGAGTATGCCGTGGAGGCGGTGGAGAAATACGGCGCCGCCAAGGGCGGCCTTCTGGCCCTGCGCCGTCTGATGCGATGCCATCCTTTTCACAAGGGCGGGTATGATCCTGTCCCCTGACGCAACAGCCTCGTTTTTCCCATCCCATTATAAAACGGAGGTATCTACCCCATGTTTGCACAAATCGGCTATTACATCTGCGTGCCGTTTGCGTGGCTGACCCGGCTGTTTTACAGTCTCACCGGGTCCTACGGTCTGGCTCTGATCCTCTTCACTCTGGTGGTGAAGCTGGTGATCCTGCCCTTCCAGCTCAAGAGCAAGAAGAGTATGCTCCGGATGAACCGGATGCAGGGCAAGGTGAAGGATATCCAGACCCGCTTCGCCAACAATCGGGAGCGCCAGCAGCAGGAGATGGCGGACCTGTACGCCCGTGAGGGCGTGAACCCCATGTCCGGTTGCCTGTGGTCCTTCATCCCCTTCCCCATTCTGATCGCCCTGTACGCCATCATCCGTACCCCCCTGCGGTACTTCATGAGCCTGTCCACCTCCGTCATCGAGGAGATCGGCACGCTGGCAGGTACGCTGGGCTATGAGGCCAGCAACAACACCTATGACCAGATCTATCTGGCCAAGTTCATCCATGAGCACTGGGAGAGCTTCGCCGGGAAGTTCGATGGTCTGGTGGACCTGAACTACAGCTTCCTTGGGATGGATCTGGCGTCTCAGCCCTCCGCGCTGCTGAGCCAGTTCCCCGGCGGCGGCTGGCCCGTGTGGGGCATCCTGCTGCTGCCTGTGATCTCGGCGGCGGCCCAGCTGGTGATGAGCATCATCACCATGCGCACCAACAGCACCGAGGGCGCAGGCTCCGCCAAGACCATGATGTACCTGATGCCCCTGATGACCCTGTGGATGGGCTATATGCTGCCCGCCGCACTGTGCATCTACTGGATCGCCAACACCGTGTTCTCCCTGATCCAGGAGGTGACTCTCAACAAGTACTTCAATAAGATCCTGGATCGTGAGGAGACCGAGAAGGAAAAGGCCGCCCGTGAAAAGCGCTACGCCAAGTACCAGAAGCAGAAGGAACTCATGGCCCAGCAGCAGATGAACGGCGGTGGCCGCAATGACCGTAAGCCCCAGCCCAAGAAGAAAAAGCAGGGCGGCGAGGAAAAGCACAGCGGCACCAATGAAAACGGACGTGTGGGCCAGCGGCCTTATGCACGTGGCCGTGCCTATGATGAAAAGCACTACGAATAAGGAGTTTTGTCTATGAGCTATATCGAAGTAACGGGCAAGACCGAGGAGGAGGCTGTCCGTAAGGCGCTGACCCAGTTGGGTCTGGAGCGGGACGACGTGTCTCTGGAAATCTTGGAGCGTGCCAAGAGCGGCTTTCTGGGCATCGGCGGTTCGCCCGCCCGTATCCGTGTGACCTACGGCACCGACGAGCCGGAGGAGAAGAAGGCCGAGCCCACCAAAAAGGTGGAAAAGAAGCCGGAACCCAAGGCAGAGGTGAAAAAGCCGGAAGTGAGGCCCGAACCTAAGAAGCAGGAGTCTAAAAAGCCGGAGACGAGGCCGGTGGAGAAGGCTCCGGAGCAGAAGACTGTGACGGCCGGGACCTGCGACGACGACAACGCCCGCCGTATCCGGGAGTTCCTGGAGGGTCTGCTGCAGCACATGAACAGCCCCGCTCAGGTGAATGTGGCGCTGGAGGAGAAGGGCCGGTATCAGGTGACGCTGGAGGGCGAGAAGCTGGGCCAGCTCATCGGTCGCCGCGGCGAGACGCTGGACGCCATCCAGCAGCTGACCAACTACGCCGTCAATTCCGGAGCGGATAAGCGCATCCGGGTCCACGTGGACGCCGAGAACTATCGGGCCAAGCGGGAGCAGAGTTTGGAGTCTCTGGCCCGGAAGGTATCCGGTAAGGTCACCAAGTATCGCCGCAGCGTGACGCTGGAGCCCATGAACGCCTATGAGCGCCATGTGATCCATGCCGCCCTGCAGGACGAGCCGGGTGTCACCACCTACTCCATCGGCAGCGAGCCCAACCGCCGTGTGGTGGTGAGCTACGACCGGGAGAAGCGCCAGTAAGGCAGCGCTGTTCCATAGGAAATATGCCCCCGCCCCTACATAGGGGCGGGGGTGTTTTTGCTTTCGGGAGGGGGAATCCGTACTTCCTGATGGGAGACGTATCATTTTCTCCCTCCGACAGAAAGCGATCCGTCGGAGGCATCAGGTAAAAACGAAAAAGAGTTCCCCATGCTCTGCATGGGGAACTCTTTATACACAGAATTGGCTGATCCGTTCCGGAGAATTACTGGATCTTCTCCCCGGCGGCCTCCTTGGCCCGGATCTCCTTCATGGCATCCTTGTGAGACAGGTTCCAGCGGCCCTTCTCGTCGATCTCCATGAACTTGACCCACATCATGTCGCCCACCTTGCAGGCGTCCTCCACCTTCTCGATGCGCTTGTCGGCCAGCTTGGAGATATGCACCAGACCGTCCTTGCCGGGAGCAATCTCCACGAAGGCACCGAAGGTCATCAGGCGCACGACACGGCCGTAGTACAGCTTGCCCACCTCCGGTACAAAGACGATGTCATCGATGCACTTCTTGGCGACGGCGCAGCTCTCAGCGTCGGGAGAGGCAATGTGGATGGTGCCGTCGTCGTCGATGTCGATCTTGGCGCCGGACTCGGCCACGATCTTCTGAATGACGCTGCCGCCCTTGCCGATGACCTCACGGATGCGGTCGGGATCGATGTGCATGGTGATCATCTTGGGGGCGTACTTGCTGACCTCAGGCCGGGGCTCGGCAATGCAGGGCAGCATGATCTGATCCAAGATCTGGCACCGGGCATCGTAGGTGATGTCCAGAGCGTTGCGGATGATCTCCATGGTCAGGCCATCGTTCTTCAGGTCCATCTGAATGGCGGTGATGCCCTTCTTGGTGCCGGCCACCTTGAAGTCCATCTCACCGTGGAAGTCCTCCACGCCCTGAATGTCGATGAAAGTGGTGAAGGAGCCGTCGTCGTCCTGGATCAGGCCGCAGGAAATGCCGGCCACAGGGGCGGAGATGGGCACACCGGCATCCATCAGAGCCAGCGTAGAGCCGCAGATGGAGCCCTGAGAGGTGGAGCCGTTGGAGGACACCACCTCAGACACCACACGGATGGCATAGGGGAACTCCTCCACCGGGGGGATCACAGGCAGCAGGGCCCGCTCCGCCAGAGCGCCGTGGCCGATCTCACGACGGCCGGGGCTGCGGGCGGGCTTGGCCTCGCCCACGGAGTAGCCGGGGAAGTTGTAGTGGTGCATATACCGCTTCTCCGTCTCTTCCCAGATGGTATCCAGCTTCTGGCAGGCGGAGAGGGTGTCCAGCGTCGCCACGGACAGCACCTGCGTCTGGCCGCGGGTGAACAGGCCGGAGCCGTGGACACGGGGCAGCACGCCCACCTCGGCGGACAGGGGACGAATTTCGTTCTTCTGGCGGCCATCCACACGGTGGCCCTCCAGCAGCCATGCTTTGACGATCTTCTTCTGGAACTTGTAGGTAAACTCCTCCAGATACTGATCCATATCCGGATACTCCTCCAGATATTTCTCGTGCCAGTGCTGGATCATCTCATTCCAGCGGGCCTCACGGACGTTCTTGTCGTCGGTGTCCATGGCAGCTTTGGCCTCGTCCATGAAGTCGGCCACGATCTTGTCGAACAGCTCCTGATTGAAGTCGGCGTGGGGATAGTCGAACTTGGGCTTGCCGATCTCGGAGACCATCTGGTTGATGAGGGCCACCTGCTTCTGGTTCTCCTGATGGGCCAGCTCGATGGCACGGTACATGGTGTCGTTATCCACCTGATTGGCGCCGGCCTCGATCATCACCACCTTCTTGCCGGTGGAGACCACGGTGACATCCAGATCGCTGACCTTGCGCTGCTCACTGTTGGGGTTGAGCACCAGCTCACCATCCACCAGACCCACCTTCAGAGCGCCCACAGGGCCGTTCCAGGGAATATCGGAGATAGCCAGGGCGGCGGAGGTGCCGATGAGGGCGGCGATCTCTGCGGAGCAGTCGTGGTCCATGCTCATGACGGTACACATGACGGACACGTCGTTGCGAAAATCAGAGGGGAACAGGGGACGGATGGGCCGGTCGATGACACGGCTGGTGAGGATGCCCTTCTCACCGGGGCGTCCCTCACGGCGGTTGAAGCTGCCGGGGATGCGGCCCACAGAGTACAGCTTCTCCTCGAAGTCCACGCTCAGGGGGAAGAAGTCGATGCCGTCACGGGGACGGGCGGCGGCGGTGACGCAGCACAGCACGCTGGTCTCGCCATAGGTGACCATGACGGCGGCGTTGGCCAGCTCGGCCAGCTTCCCGACCTCCAGCGTCAGCGGACGGCCCGCCAGCTCCATGGTGTACTTGTGGTAGTTGGGGAATTGGCGCTTGGTGATGATGGTAGACATGGTATAGCTCCTTTTCATTGAATTTTTCCGTATGGGAGCCAAACCATTTAGCACTTGAAACCATGTCGGAGGAGGAATTTTCCAGCATCTTCCGACACATTTTCAACTGCTAAAGGCTGAAAGCGGCTCCGCATACGGGCGGGGAAATTGTGAAAGAAGGGTGGTGCGCCCTGCACACCACCCTGTTTTCAGCTTACTTACGCAGACCCAGCTTGGCGATGAGGGCACGATAACGCTCGATGTCCTTCTTGGCCAGATAGTCCAGCAGACGACGGCGCTTACCGATCATCATCTGCATACCACGACGGCTGTGGAAGTCGTGGGGATGAACCTTCAGATGGGCGGTGAGCTGGTTGATCCGCTCGGTGAGGATGGCCACCTGAACCTCGGGAGAACCGGTGTCGGTAGCGTGGGTGCGGTTGGCCTCGATGATAGAGGTCTTCTGATCCTTCTGCATCATAGTTGTGTTTCCACCTTTCTTTTAGTTGGCCCGCAGCCTGAGTGCCGGGACGGGTGAAGCGTCCACGGGACTAAGAGCAGGGGCAAGTCCATACGCATCGCAGCGTACTCTGATAAAATACCATAAAATCCTCCGGATGTAAAGAATAAATTCCGAAAAACCGTGGGAAAATCAAAAAATTTTCCGCTGTGGAGGGGACTTTTGCCTCCGACGGCCCACTTTTCCAGCTGCTGGGAAAAGTGGGCCGTCGGAGACATAAAGAAAAAGCTGCTGGGAACAGCCACCCGCCGGAGACAAGAGATCCCTTCCGGAAACGATCAAACCGCCGTCACTTCAGTTCGATAGCCCCCACGGGGCAGCTGTCCGCCGCCTCCTGCGCCGCCGCCAGATACTCCTGCGGTACCGGCTCTGTGATGGCCTGCGCCGACTCCCCCGGCAGGATGCTGAACACCTCCGGGCATACGCCGGGACACAGCCCGCACTGGATACAGGTCTCCCGATGGACATATGCGTGCATATTTCTCCCTCCCTTCGCCAAACAGATCGGGGATAGTATGCCCGCAAACCGTGGAAATTAGTAGGATTTTACGCAGTTCCCTATTGACACGGGGGTGGTTTCATGCTAACCTAAGTGTACTAACATGAATAGTACACGAGGAAGGAGTGTGCGCTATTGATCCGTCTGGATTATCGGGACGCCCGTCCCATTTATGAGCAGGTGAAGGACGGCCTGCGGCGGCTGATGGTCACCGGCGTGCTGGCACCGGGGGAAAAGCTGCCGTCGGTTCGGAGCCTTGCCATGGATCTGGCCATCAACCCCAACACCATCCAACGGGCCTATGCCCAGCTGGAGATGGAGGGCTACGTCTACTCCGTGGCAGGCCGGGGTACCTTCGTGGCGGAGGGACAGGAGCAGAATCTGGTCCGCCGCCGGGAGGTGGAGGACAAGGTGCGTCCTCTGCTGCAGGAGCTGCGGGAGCTGGGCATGACGGAGGGCGAGTGGATCGCCCTGTGGAGAGGAGGAAACGAAAATGCTTGAGGCAAAAGAGGTGGTCAAGAGCTTTGACGGCTTCCGGGCACTGGACAGCGCCACCCTCACCGTACCCAAGGGGACGGTATATGGGCTGGTTGGCCCCAACGGCGCCGGAAAGTCCACCATCATCCGCCACTTTACCGGCGTATACCGCCCCGACAGCGGCCAACTGCTGCTGGAGGGCGCTCCCATTTGGGAGAACACCGACGCCAAGCGGCGCATGGTGGTGATCCCCGATGACTGGTACTATTTCCCGCAGGCGTCCATTGCCGAGATGGCGAAGCTGTACGCCGGGGCGTATCCCTCCTTCTCCTGGGAGCGATACGAGAAGATGAAGCAGGTGTTCCCCCTGAATGACCGCCAGATGCTGCGGCGCATGAGCAAGGGGATGCAGAAGCAGGCGGCCTTCTGGCTGACCATGTGTTGTATGCCGGAGTATCTCATTCTGGATGAGCCGGTGGACGGTCTGGACCCGGTGATGCGGCGGCAGGTGTGGTCCCTGCTGCTGGGGGACGTGGCGGAGCGTGGTACCACGGTGCTGGTATCCAGCCATAACCTGCGGGAGCTGGAGGATGTCTGCGACCATGTGGGCATCATGAATCAGGGTAAGGTGCTGCTGGAGCGGAGCCTGTCGGAGCTGCAGGATACCACGGTGAAGCTGCAGGTGGTGTACCCCGGCGAGGAGCCCCGCCTGCCGGCGGAGCTGAATATCCTGCACCACTCCGCCGTGGGCCGGGTGCATACCTACATCCTCCGGGGCGACCGGGAGAGTATCCTGAACCGGATGCAGATCACCGCTCCCCTGCTGCTGGAGGCCATTCCACTGACGCTGGAGGAGATCTTTATCTATGAGCTGGGAGGTGCTGACTATGCGGTCCGTGACATCGTTCTTTAATCCGGCACTGGCCCGCAGCGATCTGCGCCGCCACTGGCCCATTCTGTTTCTGTATACCGCCATCTGGCTGGTGGCGCTGCCGGTGCAGCTGTATCTGCGGCACATAGCCGAGGGCGCAAGCTACGGAACCCGGACGGTTTCGGAGGTGTGTCAGGGTACCTACAGCATGGGTGTCATCATGGCCTTTTTGTTCGGCGGTGTGCTGGCCATGGCCCTGTATTCCTACCTGATGAACGGCCGGTCCGTGGGATTGATACACAGCCTGCCCCTGAAGCGGCAGACCCTGTTTTTCACCCAGCTGCTGACGGGCTTTGCCATGCTCACCGCCGGGAATCTGCTGGTGGTACTGGTGAGCCTGCTGGTGTGCGGCGAGCCGGGTCCGCTGCTGGTATGGCTGGCGGTAGTGACGCTGGCGGAGATCTTCTTTCTGGCTCTTGGCACGCTGTGCGCCATGCTCACCGGTTGGCTGCTGGCGGTGCCTGTGCTGTATGTGGGGATAAACTTTCTGGTGATGGCAGTCATGCAGCTGATCCACTGGCTGGCTGAGCTGTTCATCTTCGGCTATCAGGGGGATGGCTTCGGCAGCTTCACCCTGTGGTGTACTCCGGTGGTGCAGCTGGTCCGCCGGCTGACGGATCCTCAGGGCGTCGTCGCTGAGTATGTTGGCTATCCCATCGTCAGCGCTGATGTGAGCCCGCTGGAAAACGGCGGCTGGCAGGCACTGGGGATCTATGCCGCCGTTGCGGTGGCGATCATTGCACTGGCCTGCATGCTGTGTATCCGGCGGCGCAGCGAGCTCTCCGGCGATGCGGCGGCCTTCCCGTGGATGCGGCCGGTGCTGCGCTACGGCGTGGGCTGCATGGGCGGTCTGGCGCTGGGCATGATCCTGTACAGCGTGACCTTCGGTCTGGCCCGTACCAATGATATCCGGGCCTACCTGCCGGGAATGCTGCTGTGCGTGGTGCTGATGACGCTGGTGTGCAGCTTCGGAATGTCCATGCTGCTGGGGAAATCCCTGAAAATTTTCCGCCGCACCTGGAAGGGTACGGTGCTGCTGGCGGCGCTGCTGGCAGCGGTGTGCGTGTGCGTGCGGATGGATGTGGCCGGTGTGGAGCGCCGGGTACCAAAGACCGATGAGATCGAGAGTGTCACCGCTCTGTGCAGACACATTACGGCCACCTCCGAGGATACCGAGACCATCGAGGCCATCCGGGCCATCCACCGGGCCATACTGGAGCAGGTGGAGGACGGCGACGTCGATCTGGACGGCACGCTTATAGAGGACGGCCAGTACATCTGGATCCAGCTGAAGTATACCCTCACCGACGGTTCCACGCTGGAGCGGGGCTATAACGTGCCGGTGCGGCGGGCTTCCGCCCTCTATACGGCCATCAACCACATGATGTCCACGCCGCTGGTGCGGCAGGAGCTGGTGATCTCCGGCACGGCGGATGCGGATTCCGCTCCGCTGGGCGGCAGCATCTACTCCGTGGATACCGGCGACGTCCGGAACCTCACGGCGGTGGAGGCCCAGATGCTGTATCAGGCGGCTCAGCAGGACGTGGCCGAGGGCCGGGTAATCAGCGACATCCTGTCGGATGCCGGCTACAGCCCCCTGCAGGTGGACATCACCGGCAGCGACTGGGATTGTGTGCTGAATCTGGACAATTTCACCGACGATGCCCACACGCTGGAGCTGGTGAACCGCTTCCTGAGCGGCGGCGACGGAGAGAGCGGCGAATAAGCCTTTGGATCGTGAACGCACCCCTGTCGGCAGCGGCAGGGGTGCGTTGTTCGGAGCCAGATTAAAACACCTTATGTTGATTATTAGAAAATTGCATTTTACTTATTGTGTTTTAGGCGTATAATAAGAATGTTGTGCAATAGTACGACCGAACAAATCCAATACAAAGGAGTTTTTCATATGAGCAGAACACTGGGTACGGTGGCACGGGGCGTTCGCACCCCCATTTTCCGTGAGGGTGACAATGTGGTGGAGGGCGTGGTCTCCTCCGTCCTGACGGCACTGAAGGAGAACGGCATCCAGCCCCATGACAAGGATGTGGCGGCTGTCACCGAGTCCGTGGTGGCCCGCTGCCAGGGCAACTATGCCACGGTGGAGCAAATCGCCGCCGACGTGAAGGCCAAGACCGGCGGCAAGACGGTGGGCGTCACCTTCCCCATTCTCAGCCGCAACCGCTTCTCCCTGCTGCTCAGCGGCATCGCCGCCGGTGTGGAGAAGGTGGTGCTGATGCTCAGCTATCCCTCCGACGAGGTGGGCAACCATCTGGTGTCTCTGGATCAGCTGGACGAGGCGGGCATCGACCCGTGGCACGACGTGCTGGATCTGGAGCAGTTCCGGGCCGCCTTCGGCAAGGTGATCCATCCCTTCACCGGTGTGGATTATGTGGATTTCTATAAGGGCATCATCGAGGATGCCGGGGCTCAGGCGGAGATCGTATTCGCCAACCGGGTGCAGACGGTGCTGGACTACACCGATACCGTCATCTGCTGCGATATCCACACCCGCCAGCGCAGCAAGCGCCTGCTGAAGAAGGCTGGCGCCCGTGTGGTGCTGGGTCTGGACGATCTGCTGACCGCTCCCGTCAACGGCAGCGGCTATAATCCGCAGTACGGCCTGCTGGGCAGCAATAAGGCCGACGACACCCGTGTCAAGCTCTTCCCCCGTGACGCCGATGTGGTGGCCGAGGCCATCGGCCAGCGGCTCAGCGAGGCCACCGGCAAGCGCATCGAGGCCATGGTCTACGGCGACGGCGCCTTCAAGGATCCCGTCGGCAAGATTTGGGAGCTGGCGGATCCCGTGGTCTCCCCCGGCTATACCGCCGGTCTGGAGGGTACACCCAATGAGCTGAAGCTGAAGTATCTGGCGGACCACGATTTCGGTGACCTGTCCGGCGAGGCACTGCAGCAGGCGGTGGCACAGAAGATCCGGGAAAAGGACGCCTCCGTCAGTCTGGTGGGCAACATGGTGTCCGAGGGTACGACCCCCCGGCACCTGACGGATCTTATCGGCTCCCTGTGCGACCTGACCAGCGGCTCCGGCGACAAGGGTACCCCTGTCATCTATATTCAGGGCTACTTCGATAACTATACCAACGAATAAGCGCAGGATATCAAAGCAGGCCACGGAAGAAGCTCTTCCGTGGCCTGCTTTTTTCAACCGCTTCATGTTGCTGTTTCCGGCGGCCCACTTTTCCAGCTGCTGAGAAAAGCGGGCCGTCGGAGACACGTTCCTTATGCAATAGGGCCTATTGGCAGAAAATCACCCGCCGGAGGGAAAAACCAAACACACCCTCCCCCACCAAACAAAAGGGAGCGCTGCGGCAATGCCGCAGCGCTCCCTTTATTGTATTCTGCGAACCGAGATTACTTGTCGTACATCTCAATGAGCTTCAACAGATGCTCATAGCGGTTCTTGGCCTCGTCCTCGTTGCGCTGGAAGAGCACACCGGCACGATCCGGGAACTCGCGGGTCAGGCGGGAGTAGCGAGCCTCGTTCATCAGGAACTCCTGATAGCCGCCGGCGGGCGCCTTGGAATCCATGGAGAAGCGCTGGCCTACCGGAGCAGCAGGATTGAAGCGGAACAGGTTCCAATAGCCGCAGTCCACGGCACGCTTCATTTCCTTCTGGCAGTTCATCATGCCGCCCTTGATGGAGTGCATCTCGCAGGGGCTGTAGCCGATGATCAGGGACGGGCCGTGATAGGCCTCGGCCTCGGTGATGGCCTTGATGGTCTGAGCGGGATTGGCGCCCATAGCCACCTGAGCCACGTACACGTAGCCGTACTGCATGGCGATCTCAGCAAGGCTCTTCTTCTTGACCTCCTTACCGGCAGCGGCGAACTGAGCCACCTGACCGATGTTGGAGGCCTTGGAGGCCTGTCCGCCGGTGTTGGAGTACACCTCGGTATCGAACACGAAGATGTTCACATCCTGCTTGGAGGCGATGACGTGATCCAGACCGCCGTAGCCAATGTCGTAGGCCCAGCCGTCGCCGCCGAAGATCCACATGGACTTCTTGGCCAGATACTCCTTCTTGCTCAGCAGGTCAGCGGCGATGGTGCAGGCCTCGCAGTCGCAGAACAGAGCGCCCTTAGCCTTCAGCTCGGCAGCGTGCTCAGCGAACTGAGGCACAGCGGCCAGCTCATCCACGGTGCAGATGCTGTCCTCCAGAGCCTTGACGAAGGCCTTGGCAGTCTCGGCATTGGCCTCGCCGTCCTCCATGGTGTCCAGCCATGCCTGAGCGGCGGCCTTCAGCTCGGGACGAGCCCACTCCACGGCGATCAGCTGGCGGGTCTCCTCGGCCAGATCCTGACGGATCTTGTTCTGGCCGATGTACATACCCAGACCGTGCTCGGCGTTATCCTCAAACAGGGAGTTGCACCATGCGGGGCCGTGGCCTTCCTTGTTGGCGCAGTAGGGAGAGGTAGCCGCAGGACCGCCCCAGATGGAGGAGCAGCCGGTGGCGTTGGAGATATACATATGGTCACCGAACAGCTGGGTGACGAGACGGGCATAGCTGGTCTCGGCGCAGCCGGCGCAGGAGCCGGAGAACTCCAGCATGGGCTGCTTGAACTGGCTGCCCTTGACAGTGTTGTCCTGCATATCCTTCTTCTCAGACACCTCGGCCACGCAGTAGTTGAACACATCCTGCTGCGCAAGCTCACCCTCCTGAGGAACCATAGACAGGGCGTTCACCGGGCAGACGCCGATGCAGACGCCGCAGCCCATGCAGTCCAGAGGACTGATGGCCATGGTGAACTGATAGGTACCCTTGCCCTTGCCGGCCTTCACGTCCACGATCTTGGCGGCCTCCGGGGCGTTCTTGGCCTCCTCGGCGGTCAGAGCGAAGGGACGGATGGTGGCGTGGGGGCAGACGTAGGCGCACTGGTTGCACTGGATGCACTTGTTGGCGTCCCAGGTGGGGACGGACACGGCCACACCACGCTTCTCGTAAGCGGAGGCGCCCAGCTCGAACTGACCGTCCACGTGCTCGGCGAAGGCAGAGACGGGCAGGCTGTCGCCGTCCATCTTGCCCACAGGCTCCAGAATCTCCTTGACCATCTTCACCAGCTCCGGCTTACCCTTCAGCTCGCGGGTATCCGGCTCGTCCACGGCGTCGGCCCACTCGGCGGGCACGTCGATCTTCTTATAGGCGGTGGCGCCCAGATCGATGGCCTTGTAGTTCATATCCACCACGTCCTGACCCTTCTTCAGGTAGGAGGCCTTGGCCTTCTCCTTCATGAAGCGGATGGCATCCTCCTCCGGCAGCACCTTGGCCAGAGAGAAGAAAGCGGACTGCAGGATGGTGTTGTTGCGCTTGCCCATACCGATCTCGATGGCCAGATCAATGGCGTTGATGGTATACAGCTGGATGTTATTGCGGGCGATGTAGCGCTTGGCGTCGGCCTTCAGGTGGTGGTTCAGCTCCTCGAAATCCCACTGGCAGTTGATCATGAACACGCCGCCGGGCTTGACGTCGTTGACCATCTTATAGCCCTTGGTGATGTAGGAGGGGTTGTGGCAGGCCACAAAGTCGGCCTTATTGATATAGTACGGAGAGCGGATGGGGTGATCACCGAAGCGCAGATGGCTGATGGTCACGCCGCCGGTCTTTTTGGAGTCATACTGGAAGTAGGCCTGCACGTACTTGTCGGTGTGGTCGCCGATGATCTTGATGGAGTTCTTGTTGGCGCCCACGGTACCGTCGCCGCCCAGACCCCAGAACTTGCACTCGATGGTGCCGGGGGCGGCTGTGTTGGGACAGTTCTTATCCTCCGGCAGGGACAGGTTCGTCACGTCATCCACGATGCCGATGGTGAACTGGCGCTTCATCTCGTCACGCTTCAGCTCCTCATACACGGCGAACACGGAGGCGGGAGGCGTATCCTTGCTGCCCAGACCGTAGCGGCCGCCGATGACCTGCACGTCGTTCTTGCCGGCGTTGGCCAGAGCGGTGACTACATCCTGATACAGGGGCTCGCCCATAGCGCCGGGCTCCTTGGTGCGGTCCAGAACGGCCACACGCTTGGCGGTGGCGGGAATGGCGGCCACCAGCTTTTCCGGGGCGAAGGGACGGAACAGACGGACCTTCACCAGACCCACCTTCTCGCCGTGGGCGTTCAGGTAGTCAATGACCTCCTCCGCCACGTCGCAGATGGAGCCCATGGCCACGATGACCCGGTCGGCGTCGGGTGCGCCGTAGTAGTTGAACAGCTGGTAGTTGGTACCCAGCTTGGCATTGATCTTGTCCATGTACTTCTCCACCACGGTGGGCAGAGCGGCATAGTACTTGTTGCAGGCCTCACGGTGCTGGAAGTAGATATCTCCGTTCTCGTGGCTGCCCCGCATATGGGGATGCTCCGGGTTCAGGGCGTGAGCACGGAACTCCTTCACGGCGTCCATGTCGCACATATCCTTCAGATCCTCGTAATCCCACACGGCGATCTTCTGGATCTCGTGGCTGGTGCGGAAGCCGTCGAAGAAGTTGATGAAGGGGACCTTGCCCTCCAGAGCGGCCAGATGGGCCACGGGAGACAGGTCCATGACCTCCTGCACGTTGCCCTCGCACAGCATGGCAAAGCCGGTCTGGCGGCAGGCCATGACGTCGGAGTGGTCACCGAAGATGTTCAGCGCCTGGGTGGACACAGTACGGGCGGAGACGTGGAACACGGCGGGCAGCTGCTCGGCTGCGATCTTGTACATATTGGGGATCATCAGCAGCAGACCCTGAGAGGCGGTGTAGGTGGTGGTCAGCGCACCTGCGCCCAGAGAGCCGTGAACTGCACCGGCGGCACCGGCTTCAGACTGCATCTCCACCACCTTGACCTTCGTGCCGAAGATGTTCTTCAGGCCGTTGGCGGACCACTGGTCCACGAAGTCCGCCATGGGGGACGACGGGGTGATGGGGTAGATGGCTGCAACCTCAGAGAACGCATAGGAAACGTGCGCCGCTGCGTTGTTACCATCCATGGATTTCATTTTTCTTTCCATAAATGAACCTCCTTTTTTTGTCAACGTGTTACCGTTTTTAAGAGAGACCAAACATACCATACATAATGATTGTAGCACAGTCTTTCCGGGATGTAAATGTTAAAAATGAAAAATTTCCTC
>OJRQ01000114.1_pt1 | contig 76173 bp, 60 predicted proteins | sample 1599271 | NCBI WGS metagenome assembly OJRQ01 (sample SAMN03922533, study PRJEB24848) | human gut metagenome | isolation source: stool sample | host: Homo sapiens | place: Germany | collected 2010-05 | reverse complement strand
CGATTTTTATGGTAGTTTTGAACCCACGAAAACAGATATTAATCAAAACTTCATTCGCTGAATTTAAAATTCATTTTGATTACATATCAACAGAAAGCGTAAATTCATTGTATTCTTGAGCAGCCTCCTTGAACACCTCGATTATTTTGTAAACCTCGTCGGACAGCTCTGTTGAAGTTTCCTTTTTGGGCTTGTAAATTATCTTTATATTTGCCGGCACATACATAATTCCGGTTAATGCATCCCAAAGCGCATCCAAATTATTTCCATACCACTGTGGTAGCTCTAATTTTTCCTGTATTATCCTATGAATTTCGCCCAAATACTCACAGTCGGAAAAATCGAGTAATCTCTCAATAACCTTTTTATCTTTAATTTGCATAATTATCCCTCCTATTGAATTTGTACAAAAGTCATATAGTGATCATATGTTGCGAAAATTAAACCGTCATTAGAATATATCAATCTGTGATGATTTCTGTATCCAAAATCATAATTAATGTCTGCTTCATACCAAATTCGCCCTTCTTTATGGGGTAAATGTCCATTTCTATTTTTGTAAACATCCCCACCAATTATCATTCCGGGCGCAACATCATTAAGGTTGCCCAAAAAATTAATCCATCCCAAATTTTTAGCATGTTGCTTGGTTATATAATTTGAAGGCAAAACACCTGTTACTTTTACAACATAATCAGCTCCGCTAAATCCATCCTGTGTTGCAAATCCTGCAAAAACTGCACTAATATTTTTTATTTCACATCTGCAATTTATATGCAAAGGTGGCATCTCGTAGATTATTTCATCTTGCAGATATACTTTACCATGATTTAAACGACATTGCAAACAAGTTTTTAAATCCAAAATTGCAATCCAATTTTTATAGTCATTACTTTCGTGGACGCGAGGCTGAAAAGTTTCAAGTAAATCTTTTTGAACATTAGAATCATTAATGTATGTTTTTCTTATGATTCGTTTCATATAAACAAAAAACTCCTTTTCTTTATTTGGCATTTTTGTTATCAAAATTAGTCTAAAATTATAAAAACAATCGTGGCATAATTTTATTCTATATTTATATTATAGAACATATGTTCGTATTCGTCAAGCTTTATTTCGTATAAATGAAAGAAACGACAACATTCTTCCGAACATTGTCGTTTCTTGGAGTATGGTGGGAGAAGGTGAGTTCATCAGTGAGCAAAGTTCATTTCGCTTGCCGCTGCGTGTGCAGTCTTTTCCGTGGTGTAAATCCACGGGCTAAAAATGTGCCGCAGGCACATTTTATTAACGCCCTTTCGAATCCACCTTACGAACCTTTCGTTTTGTAAAAAAAGCAAAATTAAAAGAGCAAGCGTACGCTTACTCTTTTATGTCAGGGTTGTGCATAAAAGATGTTTTTGCCGATTTTTATGGTAGTTTTGAACCAACAAATGTAGGAGTTTTGCAAATCTTTATCTCGATTATTTTAGATTTTGTTTGGATTTTACTGTATTTATAGATGAAATCAGTACTCTACGGATTGTACCGCAATTGCTTAAAAAACTTTTGTACTGCTTATCCTAAATATGGCTGGTTTCAAATAACAATTTAAGATAATATTTATATCGTTGTTTTTGGTATTATATCGCCTAATAGGCTAATAAGTATTATATTCAAGAAATCCCCTAAAATCTCTTGACAAGCCGATAAAAACCATATAAAATAATATTATAGAACAAACGTTCTATAGCAATAGGAAAGGATGGTTTTTTGACTGGTTTTGAATACAGAAATGACCCTATGTTTTTACGAAATCATTTCAATGGTGACGGCACTTTTGAAATGCCAAAAATCAAAAAAGAAGTAATAGACCTTGAAAAAATTGAGCTTGTAGGTTATGATAAATTAAGTAATAGTACGAACAATCAGATAGTTCATTTTTTCCTTGATGATTACAAATTTGAGGTAATGTGGAATGACCCGTTACCTCGTATTGAAAGACTAAAATCCCACAAAGCGGTGCTAACTCCCAATTTTAGTATTTATTCTGAAATGCCGATACCTATGAAGATTTACAACACTTTTCGTAGCAGGTGGTGCGGAGCATTTCTTCAGCTAAACGGCGTTAAGGTTATTCCTACTTTAGCTTGGGGCGGACCTGAAACCTTTTGGTTTTGTTTTGATGGTATCGAAAAGAAAAGCGTTGTAGCAGTTTCTACTCTTGGTGTAGAAATGAAAAGGATTTGTTTATGCAAGGCTACAATGAAATGCTCAGGCGGATTAAACCTGAAAAAATAATATGTTATGGTAAGCCTTTTGATGAAATGAAAGGCAATATTATCGAAGTTGATTATGCAAAAGCTAACAATTTAGATAAGTCCAATGGTTTTAGCACCAGGCATATAAAAAAGATAGTAGGATATGTTTTGCCTTTAAGCGAAAAAGGCATGGGAAGTGCAGGCGGACACAGAAATGTTCTACCGAAAAACGATTCTCAAATTAAGCACATATTCAGAGAAAAATCCGGGCATATACCTGATACACCGACTAATAGGAAGCTTTTAGAAGAGGTTGCGAACAAGAAAGAAAATTATATCGGCACAGACAAATACGGTAACGAGTGGTATTTTCAGATGCAATCTGACGGCAGTCAGGTCTGGGTAACAACCAGAGACGGAACAATCCAAAACGGGGGAGTTAACAACCCGCCAAAAACATGGAACCCCGATACAGGGTATAGCAGATCTAAAGGAGTGATAATATGACAGAAGCATATGCAAATAAGGCATACATAGCTTTATTCAATTTGCTGGACTCAAAATTTGATAAATCTAAAGATCGGGAAATCGGCAGATTATTGAGCGATATGAACCCAAATTTGTTTTTTGATGATACTTCAGCGGATTCCGCTTGCTTTGAAGATTTTTTTAATTGTTGCGCTTCCTATACGAATGATAAAACACTTAATGCGTATAATGCGTCTATTGATTTTCTTAAACTTTATTGTGAAGAGTTTGGATTTGAAATCAAGAACACAATTAAAGATATTTCGTTGGAAGAGTACAGCAATTGTTTTCATAATTGTGTTTTATAAAGGAATTATAACAACGATGTTTGCTAAATAACGGAAGTAAAAACAGAATAGTGAATGAGTAAAACCGACAAATTCCGCAAGGAATTTGTCGGTTTTTTTCTGTCAGGGTTGAGCATAAAAGATGTTTTTGCCGATTTTTATGGTAGTTTTGAACCCACGAAAACAGATATTAATCAAAACTTCATTCGCTGAATTTAAAATTCATTTTGATTACATATCAACAGAAAGCGTAAATTCATTGTATTCTTGAGCAGCCTCCTTGAACACCTCGATTATTTTGTAAACCTCGTCGGACAGCTCTGTTGAAGTTTCCTTTTTGGGCTTGTAAATTATCTTTATATTTGCCGGCACATACATAATTCCGGTTAATGCATCCCAAAGCGCATCCAAATTATTTCCATACCACTGTGGTAGCTCTAATTTTTCCTGTATTATCCTATGAATTTCGCCCAAATACTCACAGTCGGAAAAATCGAGTAATCTCTCAATAACCTTTTTATCTTTAATTTGCATAATTATCCCTACTATTGAATTTGTACAAAAGTCATATAGTGATCATATGTTCTCAACCGTCAAACTTTATTTCTAACTAAGGGAAAAACTTATTTTTCTCAAAATAGAAAAAACGACAACATTCTTTCGAACATTGTCGTTTCTTGTGATCTGTGAGAGCCATATGAAAAAGATATTTTTACAATTTTTACGGTGAGATATGAACTCTCGAATTCGCAAAAAGTTGGTAACGACAGCGAGCCGTCGTGAGGGCGTTTACAACCGAACAGGTGAGCCGAGCGTGACTTTTTGCGAAAGAGGAGGAGCAAGAAAGTGGGCGGATGGCTTATTTTCTGTCGCAGACAAAAAATAAGCCGGAGCAAAGCGAACTTTGCTCCGACGTGGTGGGAGATGGTGGATTCGAACCACCGAAGTCACTGACAACAGATTTACAGTCTGCCCCCTTTGGCCACTCGGGAAATCTCCCATATAAAAGGTTGTCCCAAAAAACAACCTAATTGGTTAACTGGAGCTGGTGGACGGACTTGAACCCCCGACCTGCTGATTACAAATCAGCTGCTCTACCAACTGAGCTACACCAGCGTACCGACTTGACGCTAAAATACTATACCACTTTGTGCTTTTTTTGTCAACTGTTTTTTGCAATTTTTCATGCGGGCAAAAGTGTCCTGTAAAACGGTGGCAGGCATCCCGTACGGGATGCCTGCGCTTTTTAAATCCGTTTGCTTGTTAGCAACCGCAACCACAGCTGTTGTTGTTGCAACCACAATCGTCATTACCATTGCAGCAAACAATAAGGATGATAACCAGAAGAATTACCCACGAGCAGCTGCTGCCGCCGAATAAGTTATTGCACATAGCGTTGTTTCCTCCTTTCAAGCGTTACATTATAGTATATTGTAGATGCGATTTTTTGGTTACAAAAAAACGGGCGTTTTCTAAGCAAAAAATACCGTAGAGTGCCCCTTGCATTTTTTTCTGTATACCATTACAACAAATACAAACACTTTTTATAAAATATGGAATAGGAAAGAGGAAAAGGAAAATGAAGAAAGTTTTATCTTTATTGCTCTGCTTGACGCTTGTATGCACGACGCTTTGCCTGCAGGTTTCAGCAGCAGCCGACGGTACGGTGACCATTACCGTGGCACATACCAACGATATCCACGCCAGGAACAGCTATGACGAGTATAACCAGACGATCGGTTTTCCGAAAGCAAAGACAATTGTGGATGCAATGGGGGCCGACTTGCTTTTGGACGCGGGCGATCTGTTTCATGGACAGGCATTTGCTACCATTGAAAATGGGGAAAGCATAGCCCAGCTTGTAAACGCTTTGGGATATGACGCAATGACGCCCGGCAACCATGACTGGAACTATGGACAGGAGCAGCTCAAACGGCTTGAAGAGCTTTCCGGCATGCAGATCATGGCGGGTAATGTTCTTAAAGACGGCAGTGAGTTTTTTGATACCGACTATATCATAAAAGAAATAGAAGGCGTAAAGGTAGGCGTCTTTGGCGTTATTGACCCTGCCATATATGGGGCGACCAATCCAAGCTTGCTGCAGGGAATAGAGTATACAGATATGTATGCTTATGCAAACAAGATGGTAGAACAGCTTGAACAAGAGCAGTGCGCAGTGATTATTTGTCTGTCGCATTGTGTGGATCACGAACAGTTTGCCAATACGGTAAATGGAGTCGATCTTCTTATCTGCGGCCATCTGCACATTGAGCTGCAAGAGGAGATCAACGGCACGCTGATTGTGGAAGCCGGCGAATATATGAAAAACATCGGCCAGGTCGACCTGGTATATTCCAAGGACACAGACACACTTGTAAAAAAAGAAGCAAAGCTTATTACCTTTGAGGATGCGGCATCTTACCAGGAAGATCCGCAAATTTTGTCCCTGCTTACGCAGATTAACGACCGTCAGACTGCAATTTTAGACGAAACAGTCGGCAGCACGCCGGTTTTACTTGACGGGGAAAAATCTCAGGTCAGAACACGGGAAACCAATTTAGGCAGGGTTATAACCGATACATACCTGTATGAAACAGGGGCAGATGTTGCCATTGAAAACGGTGGGGGCATACGTTCCTCTATTCAGCAGGGGGATATTACAAAAAGAGATATTATCAACGTTGCTCCGTTTGGCAATATTATTGTGACAAAGCAGATCAGCGGTAAGGATTTGTTGGATACACTGGAATTATCGGTTGACTTGGGCATCCGTACGGCAGCCGCTTTTGCAGGTACAAGCACACAATGGCCTGAAAATGACGGAAGCTACCTGCAATTTGGTGGGATTACGGCAGAATTTGATGAAGAAAAACCCTTTGGAAGCCGTGTTTCTTCCGTGACTGTCGGCGGAGAGCCTATAGACATGGAGAAAATGTATACCGTAGCGGGGAATAATTATATTATGGAGGACAGCGATTATCCGGCGATTGCACAGGCAGAGAAAATCAGCGAATACACAACCTGCGACGATGCACTGACCAAGTTTATTAGCAATGTCGGTGTGGAAGGCTCGATAGACGCGGTACGTCTGACCAATATAACCGGCCAACAGCCAACACAGCCGCAGGAGGATCCCACCGAGCAGCAGAGCGAGCCGGCAACGGAGCCTGTGACCCAGACCGAGACCACCACCGATGCGTCGTCGGCAACACAGGCGCAGGAGCCTTCCTCTGCAGAGCTGAACGGGCAGGAAACACAAAGCGCGGGAAAGGGCACTGCTGCAACAGGCGACCAAACGGCGGTGTTTTTGCCGCTTTTGGCGCTGATAGGCGCGGCAGCAGCCGTTGTTGTTTTGAAAAGACGGGAAAAAGTATAAGTAATACAACGCTCTATCAATGCATAAAAACGCCGGACTCTATACGGGTCCGGCGTTTTGGTTATTCTTCCATTTGCTTACCTAAAAATGCTGCGGCCGACTGCGTGAGCTTGATTTCCGCCTCAGACGGGACGGCGTGGTTTTCTCCGCAAAGCATAATAACGCTTCCTGTTACATCACCGGCGGCAATAATGGGATACATAATTGCCGCACCGCGCTCCATGCCCTCTACCGGTTGGATTTCGCTCATATCGCCCGAATGCGCCGCAAAGCTTCTGCGTGTTTCCATAAACTCTTCAATTACGGGCGTTACACGGCGTTCCAGATATTCTCTTTTGGAAACACCCGCCGCTGCTACAATATGGTCGCGGTCGCTGATCAAAGTAGGAAGGCCGGAAATTTTAGCAAGAACTTCGGCATATTGGGATGCAAAGTTGGAAAGCTCACCCACAGGGGAGTATTTTTTAAATATGACCTCGCCGTCGCTGTCGGTGTAAATTTCCAGTGGGTCGCCTTCGCGAATTCGCAGGGTACGCCGGATTTCTTTTGGGATAACGACTCTTCCTAGGTCGTCGATTCTTCTTACAATTCCTGTTGCTTTCATATAAAATTAAACCTCCAAAATATTCTCAAAAATTGTCTGGCATGTACATGTTGTTTGTACGTCACGCTACTTATTATATGTATAGTTGGAAGTGCTATACAGATTTTTCACCAGGGTTTTATTTGGAAGTTTTTACATAACTTTTTAAAAACAGGAAAAGCGCCTTGCTTTTTATACGCTTTTAATTTATACTATAATATATTATTTTGTAGAAAGATGGTGAATTTTTGTCATATCCTAAGCGCAGATTTCAAGGCTTTCACAAACCATGGCGTTTTGTACGCCTTGCAGATGCCGCAGCGTCGTTTGACTATGGCGTAAATGTGGCGGCAGGTCCATTTGACGGTACACACGGCTATATACGAATTACCGATATTGACGATAAAACCCGCAAATATCTTGCGTCCGCTGGCAAGTCGCCTGTGCAAGTGCCGCAGGAGCAATACCTTGTGGGGCAGGACGACATTTTATTTGCCAGAACCGGGACGAGCACGGGAAAGACCTATTTATACGATAAAAGCGATGGAAAGCTGTACTTTTCCGGTTTTTTAATCCGTGCGCATATAAAAGACGGCTATAACAGCCGGTTTGTATTTAGCCAAACCCTTACACAGGCGTATAAAAAATGGGTGGCGGTTATGTCGGTCCGTTCCGGGCAGCCTGGAATTAACCTGCGGGAATATATGCGATATGGCTTTTATGTGCCCGAAAGGGCGGAGCAGGACAAAATTGCACAAACCATTTTTTTATTGGACAAGAAAATAGAACTGCAGCAAGAAAGAGCCAAGCTTTTGCGCCGGTATAAGCAGGGTTTGCTGCAAATTTGTTTTTTTAATAAGAGTGAAGACAAGCGGCAAAGGTGGAATAGTGCCAAGGTTCGGGAAATTCTGCCGCAGCGCGCGCACAGGGGTGTGGCTGGGCTGGAGCTTCTGTCTGTTACAAAGGAAAGCGGCGTGAAAAAGCGCAGCGAGCTAGGCGCTATGGATGTTTCCAGTTTAGATAAGCGGAGGTATAAGCTGGCGATGCCGGGCGATATTGTCTGTAATTCTATGCGTATGTGGCAGGGAGCCTGCGGCGTTTCCCCATATAAAGGCATCGTAAGCCCTGCGTACACCGTGCTGATCCCTTCTGAACAGATAGACGCCCGGTGGATTGTGCAATTGTTTAAAACAAAAAAGATGCAAAACCTGTTTAAGCGTTATTCCCAGGGCCTTACAGACGATGCCTGGACGTTAAAATATACGCAGATTGCTGACATACAGTTGCACTTTCCTTCGTTTGAAGAACAAAGAAAAATGGCCGATATGCTTGAAAAAGCAGACCGGGCCGTTACATTGTGTGAGGAAAAGATCGATTGCCTGTATAGCTATAAGCAGGCGCTTTTACAACAGATTTTGCTATAAAAATTAGATTCTATTTTTATAAACAGAGAAAGCAGTACACACCGCAGGCCCAAATAAAGCGCGGCAAAATCAAAACTCTTCAAGCCCAAGCTCCGCCAGATAGCGGTTCAGCGCGCGGTCTACATTATGCGCCTGTGCATCCAGTGCGCGCAGCTTATGCATAATTGCGTTTATGTCAATGTCCTCCTGTTCTTCACAACGGTCAATATAACGTGCGATGCTCAGGTTGTACCCGTTTTCGGCAATTTCTTTGCGCGTGACGGGTCTTGCGTATTTTTTTGTTGTTTTGCGCGCTTTATAGTGCCGGATAATTTTATCCACATCCAAATCGCGCAGAGCGTTTTTGTTCTTGTTTTTTTCAAAGTCGTTGGAGGCATCTATAAAATATACATCATCCACGTGTGTGCGGTTTTTCTGAAAAACAAGAATGACCGTAGGGATCGAGGTACCAAAAAAGATGTTTGCAGGCAGGCCGATAACAGCGTCCAGGTAGTTTTTTGTTTCGATCAAAAAGCGCCGTATCATGCTTTCTGCAGCGGTGCGGAATAATACGCCATGTGGCAGCACCACCGCCATGGTGCCACCGGCATGCAGGTGATAAAGCATATGTAAAACAAAGGCATAGTCTGCTTTTGATTTTGGCGGCAGCTTTCCGTATGGGGAAAAGCGCGCGTCCAACAAAAATTTCGGAGAAGCCGACCATTTTGCCGAATAAGGAGGGTTGGCGACAATTGCGTCGAAATACATATCTGCAAACTGGTCGTTTTCAAGGGTATCGTCATTTTTTATGGAAAAGTTTGTGTAGGGGATGTCGTGCAAAAGCATATTCATCCGCGCCAAATTACAGGTGGAAGCCGTCAGCTCCTGTCCATAAAAATTGTATACATCGGCTTCCTTTGCTACCTGCAAAAGTAAAGAACCGGAGCCACAGGCGGGATCATATACGCTTTTTAACGTGCTTTTTCCAATCGTTACAATTTTAGCAAGGATTTTTGATACCTGCTGGGGCGTATAAAACTCCCCGGCTTTTTTTCCGGCGGTTGCGGCAAACTGCGCGATCAAATATTCGTATGCATCGCCCAGCACGTCAATTTTAGAATTTTTATACGAAAAGGGAATTTCATGGATGTTGCATATGACCTTTGCAATCAGTTTTGAGCGCGAAAGAACGTCTCTTCCTAGCTTTGTGGAGTTGAGATCCATATCATTAAACAGGCTTTCAAAGGCCTGTTGGCTTTGAAAGCCAATGGTGGACTCTATCATTTTTTCAATAGCTGTGTGCAGGGTTTCCACTGAAAAGGTACCTGCATGCACGCTGCGGACAATACTGGGAAAAAGATATTGCGGTTCAATCAAATAGCCCGCTTCCTCTATTAATTCTTCCTTTAAAGCGTCATGAAATTCTGCATCTTCCCATGCCTGTTCATAGCTTAGATGATCCTCCTGCAGAAGAATTTGAACGGTTTGTTCAAGTTTTTCGGAAAGATAGCGATAAAAGATCAATCCTAAAATGTAGTGCTTAAATTCACCTGCCTCCATAGAGCCGCGCAGGTCGTTTGCAATTGCCCACAGGCGGTTATGCAGATTTTTCTGTTGTTCCATTTGCGTTCTATTGGATGACATGCGATTCCCCGCTTTTATTCATATTTTTGGGCGTATTCCCGTATAAACCTAGCAATTTTATCGGTAAGCAGCTTTTTTTCCCGAAAGCCTTTATGGATGTTCTGGATGATGGCGCTTCGTCGGATTGTTCCTGAGAGTATAAAGTTTTTTATTTCCTCTTCCACCATGGTAGCACTGATACGGTTTTCCTGCGCAAAGCAAAGAAGCTCCCGCTCCTTTTGCAGCTGTTCAAACGTTTGGTAGGCTTGCTGAATGTGGCTCCCTGTTGGAAGAGAGGGTAGTACAGACGTAAGAAATCCTTTGATTAAATTGCCTTTTAAGCGCAGTTGTAAAACGTCGCTTTGCTCAATTTTTTCTAAAATTGCTGCAATTTCCTTGTCCTGCTTTTTTTGATCTGTCAGAGTTACGCTGCGGATTAACTGCATAATATATTCCACGTCAATTGTATCCGTATGAAACACTTCAAGAGAAAAATCCGTACTATGCGACGGGGCCGATGCACAAGGTTTACGATGCTGGGATTCCTTTACAATTTTTAAATATTTGCCTTTATAGTCCTGGAACTGTTGTGGTGTTATAGCAATGCCGCTGTTTTCAAATGAAAATGCGGCAAAACTTTGCAGGCACATAAGGGTTTTGGACAAGGTGCGAAAAGTCCCAATAAAGGCTTCTTTCGTTTCCTTTGCAGCCAACGTATCTACGGCTTGTGGAGTGGGAGCCAATGCGTACAGTCGTACCAGTGCCTGCCTGCATTGCGCAAGGTATGTTTCATAGCCTGCGCGCAGCACTGTGTCGGCGCAGTCGGTTTTGGAAAACAGGCAAACGGCCTGGTCGGTTTTTTCCTTGAGGTCGCGAAAGCAGACGATATTCCCATGCGGTTTGGTAGCGGATTCTATACGGTTTGTCCTGGAATATGCCTGGAGCAGGTCGTGGTACTGCATATTTTTGTCTATATATAGGGTATTGAGCATTTTGCTGTCAAAGCCGGTCAGGAACATACCCACTACAAGCAATATGTCAATTTGTACGCTTTTTACTTTTTTGGACAGATCACAAACATATTCGCTATAGCGTTCGGTCGTAAAATTGCAGCCAAACATACGGTTATAATCTGCAATCATGCGCTCTAAACTATCCCGCGGCGTTTCTGCAAGGTGTGTTGTATCCGCATTTGCATGAAAGGTAAAGACAGCGGCAATTTTTAGATTGTGAGAGGCAGATTTGAAATAATCATAATACTTTACAAGCATCTCGACGCTTTCTACGGCAAACAGTGCGTTATATTTTCTGTTATAGGTTTTTCGGTCATGCATGAGCAGAATCTGCTCTGCGACTGCGGCGACCTGCTGGCTGCGATCATAACGAGTGCCTTCAAGCTTGGATGTGCGGCTGTTGGCCCTCCGGTCAAGGAATCGTGCGTGAAAATATTCCACGGAAAACCCCAGCACATTGTGGTCAAAGATAGCATCCTTCATTAAATAGGTATGCAAACAGGTTTGAAAAATATCTGCGGTAGCTCTTCCGTCCCGGCTTTGGTTTTCCTTAAAGCGCGGCGTACCGGTAAAGCCAAAATACTGGGCGTTTTGAAAAAAATTTTGAATAGTGCTGTGCATTTGGCCAAATTGTGAACGATGGCACTCATCTATGATAAAGACCAGTTTCTCTTTTTTATATTTAGCTATGCAGCTTTGATATTTAGAAAGGCGTACAGCGCGGGACATTTTTTGGATGGTTGTGATAATCAGCTGCTTTGCAGGGTTTTGAATTTGAAAAATGAGCGCGTCGGTTTTATCTGTACAGTCGATGCAGCCCGCTTCAAGCTTATTGAATTCTTCGCATGTTTGCACGTCAAGATCCCGGCGGTCAACCAGAAGAAAAACTTTTTTTACACATGGACAGGCAGACAAAAGCTTGCTTGCCTTAAAGGCGGTCAAGGTTTTTCCACTGCCCGTTGTATGCCATATATATCCGTTGCCGGTTGTATAAAGCGCATGCCGGACCAAAGCTTTGCAGGCATGTATTTGATAAGGCCGCATTACCATCAGCAATTTTTCCGACGCATTGAGCACCATATAATGCGTCAAAATTTCCAGCAGATGCTGTTTTTTTAAGAAGGTATGTGCAAATGCAGATAAATCGGCAATACGCCGGTTATGTGTATCGGTCCAATAAAAGGTATCTGTGTAAGCAAGCGTGTGGTCCGTGTTGGAAAAATACTTTGTATCTGTTCCGTTTGTAATCACAAACAGCTGCAGGCAATTGTAAAGACCTGCGCGGCAGTCGTGCTGGTAACGTCGAATTTGATAAAAGGCTTCTTTCAGGTCGGCGCCTCTGCGCTTGAGCTCTATTTGCACAAGAGGAAGGCCGTTGATCAAAAGCAGCAGGTCATACCGGTTGCTTCTGTTCCCGCGTACCGTGGTCTGCCGGGCCAGCTGAAAGCTGTTGGCGTCATATGCATTTTGCTCCCAAAAATGTATGTAAACCCTGCTTTTGTCGTCCCGATGCAGCATAAATGGTTCCCGGAGCACTTTTGCACAGTCAAAAACACTGCGGCAGGTGAAGTGTTGCAAAATGCTTTTTAGCTCTGTATCTGTCAGCATACAGTTGTGCAGCCTTTCCCGGTTTACAAGGAAAAGCTGTGTTTTAAAATTTTCGATCAATGCCGCTTCATTTGGGAGCTTTATCTGTGTATAGCCTGTGCTTTGCAATAAATCCGTAAGCTGCGTTTCCAGCTGTGCTTCTTCCTGGTAGGGCATACCCCGCCACCTCCTTTTGCAGCGTTACGGATAGTATTATAGCGCAAGTGAAGAGTTTTCACAATAGAAATTCGACATTTTTCTACATTTTTTTAAAACAAACGAAAGTTACCCATATAAAAGACGGCATATTTCAGGCTTTATTTCTATTTTTTATCCTGACCTTTTCCTGTATTGACCGGGCGTCTGGCCAAATTGCTTTTTAAAAGCCCTGTTGAAAAAGGAAACATTGTTAAAGCCTGTGTTTAAAGCGATGGAAAGAACCGAATCATCCGTTTCCAAAAGTTTGCGCGCAGCGCAGTCCAGACGAAATTGATTCACAAAGCTTGTACAGGTGCTGCCAGTATATTTTTTAAATAGGTTCATAAAATGGCATGGACTAAAGCCGGAAATTTGGGCCAGCCTTTCAACGGGCAGATGCGCAGGATAGTTGCGCTCAATATATTCGATAACCGCTTTAATCCGTTCTTCATTTTTTGTATAGCTGAAAGAAACGCGCTGCATCTGTACATAGGCGTTGCGGTAAAGCAGTGTAAAAAACTGTAAAAGCTGTGCTTTGACCTCCAGCTGGAAGGCGTATTCCTTTTTTTCCATACAAGACTTTACTGCAAACAATACATTTTTTAAATCTGTATAAGCCCGATCAGCCGGATGGATGATAGAGGGAATGCAGACTGCACCGTTTTTGATGGGTGTAAGAAACTGGTTAATCTGCGCGTCTGCATTTGCCGGGCACAGCAGATTTGTATGAAAAATAAACACATCCGTTTTGAGCGTTTGTGCGTCTGCCATTCCGCCCGAGTGGATGGTATTGGGGGCAATAAAAATAATATCGCCCTGCCGGATGGTATAGTCTGTGGAATCAATGCGGTATTTTCCGCTACCGGCACAAACGTAGGTAATCTCAATTTCTTCATGCCAGTGTGATTGGAAATTAAGAATATTCACCGGATATTCAAAATGGTAATAGCAGATGGGGAGGGTGCCCTCCTTGTGGGCAAAATAATCGTTTTTGGGGTGGATACCACATTTGTCTCTACCAATTTCTTCTTTTTTCATCAAATACAGAAACTCCTCGAAAAACATAGAATAGTACAAGAAAATTATGGAATTGTGCAAGAATATATGCGTTTATTATACTATAATGAAACAGAAGTTGCAAGATAGGGCTGCACCGGCAGCCGTTTGTATTTGCTTACGTCTTCCGCTCACCTTGAAAAAATCATCATCTCTCCAAAAAGTTTCTCCAAAACAATTTATAAACCCTTTAAAGCAGAGCGGACTTTATGAAAATTGCACCCAGGTATCAGCCGGGTTTTGTAGCTGGCCCGGCTGATTCCATAAGGGTGCATTTTTATATATGTATTATAGAATTTTACATGACTCGGATTGCTTGGCAATTTGCTCACAGCTCGCTTCTACCCTCCAGGGCTCTGGCAAGCGTTACTTCGTCGGCGTACTCCAAATCCCCGCCTACAGGGATGCCATAGGCCAGGCGTGTTACCTTTACGCCCATTGGTTTTAAAAGCTTGGATAAATAAATTGCGGTTGCCTCTCCTTCTACGGTTGGGTTGGTTGCCATAATAACTTCCTTTACATCGCCCTTTTGGATCCTTGCGAGTAGCTCCTTGATGTAAAGCTGTTCGGGGCCAATGCCGGAAAGCGGGGAAATTGCGCCGTGCAGTACGTGGTATACGGCGTTATATTCCTGTGTACGCTCCAATGCAATCACGTCGCGCGGGTCTTCCACAACGCAAATGGTCGAATGGTCGCGTTTTTCGCTGCGGCAGATTGGGCAAAGGTCGCCGTCTGTCAGGTTGCAGCAATCTTTGCAATAATGGATTTTTTCATGCGCATCTAAAATTGCATTGGCAAATTCCTCTGCCTGGGCCTTTGGCAGCTTTAAAACATAATACGCCAGACGCTGCGCAGTTTTTGCCCCAATGCCGGGAAGACGTTCGAACTGCTCTGTCAAACGCGCAAGCGGCGCTACATGATAACTGCCCATTTAAAACAGCCCCGGCATGTTGAGTCCGCCCGAAATTTTTTCCATGGTCTGCGCTTTGTCATCGGCTGCTGCCCGAAGCGCTTCGTTGGCGGCGGCAATGATCAGATCGCTGAGCATTTCCGTATCTTCGGGGTCTACAACCTCTGGTTTTATATCGATCGCCTGCAGCTCCATTTTACCTGTAACGGTTATGCATACCGCGCCGCCGCCGGAGGTTGCGCTGTACTCTTTTTCCTCCAGCTGCGCTGTTGCACTGTCCATTTGTTCTTGCATTTTCTGCGCCTGTTTTGCAAGCTGCTGCAGATTGGAGGCACCGCCTCCGCCATAACCCTGTGGTAATCTTGCTTTCATACGATAAAACATCCTTTCCATTTATATTGGTATTTATTTTATTCCTCTGTCAGGGATATACCCGCGTCCTTAATCTCTTGCGCCAGGTTTACAAGCGGGTCGCTTTTTTGCAGTTCATCCTGCGCTTTTTTATACGGGCCAAGCTTATAGACCTTGCCCGTTACCTCTTTGACTGCTACGCGCATTTTGTCGCGCTGTGCAGATTGCCGCAACAACTTAAAGGGAATATCGCTTTTGGAATCAATCAATAAAAATTCTCTGCTGATATAGGCGTGCGTACCCTCAAAAGAAGCGGCGATTGTTTTGGAATACTTTTTCAGCGCGTCCAGGACTTCCGGCCAATCCTCCATTGGCTCTGCATTTTTAAAAATGGCATCAAAATCGGGCGGGGAAGAAGGGCGCTGCGCGTGCCCGGACGGCGGCATAGTACCGGCAGGTTCCTTTTCCGGCAGCGTTTCCTGCCGGCTAGGGGCAGGTGGAGTTTGTAAAGCGGGGGAAGGATCCTCCAGCTCCGGCTGCGCTTGCGGTGTAGATGCGTCTTTAGAAGAAAGGCGCGCGGCCGGCTCCCTGTTTTCCGCTGTGGTTGTTTTCCATATACGTTCAAGCCTGGCAACGCGGCTTAAGACTGCGTCGATATTTGGGTCAAGCTTGGGCGAGCAAATTTTAATCAGGGCAATTTCCAGCTCTGTGCGGCGGCTGGTGCTGCGGAACATCTTTTCATACGCGCTTTGCAAAACGTCCATTGCATAAACCGTTTCGTTTAAAGAAAGCGCCTGTGCCTGCTTTTGGGCAGCGGCGTATTCGCTGTCTGTCATGATTAAAAGTCCGCGCGGGTCCTGCAGGGTTTGTATCAGCATCAGTCCACGAAAATGTGCAATCAGCTCTTCGCTTAGCCGCGCCATGTCTTTTGACTCCATATACAGGCGGTCTAAAAGCGAAAGCGCGCGCGCGGCGTCTTTTTGCAGTAGGCAGTCCGTCAATGAGAAAAGCGCTTCGCGCCCGGCAAGGCCCGCCACGCGCTGTACCAGATCTGCCGTAATATGGTTATCCGTACCCATACAGCGGTCCAAAAGTGAAAGCGCATCGCGCAGTGCTCCGTCGGCCAGCGAGGCGATCAACAGTGCCGCGTCGTTTTCCAGCTTTATATGCTCCTGTTTTGCGACAAACGCCAGGCGTGCGGCAATCGTCTGCGCAGAGATCCTGTGAAAATCAAACCGCTGGCAGCGTGAAAGGATTGTAGCCGGCAGCTTGTGTACCTCGGTGGTTGCAAGGATAAAAACAACGTGTGCGGGCGGTTCCTCCAAGGTTTTCAGCAAAGCGTTAAACGCACCGATCGAAAGCATGTGTACCTCGTCGATAATATAAACCCTGTACTTGGCGCGCGTGGGTGTAAAGGCGGCTTGCTCAATCAGACTGCGGATGTTTTCAACGCCGTTGTTACTTGCGGCGTCAATCTCTACCACGTCCATAATTTCACCGTTTTCAAGGCCCTTGCAGTTTTCACATTCGCCGCACGGATCGCCGTCTTGCGGCTGCAGGCAGTTGACGGCCTTGGCCAGAATTTTGGCACAGGTGGTTTTACCGGTCCCGCGGGAGCCTGTAAAAAGATAAGCGTGATTGATCCTGCCGGTTTTCAGTTCGTTTTTAAGCGTGACGGTTACATGCTCCTGTCCGGCCACATCGCTGAAAAACCGGGGCCGCCACTTTCTGTAAAGCACCTGGTACATGAAAACACGCCTTCCTTCAAAAATAAAAATTGACAAGCAAAAAAGCAAGCCAGACGGAACATTCGCTTACATATGTGAACGACAGACTTACTGCATCGCATTGGGAATTCCGCTTAATGCTGCTCGGTTCCCCGCCTGACATGGTTCACGGCGCCCAATCGTACAGGGCCTGCCGCTCACATATAAAAACGAATGGTTTACTGGCTTGCTCTTTTTTGCCGCCTGATCCGGTGACGCTGCATATTATACTATAAATTGTGCAAAAAAGCAAGTGGAAAAGTGCGCAGAATATGCCTAAGGCGTTTGGGCACAGCCAAAGAAAGAAAAATAAAAAATGGAATATCGGGAAAAAAGTCTTGCATTTCCTTTAAAAACCTGCTATTATAGCTAATGTTGTATCGATTTGAAGCACTAAGGAGGTGCAGACACATGGCAAAATGTGATATTTGTGGCAAGGGCGTTACGTTCGGGATTAAGGTTTCTCACTCACACAGGCGTTCAAACAGGACATGGAAGCCCAATGTTCAGCGCGTCAGGGCGATTGTGGACGGTTCGCCGAAGCGTATTCACGCTTGCACCCGCTGCCTGCGTTCCGGTAAGGTAACCCGGGCAGTCTGATAAAAATAGACACTTAGGAGCCGAAAGGCTCCTTTTTGTTTTCCGCAAAGACAAAGAGCGTACAAGGAAAAAGCACAGCACTTGTAAGGATTGTAATACCGCTGGATATATGTTAAAATCAGATTGGCATTTTTACAAATTCTGGGAGGGGAAAAAATGTTCAAATCAAAAGGTGCACCTATTGTACGGGATTCCGGCATAGAGCTTTTGCGCATTTTGCTTATGCTGCAAGTCATATTTTTGCATGTTTGCAGCTATGGGAATTATTATGAGATGGCCACCAAGCAACTATCCTCTCCCCATGCGCTGCTTTATTGGGTCGTTTTTCTTATGAGCCGATGCCCGGTTTATGTGTATATAGTCATCCAGGGGTACTTTTCCGTTGCCTCAAAAGGAAATCAAACCCTGCAGGGGATTGTACCAAAAGTAAAGAAAACGTATTTTCCCATGCTGTTTTATTCGCTTGCAATTCCGCTTGTTATGTGGCTTTTTTCTCTGTCAGAGATTTCTACGGCAGATGCGATCCGCGCTTTTTTTCCGGTGCTGTCCCGGCAATGGTATTTTATGACGCTGTATCTGATCGTTTTGGTTTTAAGCCCGTTTATCAACCGGTGCTTGAACAACCTTACCAAAAAAGAATGCACGGTACTGGTATTGATTCTCTTTTTTATTTTTTCCGTTTGGAATATGCTGGCGCACATAGAGCCGATCAGCGATGTCATCAGTGTGGAAAAGATTGTAAGCACACAGGAAGGCAAGGGCCTTTACGGCTTTGTTTTCATGTATATTCTGGGGGCTTTTATACGGCTGCATGTAAAGCCGTATAATCACTGTAAGCTGCGCTTTTTGGCTGTTTTTGTGCTGCTTGGCCTTTTTAACGTTGCGCTGGTTTACCTTCTGCCCGAGTACAGGAGCGTTGTGTCGTTTAATGATAATCCCATCAGTGTTTTACAGGGCGTATGCCTGCTGCTGTTTTTCCGGGATTTGCATTTTAAATCGCGCGTGGTCAATGCAATTGCGGCGCTTAACCTTGGCGTTTATATGATCCATGAGCATAAGCTGGTACGCAATTTTATTTGGGGGAAAATCTTTAACTTTATCGGTGAACCTGCGTTTTATGCGTCGGCTTTGTACCCGTTTGCAATTTTATTGATCTGTATAGCTATATTTACGTGTTGTGCGTTGATAGAGCAGCTGCGCGTATGGCTTTTTGCCCTTTGCGGGAAAATAAGAGGCAAAATCCTGCGAAATCCTGCATAAATATAACAAATATGCGGCGCGTTGCCTCTTGAATTTTTCTACTTTATTCTGTATAATAAACCTAATTGTTTAAATGGGAAGTTTTGACTTTTATGGAGGATACCATAGATGATTTTTGACCTGATATACGGGCGGCTTGATTTTACGTCGGCATTGGTTGGCATTCTTGCTTGTTTGCTGATTATTTTCCTTGTGCTGCCGTTTCATGAATGGGCGCACGGCTTTGTTGCTTATAAGCTTGGCGATAAAACGGCAAAATACAGCGGCAGGCTGAGCCTTAACCCTTTGACGCATATCGACCCCATGGGTGCGGTATGCCTTTTGCTGTTTAACTTTGGTTGGGCCAAACCTGTTCCGGTGGATCCCAGGTATTTTAAAAATCCAAAGGCCGGTATGGCGCTTGTGGCGCTTGCAGGGCCGGTGGCAAACCTTCTGGCCGCCACTGTGGGGGGCTTGCTTTTAAACGCTGTTGTGGTTTTTGGCGGCATACAGATTATAACAGGCGGATTTTTGTTTTATGTATATTTGTTCTTACAATATTATTTTACCATTAACGTTTTTCTTGCAGTATTTAACCTGATCCCAATTCCGCCGCTGGACGGTTCAAAAATCTTATTTATGTTTTTGCCGGACAAGTGGGTATACAATATTTACAGATATCAGCAGTTCTTCTTTATAGCTATTTATGTGCTGCTGTTTACCGGCGTGCTTTCCGTACCGATGAACGCTGCTTCCGGTGCGATCCAAAGTGGGATCCTGTGGCTGACGCGGCTGCCGTTTCTTCCGTTTGTATAAAGAAAGGCGCATCATGTTATAAGGGGGGAAGGCGCGTTGCAGCATACGCATGCACTGCAATACAGGCTTGAGGCGTTTGAAGGCCCGCTTGACCTTCTATTGACGCTGATTGCAAAAAATAAGCTGAATATTTATGACATCCAGATTTCAGAACTTTTAGAGCAGTATATGGAACAGATAAACGCTATGCAGGAGCAGGATCTGGATATTGCAAGCGAATTTCTGGAAATGGCGTCCCGCCTGGTGTATATTAAATCGGTTATGCTTTTGCCCAGGCATGAGGAAGCCGAAGAATTGAAAAAAGAGCTGACAGGCCAGCTTTTGGAATACCAGCAGTGCAGGCAGGTGGCCGCTATGCTTGGTAAAATGGTGACCTATGACCTGTATGGTTCCTCCCCGGCAGAAATAGAATACGATATGACCTATACGCGTATACATCAGCGCGAAGAGATTGCACAGGCTTTTCTGTCTGCGGCCGGCAGAGGAAAACGGCGGCTTCCGCCGCCGGCAGAAGCATTTTCCGGCATTGTTGCAAGAAAGATCGTATCTGTCAACGCGCGGATTATTTTTGTCATGCGCCGGTTGTATAAGGGCGCGGTGGTAAAATACAAGTCCCTGTTCCCAAATGGAAGCCCAAAATCAGAGCTGGTTGCGACGTTTCTGGCTGTACTTGAGCTTGTAAAGGGCAAGCGTGTGCGGATTGAAGGCGAAGGAGAAAACGCAGACGTAAAAATGATTCGATAATTTTTTGCGTATAAGAGGAACAACAGGGAAGGAGCGGTGTGCGGCGATGGACAACCATCATGTTAAAGCGGCGCTGGAAGCCATTTTATTTGCAGCTGGCGCGCCTGTGCCGGCACAGAGGATTGCAGACGCGCTGGATACCGGTATAGAAACAATTAAAGAGCAGGCGCAGCGCCTTGCGGAGGAATACAGCGCTGCTGACAGAGGCCTGGCCGTTATACGGCTGGAGGACAGCTTCCAGATTTGCAATAAAAAAGAATACGGCGAATATATTCGCCATGTAATGGATCTGCGCCGCAATACACCGCTTTCGCAGGCAGCGCTTGAGGTGTTGGCGGTTGTTGCATATAATCAGCCGGTGACAAAGGCGTTTGTCGAACAGGTAAGAGGCGTGGATTGTTCCGGCGTAATTGGCAGCCTGATGACAAAGGGCCTGCTCGAAGAAAAGGGCCGGCTGGAGCTTCCCGGCAGGCCGCTGCTGTACGGTACGACAGAAAATTTTTTGCGCAGTTTCCAGTTGGATTCGCTAGACAGCCTGCCTCCTCTGCCAGAGGACAAAGCGCAAAAACAGAAGGAAGAGGAACAAGGGCAAACGGCTTGACTTTTTTGCCCTTTTGTGTATCGTTTAGAACCTTGTATGACGGGAGGGCTTGGCTTGACGGCAGTCATCATTATACTTGCAATTTTGCTTGTTTTGCTTGGCTTGCTTCTTTTGCCCGTCACATGGAACGCGCGTTTTGATACACAGCTGCATCTTAGCGTGCGGTATATCTGTTTTCGTTATACGATCGCTCCGCCGAAGCAAAAGAAAAAAAAGAAGGACACCCCCCCTGCAAAAGAGCACAAAGGGGAAGACGATACGGGCAAAGATGCGAATGTTATAAAAGAAATCATACGGCAGACGGGGCTTTCCGGGTTCTTGTGCCTGCTGAAGGAAACGGCAAAGGCAGCCGGCAGTGTTTTAAAGGGGCTGCTGCGGCATACGGTTTTATCCTGCCTGGATATAGATATATGCGTAGGCGGTGAAGATGCGGCGGATACCGCTGTTACCTACGGCTATATATGCGCTGCGGTGTATCCCGCAGCGGGTGTGATTACTTCAGCTGTAAAAAAGTATAAAAAGCTGCGGATTGATATCCATCCGGATTATGACTGCAGGCAAACACAAATTATCTGCCGGGCGCAGGCGCGGATTTCGCTGCTGTTCCTTTTAGGCAATCTGATAAAAGGCGCGTATAAACTTTTCAAACAGTTTATAAAAGTCAAGCGGCAGGGTATAATTTAATCAGGAAGGTTGCCATTGGCATTAAATATTTTGATAGATTCCATATAATAAAAAAGGCGGTGCTTTTTATGAGTGAACATCCTATTGAAGGCTTGATGGACGTAACCATGCAGAAAATTAAAGAGATGGTGGACGTCAACACGATTGTAGGCGATCCTATTACCACGCCGGACGGCACGGTAATTATCCCCGTTTCCAAGGTAAGCTATGGCTTTGCCTCAGGTGGGTCGGATATTCCGTCTAAAAACGCGCCAAACAAGGAAATCTTCGGCGGCGGCAGCGGCGCGGGTGTTTCGATTAACCCGATCGCTTTTTTGGCTGTTTACAACGGCAAGGTCGAGCTTTTGAACATAGAAAGCTACGACGGAATGGCAGACAGAGTTGTAGGCCTTGTGCCGGAAATTATTGACAAGGTGTCTGCACTTTTTAAGAAGGATACAAAAGAAAAAAAAGAAGAGGCCGACCAGATTAAACTGGACGATCCCCAGGTATAAGGTATAAACAGCAGAAAAACAAGCATATGTATTGTTGTCACGGTACGCCGGCTTAAACATCCCGCACAGGAGTACGCTTGAGCAGGCGGATGGAAAAATCGGTTAAGGGAGAGAGCCCCTTGTACAGAAAAAAAGCAGCAATTGTATGTTTGATCACTTTTTTCGCCATGCTGGCAGCTTTGCAGAAGCCTGCTGCAGCACAGGACGTTCCCTCTGTTTCCGCCCAGGCAGCAGCGCTGCTGTGCGTAAATAACGGAACGTTTTTGTTTGAAAAGAACGCACAGGAAAAGCTGCCCATGGCAAGCACTACAAAAATTATGACCACGCTTTTGACATTAGAGGCCGCTGCGGCGCAAAATAAGACGGTAACGGTAACAGAGGAAATGTACGCAGAAGGTTCTTCCATGTATTTAAAAGCGGGCGACCAGCTTAAATTAACAGATCTTGCGGCAGGCATGATGATGGCTTCAGGCAACGACGCAGCCAACGCGGCAGCTTTAGCTGTGGGCGGCAGCTTTGAAGGCTTTGCCCAGGCAATGAACCAGAAGGCGCAACAAATCGGGATGGAAAATTCCCATTTTGTAACGCCTTCAGGATTGGATGACGATGCACATTACTCAACAGCGCAAGATATGGCGCTGTTGATGGACTGCGCAGTCAGTAACGATGCATTTGCAGACATCAGCGGGCAAAAAAGCATGAAGGTTACGTTTATTAAGCCGCAGGGGCAGGCCTATACTTATAATAACCATAACCGGCTTTTATCGCTGTACGAATACTGTACGGGTGGAAAGACCGGATTTACAGACAAAGCCGGCAGGTGCCTTGTGACAAGCGCTGAAAAGGACGGCGTAAAACTGATTGCTGTAACGCTGCACGCACCGGACGACTGGAACGACCATATAAAGCTGTATGAATATGGCTTTGAGCAGTTGATGCGCGTTTCTTTTGACGACACGGCCTGCCATATCAAGCTTCCGCTTGCAGGCGGAAAAGAGGATTATGTCCGTGTAAGCGGTTACACTGCGGCAGACGTTGTTGTGCCAAATGCGGATAAGGACAAAATTGTAAGGCAGGTTTCCCTGCCGCCATTTGTTTATGCGCCGGTAGAAGCGGGACAGGTGCTTGGAAAGGTTGTATACACGTTAAACGGGGAAAAAGTAGCGTCGAATGACCTGGTAGCGGATGGAGCGTATGCGTATGAGCAGGTAGAAAAAGGGTTTTTTGAAAAAATCGGTGCGTTTTTTTTAAATCTTTTTTCCTGACAGCCCATGCGACTATAGCGTAAGGATGAAAGAAAACGGTGAAATGATGGTGGAAAAGAAATTGGTCCGTCTGCAAAAAATGCTTGCAGACTGCGGCGTGACGTCCAGAAGGAAAGCAGAAGAGCTAATTGAACAGGGCTGTGTTAAGGTAAACGGAAGGGTCGCCCGGATAGGTGATAAAGTCGATCCCGTTTGTGATAGGGTACTGGTAAAGGGAAAGAAAGTATCTGGGCGCGCAAAGGCCAGATACTATTATATTATGCTGCATAAGCCGCGGGGCTATGTGACAACTATGCACGATGAATTGGGCAGGAAATGTGTAGCCGAGCTTGTCACGGATGTGCCGGCACGGGTCTATCCGGTGGGCCGTCTGGACAGGGATTCTGAAGGGCTGCTTTTATTGACCAATGACGGAGAATTTGCCAACAGGGTGGCGCATCCTGCAAAGCATGTTTATAAAGTGTACCGTGTGACGGTGCGCCCTGCAGCCAGCGACGAGCAGATTGACCAGATGTGCGCAGGTATGATGGTGGATGGCAGAAAAACAGCACCGTGCCAGGTGCATGTTCTTACAAAACAGGAACAAAAGTGTGTGTTGGAGGTCATCCTCCGGGAAGGCCGGAACCGCCAGATCCGGAAAATGTGCGGGCAGCTTGGGCTGGAGGTGGCAAGGCTCAAGCGTACGGCAATTGGGCAGGTAAAGCTTGGCATGCTGCCGCCGGGAAAGTGGCGTGAGCTGACAACAGACGAAGTAAAAAGACTGTCTGCAAGGCCAAACACCACGGTGCAGGTACTTTAAAAGAAAGGATTGGTAACAATGCTGTGCGTAAAGCCTGTAGACGATATGGGCGTAGTAAGGCCAATTATGGAGAAATACAATATTTCTTCGGAACATGCAAGGCTGCTGATGGCAGACGAGCGCGGAACCGCTTTGGGCTTTGTATTGGTAGAGCCGAAAGAGGGCAGGCTGTATCTGCACGCCCTTGAGATCTACCCAGGCGCAGGTCAGGCATCAGCGCAAGGCGGTACAGATGACTCTATGGAAATAGCAGAATATCTTATCCGGGCGGCGGGATCGTATGCGCTTAACCGTATGCTTTCCGGGATGGATTGCGGACTTACTGTGGCAGAAACGATACAATTTCGCTTTGGGATTAGACAAAATGGACAAAAATATTCCATAGAATTAAAAGAATTATTCAAAAAGTGCAAAAATTGTGGGGGCTAATTTTTCTGCTTGTAGTTTCTGCACGGTTTTATTATAATAAATCTGTATAGCTTTATCGATTTAGCAGTAGGAACGGAGGAACACGGATGAGTATGGAACAAAAGCAGCAGGTGCTGGACCAGGCGAAGGCTGCAATTGAAAACACTTCGGCTCATAAAAACCTGCAATTGTTGTTTGATGGCGGCGTTTTTTCAGAAATAGATGCCTATGCCAAATCCGAAAACGGCTATGCCGAGGTTATAGCGGCTCACGGTACGGCAAATGGCTGTCCAATATTTGCCTTTGCGCAGAACAGCGATATAGCCGGCGGCGCAATGTCAACTGCCCAGGCGGCAAAGCTTAGAAAACTGTATGACCTTGCAGTCAAAACCGGAACGCCCGTGGTTGGCTTGTATGCTTCAACCGGTGCGCGCCTCACGCAGGGGGTGGACATGCTTTCTTCTTTTGGGAGCATTTTAAACAGCGTTTCTACCTTGTCCGGTGTTGTTCCGCAAATATCCGTAGTGCTGGGCCCCTGTTTGGGGATCGGCGCATTGAACGCATCGGGCGCTGATTTTGTTATTTTGTCGGAAAAGGCTCAGCTTTCCCTGGCAACAAACGGGGAAGGCGGCGGCTGTGCAGATGCCGAAAAATACGGCATTTCACATTTAACGGCAAAAAATACGGAAGACGCAATTGAAAAGGCAAGAACCCTGCTTGGTTTTATGCCATCCAATAACCTTAGTCTAGCACCGGCTGCTGATACGGACGAGCCGGAAGACCCGCAGAATACAGACGTAATCAAAGCCGTATTTGATAATGGAAGCTTTCTGGAACTGCAAAGCGCATTTGGAAAGAACGCGGTTGTGGGTTTTGCAAGGCTTTATGGAAGTGTGACGGGCGTAGTAAAGACAAACGGGCAAACGCTTATGCGTGATGATTGCGCCAAAATTGCCCGTTTTGTAAAATTTTGCGATGCCTTTACAATACCGGTGGTGACATTTGCGGACAGCAAAGGCTTTGGTTGCTTAAAGGCGGCTTCGCACTTGACTGCCGCATATGCGGATGCCACAACCGTGAAGGTAACGGTGATTACAGGTGAGGCGTATGGTGCTTTTTATGTTGCTGTGGCAGGATCAGGCGCCAATACGGACGTTACGCTTGCTTGGGCAGACGCCGCTATTTCTCCGCTTCCGCCGGAAGCGGGTGCTGAAATTATGTGGGAGGATCAAATGAACGCTCCCAAGGATGCGCGCCAGGCATTGGTAAAAACGTATAAAGAAAAAGAATGCAGTGCCTTTAAGGCAGCGGCAAACGGTTATGTGCAGGATGTAATTGCCCCGCAGGATACCAGAAGCAAGCTTTTTGCTGCGTTGGATATGCTTTCAGGTAAGCGCGTTTCCAGGCTGCCCAAAAAACATGGGACAATCCTGTAACACAGCCACGCTTTTTTGCATAATAAATAAAATGGTAAAATGATCAATTAAAGGGATGGTACATCATGAAAAATTTAAAAATTACGGTAAACGGCACAGCATATGACGTACAAGTTGAAGAAATTGATGCATCGGCAGCGCCTGCTGTGGCGCCTGCAGCACCGGCGCCCGCGGTGCCTGCAGCACCACCCGCGCCGGCAACAGTTTCTGCTCCGGAAGGGGAGGCTGTAAAGTGCCCCATGCCCGGGACGATCGTTTCTGTAGATGTAAGCGTGGGACAAAAGGTTTCCAAAGGCGATATTCTGGTTGTTCTGGAAGCAATGAAAATGGAAAACGAAATTATGGCGCCGCGTGATGCGGTTATAGAGGCTGTAAGCGTCAACAAAGGCGACAGTGTGGAATCCGGCACAGTACTTGTAGTATTGAAATAGACCGGTCGGGAAAACCCTTTATATCTTACCGAAAGGGAAGGATCAACAGCTATGGCTAAAAAAATTTTGATTACAGAAACGGTTTTGCGTGACGCGCATCAGTCGTTGATTGCTACCAGGATGTCTACGGAAGAAATGCTGCCTATCTTACCAAAGCTTGATCAGGTGGGGTTTCATTCTTTGGAATGCTGGGGCGGTGCAACCTTTGATTCTTGTCTGCGCTTTTTAAACGAAGATCCATGGGACAGACTGCGTACAATCCGTAAAAACTGTCCGAATACCAAACTGCAAATGCTGTTTAGAGGGCAAAATATGCTGGGCTACCGCCATTATGCAGACGACGTGCTGGAATATTTTGTACAGCGTTCAGTTGCGAACGGGATCGATATTATCCGCATTTTTGATGCGCTCAATGATATAAAAAACCTGGAGGTTGCAATCAAGGCGGCAAAAAAAGAGGGCGCGCATGTGCAGGTTGCGATCTCTTATACAACAGGGCCGGTGTTTAATACACTTTATTATGTGGATTATGCAAGGCGCATTGCCGACGCGGGGGCAGACTCCATTTGTATTAAGGATATGGCGGCGCTGCTGACTCCATATGAAACAAGGCGTCTGGTCGGCGCCATCAAAGCGCAGGTCAATCTGCCAATTCAGCTGCACACACATTATACGTCCGGCCTTGCATCCATGTGCCTGCTCAAAGGGATTGAAGCCGGCGCAGATATTATAGATACGGCCATGTCGCCTTTGGCGCTGGGAACGTCGCATGCACCCACGGAATCTATGGTTGCGGCACTGCAGGGAACGGAATACGACACAGGGCTTGACCTGGTTCTTTTAAACGAAATCCGCGATTATTTTATGGGCTTGCGACAGAAATATTTGGATAATGGACTTCTGGACCCCAAAATGCTTGCGGTAGACGCAAACGCGCTGATTTACCAGGTACCGGGAGGCATGCTTTCCAATCTGCTTTCTCAGCTGAAGCAGGCAGGAAAAGAGGATCAGCTGACAGAGGTTTTAAACGAGGTTCCCAGAGTCAGAAAGGACGCGGGCTATCCACCGCTTGTTACGCCGACATCGCAGATTGTAGGTACACAGGCAGTGTTCAATGTGATTACAGGACAGCGGTACAAAATGTGCACCAATGAATTTAAAGATCTTGTGGCGGGCAAATACGGCACAACGCCCATGCCGATTGACAAAGCGTTTAGAAAGCAGATTATTGGCGATGAAGAACCGGTAGAATGCCGTCCGGCAGATTTGCTGGAGCCCGAGCTTGAAAAGCTGCGTGCAGAAATTCCACAGTGGATTGAGCAGGAAGAGGATGTGCTGTCCTATGCGCAATTTCCAAAAGTTGCACTTGACTTTTTCAAAAAGCGCCGCGACCGGCAAGCCGGGATCGACAGTGCGCATATAGACAGGGCAAACAAGGTACATCCTGTATAAAGCCTTGCCTGCATAAAAGAAACATACGACACGGAAAGCGTATTTCTTTCTGTTTGCCAAAAGGCCGCCTGCGGGCGGCCTTTTGCAGTGGGTACGCAAGGCAGTTTATGTACCATCTGTTTATGGTAAAATGGATATTTGCCAATTGTATACAGATATGCTATAGTATGTCCTGAAAGGAAAAAGCTTTGCGGCAATTCCTCCAGGGAATCTTTTTCAACATATATGGGGTGATATTTTTTGGAAGTGAACATTATAATGGGTGTGTCTATTCTTATACTCATTATACTTTCCGCCTTTTTCTCTTCTGTAGAAACGGCGTTTTCTACAGTAAATACAATCCGTTTAAAGCACGATGCACAAAATGGCAGCAAAAAAGCGCAGGACGCATTGTATATTACAGAAAATTACGACAAAGCGCTTACAACGGTTCTGATTGGAAACAATATTGTCAACATCAGCTGTTCTTCTATTGCAACGGTGCTGTGTATCAACCTGTTTGGCGATATGGGCGCCGCGATCAGTACAGGCGCCGTGACGCTTTTGGTGCTTACCTTTGGGGAGATTATGCCCAAGTGTATTGCAAAAGAGCGGGCGGATAGCTATTGCCTGTTTACGGCACGGGCGCTGCGGATTTTAATGACGGTGTTTACCCCAATTGTTTTTATTTTTATAAAAATGAAGAGCGCCGCGCTGAAAAGGATGCACAAAAATGAAAAAACGCCTTCCGTAACGGAGGATGAACTGAAATATATTATTGAAAGCATTGAGGAAGAAGGTGTGCTGGAACAGCAGGAACGCGAGCTTGTACAGTCTGCACTTGACTTTGATGAAAAAACCGTACAGGAGGTTTTGACACCGCGTGTAGATATTACAGCGATCGAGGCAAACGACGATGTACGAGATATTGCAAAGCTGATTCTGTCTGAGCGGTATTCAAGAATTCCCGTATATAAAGATACGCTGGACAATATTATAGGAATACTGCATACCAGGGATTTTCTGGAGGCCATTGTCAACGGGGAAACGCCCAATATTCAAAAGCTGATCCAACCGGCGTATTTTATTTATAAGACAAAGAAGCTTTCGAAAGTCTTAACAGACTTTAAGCATAAAAAGCTGAATATTGCTATTGTTTCCGACGAGTATGGCGGAACAGTCGGTATTGTGACGATGGAAGACCTACTGGAAGAAATTGTAGGGGAAATATGGGACGAAGACGAAGAAATTGAGCACATGTACAAGGAGCTTCCGGACGGCTCGTATGAGATAAGCGGGGATATGGACATCGACGAAATGCTGGAGCTTTTTGCGCTTGACCCCAAAACCATCCAAAGCGAAAGCGTCTCTGTCGGGGGCTGGGTGCTGGAAATGCTGGGAAGTATCCCCAACGAAGGAGACAGCTTTCAGTTTGATCCGCTTTTTATCACAGTTACAGAGGTGTCTGAGCAGCGTATCACCAAGCTTGTTATTAAAAAATCAGTGGAACAAAAGCAAGCGGAAGCGAAGGGTTAATCTGGCAGCTGTACAATAGAATATTTAAAATCACCGCGGAAAAAATATAAGCGGTGATTTTATTTTATGAAAAAACTAAAAGAAAACAGTGTTTTGTTCTCTTTTGGCGGGCTTACCTATGGAATCATAGAAATTTTATGGCGCAGATATACACATTGGTCTATGATTATAACAGGCGGCGTATGCTTTTTGCTTTTGTTCCGCATTTTTAATAAAGCGCAGCGCCTTACGCTGCTCAAAAAATGCCTGATTGGTTCAGCCGTTATTACAAGCATAGAATTTGTGGTAGGCGTTGTGGTCAATATTATACTGAAAATGGACGTATGGGACTATTCTTCCATGCCGTTTAATCTGTGGGGGCAGGTATGTCCGCTTTATAGCCTGTTGTGGGGGATTTTGACGATCCCCATCTCTTATCTGTGCGGCAAAATGAAAAAGGTTGTAAAGAAAATATAGGGAACAATTGGCAGGGCCGGGTTTTCTGGCCCTGCCTTATGTTTGCAAAAAGATGTAGGGCCAGAAAGCAAAAATCTTTATAGCCGGCGGCCGGGCGCTTGGCGCAGCCGGTGGCTTCCTTTATTTGCACAAAACGCTTGACCTTGTCTGGCAACCATATTATAATAATTTGTAAACACGTTTTTGTTTTTCGTGCAATAAAGCGTGGAATAGATATTTTTTGACAGGAGTGAAACGGCAGTATGATAAGCGGTGCGGATATTATGGTAAAATGTCTGGAAAACGAAGGCGTTTCAATTGTCTTTGGCTATCCTGGCGCTGCTATATGCCCTTTCTATGATTCTCTTTTTCAATCCTCTATACGCCATATCCTTGTCCGGCAGGAGCAAAATTCCGTACATGCGGCAAGCGGCTATGCAAGGTCGACAGGAAAGCCGGGTGTGTGTGTTGCAACTTCCGGCCCGGGCGCTACGAACCTGATTACGGGGATTGCCACAGCGTATACCGACTCTATTCCCATTATAGCGATAACAGGCCAGGTCAGAAGCGACCTTTTAGGCCGGGATGTGTTTCAGGAGGCCGATATAACCGGCGCATGCGAGCCGTTTGTTAAGCACAGCTATCTGGTAAAGCACACAGAGGATTTGCCCCGTGTTTTTAAGGAGGCCTTTCACATTGCCTCCACAGGCCGTCCGGGTCCCGTTTTAATTGATATTCCCATTGACGTACAGCAAAATAAGGTGGAAGCTTTTACATATCCGGAAAAGGCCGAGATCGTTGGTTACAAGCCCAGCACCAAGGGGCATGCAATCCAGATTCAAAAAGCTGCGCGGTTGATTAGGGACTCTGTGCGTCCCGTCATCTGCGCCGGCGGTGGTGTGCTTTCATCTGGGATTAAGCTCAAGCTGGTTGCCTTTGCAGAAAAAACAGGGATTCCGGTTGTTTCTACCATGATGGGGATCGGCGTTATGCCGTCTGAGCATAATCAATACCTGGGGATGCTTGGAAGCTATGGAAAAGGGGCTGCAAACCGTGCAATCCATGAAGCAGATCTGATTCTTGTCTGTGGTGCGCGCCTGGGGGACAGGGCGGTCGCATCGCCCGACCAGGTGACCGAACGCTCTAAAATTATCCATATAGATATCGACCCTGCCGAAATCGGCAAAAATATAAAAACAACGATTCCGATTGTAGGAGACATGAAAAATGTCATCGACAAGTTGGTTGAGGAAACGGGGAACTACCACATTCCAAAGCATTGGGAGGATACGATCCAGCGTTGGAAAAAAGAGCTTTTCCGCACACCTCTGCAGTTTGAAGGCTTTGTCGAGCCAAGAAGCTTTGTAGCAGATCTTTCTGCCATGTTGCCTTCCAAAGCGATTTTAGTGGCGGATGTAGGGCAAAACCAAATTTGGTGCGCCAATAACTTTCGCATTAAGGAAGGCCGTTTTTTAACCACCGGCGGTATGGGAACCATGGGGTATTCCATTCCGGCGGCAATTGGCGCCAAGCTTGCTCGTCCATCCAGGGAAGTAGTCGTTATCTGCGGCGACGGCGCGTTCCAGATGAGCATGAACGAACTGGGAACAATTGCGCAAAATGGCTTGAATATTAAAATTATTATTATGCGCAATACGCGGCTGGGAATGGTGCGCGAGCTGCAAAAAAATGTGTATGGTGGGCGCTACGCCGCAACGTTTCTGGATGAAAACACACCAGACTTTTTAAAGATTGCAGACGCTTACCAATTGCCCTCTGCAATGGTAAACGCAAATGAGGACGCCCTGCGCGCTGCGCAGAAAATGCTTGCCCACAACGGATCTTATATGCTTGTGTGCAATGTCAGCCCGGAAACGCCCTCAATCTGATCCGAAAACAGATCTGTTGAAAGGATTGTGTGATTATGAAGCATACACTTTCTATCCTGGTAGAAAACCAGGCAGGCGTTTTAAGCAAGATTTCCGGCCTGTTCTCCCGCAGAGGCTTCAATATTGACAGCCTGGCGGTAGGGGTCACAAACGACCCCAAAGTTTCCAGAATTACCATTGTCGCAGACGGTGACGAATATGTAATCGAGCAGCTGGAAAAGCAATTGAATAAGGTAATACCAGTGATCAAGGTTAAAACCTTTGAGGAAGGAACCTATATCAGCCGGGAGCTTTCACTGATTAAGGTACATTGCTCTACAGCTAAAAGACCTGAAATTATGAAGATTGCAGAAATGATGCAGGCTAAGATTGTGGATGTAGCGGTGGGCACTATAACGCTGGAATGTTCAGACACGCTGGAAAACACAGAGACATTGATCAGCCTTTTAAAGCCTTATGGTATCCGTGAAATCGTCAGAACAGGCACCGTCGCCATAGACAAAGGCGCGGTTACGGCCCGCTGAGCACGGTTTAACAGATTTCATATAGAACCATTTTTTATTATTTGCCGAAAAACAGTAAGGAGGAATTTACGATGGCAAAAATCTATTATCAGGCAGATTGTAACTTAAGCCTTTTGGACGGCAAAACGGTTGCAATAATCGGTTACGGCAGTCAGGGACATGCGCATGCGCTGAACCTGCATGAAAGCGGCGTAAACGTGATTGTCGGCCTGTATAAGGGAAGCAAAAGCTGGGCAAAAGCGGAAGCCGCCGGTTTAAAGGTTATGACTGCGGCAGAAGCGGCAAAGGCGGCCGACATTATTATGATTTTGATCAACGATGAAAAACAGGCAGAGCTTTATAAAAATGACATTGCCCCCTATCTGACGGAGGGTAAGGCGCTTGCGTTTGCACATGGTTTTAATATCCATTATCAGCAGATTATTCCGCCTGAAAATGTCGATGTCTTTATGATCGCGCCAAAGGGGCCCGGCCACACAGTCAGAAGCGAATATGTAGAAGGTAAGGGTGTACCCTGTCTGATCGCCGTATACCAGGACGCGACAGGCAAGGCAAAAGATATTGGCCTTGCCTATGCTGCGGGTATTGGAGGAAGCAGAGCCGGTGTTTTGGAAACCACCTTTAAGGCGGAAACGGAAACAGACCTTTTTGGCGAGCAGGCGGTTTTATGCGGCGGTGTTACCGCGCTTATGAAAGCGGGCTTTGAAACGCTGGTAGAAGCCGGTTATGCACCTGAAAACGCCTATTTTGAATGCATTCATGAAATGAAGCTGATTGTCGATCTGATTTACAAGGGCGGCTTCAGTATGATGCGGTATTCTATTTCTGACACAGCAGAGTTTGGCGATTATGAGACAGGCAAACGTCTGATCACAGATGAAACCAGAAAAGAAATGAAAAAAATTCTTACAGAAATTCAGGATGGTACGTTTGCTTCCAAATGGATTAACGAAAACAAAGTCGGACGTTCCCATTTCAATTCCTGCCGCCGCATAGAAGCAGAGCATCAGCTTGAAGCAGTCGGCAAGGAGCTTAGAAAAATGTATTCCTGGAACGAGGAATAAATTTTACATAGTACAGGCAGCAATAGGCGGTACAGGGAAAGCATTTTCCCTGTGCCGCCTTTATGTATGATTTTTTGTAAGCATGTGAAATTTATATAAAAAGGGACAGAAGCTTGGGGCACTCTCCGTAAAGAAGGTGCCCCAAGCTTCTGTTCCTTTTTTATTTTTTCAAATTACGCTTGTTCTGTACCACTTTGCGTAGCCGGTTGTGTAACAGCCTGTGTAGTTTCTTCGGCTTCAGGCTCTATCCACTGGTATACGCCGCCGTTCATATAAAGCGCGCCGTCTTCTATAAACCAATTATTGGTTGTAATATTTTCCTTGCTTCCGGCCCATGCAAAGCTTTGTGGGTCGCCACCTGTAGGTGTCATTGTTAAGACCATATCATCACTTACACTGTAGGTGCCGGTCGTACCGCCTATCAGGCAGGTTCCATCCTCGTTAAATTCACACCAGACCTGATCCCAGTATTCCCATTGGCCAATAATGGCATCGGGATCCGGCGTTGGCTGCTCCGTTGTGCAGGAACAAAGCGCGGCAACGCAAAGTATAAACAAACATAGAACAGCTAAGGTCTTTTTCCTGATTTGGTGCATAAGACCATTCCTTTCCATAACATTTTGTGCAGGCCGATATGCAAACAACATCATACAAAAGCCTGTATTATCCAAATTTTACTGATTTTACAAAGTAAAGTCAATGGATGTTTTCTAAACAGATTGTAAAAAACAGGAGCAATCAGAAATAAAAGATAAGCAGTCTGCACATAAAAAGACGGCAGGCCGGGTTCGGCCCGCCGTCTTTTATAGAGAGAGATTTGGTTATTTCCAATGGTCTATTGTGTCGCGGTATACGTTAATATAATCATTTGCACTGCGCGCCCAGCTATTGTCGCTTTCCATGCAACGGCGCACAAGCTTTTGCCACCCGTCACGGTTCCAATAGCCATTGATTGCACGCTTTAAGCACTGCACCATATCGTATGCCTCGTATTTTGAAAAGGTAAAGCCATTGCCGTGCCCGTCCAGGCTGTCATGAATTGAATCGCGCAGGCCGCCGACTTCCCGGACTACCGGAACAGAGCCGTAGCGTAAGGCAATCATCTGGGATAAGCCGCATGGCTCGCTTTTAGAGGGCATCAGAAAAATATCAGAGCCCGAATAAATCTTTCTTGCAAGCTCAGGAATAAACCCAATACATGCGCACAGCCTTCCGGGATATTTCCATTGCATATGGCGGAAAAAGTCTTCATACTCGCGGTCGCCGGAGCCTAAAATCACAAATTGTACGTCGTGGTCGCACATAATCTCATCCAAAGACAGGCGGACAATATCCAAGCCCTTGTGGCCCACCATGCGTGACACCATTGCAATAATTGGAATATCGGGTCGCTGTGCCAATCCCAGCCGTTCCTGCAGCGCACGCTTACATTCGCCTTTACCGCGCATATCGTTTACAGAATAGTTTTGATACAGTTGGTAATCTGTAGCCGGGTCGTAGCTTGCGTTATCTATACCGTTTAAAATGCCGCACAGCTTATACTGCCGGTTGCGCAGGATCGTGTCCAGCCCATAAGCAAACCATGGATCCAATATTTCTTTGGCGTAGCTGGGGCTTACAGTCGTTACGCGTGTGGCAGTTTCGATTGCGCCCTTTACCATATTCAGCTTTCCGTCCTGTTCCAGAAGTTTGGTGTTTGCAGGTGGAACTCCTACGCATTCCGTATTGACCTCCCAGCCATATTTTCCCTGATACTGGATATTATGAATGGTAAAGACGCTTTTAATATTGTGATACCATGGATTATGTGAATAAAACAAATAATAGTAAGTGGGGACAAGCGCCGTCTGCCAGTCGTTGCAGTGGATCAGGTCCGGGTGGAAGTTTACATACGGCAGCATTTCCATAATTGCTCTGGAAAAAAACGCAAAGCGTTCTGCGTCGTCATAAAAACCATACAGGCCACACCGTTTAAAGTAGTATTCGTTATCTATAAAATAAAACATCACGCCGTTGTAGTGTGCTTCAAATACACCGCAGTACTGCCTTCTCCAGGCTACCGGCACTGTAAAGTTTGTAATATAACGCATGCTGTCGCGCAGCGACTGCGGAATGTCGCCGTAAAGCGGCATGACCACTCGGCAGTCAATCTGCCTTTGGCACAGTGCCTTTGGCAAGGAGCCCGCGCCCGCCACGTCGGCAAGCCCGCCGGAGCCTGCAAAGGGGTTGGCTTCACTTGTACAATATAAAATCCTCAAAATAAAGACCTCCCGTTTTTTTGCACATATGCAAATTTTTCACCAGGTAGAAAACACAGCGGAATCACTGCTTTTGTGTCCGCTGTGTAGATTGCTTAAACCTATTATACAACGCTTGCCTTGGCAATGTAAATAGGGTAGGAAGAATATCCCATTAAAGCGCGGCCGTCTTTTACGACGACATCCTTGTCACAGATCACATAATTTAAACTGGCGTTTTCACCGATTTTTGTGTCCTGCATAATCACGCAGTTGGAAACCTTCGCGCCCTTTCCAATATACACACCTTTGGAAATAACACAGTTGTTTACTTCGCCTTCGATCACACAGCCCTGTGCGATCAGCGAGTTCTCTACCGACGATCCAAGACCGTATTTACTGGGCATGTCGTCGCGCACCTTTGTATAAATAGGACGCGAACCGTTAAAAAGCTGTGCACGGATTTCCGGCTGCATAAGCGACATGTTTGCTTTAAAATAATCGTCCATGGAACAGATGATTGCACTATAGTCACAAAATTCATACCCGTAAAATTTATAATTGCGCACATTGTCCTGCAGCATATGGCGCTTATAGTCGAGCTTATTGCGGCTGATACAGTCGGTAACAAGCTCCAGCAGAAGGTCGCGCTTCATCAGCACGCAGCCGACTGCATAATTGCATGTGCCGTCGTCTTCCAGTGTTTTGGGGCGGATCAGCATTTCTTCAATGCGGCTGTCCGTGCCAAGTGACAGAATCATCGGTGTTTCCGCTTGTGCGGGAATTTTGCCGTTTCTGTACATCATGGTAATATCTGCACCCGAAGAAATGTGGAAGGTGAGCATTTTATGGTAATCCATATTGTAAACGCAATTGCATTCGCTGAGCAATACGTATTCTTCAGAAGAATTGTTGATAAAACCGCGTACGCCGTAAATGTTTTCAATCGGTGTGTTAAATTTACTGTTCCCCTGGCTAAACGGCGGAAGTATGGTCAGGCCGCCCCGGCGCTTGGAAAGATCCCACGCTTTGCCGGACCCCACATGGTCCATTAGGGAAGCAAAGTTATTGGTTGTAATTACGCCAACGTTGTTAATACCGGAATTCACCATGTTGGAAAGCTGAAAATCAATCAGGCGGTATTTGCCGCCAAAGGGGACAGAGCCCATTGTACGCCGTGCGGTAAGTTCTGGGATCAGCTCGTCATATATGTTTGGAAAAATCAGCCCCAGCACATTGTTTCCCCTCATTTTGCCTGCACCTCCTCAATGTCCTTATCTATCATCGATTTGGGCGGCACGTCGGCGTTTGCGCCGATATGCAGGTTGTCGCCTATTACGGTGACGCCCCATTCGTTCTTGTCGCTGATATCTTCAGGCCTTGCGCCGATCACGGCGTTTTTACCAATCACGGCGTTTTCTGCGACAATTGCGTATTGTACCACAGCGTTTTCCTCTACTACAACACCCGGCATCAGGATAGAGTCGGTCACCACCGCGCCTTTTTGTACGGTCACACCGGCAAAAAGAATAGAGAATTCCAGCTCGCCATAAATATTGCAGCCGTCTGCGACCAGGGAATTTTGGATTTTTGCGCTCTCTCCAATATAATGCGGCGGCATAACGGGGTTTCTGGAATAAATTTTGTTGTTATCCTTGCTTAAATCGAGCGGTACGTTTGGATCCAGAAGATCCATGTTGGCTTCCCAAAGGCTGTCGATTGTGCCTACGTCCTTCCAGTAACCTTCAAATTGATAGGCAAACATGCGCTCGCCCGCTTTGAGCATGGCAGGCAGAACATCCTTGCCAAAATCGTTGCTTGAGCCTTCCGTTTGCGCGTCAAGGATCAGGTATTTTTTTAGCTTATCCCAACTGAATACATAAATGCCCATAGAAGCGCTGGTGCTTTTCGGCACTTTGGGCTTTTCGTCAAATTCGTAAATAGAACCGTCCGGGTTGGTGTTTAAAATACCAAAGCGGGAGGCTTCCTGCAGCGGAACGTCGATCACTCCAATTGTGCAGTCCGCCTGGTGCTCTTTATGAAAGGCGACCATTTTGGAATAGTCCATCTTATATATATGATCACCTGAAAGGATAACCACATAATCGGGGTCATAGCGTTCAATAAAATTGATATTCTGATAAATGGCGTTGGCAGTGCCTGTGTACCAGTCCGCACCGCCGACCTGCTGGTAGGGGCTTAGGCAGTGCACACCGTCAAGCATGCCGTCCAGATCCCAGGGCTGGCCGTTGCCGATATACTCGTTTAAAACAAGCGGCTGGTACTGCGTAAGAACGCCTACGGCTTCAATACCGGAATTTACGCAGTTTGACAGGGGGAAATCAATAATCCTGTATTTGCCGCCAAAGGGTACGGCTGGCTTTGCAAGCTTTTTGGTCAGAACGCCAAGCCTGCTGCCCTGGCCGCCGGCAAGCAGCATGGCGACAACTTCTTGCTTTGGATACATTTTTCTATACCTCCAGATAACACGTTTATTTTACAAAACGCCGGGATAATGCGCAGCGCTTTGAAGCAGATAAGGTTGCAGATGGGCTATTTTTCTGTGGAGCCTTTTTCCTTTTGTGCCGGCTGCTTTGCTGCAGTTTTTTTAGCAGATGTTTTTTTCTTTCTGGGCGGCTTTTTCCGCACGCATGTAAAGTACATGACAGACAGCGGTGGAAGATTAATTGTAATAGACTGGTCGCAGTCGTGCATTTCTTCGCCGGTGGCGTCTATACTGTTTCCGTTTGTAATGCCGCTGCCGCCAAAGCGTGTATCGTCTGTGTTGAAGACCTCGGCATAAATACCGTTTTGCGGTACGCCAATGCGGTAATCTTCTCGGTAAACAGGCTGAAAGTTGCATACACCGATTAAGTTATTGCCCTTCTTATCCATGCGCCGGAAGGCGATCACGCTTTGCATATAGTCGTTATGGTGAATCCAAGAAAAGCCCTCCCAGGAAAAATCAACCTCATACATAGGCGGATTTTGCAGGTAAAAATGGTTAAGCTCCTTAAAAAACAGATGAAGCTGCTGGTGCTTTTCAAAATCCAGCAGGTTCCACTGCAGGCTGGCGTTGGAATCCCATTCGTCAAACTGGCCGATCTCCGCGCCCATAAACGTCAGCTTTTTGCCGGGATGAATCATCATATAGGCCATAAATGCCCTTACGCCGTCAAACTTCATGTCGTAATTCCCCGGCATTTTATGAATCAAGGAACCCTTGCCGTAAACCACCTCATCATGGGAAATAGGCAGCAGGAAATTTTCGGAAAAGGCATAAAAGAACGAAAAGGTCAAATTGTCATGGTGATAAGGACGATACAGCGGGTCTGTAGACATATAATGGAGCATATCGTTCATCCAGCCCATGTTCCATTTGTAGTTGAAGCCAAGCCCGCCGTCCTCTACAGGGCGCGAAACAAGCGGCCAGGAGGTTGATTCTTCTGCAATCATATAATCCTCCGGATGACGCGCGGCAATCCGTGCATTGAGGTTCTGCAAAAAGGCTACGGCCTCCAAATGCTCCTTGCCGCCGTATTTGTTTGCAACCCATTGCCCGTCACTCCGGTTATAATCCAGATACAGCATAGAGGCCACCGCGTCCACACGGATACCGTCTATGTGGTATTTTTCCAGCCAGAACATGGCACTGGACATCAAAAAGCTAATAACCTCGTACCGGCTGTAGTCAAACACAAGCGTGCCCCATTCTTTGTGCTCTCCTTTTCTTGTGTCGGCATATTCATAACAGCAGGTTCCGTCAAACTTTGCAAGGCCGTGTGCATCCCGTGGAAAATGCGCGGGGACCCAGTCCAAAATGACCTGAATACCGGCTTGGTGGCACTGGTCGACAAAATACATAAAATCATGCGGTGTTCCATAACGCGAGGTCGGCGCATAATACCCGGTTACCTGATAGCCCCAGGAGCCGTCGTAGGGGTATTCGGTAAGCGGCATAAATTCAATATGCGTATACCCCATATCCTTTACATAGGGAATCAGCTCGTCGGCAAGTTTTCTATAGCTGTAACGGGTGCCGTCCTCATTTAAGCGCCAGGAGCCGGCGTGGACCTCGTAAATGTTCATGGGACACTCATAATGCGGTTTTTCTGCTTTTTTCTGCAAAAATTTTGCGTCGTTCCATTCATAACCGTCCAAATCGTAATACAGTGTAGCGTTTTCCGGGCGGGTCTGGCAGTGAAAGCCATAAGGGTCTGTTTTATATTGCTTTTCAAACCATGGCGTTTCTACACAGTATTTGTATGCCTGGTACTGCTTTACATCGGGAATAAAGCATTCCCATACGCCGGTTTGCTGTACGCGCTCCATAAAGTTTGCCGTATTGTCCCAGTCGTTAAAGTCGCCTGCTACAGAAACAGACAGTGCATTTGGCGCCCATACGCGGAATACCACGCCGTCATTTCCGTCGCGGTAGCTTTTATGTGCACCCATATATTCATAGGCGTTTATGCTTTCCCCTGCAAGAAACAGCTCCAACGGCGTACGTTCGTCCAACACCGCGGCAGCCGCGCTTTCTTTTTTTTCAGCCATGTATATCCGTTCTCCTTCCACATTTGCTATCGCAAATTGCGAGCATAGGCAGATTTGACCGTGCTCGACAAAATATTGCACAAAAGCAAATTTTTGCATAAAATTGCCAATATATAACAATCTTCCTAGAATATAATAGCAATTTTTAAGTGTAATTTCAATAGATTTACAAATTTAAATTACAAAGAATTTAGTCAATATTTAGTTGTATCTTACAAAAGTTTTTTGAAATGGGCATAAATTCTGCAAATTGTTTGGTTAAATTGACGGCGGCGGTTTAATTATGGCAAAACATAACCATGCTATCATAGAAAGTACGGTGGAAAATGGCGAAAAGACGGTAGGGACAAAGGCCCGTACAAAAATGTATGCACGCTGCTTTTTTTAAAAGAACATACAACCCTAAAAATTGCAAATTTATATAACGCCTTGCCGTACCTGATTATTGTATGGCAAAACACAAGAAAAAACCGTATTTACGAACCTTCTCTGTTCATTAAAACGAAATAAAGTAAGAGCGGCGTAAGCGCTATGCATTTTTGTATACCACTTACGCCGTTTTTTGGCTTGTTTACGCCGAACTATAGATTTTAAAAATGCAGTATGCTATTATAGAGATAAAGTTTTTATGCGTGGCTGCTGCAAAATGCCTGTCGCAAGCTTTGGAGAGGCTGCAGCAATGAATATTTCCATTACACAATTTATAAGAAAGCCTTTCTGGGGCACTGCCGGAAGAATTGTGACACCAAGATACTACAAAATACTATAAAATAAAATGGAGCGTAAAATTTATAGAAAAATTTTTATTGTACATATGTGTTTGATGCATAAAGAATTTATATGCAGGTCGCAATAATATTGCTTAATGTATTAGATAAAGATTGTTTTATGGATAGTGTGAGTGGATAAGGGGTAATTGAAAAAAATGTCTGAATACACTTTAAAAAGAAACGGAAATATTATCAATAAAAAGTACCTTGAATATTTTGTACCTACGGTTCTTACTGCAATGGCAAATAATATTGCTGTTATGGTGGATTCGATTTTGGTAGGCCATATGGTGGGCAGCACTTCCATGGCCGCAATTAATTTACTGTCGCCCGTTATACAGTTTTACTTTTCCATGACAATATTATTTGGTCTGGGCGCATCTACAATCATTTCCTATGCAAAAGGGAAAAACGATAAGGCTACCGCCGACAAGACGTTTACAGTCGCTTTTATCGCACTTTTATTCTTAAGTGCAGTTCTTATGATTGTGCAGTTTCTATTGCTTGATCCGATTGCTTCCATATTTACATCCATTCCTGAACTTAAAAGAGAGCTGATCCTGTATTACATACCCGTAATCGCCGGTACTCCGTTTTCTTTATTATTGCCTAGTGTGGTGCATTGTATAAGAAGTGACGGCAGGCCAAACTTTGCGTCAAATCTGATTATTCTTTCAAATGCTGTAAACCTTGTTATGGATATTGTGCTTATGGGACCGTTTCATATGGGAATCATCGGTTCTTCAATTGCAACGGTAATCGGTAATGTGATTGCATTTTTTATGATGCTTACGCATTTTAAAGATAGAAGAAACACGCTTCATTTTGATTTTTCTATTTTTCAAAGTATAAAAGAATTTTTTGGAAAACTGGGATTGTTATTTGCAACGGGTGTTTCGGGTGCTCTTGGAACACTGCTGATCACGGTAAAGATGTTTTATCTGAACAGTATGGTTCAGAATGAGGCAGGAAAAGACGGCATGGTTGCAATGTCTGTAATTTCCATGTGTCAAATATTTGTATCTGCATTTGTAACGGGCGCTTCTCAGACAATGATACCGATCGTAAGCGTACTGCTGGGGGAAAAAGATCTTACCGGTATTCAATATGCTTTCAGAAAAGCTGTGCTGATTCTGTTGGCTGCAAGTGTAGCCATTATGCTTGTGATTGAAGGTGTGCCGGAATTTGTTGCCCAGATATTTGGCGACAAAACTGCACAGGAAATGTCATTTGTAGTTCCGGCTTTGCGGATAAGCTCTTTGTCGTTTCCCGGACTTGCGCTTTCGTTTTTGTTGATGTATTACTTTATGGCAACAAAGAAAAAATTTCTATCGTTGACCATTTCCATTGTAAACGGTATTGCCATCATTGTTCCTTGTGCATATGTGTTAAGCGAAATTTTCGGTATTACAGGAATTTGGCTTACACTGGTGGTGGCACAGTACGGAACCTTGCTTTTTATAGCTGTTATGGTATTTGTGATAATCAAGAGGTCAAACGGCAGGTACAAAAATTTTTATTTGATTGAAAGCAGCAAGGATAATGAGCTCTTGTCTTTCTCGGTAAATTCTGCTCTTTCCAAGGAAGAAATTGCGTCTTATATGACAGAAAAGCTTGCGGATATAGATTATCAGGCAAGGGAAAAAATGATTTTGGCAACAGCAGAGGTCCTTGCTTTTGTAAAAGAGCTGGGAGCAAAAAGGGGCAAGCCAGTTGAAACCGATATAAGAGTGAACCGTGAAGGAAATGACTATATTATTTTACTGAGAAGTAACGGTTATGAAATCAAAATGGCAGAAATGCATCATACTATATGCAAAAGCTTTGATTATACCCGTGTTTTGGGTATGAATCGGATAAAAATAGTCGTTTAATTGAGTAATGAGGTGAGAAAATGAATGTATTAATGGACCATCTGAAGGATTCTTTTTTAAGCTATGCAGATAAAGCTGCTTTTATTGATCACAGTGGAAAGCGCGTCACTACTTATAGGCAGCTTGATGAAATGAGCGGGAAAATCGCCAGGGGAATTATAGAAAAGGGATGCAAAAAGGGTGCGATCATTCCCGTGCTTATGCCAAGATGTACCGAGTACATAGCGGCCGAAATTGGAATCATGAAGGCCGGTTGTGCATTTGCCCCGCTGATTACAGACTACCCCAAGGACAGGGTTGCGTACATAAAAAAGGATTGTAACAGCAGTTTTGTAATTGATAAAGAATTTGTGGATGCATGCATAAATTATGCGCCGTATGAAGAAATTGCAGAGCTTTGCGATACGGACAAAGGCTTTGTCATTTATACGTCTGGCTCTACGGGCAGTCCCAAGGGCATTATTCACTCACAAAGATCTCTTTATGAAAGTTTGGTAAGACAGCTTGAGGTTGAGCAAACGACCGATCAGGATATTTGTCTTAGCACCATCACACATAGCTTTTCCGTATCCGTGCCGGAAAACTATGTACCGTTGCTTGCCGGTGCTACCATCGTTATGCTCAATGATGAGGAAAGAAAAGATGTTCGTTTTCTTGAAACCGCAATAGAACAGTACGGTATTACAAACGCCTATATCAATCCCACTCAGCTTAAGGTCTACAAAAACAAGAGCAAAACGTTAAAAACCGTAAAGACCGTTGGGGAGAGGCTCTGTAACCAATACAGCGATGCATACAAAATGATAAACATTTACGGTGCAAGCGAAACCCTGCTTGCACTTGCCTTTACGGTTGACAAAAGCTATGACAATACACCAATAGGCAAGCCCGTAAGCGGTATAAGCGTTTATATTCTGGATGAAAACGGCCATCCTGTCAGAGATGGAGAGGAAGGCGAGCTTTGCGTTGCCGGGGCTATTTCGGACGGATACCTAAATCTTCCCAATCAGACTGCGAAGGCTTACCGGCTTAATCCGTATGCAACGTGTGATGCAGATAAAATTCTGTTTCATACAAACGATATTGTTAAACGTTTGGATGACGGTAATATTGTATATGTCAACCGCAAGGACTGGATGGTTAAAATCAATGGGCAGAGGGTTGAGGTTGGAGAAATTGAGGTTTGCTCACAGAATGTAAGCGGTGTTGAAGAAGCTGTTGTAAAAGCATTTGTAAACGATTATGGACAGAATTATCTTGTGGAATATTTTAAAGGCGAAAACGTAACGGCTGAAGCTATTAAAAGGCATTTGCGCACAGTCTTGCCCGACTATATGATCCCGCTATTCTTTGTAAAGCTTTCGGAATTTCCCCTTAATGCAAATGGAAAAATTAACAGGCTTGCACTGGAAAAACCGGATGCTTCTATGTATAAAGCAAAATATGTTGCGCCGAAAAATGCAACAGAGAAACTGCTCTGTGAAAAATTTGAGGAGGTTTTACACTGCGGAAAGGTTGGAATAAACGACAGCTTTTTTGATCTTGGCGGTGATTCGATCAAGGTTATGATGCTTCAGAATGCATGTGGAATTCCAGGGCTTTCAACCGATATTATTTTTGAATGCAAAACGCCCGAGCGTATTTCAGAAAATCTGATACATACAGATGAGGACATAATTGCTGGGTGTGTGGGTGTTGTGCAGGCGTTATATCCGTTAACGCCGAGTCAGATGGGTGTTTATCTTGCCTGTATCAAAAATCCTCAGGGGACCATGTACAACACACCCTGTTGCTATACCTTCAGCAAAACCTCAAAAATCAACATTGGCACCCTTGGTTCCGCTGTTGAAAAGGCAGTAAGAAATCACGAGGCCTTTTGCTTTATGATTGACACCTCTACAGGCACGCCAATGATGCGCAGACAAGCCATAACGGTGGATATCCCAGTCATCACGACCACAGACACAGAGCTTGCCAATGCAAAGAAAGCTTTTGTAAAGCCGTTCGACCTTACAAGCGATCAGCTGTTTCGATTTACAATCTTTGAAACGGAAACGGTCTACTGCTTTGCAATGGATTTTCACCATATTGCCTTTGACGGTACTTCAGTGGCTGTCATTTGCAATGAAATTTCGTTGGCGTATAACGGACAAAAAATTGAAAAAGAACGCTTTGGGCAATTTGCCCTGTCGCTTTATGAGCAAAGGCTTGAGGAAACGGAAAAGTACAGGGAAGCAGAGAAATATTTTGATAAGATTTTTGACGGCCTGGAAGTCAGTTCCAGACTGGCTGCCGATTTTCAAGAGGACGAAACTGTTGCAAACAAGCCCTGCAAGAGATTTACAAGATTTCTTTCCAATGATCTGTCAAATGAAAATGTAAGCAGCTTTGTAAAAGCAAAAGGCATTACGGAAAACACGCTCTTTTTTGGGGCTTGTCAATATGCAGTGGCAAAATTTACAGGACAAAATGAGACCGTTGTATGCACTGTAAACCACGGACGGCATGACGGGAGAATGAAAAACACGATCGGTATGATGGTGCGTACTCTGCCTGTGTACACAAAGTTTGACGAGGATATCGCCGTGGTTGATTATCTTGTGTCGGTGGAAAATAACCTTCGCGCATCTATCAAAAATGACAGCTACCCCTTTGTAAAACTCGCCACAAAGTATGGGCTCGATACAGATATTATGTTTGTATATCAGTCAGACGCTTTCAACAGCTTTGAACTTGCTGGAGAAACACTTGATATGGAGAGTATTCCCGTTGACAGTGCACAAGCCCCCCTTTCTATTATGATCTTCAAGAGTCACGGCGGCTTTGAAATAGAATTTCAATATCGCAGCGATCTATATGAACAGGAGACCATTCAATCCTTTGCCGATATGCTTGTGTTAATCATCCGTGAAATGATGAAAAAAGCAACGCTTTCCGAAATTGACCTTGTATCCCCACGCAGCAGGGAGAAAATTTTTGAAATAAATCGCCAGACGGAAACCGACTGCGATTTAAGTATTGGTTTTATAGATTTGTTTCGTGAGCAGGTAAAGCTTCGGCCCGACAAAACAGCGCTGGTATTCAAGGAAAACCGTTACACTTATAAAGAGCTTGATGCAATAACAGACAAGATTGCAAAATATCTTCATGACAAGGGCTACGGCGCGGAGGATGCCGTTGCTGTTCTTGTGGAGCGCTGTGAGTATATGACAATCTGTGCGATTGGCGTATTAAAATCGGGCGCAGCTTATGAGCCGCTTGATCCTACGCATCCATCAGAGCGGTTGCAGTTTATGATAAAGGATGCAAATGTAAAAATTATGATTGCAGATGAAAAACTGCTGCATCTTGTGCCTGATTTTAAGGGGGAAATTCTGAAAATCAGCGAGATTGCGACCCTTCCTGCCTGCAATACTGCGCTGCCTAGTCCGGCTCCAGAGGATTTGTTTGTTCTGCTTTATACATCAGGCTCTACAGGCGTGCCAAAGGGCTGCATGCTAAACCACCGCAATATAACAAACTTTATCCACTGGGGATATAAGATTTTTGAAATTACCGACGAAAGCTCCACGGCGGCATACGCAAGTTATGGGTTTGATGCTCATATGATGGACATTTATCCGTTTTTGTCTTTTGGCGCAACAGAGTACATTATCCCCGAAGAAAAACGCCTGGACTTGGTATGGATAAATGATTACTGTGCAAAACATGGCATTACAAGTATGTTTATGACAACGCAGGTGGGCAGAGCGTTTATTACTTCCATAGACAATATTGCACTCAAGATCATAGGCACAGGCGGGGAAAAATTAGTGCCTTTTACGCCCGTGGAAGGCATAAAGGTCTACAATCTTTACGGCCCAACCGAGTGTACCATTATAACTACGGCGTTTCATGTGGATAAATATTATGATCCGCTTCCTGTCGGAAAGGCTGTTGACAACACACATCTGTATGTTGTTGACAAACAGCTTAGAATGCTGCCTGTAGGAGCAGTAGGCGAGTTGTGTGTTGCGGGCCCGCTTGTATCCCGCGGCTATTTGAATCGTCCTGAGCAGACAGAAAAGGTATATGTCAAAAATCCTTTTGAAAATCGTGAAAGATATGGTGTTCTTTATCATACGGGCGATATTGTTAAATTCATGAACGACGGAAATTTGTCCTATGTGGGCAGACGCGACGGAATGGTCAAAATCCGTGGCTACCGGATTGAATTGACCGAGGTTGAGGCAGTTATCCGCGAGTTTGACGGCATTAAAGACGCAACCGTTGTTGCCAAGGATAAGCCGGCGGGTGGAAAGTACATAGCCGCATATGTTGTTTCGGACGGCGCGGTTGACATTGACAGTCTTAAAAGCTTTATCGCAGAAAAGAAACCGCCTTTTATGGTGCCCGAAGCCATTATGCAGCTTGACAGCATTCCGCTTAATGTAAATGGAAAGGTTGACAGAAGAAAACTGCCGGAAATGCAGCTTGCGGCGGCCGAAACAGCGGCACAGAAGACAGAGCATCCGCTGACTTTGCTCCAAAAGAAAATATTAGATATAATAGAAAAAATTATTGGAACAAAGGAAATTGACGTTTCGGCAGATCTTATGCATTGTGGCATGACGTCCCTTACTGTAATTAAGCTTGCCGTAGAGCTTAATAAGGTATTCGGGTATAACGCAGAAATTCAAACACTGATGAAGGGGTGTTCTGTGTTATCGCTTGAATCCGAAATTGTTCAAAATCTTCTTACGGCAAGAAAAAATTCTGGCAGCAGTATCTCTGCGGAAAAAGCCGAAAAGGAGTATGTACCTCTTTCTTATACCCAATACGGCGTGTATGCAGAGTGTATGAAGCATCCGTATGATACTTTCTACAATATTCCTTTTTGTTATAAATTTCCGGCTTCTTTCCGTGCAGAAAAGCTTGCAAAAGCTGTAACCGACGTGCTTGCTGCACATCCATATGTTTTCACGCGCATCGGGGTGAGAAATGATGATGTTGTACAGATCAAGCAGCGTGCAGATGATTTTACCGTACCTGTCAAAAAGATGCCTGAACATGCGTTTGAAAAATACAGAGCAGACTTTGTAAAACCCTACAAGCTGATGAATACGCAGCTTTTCAAAGTGGAAGTTATCGAAACAGAAAAATCGGTTTATCTGTTTGCTGAATTTCATCACATCATTTTTGACGGCGCTTCTTTCGGATTATTTGCAGAAGCTGTAAAGGATGCTTATGAGGGAAAAGAAATAGAGGCTGAGACCTACGACTATTTCGACTATGTGCGTGCTGAAGCAGAAAACAGGTCGGGCGCTGCATTTAAGGCTGCTGAAACTTATATTTCCAATATGCTTTCAAAGTGCGAAAGCGCTGACGAAATTACGCCGGATTTAGGAGGCTTGCCCGAAAACGGAAAGCCGGTAATGCTTTCTGTTCCTTTTGATATGCACCGCATTTCAAAATTTTGCAATGAGATCGGCATCACGCCTGCGCACCTTTTCCTTGCCTCCATGCTTTATGTTGTGTCAAGGTTTACAAACAGCCGCAATGCCTACATTAACACAATAAGCAACGGACGGACAGATATAAAGCTTCGCAACTGCTTTGGCATGTTTGTTAAAACCCTGCCAATTGGGATTGAAATAGGTGATGTCACCGCTTTAGAGCTTGTTAAAGCTGCAAAAGAGCTTCTGGTGAACGCTGTTTCAAATGAAATTTATCCTTATGCCGATGTTTGCCGCAAATTCAATTATGCGCCAAACATTCTATATGCTTACCAGCTTGGGGTCTCTGAAGATCTTTATATAGATCAGCAAAAAATTGAAAACGACGCAATCGGAGAAAGAAGAGTCAAATTTAAAACGGCCGTTTATATTGAAAAAAACAATGGGCAGGAAAGTATAAACGTTTTGTATAATGATGCGCTGTACAGCCAAAATCTGATGGAGGCATTTGCAAATGCAATTGCAGTTGTTACAGAAAAGATAATTGCCGACCCGCATCAGAAAGTGCGTAAAATCTCGATGCTCAATGAAAAAGGCGCTGCGGTTATCGAAGCCTTTTCACAGACCGAGTTTAAAGAGCCTGAAATTAAGCTTTTGCATGCGCTTTTTGAAAAACAGGTTGCACTGCATCCTGACACAACGGCGCTTATAGCTTGTGACGGGAAGTTTACCTATTCCCAGCTTGACAAACGTGCAAACAGCATTGCAAACAACCTTATTGCAAGGGGGATAAAAAACGGCAGCAAGGTCGTTATTTTGCTCAAAAGAACATCGGGCTTTTTTGCAGCATTGTTTGGAATCCTGAAAGCCGGATGTGCCTTTATCCCTACATGCCCGGAATATCCGCAGGAACGTATTGAAAGTATTATTGAGGACAGCGAGGCAGAGCTTGTTATCACCTTTGGTGAGCTTCTTAAGCGCTATGATAAGACAGTGGATATTGAGGAACTTGAAAAGGGAGACAACCATGCAAAGCCTGTTGTTGCAATTTCTCCTGAGGATCTGGCCTATCTTATCTACACCTCCGGCTCAACCGGCAAACCAAAGGGTGTAATGCTCCGGCACATTGGTATTGCAAGCTATCTTACAGATCACGAGCGAAATATTCAGATCAGATACGTTACAGAAGCCTGCAAATGCTATGGTTCCATTACGACTATTTCGTTCGATATGTCGCTAAAGGAGACGGTGGGGGCACTCTGCAATGGGCTTACGCTTGCGTTTGCAAGTGACGAGCAGACTGTAAATCCGGCGGCGCTTGCACAGTTCTTTGAGGAAAATCATGTGGATGCGTTTAACGCAACGCCATCCAGGCTGCTTCTCTATATGGAGCTTCCCGAATTTGCACAGGCAATGAAAAACTGCAAGGTCATTTTATCCGGCGGAGAAAACTACCCTGATAAGCTGTTGCAGGTGCTCCGCGAAAAAACAGATGCAAAAATAATCAACACCTATGGACCAACGGAAATTACCGTTTCCTCTAATGCAAAGGAGCTTACTTATGCCACTGAAATTTCTGTTGGCAGGCCTCTTTTAAATTATAAAGAATACATTGTGGATTTAGACGACAACAAGCTGCCGGTGGGGGTTGTCGGCGAGCTGCTTATCGGCGGCTTGGGCGTGGCGCTTGGCTACAACAAGCTGCCGGAGCAAACGGAAAAAGCATTTATCCATTACGAAGGCCAGCGGTTTTACAGGTCTGGTGACTATGCAAAGTGGATGAACAACGGTGATGTTGTAATCCTTGGCAGAAAGGATAACCAGGTCAAGCTCAGGGGACTCCGCATTGAGCTTGGCGAAATTGAAAAATGCCTTACAAATATTGCGGGCATCCGTTCGGCGGTTGTTGTTATTAAAAAGCTGGGCAATGAGGATGGCATCTGCGCTTACTATACTGCTGAAAAGAAGATGGATGTAGATGCGCTCAAAGCCGAAATGCGGAAAACCCTTACGGAATATATGATTCCTGCCTCCTTTAACCAGCTTGAGGAGCTTCCGCTTACGCCCAACGGGAAAGTGAACATACGGGCGTTGTGTGAGCCGGCTCTTGCTGATAAGGCGGACAAAAAGATTGAAAAGCCTGCAACGGAAGTCGAAAGGCAGTTTTGTCAGATTTTCAGTGAGATTTTGAATGTTGAAAAGGTCTCTGCAACAGATAATTTCTTTGACTTAGGCGGTACCTCCCTGACCGTTACAAGAGTTGTAATTGCGGCGAGCAAGCATCATTACAGTATTACTTACGGCGATGTGTTTGAAAATCCCACGCCAAGAATGCTTGCAAAGCTTGCAGGCGGCTCACAGCAAGGCGACAACGGCTTTGACGATTTTGCAAACTACGACTACACGGCTATTGATAAGGTGCTGGAGAAAAACACACTCGACAGTTTTTTAAATGGGGAAAAGCAGACAATCGGCGACGTTCTTCTTACCGGTGCGGTCGGCTTTCTTGGAATTCACATTCTTTATGAGCTGCTCAAAAACCACAACGGAAAGGTTTACTGCCTGCTGCGCAGCAAAAAGAATGAGTCTGCCCTTGACAGGATGAAATCCATATTCTTTTATTATTTTGAAGTAAACATTATGGAAGAATATGGCGAAAGGGTGGAAATTATTGAAGGCGATATAACAGATAAAAACACTTTTGAAAACCTTAAGGATATCAGGGCAAATATTTTTATCAACTGTGCTGCCAATGTTAAGCATTTTTCAAAGGGGACTGATATTGAGGATGTAAATTACCACGGTGTGCAGAATATTCTGGCCTTTTGCAAGGCTACAGGGATAAGGCTTGTACACGTTTCCACCATGAGTGTGGGAGGTATGTTCGTTGACAAGCCGGGAAAGGTTACGCACCTTAAGGAAAACCTGCTTTATTACGGACAGGTGCAGGGCTCAAAATATACAAACGCCAAATTCCTTGCTGAACGCGAAATTCTTGAAAATATTGCACAGGGAATGAACGCAAAGATTATGCGAGTAGGAACCTTAGCAGCAAGAGAAAGCGACGGAGAGTACCAGATTAACTTTACAACAAATAGCTTTATGGGCAGGCTTAAATCCACTTTCCTTATCGGCTGTTATCCATATGAAACAATGGATATGCCATTTGAGCTTTCGCCAATTGATTATGTTGCAAAGGCCATTCTTCTTTTAGCACAAACTCCAAAGGAATGCACGGTGTTCCATCCGTATAATAACCATTCCCTGATTATGAGCGATCTGTATGCGGAAATGAACAGAGTTGGGCTGTATGTGCATCCTGTTGAAAATAACGCGTATATAGAAGCTGTAAATCTTGCAAAAGAAGATCCTGAAAAGGCAAAGGTTCTGTCAAGCTTTATTGCATACCAAAATATTGCGCATGGCAGAAAAACATATGATGTTGCAAAAAGCAATTTGTTAACAATGCAGGTGCTGTACAGAATGCATTTTAAGTGGCCTGTAACTTCTCTTGGTTATATGAAAAGGTTCCTTATGAATTTACAAGGGCTGGGATATTTTGAGGAAAAATGATAGAATCTAATTGTCTTTTAGGGGGTGTTTGTCTGGATCACGTCATCTGTAAAGCCGCATGAGTTCAAAAATGCAAGGGAAGAACAACTGCGTACAAAGCGGTTGCAATGGATTGGACAAAGGGATTTTATCAACGCAGCAAGAGGTTGCTGCGCGAAGAAAAAGCCCTTAAAACCCAATTTATATAAATCAACAATAGAGTAAACGAATATTTTAGGAGGATACCAAAGATGCATATTGAAAAACAACGAAATCAAAACAAATTAACGCTGACCCTTGAAGGAAGATTGGATACTTCTACAGCCCCCATGCTGGAGGCTGAACTGAGCACTATGGATGGCGTAACGGAATTGGTGCTGGATTTTGCAAAGCTGGAATACATATCATCAGCCGGGCTACGTGTGCTGCTTGCCACGCAAAAAGTTATGAATAAGCAGGGCAGTATGGTGATTAAAAATGTAAACGAAGTGATTATGGATATATTTCAAATTACCGGTTTTATTGATATTTTAACAATTGCGTAATTAGGCGAAATGGTGTCAGATTGCAGAATTTTATGCTTAGCAACAAGTGGCTGTCATGGGGTTACGGCCTGGCAACAGGACTTGTAACCAGGTCTTGCATATGCTTTTGGAAATCCCCGTGAAAATAAACGTGCTGTGTTTGATGGAGGACTTAAAGGTAAAAAGAGGCCGGCTGCATTTATTTGCTTCTTATGAATCTGCGCACCATCTTGTCCGAAAGCACATAAGATATATTGCAGGACAAACCTGTAATATAATGAAAGAAGAGAAAAGTATGTGTTCTAGAAATGTTTGCGGATCTTCTTGTGGAAATAATAATGTTTTAGGCCGCAGCGGGATGTTTACCGACTATGTACCAGTAACGGTGTCGTATACCATAACGCCGGCAAACTATGAGGTTACAGGGCAGGTTATTGCCAATAACGGCGGCGGCAACGGGAACGGGAACAACAACGGCAGCTGTAACTGCCGCTGCAGATAAAATTATATATCCTTATCGAAGCCAGTGTAAAAAAAGACAAATCGCCGCGTGTTGCTGAAAGAAAATCTTGACAATCAAAACAGGGTGCGTTATAATAACGCTGCAATTTAAATATCCATGAGGGAGTAGTTGGCACGGATTCCGTGCGGCAAGTCAACAACCTCGGCTGTTTTGGCCTGGCTTGCCTTAAATAACCAGACTCGTGTATGCCTTTGGAGCAATACACGGCCTGTATGGTAAATGTTTAAACCCGAGTATAACTGCAAAGGTTATACTTGGGTTTTTTATTGTAAGCTTAAAAAGGAGAGATGTGTAAATGCAGGCTTTTTTAAGAAAAAGCGAGGATGTTTTACAGACGTTTTCGGTCCATGCCGATGCAGGCCTTACAAATGAACAGGTTTTGCAAAGCAGGGAAAGCCATGGGGAAAACACCTTTACCAGAGCAAAAAAGACGCCGCTTATCAAAAGAATATGGGATGCCGTATGCGAGCCTATGGTAATTATGCTTGTTTTGGCAGATCTGATTGCATTTGGGGTAAATGTGGTACGCGCGTTTACAGGCGGAGAAGCAGACTTTATTGAGTGCGTGGGAATTCTTGTGGCCATTGCGCTTTCTGTTGTCATTACAGTGGCAATGGAGGGCAGAAGCGCAAAAGCCTTTGAAGCACTCAGTAAATTTAACGACGAGGTGCATGTTAAGGTTATCAGGGATGGAAAAACGCAGTATATTACACAAAAGGATGTAGTAGTTGGCGATATTGTCCTACTTGGTACAGGCGATAAGTTGCCGGCCGACGGCAGGCTGATACAGGCAACAGACTTAACGACTGACGAATCTGCGCTGACAGGTGAAAGCCTGCCAGTCAAAAAAGATGCCGACGCGGTGATGGAAAGTGAAAAAACACCGGTGGCCGAACGCACCAACATGCTGTATTCCGGTTGCTTTATAACCGGCGGCAACGGAAAAATGGTGATAACGGCCGTTGGAGATGATACAGAGTTTGGGAAAATAGCAAAGGAACTGTCTGGAACAGAAAAGGCGAGCACCCCCTTGCAGGAAAAAATGGCCTCGCTTGGTAAAAAAATTGCCGTGCTGGGCGTTGGGGTAGCGGCCGTTGTGTTTTTGGTGCAGCTGTTTTTTGCGTTTTTACATGGAACGGCAAACTTTAATACCATATCAGAGGCATTTATCACAAGCATTGTGCTGATTGTTGCCGCCGTGCCGGAGGGGCTTCCCACTATTATGGCCGTTTCTCTTGCAATCCACATTATCAAAATGTCCCGGCAAAATGCGCTTGTCAAAAAGATGGTTGCCTGTGAAACGGTCGGCAGCATCAACGTGATTTGCTCAGACAAAACAGGTACGCTTACAGAAAACAGGATGACAGTGACGGATGTTTACGCAGGCGGCGCGCTCTGTACCCCGCAAACATTGCAAAATACCGATTTGCTGGAAAACTTTTGTATAAACAGTACGGCGGACGTAGGGTTTGAAGAAAAGTCTCCTTCTTTTATTGGAAATCCAACGGAGTGCGCTTTGCTGGTTGCGGCGAAAAAAGCGGGGAAAAATTATAAAGAAGCACGCGCACAGGCGCAAATTATACATGTCTTTCCTTTTTCATCCGAAACAAAAAATATGACTACCATTTTAGAAAAAGACGGATGTCAGATCGTGTATACAAAGGGAAGTCCCGAAAAAATTCTGGCTATGTGCACAATGGAGCCTGCACAAAGAGATGAAGTGCAACGGTTGATCCAGCGTTTTCAGGAAAATACCAGCCGTGTGCTGGCTTTTGCACATAAAACAATGGTAGGGATTTCCGAATTTGCCGACAATAGGGATCGAATAGAAAGCAAAATGACTTTTGACGGATTTGTTGCGATTAAAGACCCGCTGCGCCGCGACGTGTATGAGGCGGTGCGGCGCTGCGCAAACGCGGGGATCGACATTAAAATGCTTACAGGAGATAATATCGTTACAGCCAGCGCGATCGCGCGAGAGCTGCATATTTTGGACGATACCCATATTGCAGTTGAAGCCAAAGAGCTGGAAAATCTTTCTGAACAGGAGCTTGTCAGGGCACTTGAAAAAATACGTGTCATTGCAAGAAGCACACCGGTGATTAAAATGCGCGTGGTCAACGCACTAAAGGCACAGGGCAACGTTGTCGCCGTTACAGGGGACGGCATTAACGACGCACCCGCTCTTAAAAATGCAGATGTAGGTATCGCCATGGGTATTTCCGGGACGGAGGTATCCAAGGAAGCAAGCGATATCGTACTGCTGGACGATTCGTTTTCCACAATTGTCAAAGCGGTGCAGTGGGGCCGCGGCATTTATGAAAATTTCCAGCGCTTTATACAGTTCCAGCTGACGGTCAACCTTTCTTCCGTGCTGGTTGTTCTTACCTCGGTGCTTGCGGGCCTTGCCGCTCCCTTTACAGCGCTGCAGCTTTTGTGGGTGAATATCATTATGGACGGCCCGCCGGCGCTTACCTTAGGGCTTGAGCCTGTTCGGGGCAGTCTGATGGAAAGACGCCCCGTTGGAAGAAACGCATCAATTGTGACAAGAAACATGCTGGGAAGAATCCTCGTAAACGGGCTGTTTATTTCGATTGTCTTTATGGCGCAGTATTTTACAAACTTTCTGGGTGCTGCGCCGCAGCAGCTTTCAACGGTCTTATTTACACTGTTTGTCGTTTTTCAGCTTTTTAACGCGTTTAACAGCAGGGAGCTTAGCAATAGAAGCATATTCCGCAGCTTAGGGAGCAATAAACTTATGCTGGCGGTGTTTGCCCTGACGTTTGCTTTGCAGGTTGTCATTACACAGTTTGGCGGCGTTGTGTTTGGTACGGTTCCTCTGCCGCTTTCCATGTGGGCAAAAATTGTTGCTGTGGCTTTTACCGTTGTACTGGTTTCCGAACTTGTTAAGCTGGTTTGGCGCTTAATTTCCAGGAAAAAAGCGTAACACAGCAGGGGATACCTTGCCATAGTGCAAAGGGGGTTGCTTTATAACTGGTTTTGTAAAATGTGAGGGGCAGCCTATTTTTGCTTTAAGTAATTTTACCTATATTTTGGATTTGTATTTGTAAGATAGTTCCAATAGATTTTTTTGTTATAAAATGATATGATATTTCTAATAACAGACAAAAATTCATCAATATAACAGAAAGGATTGGTAAAAATATGGTAAAACACAAAACGAAAGGCAAAACGATTGTTGCGCTGCTGCTGGCAGCGGTCATGATGCTGAGTGGCTGCATTACGTCGTTTGCCACAATAACAGACGAGAACCAGACCGCAGTCCCCAGTTATATAACCAATAGTACAGAAAAGGCCCTATGGATGGATGCCTGCCCGGTGTCCGGTACGTCGGAAATTGATGCGGTAAAGTGGTTTCTTGACAGTGACGGCATTTACTATATGCTTTTACCTACATCGGCAGATCTAAGCAATATTACGGTTTACCATACTTTCACTGACGCCAGGATTGGCCAAACGCAGATTATAAGCGGAAACGCTTACGATATTTTTGAAGACGGTGGCGATTATACGCTGGATGCAGACGGTGAAACATACCGGATTAAGGTGCTGCAGTCTTCTCAAATTGGGTCTATGTTTATTACGACGGAAAGTGGCAGTATGGACAATATCCACGCCGATAAGGAAAACAAAGAGGCTGGCAGCCTGCTTTTGATCGATACAGACGGTACTGTCAGCTACGACGGTGAGATGGATCAAATCAAGGGAAGAGGCAATACGACATGGAACCTTGCGAAAAAGCCATATAATATTAAGCTTGGCAAAAAAGCAGAGCTGATGGGAATGGCAAAAAGCAAAAAATGGACCCTTCTTGCCAATGCACAGGAGCATTCCGGGCTCAGAAACCGTTTGACCTATGACCTGGCAGACCAGATTGGCCTGGAGTTTTCTCCGGAATCCAGATTTGTGGATCTGTATGCAAACGGGGAATACCTGGGAACCTATCAGCTTACAGAAAAGGTAGATCTGGGGGAAGACAACCTCGTTAAAATAACGGACCTGCAAAGCAAAACGGAAGATTTAAACGACCAGGATCTTGATGCCTACGGCCGTTATACCAATGGAAGAAAGCAGGGCTACAATATCCCCAACAATCCGGAGGATATTACAGGCGGCTATTTAATGGAATATGTATGGAGCGTGGGCGAACCTTCCGGATTTACAACGAACGGCGGGCAGGCGCTTGACCTGAAAAGCCCCGAATTTGCATCTAAAGAGCAGATTGAATATATTGCATCCTTTGTACAGGACATGGAGGACGCGGTGTATTCCTCTACCGGATATAACGCAAAGGGCAAACACTACACAGACTATATAGACGCCGAATCCGCCGCGCTGATGTATATTGTACAGGAGTTTGCCTTAAATCAGGACGCAGCGATTTCAAGCCTGTTTGCTTATAAAGAATCTGACATAGACGGCGATGGAAAAATACATTTTTCCCCCGTTTGGGACTTCGACATTGCCTACGGTAATCTGAACGCTACGCAAAATGGACATTCCATGCTGGATTATACAACGATGTTTGTGGCAGATTCCCGCATGTTTTATGAAAGCGACCGCTACACGATCCTGGGAGCACTGTGCCAGCATACCGATTTTAACACGCTTGTAACAGAGCTTTGGAAGGAAAGAGTCGTTCCCGCCATACAGATATGGAACGGTGAAAAAGAAGCTACGGCAAGGCTACAAAGCTTTGATACGTATAAGCAGCTTACCGATGATACCTCCGTGATGAATTATATCCGCTGGGATTTAAGCAGCACGCTGCTTGTCTGGCAGGCCGGGGACACGCACGAAAAGCAGCTTGCATACTTTAAAACATGGGCCGATAACCGTTATGATTTCTTAAACGGTGTTTTTTCAACCCTGGAGGATGTAAAGGCACAGGCCAGCGAGGAGCTTTTGCGCTATTATAACTCTTATAACAGCGCAGATTACAGCGAAACAGACTGGAACAGCATTACAAAAGCAAAAGACGACGGCTTGCGTGCAATTGAAAATGCCGACACGGCCGCTGCTGTGACAAAAGCAAAAGATGATGCAATCAGCCAAATGAAAGCGATTGCGGGCGTAATGGTTTATTATGACAATAATCAAACCAATTGGGAAGAAGTCAGAGTTTTCTGGTGGAATTCTCCGTCCAGCCCGTGTGAATGGCCGGGCGAATTGATGACCGATCTGGGTGAAGGGATTTACAGCTTTAAATTCCCAAGTGATACCAATTATATAATTTTTACCAACGGTCTGCCCAGCGGGATTGAAAAGGAACAGACGGAGGATCTGCTGCTGCAGGAAGGTTTGCAGTTGTTTGTGCCCGATATAGATTCTAAATATTATAAGGAGACCATACAGGGTTACTGCTACAATGGAGATTGGGCGGCATATGACCCGACGCCAGAACCGACAGAGCCTCCGACGTCCGACCCGGGAACCGAGTCGACAGAACCTCCCACAGAGCCTCCAACAGAGGATCCCGATTATAAGCAGGGCGATGCAAACCTGGACAAAGAGGTAAACCTGGAGGACGTTTTAACCATGCAGCGACACATTGCGAAAACCATCCAGCTTACAGGTGTAGCGGTTGATAACGCAGACATCAATTTTGACAAAACGATCAATCTGGAGGACGTTCTTATCCTGCAGAAATTCCTGGCTAAAATGCTTCCTTCTTTGCCTGCTGCGTAAAAAATAAAGTGGATTATGAAAGAGGCCGCCCCTAAGGGCGGCACGCATAAAACAGTATAGAGATTGTTTTCGAAAACGGCGTAGCTTCGGCTATGCCGTTTCTCCGTTTTGTAGGTCTTTGAGCAAAGACGCAGGGAGTATTCCCAAGGTCATAAGAAATGTCAATCTGCTGTTCCCGAGTTCCTTTGACCTGTCCGGCGCGTGAACATACACCGCCTTTACCATGTCGTTGAGTACAGCGGGTGTCAACTTATCTAAGTCGAGATACTTCCTCACTTTTCTGATAAACCTGTCAATATTTTCTGCCTGTTCACCCTCCTTCTTCCACGCTATACACTGGCATACACAATTTGAGAGGGGCTACATTCTACCGCTACAAGGAAATGTAAATGGGTGGAAACAGAATAAAGCTCTCTGCTTTAATGTGTTCTATCTATCAACATAGATCTGTACTTCATAATTCCATTGCAAAATACCTGATACAACAATGAGTTGCACCGTGAATTTTGGCTCAACACCATATTTTGTTCGGGCTATACACATGACCTCGCTTAATACTTGTTCCCGGTTTTCTTCAGTGCAGTTAGCGCATAGATATCTTCCTTTTGGCAATATCTTTAATCCGTCTATATTCACATAACGAATACAGACGGCAAAGAGCCTTGTTATTCCGCTTTCGGTGTATATACCAGCTAAATCCTCAAAGGAAAATTGCTCTTTTAAGGCAGGAGTAACTTTATCATAGAAGTGGCTGAGATAATTCCAAAGATTATCAAGCGTTGGTACTTCTAAGGTATCTGACAGCAAAATAATACGCTCTGGAACATCTCTGATAAAGGTACCGTTAGAATTTTTGCGCATCTGCAATTTTCTTTCATAGTCTGCTTTTGCTAACTGGATTTTGGCTTTACTGTACTGGAGCGCTGCTATTTTTTCATCGGCCTTTTTTTCTGCTTGCGCTAAAAAGTCCACAATTTTTTCGAGGTCGTCATATTCTAAAACTTTCTTAATTTCCTGCAAAGGTAAGTCCATCAGTTGCAAAGCCCGTACCGTATTTAGACGCACAATATCCTGCTCAGTATAATAGCGGTAATTCGTCCATTCGTCTTTTTTGCTTGGCTTCACTAATCCGATACGGTCATAATGCCGCAACGTTTCACTTGTTGTATGAACAGCCTTTGCAGCTTCTCCAACTGAAAAATATTTCTTCATTTTTATTTTCTCCTATTGACCTTTGTGTTACACAAAGGTTTATAATCCATTTTAGCATAGGATATTGCGAAAAGCAAAAGATATTTCCATGCTGTTTAGGAGGAATTATAATGAAAAAAATCATTTCACTTGCATTGTGCCTTATATTAGGCGGTTTTGTTTTAGCTGGTTGCTCGAACAACAGTGAACCATTTGAGGAAAAAAATTATACGCCAAATACACAAATCAATCAAATCAATCTTGATGTACGGGATAGAAAAATTGAGGTATCGCCGTCCGAGGACGAGCAAGTCCACATTCAATATTCTGAAAACAGCAAAGAGTACTACGACTTTTCTGTTTCTGACGAAAATGTATTGACGATATCAAGTGCAAGCGACAAAGAGTGGATAGATTATATTGGGGGAAAGCCCTCTGCGGAAAACCGGAAAATATCGTTACAGATACCGGACGCACTTTTAGACACCCTTACACTGTCTACAACAAACGAGAACATCACTCTTTCCGCATTGGCTGTAACCGGAAGTATCAATATTTCTTCTAATGGAGGAAATATTGCCTTTGAAAACGTAGATGTAGGAAATGCTCTATACCTAACTGTCAAAAATGGAGATATTGAGGGAACAGTTGTCGGAAGTTATGATGATTTTACAATTCAATCAGAAATCAAAAAAGGCAAAAGTAATTTGCCGGATAATAAAAATGGTGGAGAAAAAACACTAAATGTGTCCAGCAATAACGGCGATGTCAATATTGAACTTGTAAACGCCTAATTGGAATTTGAAAAAAATCGTTGTTTGTGGTTTGAGAGCAGATACAAACGGCGGTATCAAGCAGGTATCAATATGTCTGTTGCAGATTATTTTTTTCCTATAATCTACGGTCAAAAAAGCCTAATAGCAATTAAGGAACTTTGCGCTCATGAATATGAACATACAAGTCATATAGCTACATCTCATAATTTCCGCACTCAACGCCCATACAGTTTTATCCTGTATGGGCGTTTGTTGTTTTTACCTCTGCTTGGGAAGAAAGGGGATGATTTAGATGACGGATATAGAACAATACAAAGAGCATATCGAGATCACGTTCAACGGTTTTTGCAAGGCGTTTATCATGCTGCACTCGACGTTTATTACAAAATAAAGCGAAAACAGCAATATGAAGTACCCTTTGAATATCTTAAGGAAATAGATTTCGAGCCTTCTTGCACAGGTGAATACTTTGCGGTTTAAGACGTATCTACCGTGTTTATTGAGGTAATTGTAGAAAGCAAAGTATTAGCAACCGCCTTGCTACACCTGTCGAAAAAGCGGCGTGAAGTCTTGCTTCTGCGTTTTTACTTGGGTTATAACGACGCGGAAATCGGCAGAATGTTCGGACCTTGCAGGAGTGCAATCAATCGCAGGAAACATGTAGCATTACGTTTACTCTGAAAGGAACTGGAAGCATTACAAAATGAGGAATAACAAACACAAATTGCTGCCCTATCAAGTGATAGAAAAAGCAGCTCTCTGTCCCAAACGGGCATACAACTATTTTCTTATGCGTCCTTTAAATTGGCGCTCTCCTAAACACGTCCTTTTTTCTTTCCCTAATCTGTAACACTTCATTGACAAACCTACACAGAGTTTTCTTAAAAAACACAGAATTATATTGACAAACGGAAAAGGCAAAGGTATAATATTAAGCAGTGTTTTAAGATACCGGGGTTTTGTTCTGTTAAAAAGAGGTGTATGATGCTCCTTGATTTAAAAAAGGTTTTTTTAAACGAAGGTGAAAAGACCGACATTGCTTATACGCTGGATCTAAGTAAAATAACCATTGACGGTATCGCACCTATGCCGCACCCTGTGAAGATTACGGCGGTGGCGGAAAACAGAGCCGGCGTTGTAAAGCTTTCGGTGGCTGTTTGCTTTACGTATGTCCGCCCATGTGACCGATGTTTTGCCGACACGGCAAGGGAAATGTCTTACAGCTTTGCGCATATACTTGTTGCTTCCCTAAGCGGCGACAGCAGCGATGATTATGTGGAAGCGCCCGATTTCCAGCTTGATCTGGACGAACTTGTAACGGCCGATGTGCTGTTAGAGCTGCCCAGCAAATATCTGTGCAAAGATTCCTGTAAGGGGCTTTGTCCAAACTGCGGGGCGGATTTAAACCGTACGTCATGCGATTGTAGCAAGCACAATACAGATCCTCGTCTGGAGGTTTTAAAGGAACTTATAAATTAGAATACGATAACGTATTCGGCATAATACAAAGCAAGGAGGTGCTGATTATGGCAGTACCAAAGAGAAAGACATCCAAAGCAAGAAGGGATAAAAGACGTTCCAACGTTTGGAAAATTGCGGCTCCCGCACTGATGAAATGCCCAAACTGCGGCGAATATAAGACAGCCCACAGGGTTTGCCAGAGCTGTGGTCATTATAACGGCAGGGAAGTTATCAAAAAGGAAGCATAATTTTTGGATTTTTTCCTGAAGATAGAGGAGGAGCGTATCCTTCTCTATTTTTTTTCGGTGTCCCGCCGGGTTTAAAAGCCTAGCGGGCGTACCTCTCTGATGGCGTGATTCTATAGAAAGGAGCATCCGGCCATGGCGGTAACCATTCAAGCAATCGCGCAGGGCAGCCATGCCATGCGCCACGGCATACAAAGCGGGGAAAAGCTTGTTTCAATCAACGGTCATACAGTCATGGATGTACTGGATTACCGGTTTTACCAGATGGAAAGGGAGCTGGAGCTTGTTTTGGAGGATGCAACGGGCAAGCAAAGAAAGCTGCGCCTGAAAAAGCCCATATATGATGAAATTGGGCTTTTGTTTGAAACCTACCTGATGGACCGCCAGCATACATGCAAGAATAAATGTATTTTTTGCTTTATCGATCAGCTCCCAAAGGGGATGCGCCAGTCTTTGTATTTTAAGGATGACGACTCCCGTCTTTCATTTTTATTTGGCAACTATATCACGCTGACCAATCTAACACAGCATGAAATAGACAGGATCATTAAAATGCATATCAGCCCGATCAATATTTCCGTGCATACAACCAATCCGCAGCTGCGGGTCAAAATGATGAACAATCGTTTTGCGGGCCGTGCGTTGTCTGTGTTGGAGCGGTTTGCGCAGGCAGGCATAAAAATGAACTGCCAGATTGTTGCCTGTCCCGGGATCAACGACGGCAAAGAGCTGGATAAAACGCTTTCTGATTTGGCTGCGTTTTATCCGGCGGTGGAATCTATTGCAATTGTTCCGGTGGGACTAACGCGCTACCGGGAAGGGCTTTACCCGCTAAAGGCCTATACCAAAGAAACAGCGCGGCAAACGCTTGCGCAAATTGAGCAGTTTGGCGATGTGTGTAGAAAAAAGCACGGTGTGCGCATTGCCTTTGCATCTGACGAGTTTTATCTTCAGGCCGGCAGGCAAATACCTCCGGCAGAATTCTACGAGGATTTCAGTCAGCTGGAAAACGGTGTGGGGCTGCTTGCGCTTTTGCAGGAGCAGTTTTTGACGGCGTTGCAGGAAAAAACATGCGATTGCAGTTTAAAAAGGCAGGTCACAGTGGCCAGCGGGACTGCGTCTGCGCCCTTTTTACAGGCGCTTTTTTTGCAGATGCAAAAAAAATTTCCAGGTGTAAGCGCTTCTGTTGCGGCTATAGAGAACCGCTTTTTTGGCGGCGGTGTGAATGTTTCAGGACTTGTAACAGGTGCGGATCTGATCAGCCAGCTGAAAGGGAAAAATTTGGGAGATGCACTTTTGATCCCCGCTGTAATGCTTTGCCGCCAGGGAGATGTATTTTTGGACGACGTATCCATACAGGATGTAAAGCGGCAGCTTACAACGGCGCTTATTACCGTTGCAAACGACGGCAGTGCGCTGCTGGATGCGGTTTTAGGCACGGAAAAACAGGCGTAAGCCATACAATAGGGGGAATGAAAATGGCAAGACCGGTAATTGCAATTGTGGGAAGGCCCAACGTAGGGAAATCTACACTTTTCAACAAGCTGACAGGCACCCGCATTTCTATTGTGGATGATACGCCCGGCGTTACACGGGACAGAATATTTGGTCAGGTGGAATGGCAGTCCCGCACAGCAACTTTGGTAGATACAGGCGGGATAGAGCCGTATTCCGACGATGTCATATTGTCGCAAATGCGCTTGCAGGCACAGCTTGCAATTGACGCGGCGGACGTCATCCTATTTGTAACGGATCTGCAAACCGGCGTGGTAGCCACAGATATGGACGTAGCCGCCATGCTGCAAAAAAGCGGCAGGCCGGTGGTGCTTTGCGTGAATAAATGTGATAAAATCGGGCAACCGCAGCCGGAATTTTATGAATTTTACAATTTGGGGATGGGGGATCCTATCCAGGTGTCTTCCATACATGGCCATGGAACAGGCGATTTGCTTGAAAAGGCCTTTGCATACCTGCCGCCACAGACAGAAGAAGAGGAAGACGGCGAAGAGATCCGTGTGGCGGTGATTGGCAAGCCAAACGTGGGGAAATCCTCCCTTGTCAACAAAATTACAGGTAAAAACCGCTGCATTGTTTCTGATATTGCAGGCACGACCAGGGATTCTATAGACACGACGGTGGAAAATGCCCATGGACGGTTTGTTTTGACGGATACAGCCGGACTGCGCAGAAAAAATAAGGTGGACGGCCAGATAGAGCGTTACAGCGTAATCCGCGCAAAAATGGCTATTGACCGCAGCGACGTATGTGTTATAATGATTAATGCACTTGACGGTTTTACAGAGCAGGATTCCAAAATAGCCGGCCTTGCACATGAAGCGGGAAAAGCCTGTGTAATTGCGGTAAACAAATGGGACGCCATTGAGAAAACAGGAAGCACCATGAACGAATACCGTAAAAAGCTGGAAAACGACTTTTCTTTTATGTCTTATGCGCCAATGGTATTTATATCGGCAAAAACCGGGCAGCGTTTAGATGTGTTGTTTGAAACAATAAAGCGGGCGGCCAATTCGAATTCCATACGGATAAAAACGGGTATGCTCAACGACCTGCTTGCCCAGGCGGTTGCAAGGGTACAGCCTCCTTCCGATAAGGGAAGACGGTTGAAAATTTATTATATGACGCAGCCTTCTTCCAAGCCCCCCACGTTTATCTGTTTTGTAAATTCAAAAGAGCTGTTTCATTTTTCCTACCAGCGTTACTTGGAAAACAGGATTCGGGATGCTTTTGGGCTGGAGGGCACGCCCGTGCAGTTTATTGTGCGTGAGCGCGGCGATAAATAAAGAGATCCCCGGCGTTTTTATTGCAGAAAATCATTTGAAGGGAAAGACAATATGGGAAGCGATGTTTTGTCTTTTATAGCCAGTGGATGGTATTATATTTTAGGCGCGATGGTTATTGCCTATTTGCTGGGCAGCTTAAATTTTTCAATTGTGATTACAAAGCTTGTGGACAACGGTGCGGACATCCGTAAAATGGGCAGCGGCAACGCAGGTTTTACAAATGTGCTGCGCTCTGTTGGAAAAGGGCCCGCCGTTGCAACCATAGTTCTGGACTTTTTTAAAGGGATTGCCGCGGCGTTGATTGGCGCGTTTTTCTTTTCTCTGATCCCATCCGGAAACCTTCCTGCTGCAGAAATTATGTGTTATGGAAAGTACATAGCCGGTTTTTGCTGTATTTTTGGCCACATTTTTCCATTATATTTTGGCTTTAGAGGGGGAAAGGGCGTTGTTACGGCGGCTGCTCTGGCGGCAGTGGCGGACTGGCGTGTGTTTGTAATTGTAATCCCGGTTTTCATAGTGATTGTCCTCATCACCAAAATTGTATCGATCGGGTCTTTGATTGCAGCGGTGCTGTATCCAATTTTGACCTTTTCCTTCTCGTTTTTTGCAGATTATTTACCCAGTCTTACGACAGAAACACCGCACTCTGTGTTTTATGTAATTGTTACAACTGCGTTTGCGCTTGCAGTATGTATATGTATTTTTGTGATGCATAAGGAAAACATTAAACGCTTAAGAAACGGCACGGAAAAAAAACTGACTGCAAAAAAGAAGGAACAGTAGTAAAATGGATTGCAGCGGTAATATAGTTGCCGCTGCACGCTTTTATACATTGAAACGCCATGCCTTATTTGGGCATGGCGTTTTTGCATATTTGCAGGACAGCGCTTTACCCGGGGCGGGTGATGTCTACCTTATATTGGTATTTCATCCATGCAGCTACACCTTGTACTGGAAGGGCTTTACCTTTTTTCTGTCAAATACTCAGTACCTTTGCCAAATAGAATTTCCGTACTGTTTTTAAAGTTAAAATTTTCCAAAACGTACTAGCCCCTTAAATTTGATTTGCATTTGGTTGATAAATTTATTATACTACAAAATAAAGCAGCATTATATGTTTTTCTTTGAAAAAAGGAAAAAATATGTTATAATTTAGTCAATTTTTATTATGGGCAGCGTATACGTATTCTGAAAGGAGCGGGACCTATGTACCTGCACGATATTTCAAACAATATTTTTACAGCAAAAAAATACAAAGGAGATCCCGCACCACAGTGCAGATGGCTTTCCAAAATGGAATTTGGGGAGGATTGCAATCTTTCTTTAATAGAGATGTGTACGCATACCGGCACACATATAGACGCACCCAGGCATTACCTGGAGGATGGGAAAACAATAGACCAGCTTCCACTGTCCCGTTTTTACGGCCCTTGCACGGTTGTCAGCATAGAGGGCGTGCTCACAGGGGAAGATATGGAACAGATCCTTCCGTTTTGCAAAAAGAAAATTTTATTTAAAGGCAATGGCTGCGCGTTTTTGTCGCAAAGTGCCGTTTTTGTTCTGGCAGATTACGGCGTTACACTGATCGGAACGGACGGACTTTCGATTGCGCAGCAGGACGAAGAATTTACCATACACAGGGAACTTTTCCTGCGGGATGTTGTAATTTTAGAAGGCTTAGCGCTTGAGGCCGTACACGACGGCGACTATACACTGGCGGCTTTTCCATTAAAGCTGTGCGGGCTGGAGGCTTCCCCGGTGCGGGCTGTGTTGTTTGAACAGGAAAAGGGGCTGTAAACGGCGCTGCCGTATTGTAGAAAGGACAGGGATAACTTTATGAGGAAAAACGTACAGGTTTGCCTTTTGGCGCTTTTTCTTTGCCTGACCGCCGCACTGTTTGCCGGTTGCGGCGATACGCCGGTGCAGGTGGAAACCCTGATCAATATGGACGCTCGCTTTAAAGGAACCAGAACCATTACATTGAACACTGGGTTTGCCTTTGAAGGGAAGGACGACCTTAAGGAAAAGTTTGATGAGGTGATTAATACGTATTGTCCCTCTGTACTGAAAAAAGAGGTAAGGGATGCAGACGACGGCTTAAAATATGTTTTTACTTTGTCGTTTGAATCCAAAGCGGATTATGTCAACAAGCTTTCCGCAATTTTAGACAGGCAGCCAAGCGTAGCGCTTGGTACGCCGGACAGCGCCCTTGCCAAAGGGTGGCACTTGACAGAGGACTTTGACGGCATGGAGCTGATTACGTGGATAGATGAAGGAATTGCGGAAAAGCAATACGGCGGCGACCTGCATTTTACCTACGAAAGCACCTCCAATATTGTCAATATGGACGGCGACATTCAAAGCAGTTCTTCAGGCATGATTGATATCAATACAGTGGAGGGATATCCTGTTACGGCAGTTGCCATAGAAACCACCAATCATAAAAAGGACAATTACGACCGGCGTTTTACGCTTTCTGTGCCGCAATCTACTTATGACCAGATGGGCACAGAGCTTACGGCACTTATGCAGGAGCGTACAGCTCCCTCGGCCGTATACAGTGGGTGGACGCAGCAGGGCAATAACCAGGAATTCCAGGTGCTTTACCAAGGGCTTGCCGCTTCAGAGCTGCAAAGCGTGACTGCGCTGTTTTTAGACTGCGACGAAGCATCTATCTATTATGGAGACGAGCAGGGCAGCAGCACGCCCCTTGCAGAGCAGCTTGTTTTTGAGGAAAACCTGAATACGCTGAGCTTTTTGCCGAAAGAAGACAGTGAGGTGTCATTTTCTTATAAATACTCCCTTCCGCTGAGAACAACGCATGGCGAGGGGCTTGTGCTCTATGACGGCGTTTGGAAGAAGCAGGGGAGCTGGGTAGACGGCATTTATACGTTGCATGCGGAAGATAAAGTATATGATATACGTATACCAGACGGTATTCAGTATACTATACAGGGGATTGCCGTAACGCTGGAGGACAACGGCGGTGACAACTTTGTGCGTTACCTGGATTTCCTTTACAGCAAGCAGGACGGTGAAGAAGGGCGTTCCTACGCATGTGATTTTTTTCGGAAAAAGGGTGTGGATGTTTCTGCCGTGCAGAATGACGATGCGCTGATTTGCCGGGTGAAAACGGCGGGGACAGCCCAGCAGATGAACACAGTGTTAGGAGAGCTGTTCGGCGGCGGCAACACCGTACAAAGGACTGAAAACACAAGTGCTATGGCGGTTGTCACCAATATAGAGTTTAAAGACAGCATCAATCTTTCTTATATGCTTACCGGCGATAACGCCAAAGCGCCATTTACTTATACCCTGAGAAATAAAGGCGACGAAAATATTGTATTGTTCAGCGGGGAGGGGGCCGACGTCAAAGATTCAGCCACACTTACACAGGACGGCTCCAGTACAGTTGAACTGCAGGGCGGTGAAAATGTAATCAGCTTTACTGCCACCGTACCCTACGTGCAGGGGGTTGCGGTATATTGCACCATTGCAGGTGTGATGCTGCTGCTTGCGGTGTTGGCGATTATATTCTTTATACGTAAGTCCAGACGGCTTGCTGCAAAGGAGCAGCTTATGCAGCACCGGGAAGAGCCTGATGAAAAGAAACATCTGCCGCAGGAGCATGAGGACCTTCGCCGGAGCCGTACAGTTTTTTCTCAGGACGAACACGATGACGATTATTTGAATTTATAAAAAACGGAGAAAATATGTATCAATCAGTTATTTTTGATCTGGATGGCACCCTTGTAAACTCGCTTTATGATCTTGCCGGAAGCATGAACAGGGCGCTTATGTTTTATGGTCTGCCGGCGCATCCCGTTACAAGCTATAAACAGTTTGTCGGCAACGGCAGGGGGCAGCTTGTCAGGCGTGCAATTGGTGCGGAGCATTTGTCAGAGCAGCTTATCCAAAAGGTAACGCAGTTTTTTAACCAGGATTACGCGGTGCATTGTATGGACCAGACAAAGCCGTACGACGGCATTTTGCCAATGCTCTGTTCTTTGCAGGAAAAAGGCATACAGATAGGCGTGCTTTCCAATAAGCCAGATTCGTTTGTACAAGAGATGATGAAAAAGCTTTTTCCGGGCGTTGCATTTTCTGCAGTCTGGGGAAAGAAAGACGGCTTTGCTCCCAAGCCGGACTGCGCCAGCGTGAATGCTATGCTTGAGGAGCTTGGTTGTGAAAAGCAGGCTTGCCTGTATGTGGGTGACAGCGATGTCGACGTATACTTGGCAAGAAACGCGGGGCTTGCATTTTGCGGCGTACAGTGGGGCTTTCGCGGGGAACAGGAGCTTTTGTCCGCGGGTGCACAGGCAACGGTGCAAACGCCGGAGGAGCTGCTGCGATTTATTGTAAATGGCCGGTGATGGTATGCATATTCCCAATTATCAAAAAGAAATGGATGCACTGCTTTTACAGCTGCAAAGGGAAGAGCACGTCCCTTCGTTGCTGCTGCATAGCTGCTGTGCACCCTGCAGCAGCTATGTAATCGAATATCTTTCCGCATATTTTTCCATCACCGTTTTTTATTATAACCCCAACCTGTATCCAGACGCCGAATATGCGCTCAGAAGCGCAGAGCAGAAAAGACTGATTGCAGATATGCCTGTAAAGAACCGCGTACGTTATCTGCAGGGCGACTTTGAAAAAGAAGCGTTTTATACTGTATGCAAAGGCTATGAAGCGGAAAGCGAGGGAGGCGAGCGCTGCAGGCGCTGTTACCGTCTGCGCCTTGACAAAACGGCACAAACGGCAAAAAGGCTTGGCTTTGACTATTTTGCAACTACCCTTACAATCAGTCCGCTTAAAAATGCGCATACGATTAACCAAATCGGCAAGGAAATTGAACATTCCCGCCAAATATGCTATTTGTCTTCGGATTTTAAAAAGAAAAACGGATTTAAACGTTCTACAGAGCTGTCGTCTATGTATGGTATTTACCGGCAGAATTACTGTGGATGTATATTTTCACAAAGGGAAAATCAGAAAAAAACTTCCTCTATTAAGAGATAGCAAAAAGATGCCGCACATAGAACCGCCTTCTGTTACAGGCTTACAGCCTGGACAGAAGGCGGTTCTATTATTTGGAATATTTTTGCGTATGGCTGAAAGTCTTGGCGGCATTTCGTTTATTGCGCTTACTCTCCTTTGGAAAGCAGGTAATTAGCGCGGTTGATTGCATTGAGCACGCCGGAGATCGAAGCCATGTTGATGTTGTTTTCAATCCCAACGCCAAAGATGTTTTTGCCGTTTTTGCGCAGAAGCTCAATATAGGCGATCGCCTTGGAGTCAGACCCCTCGCTGATCGCGTGCTCATGGTAGGAGACAAATTTATAACAATCCACGCCGATGGTCTTCATAGCGTTAAAGAAAGCGTCGATCGGACCGTTGCCGATGCCTTCGATCTCTTTTTCTGAAACGGTGTTTTTGTCGTTGATGCGGATGGTTCCCTTAAAATGCACCATATGGCCGCTGTTGCTTCCTGTGCCCTCTTCAAAAAGGCGGTGCCCGATCAGCTCGTACTTTTTGGGGATATAAAGGTATTCCTTTTCAAACACATGCAAAAGCTCGCTGGGAACAAGCTCTCTGCCCAGACGTTCACATTCCTTCTGGACCAACGCGCCGAACTCCGGATGCATTTTTTTGGGCAAATGATAACCAAAGTTGTTGGACATAACAAACGCCGCCCCGCCTTTCCCGGACTGGGAATTGATGCGGATAATTGGCTCGTACTGCCTGCCGACGTCTGCAGGGTCGATCGGAAGATAAGGCACTTCCCAATACGGCGTGCCTGAATTGCGCATATATTGTATCCCTTTGTTGATGGCGTCCTGATGCGACCCGGAAAAAGCGGTGAACACAAGCTCGCCTATATACGGTGTGCGCTCGTGGATTTTCATGTTGGTGCAGCGCTCATAGATTTCCTTATATTTGGGAAGATCGCTAAAATCAAGCTTGGGGTCTACGCCTTGCGTGTACATGTTCAGCCCCATCGTTACAATGTCCAGGTTGCCTGTGCGCTCGCCGTTGCCAAAAAGCGTTCCTTCTACCCGCTGCGCGCCGGCAAGCAGTGCAAGCTCGGCTGCCGCCACGCCGCAGCCGCGGTCATTGTGTGGATGAATGCTGATAATGGCGGCTTCTCGGTTTGGCAAATGGCGTATAAAATATTCAATCTGATCTGCAAAGGTGTTGGCGGTGCACATTTCCACCGTGTTGGGCAAATTTAAAATAACAGGGTTGTCTTTTGTGGCTCCAAGCGCGTCCATCACGGCAGTGCAGATCGAAACGGCAAAATCCGGCTCTGTTCCGCTAAAGCTTTCAGGCGAATATTCAAAACGGATATGGGTATCGCCGTCAAAATCCTCTGTAAGCGAACGGATCAGCTTAGCGCCGTTTACGGCAATTTCCGTAATACCGTCCATGTCTTTTTGGAACACAACCTTGCGCTGCAAAGTAGAGGTAGAATTATAAAAATGGACGATTACGTTTTTCGCACCCCGGATTGCATCAAAGGTTTTTCGGATTAAGTGCTCCCTTGCCTGCACAAGCACCTGAATGGTCACATCGTCCGGTATGTGGCCGCCATCAATCAGTTCCCGGCAAATCTCATACTCCGTTTCAGAGGCGGAGGGAAAGCCAATCTCGATTTCCTTAAAACCCATGTCGCATAAAGCTTTAAAAAACTCAAGCTTTTCCTGTAAATTCATCGGGTCAATCAAGGCCTGGTTTCCGTCGCGCAGGTCAACGCTGCACCATATGGGCGCTTTCGTGATCACGTGGTCTGGCCATTGCCTGTTTTTTAACGGAATCTGCTTAAAGGGAATGTATTTTTTGTAAGACGCGTACATACTTAAAACCTCCTGTCTTTCATCTGCATAAATGATATCAAATGTACCAATCGGTAGAAAATATATAAAAAAACGTCCCTTTCCAAAAAGAAAGGGACGAATTAAATCCGTGGTACCACCCAAATTCAAACGCTGCATAGCGTTCCTCAAACAGGCTTCCAGCAAAGCCCTGACCGTTAACGCAGTCATTACGTTCCGCCCTTCATGCAAGCAGCCTTACGGACGGACAACTCCGGGATGAGCTATACATACAATGTCAAGCACCGCCTTACACCAGCCGGCGGCTCTCTTTGCCTTGCGCAATTGTATCTTGTTCCCTTCACAGTCTTTCAAAGGTTTCATTCAATTGTTGCTATGATTATATGCACAAAAAACTTTTTTGTCAAGCATTTTTAGAAAAATAATTTATCATATGCGACCTCCCTGTAAAATGAAAATAACACACAAACGGGCAGAATTTGCCGGATTCCCTTGAAAAACGCGGCGTGTTACCGTATAATAAAGCATAAGCATGTATGGAAAGGAATGGTCGTTATGTACAAGGATATGTTGGACAGCATAGGCTTTACCAGCGCATATGACCCAGAAGTGGGGGATGCTATGCAGCAGGAGCTGAAAAGACAGCGCAGAAATCTGGAGCTGATTGCATCTGAAAACATTGTTTCCCCAGCGGTAATGGCGGCAATGGGCAGTGTGCTTACCAATAAATACGCGGAGGGCTATCCCGGCAAGCGTTATTACGGCGGGTGCCAGTGCGTGGATGTAGTGGAAGAAATTGCGCGGAAGAGGGCATGCGAGCTGTTTGGCGCTGAGCATGCAAACGTACAGCCGCATTCCGGCGCACAGGCAAATATGGCGGTGTATTTTGCCATGCTCAACCCGGGCGACACCGTTATGGGCATGAACCTCAGCGAAGGCGGCCACCTGACGCACGGTTCCCCCGTCAATTTGTCAGGCAAATATTATCATTTTGTGGCGTATGGTGTGGATCCGCAAACGCACAGGATCAATTATGATATGGTTATGGAGCAGGCGCTTGCCTGCCGGCCCAAAATGATTGTATGCGGTGCCAGCGCCTACCCAAGAATGATTGATTTTAAAAAGTTCAGAGAAATTGCTGACGCCTGCGGCGCCTATTTAATGGTTGATATGGCGCATATTGCCGGGCTGGTTGCAGCAGGTGTGCACCCAAATCCCGTGGAGCATGCGCATTTTGTTACAACAACAACGCATAAAACGCTGCGCGGCCCCAGAGGCGGCCTGATCCTTTGCAAGGAAGAATTTGCAAAAGCGGTCGACAAGGCGATCTTCCCGGGCACGCAGGGAGGGCCTTTGATGCACACCATCGCCGCAAAAGCGGTATGCCTTGGCGAGGCGCTTAAGCCGGAGTTTAAAGAGTATGGGAAAAAAATTGTTTCCAACTGCGCCGCGCTTGCACAGGGCCTGCTCAAACGGGGGCATACGCTTGTTTCCGGCGGGACAGACAACCATGTGCTGCTGCTAGACCTTTGCAACAGCGATCTTACAGGCAAAGACCTGGAGCATCGGTTGGACGAAGTTTATATTACGGTGAATAAAAATACAGTTCCCAACGAACCAAGAAGCCCGTTTGTGACGAGCGGTATCCGCATGGGCACGGCGGCGGTAACGACCAGAGGTCTTGATGAGCGTGATATGGATCAAATTGCGGAATTTATTACGATGGTGATGGAAGACTTTGAAGGCAATGCAGAAAAAGTGCGTGCCGGCGTTACAGAGATTTGCCAGCGTTATCCTTTGTATGAATAAAGAGACTGTTAAAAAAGGGCGGCTGTGTTGTAAACACAGCCGCTTTTGTCAAATGGTAAAAGGCTTGACGGCGGGTGAAAACAGGGGTACTATTAAGAAAAAGCCTTTTCCGGAAAGGTTGTGAACCGTATGAATACAGCTCCGCTTGCAGAACGTCTGCGACCCAAAACGCTGGATGATGTGGTAGGGCAGGCCCATCTGCTGGGGGAAGGCAGACCGCTGCGCAATATTATTCAGTCCGGCGAAATACCCAATATGATTTTCTACGGCCCTTCCGGTGTGGGCAAGAGCACGCTTGCGGCAATTATTGCAAAGCAGACCAACCGCACGCTCAGAAAACTTAACGGAACAACTGCCTCCACAGCCGATATTAAAGAAATTGTAAACCAGCTGGACACCTTTGGCGGGATGAATGGGATTTTGCTTTATCTTGATGAAATTCAGTATTTTAATAAAAAGCAGCAGCAAACGCTTTTGGAATTTATTGAAAACGGCAGCATTACGCTGATTGCTTCTACCACAGAAAACCCGTATTTTTATGTGTATAATGCTATTTTAAGCCGTTGCACCGTGTTTGAATTTAAACCTGTTGTAAAAGAAGAGGTTGCAAAGGCCGTTTGGCGCGCGTTTGACGTTTTGACAGAAGAGTTGGGGCAAACGATCGATGTGGATGACGAAACGGTTTTATATATTGCAACGGCCTGCGGCGGCGATGTGCGTAAAGCGATGAACGCCGTGGAGCTGAGCGTACTGGCCTCGCCTGCAAAGAATGGGGTGCGTTATATAACGCTGGAAACAGCCAGGCAGCTGGCACAGAAAAGTGCGATGCGCTACGATAAGGACGGCGATGAGCATTACGACATTGTGTCTGCTTATCAAAAATCCATGCGCGGTTCCGACCCGGACGCCGCACTGCATTACCTTGGAAGGCTTCTTGCAGCCGGTGATCTGCCATCGGCCTGCAGGCGTTTGATGGTTTGTGTCTGCGAGGATGTGGGGCTTGCTTATCCGCAGGCGATCCCCATTGTTAAAGCCTGTGTGGATATTGCACTGCAGGTCGGTTTGCCGGAGGCCAGGATTCCGCTTGCAGACGCGGTCGTATTGGTTTGTAATGCGCCAAAAAGCAATTCTGCGTATCAGGCAATCCATCTTGCAATCCAAGATATTGAATCCGGAAAAATTGGAACAATCCCACGCGCCTTGCAAAATATGCATTATGACGGTGACGATAACGAAAATAAAGGGCAGTTTTATAAGTATCCGCAGGATTACCCCAACCATTGGGTTGCCCAGCAATATTTACCCGACGTTCTTGTAGGCAGCAAATATTATGAATTTGGCGACAATAAAAACGAACAGGCCTTTAAGACATATTGGGATAAAATTAAAAAATAAAGGAAAAATGCTGCAGGCGGTTTTCAGCGCCTGCAGCATTTTTATAGGAGAACAGCCGAAATGTGCAAAAAAATTGTTGGCGCTTGTGAAAAATGCATAAATTCATTTTATAAAGTTTGTTTAATTATACAGTATAAAAGTTCCAAGAAAGAAATTTACAATTTAGTAAAGTTGTATAATTAATGATGATAGGTGGTCTTTTTCAGGTGAAAATTGGAGGACCATTTTTCAGTCAGAAAGACAGGAGGATTATGAATGGTAAAAAAACAGCACAAGGTCACAAGCATAGTGTTGACGTTGCTGCTGGTGATGGGGATGCTTATAGTTGGGTCTGTAAACGTTTCCACAACAGCAAAAGCAGCGGGAGGCGATGTGATCTACTTTGCAAAGCCGGCAAGCTGGGGGACGCCATACTGCTATGTATGGGGAGGCAATGCAGGCGAAGCAAGGCAGTGGCCTGGGGAGCAGATGGAAAAAGTAGCCGGGGAGGAAGACGTATATGCATATACGCTGCCCGGTGACCAGGCAAATGTAATTTTTAACAATGGGAACGAAAGCTACCAAACATCAGACCAGACGTTCCAGGGAGGCAATAAGCTTTTCACGATCACGTCTGGAGCAGAGAGCAAGTCGGCAGGGGGCGTATGGAGCAACTACAGCGGGACGCCGGTAGAGCCGACGGATCCGGTAGGGCCAACAGAACCAGTGGGGCCGACAGAGCCGACAGAGCCAACAGAGCCGCAAGAGGGAGCATATGCGTGCTTGAACAACGCGGCGGGATGGAGCAACGTATATATCTACTACTGGAACGGAAGCCAGAGCAATGCGGCGTGGCCTGGAGAAAAGCTGACGGATATGGACAAGGACGCAGCCGGGAACTATGTGGTGTATATAGCGGGGAGCTATATAGGGACAGGAACGGCAAGCGGCGTAATCTTCAATAACGGATCAGGGTCGCAGAGCGCGGATTTGCGGCTAGGCCTTGGGGAAACGAAGATCTACAACAACCAAAGCGGAGCGTGGGAGGAATACGACACCAGTGCGATCCAGTTTACAAGCTATGGAACGGACGTAAGCTCACCGCAGTATAAGGAAACAGACATAACGATCATGGCGGAAGCAGTAGGAGGAGAAGGCGCGATCAGCTACAGGTTCAGCGTAAAGAGC
>OJRQ01000112.1_pt1 | contig 78375 bp, 81 predicted proteins | sample 1599271 | NCBI WGS metagenome assembly OJRQ01 (sample SAMN03922533, study PRJEB24848) | human gut metagenome | isolation source: stool sample | host: Homo sapiens | place: Germany | collected 2010-05 | reverse complement strand
CACCATATCAAGCGGACATTTGTCCACCAGAGATAGAGATAGAGAAAGAGATAGAGATAGAAAAAGAGAGAGAGCGAGAGTTAGATACAGGACAGACCGCCCGCGCCGCCTATGGCCGGTATCAGAATGTCTTTCTTTCACAACCAGAACTGGACGGGCTGAAAACAGAGCTGCCCGGTAAATGGGAGTATTACGTTGACCGGCTATCCTGCCATATCGCGTCCAGCGGGAAGAAATACCGGAACCATGCCGCCACTATCTACAAATGGGCGCAGGAGGACGCAGCTAAGAAAACGCCGAAAAAGGGCATACCGGACTATTCATTCAAGGAGGGCGAGAGTTTATGAATATGGATTTTGACACGATGAGGGATACCATGACCGCCGCCGCAGAGCCGGAGGACTACACCGGAGCGGACGGCTTACTGTACTGCGGGAAGTGCCGCAAGCCCAAAGAATCCTATTTCTCGGAGGGCAAGACGCTGTTCGGACGCGACCGGCACCCGGCAGAGTGCGACTGCCAGCGGAAAATCCGGGAAGAACGGCAGGCCGCCGAGGAACACCGCCGCCACCTTGAAACCGTGGAGGAATTGAAACGCCGGGGATTTTCCGATACGGCCATGCGGGAGTGGACGTTTGAGAACGACAACGGGCAGAACCCGCAGACCGCTACCGCCCGCTTTTTCGTAGACCACTGGGAGGAAATGCAGGAGAAAAAGCTGGGCTACCTGTTCTGGGGGCACGTCGGGAGCGGCAAAAGCTACCTTGCAGGCTGTATTGCAAACGCCCTCATGGAGAAAGAGGTTTCCGTCTATATGACGAACTTTGCCGCGATACTCAACGACCTTGCCGCCAGCTTTGAGGGCAGGAACGAATATATTGCCCGCCTTTGCCGCTATCCCCTGCTTATCATTGACGATTTTGGCATGGAACGCGGGACGGAGTACGGCTTAGAACAGGTTTATAACGTCATAGACAGCCGCTACCGCAGCGGCAAGCCCTTAGTCGTTACCACCAACCGAACCTTGCAGGAGTTACAGAACCCGGAGGACACCGCCCACGCCCGGATTTATGACCGGCTTATGGAGATGTGTGCGCCGGTATGCTGTACCGGCGGGAACTTCCGCAGGAAATCAGCGCAGGACAAGCTGGAATGGCTGAAACAGAAAATGAAAGAAACGGAGGGCTGCCTATGACCGATACCCCGAAGAAAGACCGCGCCGTCCGCCGCCCGGACTGCGTGACGGAAATCCGCATGGGGAACACCGTCCTTGTTGTGTCCGGCTTTTTCAAGGAGAGCAGCACCGAAACCGCCGCCGACAAAATGGAAAAAGTGCTGAAAGCCGAAACCGCTACACAACAAACGAACTATCCGGCATGAGCCGGATATGGTAAAGCGGTCACGCCGGAAGCGTGGCCGCTTGATAAACCGGGATTTTCACTTATCTTTCCACCACTACGGTAAGTAAGCACAAATCCTCATCGCCGGTATTGATAATACTATGTTCAGACCCTTTCTTGCAGATATGACAGCAGCCAGCGGTTAAAATTTCCACTTCGCCATCGCAGACAGCTTTTCCGCACCCGGAAAGGACATAGTTTATATCGTCACTTGTTTCATGCTTGTGATTTCCAATCGAACCGCCCGCATGAATACGCCAAGGTATGATTTTCCCGTTAGCGTCCATATACATCCTTGCAGACATTTCGCCGGTTCCGTTGTTCATACCCGGTAACGTGTGTTCCTGTATCTCATTGAAATTGATTAGCATGGTGTTTCCTCCTTATGTTGGTTTTATTTGATAATACCACAGAAAACGTTTTTTTTCAAGTGCCCGCAAGAACCGCTACGCAACAACCGTCAATTTGACAAATCATAAAGAATCAACTTTGACGATTTTACCGCTATACAGACAGCCGCCCCATGTGGTACAATCAAGGTACGGAATAGTGGGGCTGGCTGTCGGAAACGGAGGAATTTATGTTAAGACGAGCCACCCAAAACCTCATTACCGCCCTTTATCCGAGATTGTCCCATGAGGACGAGTTGCAAGGCGAGAGCAATTCCATATCCAACCAAAAGCGGATTTTGGAAACCTACGCCAAGCAGAACGGCTTTACCAACCTGCGCTGGTACACCGACGACGGCTTTTCCGGCGCGAACTTTGACCGCCCCGGTTTCCAAGCCATGCTTGCGGACATCGAGGCCGGGAAAGTCGGCACCGTCATCGTCAAGGACATGAGCCGGTTAGGGCGAAACTACTTGCAAGTGGGATTTTATACGGAAATGCTGTTCCCCCAAAAGGGCGTGCGGTTTATCGCTGTCAATGACAACGTAGACAGTGAAAACGGCGGCATGGACAACGATTTTACCCCGCTGCGGAATCTTTTTAACGAATGGCTGGTGAGAGATACGAGCAAGAAAATCAAGGCTGTCAAGAGAGCCAAAGGCATGAGCGGAAAGCCCATTACCAGTAAGCCGGTATATGGCTACCTCATGGACGAGGACGAGAATTACATCATGGACGAGGAAACCGCCCCGGTAGTACAGAAGATTTACCAGCTTTGCCTTGCGGGGAACGGCCCGACCAAGATTGCCCGTATGCTTACGGAGCAGCAAATCCCCACGCCGGGGACGCTGGAATACCGCAGGACGGGCAGCACCCGCCGCTACCACCCCGGCTATGAGTGCAAATGGGCGACGAACACCGTCGTTCATATCCTCGAAAACCGGGAGTACACCGGCTGTCTGGTAAACTTCAAGACGGAAAAGCCCTCTTACAAGGTCAAACACAGTGTAGAGAACCCCGTGGAGAAGCAGGCCATTTTTGAGAACCACCATGAGCCTATCATAGACCGGGAAACATGGGAGCGCGTGCAGGAATTACGCAAGCAGCGCAGACGCCCGAACCGCTATGATGAAGTGGGGCTGTTCTCCGGTATGCTGTTCTGCGCCGACTGCGGCCATGTGATGTACCAGCAGCGGTATCAGAACAAGAACCGCAAGCAGGACTGTTACATCTGCGGCAGCTACAAGAAGCGCACCCGCGACTGTACGGCGCACTTTATCCGCACCGACCTGCTGACCGCCGGTGTCCTCTCCAATCTCCGGCAAGTGACGGAGTATGCTGCCAGGCACGAGAGCCGTTTTGTAAAGCTGCTGATCCAGCAGAACGAAATCGGCGGCAAGAGAAAGACCGCCGCAGCCACCAAGCAGCTTGAACAGGCGCAGGAGCGGATTGCCGAAGTGAGCCGCATTATCAAGCGGCTGTATGAGGACAATGTGAACGGCAAAATCAGCGACGAGCGTTTCATGGAACTGTCGGCAGACTATGAGCAGGAGCAGCGGGAACTGAAAGACCGCACCGCCGCATTGCAGGCGGAACTGGACAAGTCGCAGGCGGCCACCGTTAACGCCGAGAAATTCATGGGGATTGTCCGCAAGCACCTTGCCTTTGAGGAATTGACACCCACCCTCTTGCGGGAAATGATTGAGAAAATCGTCGTGCATGAGTGCAGCTATGACGAGAACGGCACCCGCAGGCAGGACATTGAGATTTATTACAGCTTTGTCGGCAAGATTGACTTGCCCGAAGCCTAACGCCCGACCTATCCGACACAATGGCCAAGTGCCGGATAGGAACGGCAAAATTTTTTACACTTCTATTACTTCTTTATCGCACATCAGTAAAAAGCCAGGGTATGAAACAGCTCATGGCTGGCGGCGGCATCGCAGTGGTAGGGATGACACTGATTCCGCTTCTGTCGGGCTTGTTCTAATCGTCCATGGACTGGTTATTTGGCTGGATAACAGACTGGATAAAACAGGGCTTAATCGACGCCATCACAGGACAATTTACGGGAATCTTTGAATCGGTCAACAACCAAGTAACCGATGTGGCCGCGCAGGTAGGCCAGACACCCCAGGGCTGGAATGGCGGTGTTTTCAGTATGATCCAGACACTATCAGAAACGGTAGTGCTGCCCATTGCCGGTATGATCTTAACTTTCGTGCTGGTATATGAGCTGATCCAGATGATTCTTGAAAAAAACAACATGCACGAATTTGACACCTTCAACATCTTTAAGTGGGTGTTCAAAACCTTCGTTGCCACTTATCTGCTCACCAACTGTTTTACGATTGTGATGGCCGTATTCGATGTGGCGCAGACGGTTGTGGCGAACAGTGCGGGGATCATCAACGGAAATCTGGATGTGGCCGCGTCTTTGGCCGACCTGGAAACACAGCTTCAAGCTATGGGGATCTGGGAACTGATCGGCCTATGGCTGGAAACCAACATCATCAATCTGTGCATGTGGATTTTGTCTATCGTGATTTTCGTGATCGTTTACGGCAGAATGATAGAAATTTATTTGACCGTGAGCATTGCGCCGATTCCTTTTTCCACACTTGCCAACCGCGAATGGGGAGCGATGGGGACCAATTACCTGCGCTCCCTGTTCGCCCTTGGCTTCCAGGGATTCCTAATTTTAATCTGCGTTGCGATCTATGCGGTGCTGGTACAATCCATCCCATCTTCCAGCAGCGTACATGCCGCAATCTGGGGTACAGCAGGCTATACGGTGCTGCTGGCCTTTGCCCTGTTTAAGACAGGCTCGTTATCTAAATCAATCTTTAATGCCGGGTAATTAGTTATGCCGATAAATATGTGATGAAGCCTGTAAAATCGCCATGCTAAACAAAAAGTATCGGTCTAATTCTAAGCTACTTCATCCTTTCTGATATAGTGTAGGTGATAGCAAGTCACCAACCACAGAAAGGAGTCCCTATGAAATTTGATGAACAAGGGTTCCGTCATCTCGTTGACGAAACCATCGCCGCAATCATACGGTTAGGCACAACGTCCCATGCTGTGCTTGGCCGTTACGAACGCTTTACTGAAATGCTGGTAAAACACTTAAAAAGTCTGGATCAGCCGTTTGAACTGACGCTCTGCCTTGAATGGGTCAATTCTCTGGATCACGATCCGGCTTGTGTGCTTAGCGCATCCTATGTTGACTGGAAAGCACTGCACAGGTTCGTCCATCTGCTGGCAGAACAGCAGGCCGGAACGCTGACAGAATGGCGTCATTATCTGTGTTTCACCCCGGAACTTCCTGAAACTGATGAATATAAAAACATTCTTGTTGAATTTCAGGAAGTTATGAAAGAGGAAGGCAAATATCCGACCACCATAAAGTCGTACAGTTCCATAGCCCACAGGCTTCTTCTTTATCTGGAAAGAGTAGGTATTACAAAGTTTTCCGATGTAAGGAACGAAAACCTTCTGGACTATTTTCAGACAGACCGGTTCAAGAACCGGAACCTGAAAGGGTTCCAGACGGAATTGTGTGTTCTGAAAAAGTTCCTGCGGTTTGCGACAGATGCCGGTTACACAGCCTGCAAGACCCTTCCGTATGCTCTGCCCAAAATCCGCCAGTCCAGAAACAAGATCATTACTACGATTGACGAAAAGGTAGAAGCAGACCTTTTGGAAGATGAGCCGGACAGCCTTGTAAACAAGCGGGATCAGGCAATTCTCCTGTTGGCGCTGCACACCGGTCTGCGAAGCTGCGACATCCGGGCATTGAGGTTCTGCGACATCGACTGGGAAAAAGAGACCATCCATATCCGCCAGAAAAAGACGGGCGTTGACCTTGAAATTCCCATAGACAGCGCCACACAAAACGCCATTATTGATTACATCCTGAACGAGCGCCGGGATTGTGAGCAGGAATATATTTTTGTTACGTCCGTAGGCCCGATAAAAAAGCTGGCCCGTAGGCATTACAGGATGAAATACCGCACACAGGGGACGGAATCCTATGAAAATCTTCCTCACGATGGCCTCCACATTTACCGACGCACTTTTGCGTCGCGGCTTTTGCAGTCAGGAACGCCGTTACCGCTCATTTCCGAAATGTTAGGGCATATCGACAAAAACTCTGTCCACGTGTATCTCTCAACGGATGAAGCAAAAATGAAGCGGTGTGCGTTAGACATCTCCCAGATTCCTTGCCGAAGGGAGGAATACTGATGTACGCAAGTAAATTTGGCCCTGTCATGGAAGAAATGCTTACCATCCGGCACCGTTCCGGTTTGCAGTTAAAGTTTATTGGCTTTTTCCTTGACGACTTTGATGCTTTCTGTGCCAGAGAGTATCCAGAAGCCACCCTGCTTACAAAGGAGATTGCCGAAACATGGATTCACAGCTCCGATTCTCCATCCCGGCACCACATGGCGCGGCGGGTCTTGACAATGAAGCATATCGGGGAATACCAGCAGTCACTTGGCTTAAACGCTTATGTCCCGAATTACCGGATTAAGAGGCCAAAGGCAGAGGAACCCCATCTGTTTACGGACGAACAGCTTGCACTGTTTTTTGAAACTGTTGACACAAAGCTGATCCCAACAGAGACATATCCGTATAAAGATACGATGTTCCCGGTATTCTTCCGGCTGGTTTACTGTTGTGGCCTCCGCAGCTCCGAAGCCTGCAACCTGAAGGTGTCGGATATTGATTTTCCCAAAGGGACGATCTGTATCTACCAATCGAAGGGTATGAAAGACAGGGAGCTTCCCTTGTCGGACGACCTTCTGGATTTATGTTACCGTTTTGACCGGTATTACCAGAAGCAGTTCCCTGACCGTACTTATTTTTTCAAGCCGAACCAGGAACGGGAACACATGACAAGCGCTGATGTCAGCAAGATTTTTCAGGCCATACTCAAAAAAGCAGGGTTATTGGAGCTGCCCGGAAAAAGGTTTACAACGCATGGCCTCCGCCATCTCTTTGCCGTTCAAAACATTAAAAAATGCGCTGACGCAGGAGAAGATTTCTATAACTGGATTCAGTATCTTTGCAGGTACATGGGACACAAGCACATCCGCTATACTCTGTACTATCTGCATATCACCTCACAGCTTTTCCCTATTTACCGGGAGAAGCTGGACGCCCTTGAGAAAGGAATCGGTGTGGTCTATGCGGAAGAATAAACAAAAGCCAAAAAAGATGTTTTTCATCTACACAAAGGATTTTTTCAACCACTTGCGCTCTGAACTTCATAGCGAACGGACAATCGAAACTTACTGCCAGTCGCTGAACGCTTTCCGCATCTATCTCTACGAAACCTACTCAAAAACTGTCGACCAGATCACGATTGATTTTGTCACGGAAGAAGTTATCCGCGAATTTTTGAGCAGCGTTGCCGACAGCAACAGTGTTGGCACACGGAATGTCCGGCTGTCCGGGATAAAGGCATACCTGAAATATGCCGCTACCCGTGATATGGAGCTTGTACCCCTGCAAATCAGCATTTCTGCTGTGAAGCACAAGAAAACATACCCGAAACGCCATAACTGGCTGGATAAGGCAGATATTGAACTGATTCTCGCGCAGCCGCCCCAAACAAAGATAGGGATACGGGATCGCTTCATTATCCTGTTCCTGTTCTCGACCGGGGCGCGGCTTGCCGAAATGCGTTCTGTCCAGTTAAAAGACGTCATTATAAATGAAAAGTATCCGTACATCCGAATCACCGGCAAAGGAAACAAGCCGCGTATCGTTCCCATCCCGGAGGATTCTTTTCTAAAAAACTACAAGTATTACTGCCACCTTTACCATCCCAAAGAGAACCCGGACGATTACCTTTTCTATCCGACTGCAAAAGGTGGCAGAGAAATGATGTCTGAGGACAACGTGCAGCGCATCCTGAAAAAGTATGGGGACGCCGCCCGCTGTTCCAATCCAAAGCTGCCTTCCATCCATCCGCATCTTCTCCGACATTCCTATGGAGCGCAGCTATACAGGCTTGGGGTCTCTCTCCCGGAGATAGCAAAACTTCTTGGGCATGAGGATATTTCCACAACGGAAATCTATGCGGAGACTGATCCTGAAATGGCGGCAGAAGCCATTTCAAAGATGTTAGGCAAACAGCCGGTAAGGAAATGGGACTTCCTTACCGAAGATGAAAAGTTAAAAATTTTAGGACTAAAGTAGCTCAGAATTAGGCCGATACTTTCTTGCTAAACATGGTGTAAAAACCGGCTTCAGCAGAATTTATCGGTCTTATTTTTTACGAGGCATTAAAAACGTTAGACCGATGTCGGTCTAACGTCTTCAATGCACATTGATTGTGCTTATATCATTCAAAATTAAGGAGGTTATTCTATGAGCAATACCAATGCTAATGCAAATCCCACTGTCCCGGAAACAAACGGGGAACTGCCTTTCAAGCTGGATGTGCGTGTCCGGCCCATCGCTCCTATGGGAAATCTGCTGGCCTACGCCAACGTCACCATTGGGGACTGTTTTAAGATCGACGGCTTTCGGATCTGTTCCGGCGAAAAGGGGCTGTATGTGAATATGCCCTCTACCCAGGACAGCAAAGGAAATTGGCGTGATGTATGCTGGCCGGTGACGGCTGATTTCCGACGCCAGCTCAACGAGGCGCTGATTGAAGGATATGGTGCGGCCATTGAAAGCCTGCAGGCAACTCTCGATGCTACCAAAGGCGCGGCAGAAAAGCCTTCGCTGACCGGGGTGCTGAAAGAGAACGCCGGTAAGGTGAAAAGCCAGCCGGTGAAGGCAGCCGCCGCCAAAGACGGCCCCTCCCGCTGATGCCGGAGGATAAAAAATACGGGATCATCTATGCGGACCCGCCGTGGCGGTACGATATGAAGCGGGGCCATGGAGTTGCGGAAAACCATTATCCCACGATGAGCATTGAGGAAATCTGTGCGCTTCCGGTTGCGGACCTTGCGGCCAAGGACAGCGCACTTTTTCTTTGGGGTACGTTTCCCCAGCTTAAAGAAGCGTTCCGTGTCATTGACGCCTGGGGATTCCAGTATAAAACGCTGGCCTTCCTGTGGCTGAAACAAAACCGCAAAGCTGATACCTGGTTTTACGGCATGGGATTCTGGACGCGCTCTAACGCGGAGGTGTGCCTTCTGGCTACCCGCGGCCATCCCAAACGGCAGAGCGCCGGAATCCATCAATTTGTCATTTCCCATATCGAGCAGCACAGCAAAAAGCCGGATATTGTGCGGGATAAGATCGTCAAGCTGATGGGCAACCAGCCCAGGGTAGAGCTTTTTGCCCGCCAGAAAACGCCGGGTTGGGATGTATGGGGCAACGAAGTCGATTGCACGATCACCCTCCCGGCGAGAAAGGAGGAAATTTGAGTTTGGAACAGGAAGCGAAACGGATGCTGATGGAGCGTTTGGATGACTGCCTGAAAGTCCATGCGGATTTGCTGGACTCACAGGACATTGGCAGTATTTATGAGCTGCAGGACCTCGCCCAGCTCCATTACTATTTGAAAGTGGAGCATCCTTTTACCCCGGCGGAGGTAGAGGCTCTGCTGTCGTTTCAGGACCCGTTGGAAGTTGCCCGCTGGTGCAAAGAGGAAAACACTCATGCCCACAGCTTTCCTATCTGCGAACTTTTGGAGAAAATCGGCGCATACCAAAAATTTGACCGTTCCTCTCTCGCCCAGGAAGATCCACAAGTGGAACTGATAAAACGCCTGGGCCAGAACTATTTTGCCTACATGGAAAAGCTGGATTCCCTTAGTCCGGGCGCGCTGGTTGCAAGCGCGAGGGAGATTGCTACTGTCCAGGAGGTTTACACCTACCTGGCAGAACATTATGCCTTTCAACCGGGAGAAGCCGAACTGCTGCTTCGGCTGGATGACCCCTTGGGCTATATGGCAGAGAGATGGCCGAAAAATGTTTATGATACCTTTCCTGTGGAAGATAAAGTTGCGGAAGATATTTGGGATATATCGCAGGAGGCTAAATCTTTGCAGCTCCAGGAGAGAGGTTCCGTGAAAGACCGGCTGCAAAAGGCCATTCAGCAGAGTTCTCGCATGGGTGTTCCTGATCCTGATAAAAAGCCGCCCCACGAGAAAGAGCGGTAAAGCAAAAAACAAGGATTGTTCCTGCCCTGTTTTTACAGCGGCAGGCGTTTGAAGGAAAGAAGGTGATTTTTTGCCCTATGTACCGGTTCCAAAAGATTTAACGAAGGTTAAGACCAAAGTTGCCTTTAATTTGACCAAAAGACAGCTTGTTTTTTTCAGCATTGCCGGGGCGGTTGGCCTGCCGGTGTATTTTCTCACCCGCACGGTGATCGGAAATACCGCTTCGGTGCTTTTGATGATCGGGCTGATGATGCCCTTTTTCTTTATGGCAATGTATGAGCGCGACGGCCAGCCAGCGGAGAAGATTCTGAAAAATATGATCCGGCACCGGCTGTGGCCGGAGACGCGCCCATACAAGACCCGGAACTTTTATAAAATCATGTCGAAGAAGGAGGAAATAAGTATTGCCAAAAACCAAACAGCAGGAAGCGCAGGAAAAGCGCCTGCAGGCAAACATCCAGCAGGTGCGAAAAAACCGGTCCGCAGTAAAAAAGGCCGGTAAGAAATCTGGGCCTCATGCGAAGCCGCCTGGCAAGGGCGGCTTTTTCAGTGGAGTAAAACGGGACGCGCCACAGACGGCCCAGCAGACGATCCCCTACCGGGAGATCTACAAGGACGGTATCTGCCGCGTCAATGATAAGCTATATACCAAGACCATTCAGTTTTTCGATATTAACTACCAGCTTGCCCAGGCGGATGATAAGGCGCAGATTTTCGAGAATTACTGTGATTTTCTCAACTACTTTGATTCCACGATCAGCGTCCAGCTCACCTTTATCAACCAGCGGGCCAATATGCAGGACTTTTCCAAGAGCATTGCCATCCCGCCCCAGGGGGACGAGTACGATGACATCCGGCGTGAGTATGCGGAAATGCTCAAAAATCAGCTTGAAAAAGGAAATAACGGCCTTGCCAAACGGAAGTATATCACCTTTGGCATTGAGGCGGACGACCTGCGTACCGCGAAAATGCGCCTGGAGCGTGTGGAAGCGGATGTACTGAATAACTTTAAGACCCTGGGCGTCCAGGCGGCTTCTTTGAACGGACTGGAACGGCTGGAGCTTCTGCACAGCCAGCTTCACCCCAGCGGGCAGGAGAAATTAAAGTTTGCCTGGAGTGACCTTGCCAAAACCGGCCTTTCCACAAAGGATTTTATCGCGCCCACCAGCTTCACCTTCTCCAAAGACGGCAAGACTTTCCGCATTGGGGAGTATTCCGGCGCTGTCTCCTTCCTGCAGATTTTGGCGCCGGAGCTGACGGACCGGATGCTGGCAGAGTTTTTGGACCTGGACGATGCGGTGACGATCAACCTGCATATCCAGTCTATCGACCAGGCCCAGGCGATCCGCAATATCAAGCGGAAAATGAGCGACCTGCAGAAAATGAAGATCGAGGAGCAGAAAAAGGCGGTGCGGGCCGGATATGATATGGACATCATTCCCACGGACCTTGCCACCTATGGGGAGGAAGCCCAAAACCTGCTTCAAGATCTGCAATCCCGGAATGAGCGTATGTTTTTGGTAACGGTTCTGGTACAGAACATCGCCCCGAAAAGGCAAAAGCTGTTCAGCGACATTATGGCTGCCTCCGGTATTGCCCAAAAGTATAACTGCGCGCTGAAACGCCTGGACTACCAGCAGGAACAGGGCCTTATGTCCTCTCTGGCGCTGGGCCAGAACCAGATCGAGATCCAGCGGGGACTCACCACCAGCAGCACCGCTATTTTCGTACCCTTTACCACCTGCGAATTGTTCCAGGATGGGCAGGCATTGTATTACGGTCTCAACGCCATTTCCTCAAACCTGATTATGGCGAACCGCAAGCTGCTGAAAAACCCCAACGGATTGTTTCTTGGCACGCCCGGCTGCTTTGCCGGTGATACCCGGATTCTCCTGGCAGACGGCAGCGCCGCCTCCTTTGAGGAACTGCTGGCCCGCGGCGTGGAGGAAATCGAGGTCAAGACCTTTGATGACGAAACCGGGCAGGTTATCACTGCCATGGCGCGGGATATTCGCGTTGAGAAATATGCGGATGTCTTAAAGCAGATCACTTTGGAGGACGGGATCACCTTCCGCTGTACGGAAAGCCATCTCATTATGGATGACGCCGGGGAGTACATGCAGGCGGTGGATGTGAAGGAAGGCCAGAAATTGAGCGGCGGCCATACCGCGGTGCGGGTATCGGTGCTGAAACTGCCGAAAAAAGTGCCGGTGTATGACCTGACCGTACCCCGCTATATGAATTTCCTGCTGGAAAACGGGCTGGTCGTCCACAACAGCGGAAAATCTTTCAGCGCGAAGCGTGAGATCGTCAACGTGTTCCTGCTGACGGATGATTCTATCATCATCGCAGACCCGGAAAATGAATATGGCCCGCTGGTAAAACGCTTTGGGAAACAGGGGCAGGTCATTGACCTTTCGCCCACTTCCTCCAACTATATCAATCCGCTGGACATCAACCTGGATTACAGCGATGACGAGAACCCCATTACATTAAAGAGCGATTTTGTCCTCTCTTTGTGTGATCTGATTATCGGCGGCAAGGATGGGCTTACCCCTATCGAGAAAACCATCATTGACCGCTGTACCCGCCTGGTCTACCGGGATTACCTGCAGGACCCCCGCCCGGAGAATATGCCAATCCTGGGGGACCTGTATGAGCTGCTTCGCAAGCAGAGCGAGCCGGAGGCCCAGAATATCGCTACTGCCCTTGAAATCTATGTCAACGGCAGCTTAAATGTGTTTAATCATAGGAGCAACATCGACATGGACAGCCACCGCGTCCTGTGCTTCCAGCTTAAATCCCTGGGCAAAGCCTTGAAAGAGATCGGGCTTCTCATCATGCAGGATGCCGTGTGGAACCGCGTTACTGCCAACCGGGAGAAGCATAAAACGACCTGGTTCTATATCGACGAATTTCATCTCCTTCTCAAAGGCCAGACCGGTGCTTTTTCCGTTGAAATTTGGAAGCGTTTTAGAAAATGGGGCGGGATTCCGAGCGGCCTGACGCAAAATGTGAAGGACCTGCTGGCTTCCCGTGAGATCGAGAACATCTTTGAAAACTCGGATTTCATCTACATGCTGAACCAAGCTCAGGGCGACAGGCAGATTCTGGCAAAACAGCTTGGGATCAGTCCGACGCAGCTTTCCTATGTGACCCACAGCGGCCCCGGCGAGGGCCTTTTGTTTTTCGGAAATGTGATTATCCCCTTTGTCGATCACTTCCCGAAGGACACCAGCCTGTATCAGATCATGACAACCCGCCCGGAGGAAGTCGCGGAGGCTGGAACGTGATAATCTTCTTCACCGCCTGGCGTATGGGAGGTGATGCAGTTGCCAAGGGATGAAGAATTTAGAGCAAAGGAAAAGAAATTTCACAAGATGACCCGTGACGGGCTGGTGGAACGGGGCGCGGCCTCCGGCGAGGAAACTCGTATCAGTGGCCGGGAACAGGATTTTGATTTGCGGCAGGCAAGGGATTCTCCTGATTCTTTGGAGGACCTTTCGGCCAAAGCCCGCCATACCCGGCAGCAAAGGCCGAAAGACGGTGACGCCCCGCAGGCGGAGCCGGTGGAGGACGCGGATGCTTCCCCTCTGGAGGATTTGCAGCCGGAAACCCATGAGGACGCCCCACGAGAGGAACCGCGGGAGAAGTCCGGCAACCGGCGTACCCGCTATCAGCAGAAGTTTTCCGAGTCCAGCAGCGCCAGTGAAGCGGCTACCGAGCAGCCCCGCACCTCAAAACTGCAATTTGCCGAGGATGAACTGCCGCCGGATGCCCCCGGCAAAAAGCTGGTGAAGGCCCAGCAGAAGGCGGAACGGACCGCCCGGAAGCTGGAACAGGCCGAAAGCAATCTTCCGGCCAGGCGGAAACTGCGGCTGGAGGTGGAGCCGAACGCTGCCACCGGCAATGCCAAACGGCGCTTAAAATTTGAAAAAGAGGTGATTTCCCAACAGGAACACATAAAAGGCGCCAAGCCTCTGCGCCCGGTAAAAAAAGGCGCAAACGCGGCCATCGGATATGCCCACAAGAAGATCTATGAGAATGAGCATGAAAATGTGGGCATTGAGGCGGCCCACCGCACAGAGCTGGTGGCCGAGGGCGGGCTTCGCGCCCTGAACCACCGCCGGAAAACCGCGCCTTACCGCAAGGTGTCCCGGCTGCAGAAAAAGACGGTGAAAACCCGCGCAAGGGCAGCTTACCAGCAGGCCCTCCATGATAACCCGCAGTTACGGAGCAATGTGTTTTCCCGCATGTGGCAGAAATACCGCTTAAAAAGGGAGTATGCCAAAGCTGCCCGGACCGCCCGGCGCACCGGGCAGGCCGCCGGGAAAACTGCCGCTGTCACAAAAAAAGCCGGTGGCGCTGTTGGCCGTTTTGCCAGCCGCCACCCGGCCCTCTGCCTGATGGCGGCGCTGTTATTCCTGATCGTCGTTCTGATTTTTTCGCTTTTTTCTTCCTGTTCCAGTATGGGGACGGGCGGGATCGGCGCGATTGCGGCGTCCAGTTATACCGCGGAAGATCAGGACATCAACAATGCCGAGCTGGTTTATACGGAGTGGGAAACCGACCTGCAGATGCAGATTGACAATGCCGAAGCAGACCACCCCGGTTATGATGAATACCGCTACCATGTGGGCAATATCGGGCACAACCCCTTTGAGCTGATGGGATTCCTCACCGCGTCCTATCAAGCCTTTCAGTATGCGGATGTGGAGGCCGTGCTGCAGGAACTTTTTGCCGAGCAGTATTCCCTCGAATTTGTGGAGGAAGTGGAGACCCGCACCCGCACGGAAACCCGCACAGACCCCAGTACCGGTGAGATCTATGAGGTGGAAGTGACTTATGAATGGCGGATTCTCAATGTCAACCTGACGGCCAAGTCCTTTACCGATGTGATCGCCGCCCGCATGAACGCGGAACAGGCCCAGCTTTTTAATGTCCTGATGATGACGAAGGGCAACCGCCAGTATGTCTCCAACGTGTTTGGCGATACCAACTGGCTTCCGTATGTCACAAGCTACTATGGCTACCGCGTCCACCCCATCAGCGGAGAAAAGAACTATCATAAGGCGGTGGATATTGGGATGCCCCAGGGCACAGAGATTTTGGCCGGGCATGACGGCGTGGTAACGCAGGCCGGGGAAGCAGGCAGCTACGGGCTGATCGTGGTGCTGGAGGGCGCTATGGAGGACGGCAAGACCCTAACCACAAAATACGCCCACTGCTCCGAACTGCTGATATCTGCCGGGCAGGAAGTCAAACAGGGGGATGTCATTGCCAAAGTGGGCAGCACCGGTGATTCCACCGGCCCGCACCTTCACCTGGAGGTGTTGGTGGATGGGCAGTACCTTAATCCCCTGTATTTTGCCGATACCGGCGACCATACCGGGACAAACCTGATCCCCGGCAGCGCGGGCGGACCGGAGATCCCCGCATATCCCGGCGCTCCTATGGGCGATGGCGATTACGCGGCGCTGATTACGGAGGCGCAGAAACATCTCGGTAAACCTTATGTGTTCGGCGCTTCGGGGCCAAACAGCTTTGATTGCAGCGGCTTTGTTTCCTATGTCCTCAATCAGAGCGGTGTTGCCAGTGTGGGACGCTCCACAGCCCAGGGGCTTTTTAACATGAGTACCCCTGTTTCCAGAGAAAACGCCCAGCCGGGAGATCTGATCTTTTTCACCGGCACCTACTCGGCGGGCACGCCTGTGACCCATGTAGGTATCTATATCGGCAACGGGCAGATGATCCATGCCGGGGACCCGGTACAGTATGCCAATATCAATACGTCCTACTGGACCGAACATTTTTACGCATTTGGGCGTATCTCAACCAATTAAAGATCGGAGGTAATAAATTGAATCCCAAAATTGACAAACTCGCAAGGGATATAGAAAAAACGGAAAAGAAAATCGCAGACCTGCAAAAAAAGCTGGAGCTTTTCAAAGAGGAAAAGACCCGGCTGGAGAACGAGGATTACGGCGATATTGGCCGTGATTTCCACCTCACCCCGAAGGAGCTGGCAGAATTTTTGAAAGCGCACAGGGCGGGCACCCTCACGATCCCGGAGGCTGCCCCGCCTGCGGGAGAACAGGAGGCCGGCCATGAAGAATAAAGTGAGGAATGTTTTAGCGGCGCTTGTGCTTTGCATGAGCGCCATTGCTTTGCCCGTCACCGCTTACGCTTCCACGGGCAGCGATACCACGCCGCCCACTCTTTCCGCTACATTAAATAACGACAAACTGGCGGTGGAGGCCAGCGATGATATGTCCGGCGTGGAGGCGGTGTATGTGGATGACACCCGTATCAACAGCCTTGTCAACGGCAAGGGGACCGTGGCCTTGAAGGATTACGCCGGGGACGGCAAGGAAGTGACGGTTTACGCGGTGGACTATTCCGGCAACCGCTCCAAAGAGGTAAAGCTGGATAACCCTTATTATGAGGAACCGGCGCAGACCCAGGCGGCTTCTTCTGCCGCACCCCAATCTTCCGGTGGGGAAACACAGGCCGCGCCTTCCCAAACGCCCGCGCCTTCTCCTTCATCAAACAATGCTTTCGGCAATTCGGAGAGCAGCCAGGCCGCCGAGACCCCTTCGACCTCCCAGGCAGAAACAGAGGCTTCTTCTGAAAGCTCTGCTACGGAGGACGAAACGGAATCGGCTGTGCCGGAAGGGGCATTTACCCCGGAAGGTACCGGCACGGTCCTGGACTCAGCCACCGAGCAGGAAGATGATAAGCAGTTTTATACCATCACCACCGCGGACGGAAATGTGTTTTACCTTATCATTGACGGGAAGCGGGATTCGGAAAACGTCTACTTCTTAAATGGCGTTACGGAGGAAGATCTGCTGTCCCTGGCCCAGCAGGATAATGGCAGCGAAAGCGCCATTGAGGTTGTCACCTGTAACTGTACGGAAAAATGCGAGGCGGGCGCAGTGAATACCGATTGCCCGGTCTGCAAAAATGACCTGAACGGCTGCTTGGGGAAAGTAACGGAAGAACCGGCGCCGGAGGAAACCGAGCAGCCGGAAACCGAGACGGAGAAATCCGGCGGCAATACCGGCATGATTATCTTCCTGGTGATCGCTCTTGTGGCCGCTGGCGGGCTGGGCTATTACTTCAAGATCGTACGTCCGAAACAGCAGGCGGCTATGGACGAGGACGAATTCGAGGATGACGGTTACGGGGAAGATTATGAGCAGGATTTGGCGTACAGCGATGAGTCCTCTTATGACGAGGATGAAGAACCCACAAAGGACGGCAGATAACGCCGTCCTTTTCGTTTCCCAAACAAATTTTATGAAAGTGAGGATTACAGCTTGAATACAAAATATATGCGCGGCCATGGCCTTTCCCGGCTTCTGGCCGGTTTTCTTTGTCTGCTGCTTTTGGTAGGGATCTTGCCTGTCAGCGCGTTTGCGGCTTCGGAAGGCCAGCAGGCCAGCTCCGCTTATGGCGATACGGTTATCAGCTCTGACGGCCAGCCCTATTATTCCCCTTCGGGTTATTACACGATGACCTACCATGATGACGGTTCCACTTCCTATTCGTATCACGGCGGGAATGTGCCCTACCGCCATTATGTGCTGAACACGGATGGCGGCGGCTTCCGCTGGGTGTACTGCATTGAGAGCGGCATCCGGTTCGGTGATTCGGACGATGGCTATTATTCCGAGCAGACGGATAACAGCCAGTATTTCAACCAGCTGCCGGAGGCTTCCCGGCGCGGGATCATGCTGGCCTCCCTGTATGGCTGGCAGCCTGGGGCTTCCCTCCCCATGGCCGGTATCAATGCCGACGACTGGTATATGGCGGCGCAGTGTATCATTTGGGAATACCAGCAGCAGCTCCGCAGCGACGCCACCAGCCGCCACGACAATGGAAGTGTTGCGGAAAACACTTTCTTCCGCATCGTGCAGGGACGGCCTGCTGAACAGGTCTATTACTGGATTCTGGAGCAGATCGCTTCCCATTCTACCATTCCTTCTTTTGCCGGTGCAACCGCAGAAAGCGCCCCGGTGCATGAACTGAAATGGGATTCCAACGCAAAGGTTTATACCCTGACGCTGACCGATGCCAACAACTTGAATATCGACCTGGAAGCCCTTACTGCAAGCGGGATCTCCGTGACCCGCAGCGGCAACAGCTACACCTTTACCAGCAAGGAAATGCTGGAATCCCCGGTGGCGCTCCAATTCCGCAAAAATGTGCCTATCGGTGAGGCCATGCTGATCTGGGGGCGCGAGGGCTGGCAGACCATGATGACGGGCGCCAAAGACCCCGTTTCCTTCTATATGCAGATCAAGACGGAAACCTATGGCAAGGCAAAGATCGTAAAGACCAGCGAGGACGGCATTGTTGAGGGGATTCCTTTTAGCATCAGCGGCAACGGCGTGGAGGAATCGGTTGTCACCGGCGCGGACGGCATGGTCTCCCTGGACCTTCTGCCCGGCACCTATCTTGTGACCGAGCAGCCCATTGACCGCTATGTAACGCCTGCTTCGCAGTATATCACCATCGAGAGCGGCCAGACCGCCAGCGTCCAGTTCTCCAACATTTTGAAAAAGTTCCGCGTGGAAGGCCATAAGGTGGACGCGGAAACCGGCGAGGCCCAGGGTGACGCTTCCCTGGCGGGGGCCGTCTATGGCCTGTATAAAGGCGGGGAGCTGGTAGATACCTTCACCACCGGGCCGGACGGCAGCTTTGTCACCGGTTACTATCCTTGCGGGGATGACTGGACCTTGCAGGAGATTTCCCCAAGCCCCGGCTACCTGCTGGATGAAACAGTGCATGAGGTGGGCGCTTCTCCTTCCCTTTATGAAATCGAGCTGAATACCACGGAAAATATGCTGCCGGAAACGGTGATCCGCGGCAATATCCAGCTTGTGAAGCATACCGATGACCCGGACCCGGATGTATCGGACGAGGAACACAGCGATGACGCCAATGCCGGTATGGTGGAAAAGCCGGAGGAAGGCGCTGTTTTTGAAATTTATCTGACGAGTGCGGGCAGTTATGAAAATGCAAAAGAAAGCGAGCGGGACATCCTGACAACGGATGCGGACGGTTTTGCTGCCTCCAAAGATATGCCTTATGGCCGCTATACCGTCCACCAGACCGCGGGCGAGGACGATAAAGCCTTTGTGCCGGATTTCACGGTATTTATCAGTGAGAACGGAAAGACCTACTCCTATATCCTGAACAATGACGCCATCACTGCAAGGGTGCGTGTGGAAAAACGGGATGCGGAAACCGGGGAGATCATTCCTATGGCCGGTACGGGCTTCCGTATTAAGGACCTTACCACCGGCGAATTTATCAGCCAGGAAATCTACTATCCCAACCCTGAAACCATTGACGTATTTTACACTTCGGACGAAGGCTGGCTGATGCTGCCGGAGCCGCTGCCCGCCCACGAATTTGAACTTTACGAAGTAACAGCCCCGGAAGGGTATGTCCTTTCTGACGAGCCGGTGCCTTTCACAGTGGATGGTTCCGAGGCGGTCGTTACCGTCGTGCAGTACAACCAGCCGCAGAAAGCCCAGCTTACCATCAGCAAATCCGGCGAGGCTTTTGCCAGCGTGCAGGAAAACGATGGCTTCTATCAGCCGGTTTATGAGGTAGTTGGACAGCCTGGAGCTGTGTATGACCTGATTGCCGATGAAGATATTTATACCGGCGACGGCACGCTGCGGGTGGCAAAAGATACGGTAGTCGCTACCCTTACCACTGGGGAGGACGGAACGGCGGTCAGCGAACCGCAATACCTGGGCCGCTACCGTCTGGAGGAACGCCAGGCGCCGGAGGGCATGGTGCTGGACCCCACGCCAGTTTATACCGAGCTTACCTATGCCGGTCAGGAGGTAGAGATCACCCAGGCGGCCATCGGGCTTTATGATGAACGCCAGAAGGTGGAGATCGACCTTCTGAAATCTCTGGAAACAGACGAAACCTTTGGCATTGGTCTTGGCGAGGAATACAAGGATATTTCCTTTGGTCTGTACGCATCGGAGGATCTGACTGCCCTGGATGGCAGCGTGATTCCCGCAGGCGGGCTTCTGGAAGTCGTGGCGGTTGCACCGGTAGAGGACGCGCCCGGCCAGTATTCGGCTGCCTTTGCCTCCGATTTGCCTTTTGGCAGCTTCTATGTCCAGGAGCGTACCACCAATGAGGCGTTCGTACTTTCCGGCCAGCAGTACCCGGTAGTTTTTGCGTATGCCGGGCAGGAAACCGCTCTGGTGACGATTGCGGTCAATGACGGCGAGGCCATTTCCAACGAGATGATCCGCGGGCGCATTGACGGCGTGAAATACGGCGAGGACCCCGAAGGCGGTGAGGACCTTACCCTGGAGGGCGCGCTGATCGGCCTGTTCGCTCCCGGCACGGAGGAATTTACCGAGGAAAATGCCCTCCTTGTGACGACTTCCGGGGAAAACGGCGCCTTCTCTTTTGAGGATGTGCCTTTCGGCCATTGGATCATCAAGGAGATTGCCAGCCCTTCGGCCCTGTACTCCATCAGCCCGGAACAGCACCATGTCTATATCGGCACCGATGGGCAGACCATTGAAATCGAGATCGACAATACCCTGATCCACGGTACGGTACAGGTTATCAAGACCGAGGCTGTGGACGAATTGAAGTCTATCCGGGAGGACGAGGAAAACAGTTCTGAAAGTGAGGCTGGCGAGACAGAAGAAAGCGCCGATGATGATACCGGCGAGGACACTGCGGACAATCCATTCCTCCACCGGCTGCCCGGCGCTGTCTTTGAGCTTTATGAGGACACCAACGGCGATAAGGCATTTGATGAAGGCGACGCCCTGATCGGGGAGCTGACGGAAACCGATGAAGGGTTCCATGAAATGAGCGGCCTCTTGGCAAAGGGCTATTTTGTCAAAGAGAAAACTGCCCCGGAAGGCCACAAGCTGGACCCCAATGCCTACTATTTTGAAATCACCACGGACGGGCAGGTTGTCGTTGTGGAAAATGGTGAGGCTGGCCGCGGCTTTGTGAATGAGGCTTACCGCGGCAATCTGAAAATCACAAAAGATTCCAGCGATGGCCGCAAGGACGGCTTTGCCTTTGAGGTGAAAAGTGAGGATGGCACCTATTGCGAGACTTTCACAAGCCCGGAGGATGGTATTATCCTGATCGAAGGGCTGCGCGTGGGCAAATACACTGTGACCGAGGTTAAGAATAAGGCCAGCGAGGACTATATTATCCCGGATGGCGCCACGGTGGAGATCAAGGCCGATGAAACCGCCGAAGTGAGCTTCTTCAATGAAAAGCCGGAGGAAGAAACCCCGGAAACGCCTGATACGCCAGATACCCCGAATAACCCGACAACGCCTTCCAATCCTTCTAAGCCGGTCCCGCAGACAGGCGATGATTATAACCTGTATATCTGGATTGGCGTGCTGGGCGCGGCGGTGATCGGCAGCGGTGTTGCCCTTTTCCTGTGCGTTTACAAGAAAAAGGGACAGAAAGCCAGCCCCGGACGCCGCAAAGCGGCAACCGGCGTGCTTCTGATCTGCATTGCTATGGCGGTAGGCAGCGGCTTTATGCTGGCGCGGGAGATCGGCCAGTACAAGGAAAGCGCCGATACTTATGCCGGGCTTTCGGAATATGTCACCCCGGCTGAAACGGACGGGGAAAATGGGAACGCGGAGGCGCCGGAGGAAACCGGCGCTTCCTCCATTTCTCTGCCCACGGTAGACTTTGAAAGTCTGCTGGCCCAGGGGCCGGATGTCAAGGCATGGCTGGAGCTTCCCGGCACGGTCATTCAGTACCCGGTGGCCCAGGGCGAGGATAACAGCTACTACCTGAAACACTTGTATGACGGTACGGCAAACAAGGTGGGCTGCCTGTTCATCGACTATGAAAACGCGGAGGATTTTTCCGACAACAACACGATCATCTATGGGCACAACATGCGGGACGGCTCCATGTTCTCCACGCTGGTGGAATACAAAGCGCAGGCTTACTATGATGAACACCCGGAAATGTACCTGGTAACGCCGGAGGGCGGCTATGTGGTTGAGGTGTTTTCCGCATTTGTGGCAAGCCCGGAGGAATCCGGCAGCGAAACTTCTCCCTGGGCGCTAGAATGGAAAGACAGCGGCGCATATACGACCTGGCTTTCCGCGATGCAGGAGCGTTCTGTGATCGAAACGGGCGTTTCCGTCACTTCCAGCGACAAGGTGCTGACCCTTTCCACCTGTACCAATGGCGGCGCTGACCGCTTTATCGTCATGGGCAGGCTGGTAGCTGTAACTGAATAACAGATTTTAAGAAGATGGCGCGGGACGACGGTTGCTCCCGCGCCCATCTCTATATATGGAGGATTTGCAATGGTAAATAACATTGTTCCCATTCCCGGATATGTCCATCTCTACCGCTCCATGCTGCGGTTTTACGATATGCCCAGCGCGGAGCTGAAAGAAATGCTCTATCTTTTGAATACAGCCAACCTGGACAGCTACGGCTTCCACCACCCGGAGGCGCATGTGGTCGAGAGCGGCCCGGTGGCTTTCTGCGGCTGGCTGGATCATCGGTATGCCCGCCCTTACCGGACGGAAGTGCAGCTTTATAAATCCTTGCTGGCCCTGAAACGCAGCATTGACCGGGATTGTATTGTCACCTCCCAGCGGGAGGCCCTTCAAATGCTCCGGTGCGTGATCTCCAACCTGGAATACCGGTTCTATAAAGCCTACAACATGGAATTCGAGGATAAGCGCACGGTGTATTCCGAGTGCGCCTTCCGGCTGATCCCACGGGAGGACGAACCCAGCGTGTGCCTGATGCACGATTGGATTTATCTTCCTACGGCGTAAAGTGGGGTGAGTTATGACACAAAAAGAATTTCAGGCTGTTTTCCGGGAACAGGTACGGCAGTGTGAAGGGCTTCTGATTCAGAAGGCCAAAGAATATACCGGCGACAACCCGGACCGGCTCAGCGCCTTCAAAGCGGCGGCTGCGATCCAGGACAGCACCCCGCAGCGTGCGTTGGCCGGGATGATGGCAAAGCACATCATCTCCATTTATGATATGTGCTTTACGGACCGGAAAACTTTTGAGCTGGCTGTCTGGGAGGAAAAGATCACCGACAGCCTCAACTATCTGTTTTTACTAAAAGCTGTGATAAAGGAGGAATTGGAACATCAATCAGATTGAAACTAAAATTTTGAACTGCACCGCAGTACAGGAGGCCGAGAAAAACATGGTGTTTGCGGCGAGGCTCACCCAGCGGGGCCATGCGATCCATTCCATGGATGACCTTATGGCCCTTTATGAGAAAGCCTATACTGCCGATACGGTCAAACGGATCGCCTCTCTGCCGCACCCCGCCGTACAGAAGTTTTCGGTTATCACGGTGGCGGTTGTGGGAGCCAGCAGGCGTTTCCTGGCGCAGATCACCCGGCACCAAAACGAGGTCAAGTTTATCAGCGCCTCTTTGCAGTACAGTAATTATGCGGGGCAGGCTGATTTTGTGGTGCCTTATGAGATCCTGACGGCCAGCCAGTGGGTGCATGACTTCTACCTGAAAAAGTGCCGGGCTACCATGGAGCATTATGCGGATATAGGCGCCTGCGGAATTTCCAGGGACGCCGCGGGGTATCTTGCCCCGCAGAGCCTTCGCAACGTGCTGGTTATCAGCGCCACGCCTTATCAGTGGAAGCACATGATCGGCCAGCGGACTTGCCGCCGCAATACGGATGAAACACGCTTTGTCCTGCTGAAGATATGGGCGGACCTGTATGCGCTGGACCCGGAACTGTTCAGCCCGGAGCTTACCGGCCCCTTCTGCCAGCGGGAGGGCTGTCGGGAAAAAGATATGTCCTGCGGCTGCCCGTGTGAGAAAGGGGCGCTGCCTCTTGCCCTGCTGCGCCAGGACTATCCCGCAGCACTGGAAGGAGGCGGCCAGTGAAAATCAAGATCATTGATTTTGGTCTGCCGGAGAACCACCGTCCCCTTCGCTCCCACGCCAATGACGCCGGGGCGGATGTCTATATGCCCTTTGACTGTACTCTGGAGCCTGGCGGGATTGCTAAAATTCCGTTGGGCTTTGGCCTGGAGGTGCCGGACGGTTATGCCGCCTATGTGTTTCCCAGGAGCAGCCTGGCTGCAAAAGGGGTGGTCTGCGAGCTGCCCCCTGTGGATTCCGGCTACCGGGGCGAGATCCACGCCATTGTCAGCAATGTGGGAAATGAAACTCAAACGCTTGCGAAAGATTCCCGGATCGGGCAGCTTATCATCATGCCTGTGGTGATCGCGGATTTCGTGAATGACCTGGGCGGACAACGCGGCGCGGGCGCTTTTGGCAGTACGGGAAAATAACTTTTGGGCTTAATGTAAACTTTTTTTGGTGAGTAACTTAAAGACAAAGCGTAGATACTATACAGATGTAACTAATCTTATATAATATTGGTTATATCCGGGAGCAAAATACGATTTCAAGTTGTTTTATACCTTGTAATCTTGAAGCCTAAAATAGAAAGTGGCCAGCCTCCCTTATATGTGACTGACCACTTCTATTTTTTGCTATTCAGTTCTTTCATAATACCGAGGATGTAGGACATCGCTTTGGAATCCAGCTTCTTTGCCTCTGCGATAAATTCGTTTAAGGCGGTAGGATTCGGATTGCCTTCATCGAAGAATTCCTGCGGTGTCACGCCCAGGTATTCGCAGATATAAAAGAAGGACTGCATAGAAGGAAGCGTTTTCTTGTTCTCCACGTTGTTGATATAGTTGTTGGCCTGCCCAAGCGACAGCGACATATCCCGTGCGGAAACACCCTTCTGCATCCTCAATTTTGCCAGCCTTTCCGGGACAAAATCTTCGTACACCATAGTCACCTCCCATTCTATAATAGATTGTACCTTACAGGCCGGCTCTATTCGCTAAATGAAAAGGGGTATTTGAGTTGACACGCTAAATATAACCTATTAAAATAAGAGGTATGGTAGTTTTCAACTATCGTCTAAAAGGGAGGCTGCAACATGAAAGAAAAAGTATGCGGAGTGACCGGACACCGGGAAATTCTCGCTGAATATATGGAGCAGGCAGAGCAAGGTCTGCGGCGCGAAATCGAAAAAGCCATCGCGGACGGCTATACCTACTTTATTTCCGGCTTTGCTGACGGTACAGATCAGCTATTTGCCGGGGTTGTTCTGGAAAAGGCCAAAGAAAATCCGGCGCTGCGCCTGGAGGCGGCGATTCCGTACCGCAACCGCTATAAGCGGCTGATGGAGGACGAGCGGACCAGGGCCATGCTGGAGGCATGTGCGAAGGTCGAGGTTATCAGCGAAGAATGGGCTTCCAATGTCTACATGAAGCGCAACCGCTATATGGTAGGCCAGGCGGACCGGGTGATCGCTGTCTATGATGGACGGGAAAACGGTGGCACGGTGTCCACAATCCGCATGGTCCACGCCCAGAGAAAAGAAATGCGGGAGGTCCCTGTGGGGCCTTATCTTCCTGAAAACATGATAAATCTTGGATATTTCAGGAACGCTTCGGGTAGATAAGAATTTGCCAGTGTGGTAAAATAAGAAATATAAGTGGACAAATTGGAATTTGCGGAGGAAATAAAATATGAGTTGGGAAAACTACGAGCGTTCAATGGAATTAGCCAAAAAATGTAGGTTCTATACTACCGCAGGTGGAAAATCAACACAAGAAATAGAAGAAGCAGAAAAATTACTCGGTATAAAATTTTCTAAACAATATCGAGATTTTAATGAGAAATATGGGTATCTGTCTTTTTACGGTAATGAAATTTTTGGGATAGATACGAATAATTTGAGTGAATTAGAGGGAAATAGTCTTGCTTATGCGCTAAATGACCGCAAAGAGTATAACCTGCCATATTATTTTCTCCCGTTTTATAATTACAATGACGGGTATATGGCTTATTTTGATTATTCTTCTCTCAATGATGAGGGCGAACCTCGAATTGTAATTCTGGAATATGACGGTTTAAAATATGGTATTAGTGAAACAGTAGCAGATGATTTTGGAGATTTCATTTTGGAGTTAGTTCAAGAGGAATTAGAAGGTTAAATCCACAAATTGGAGCTTACGGAGGACATATATGAATAAAGAAATGGACGTAAATGGAAAAAAATATAAAATAATTAAATTATTGGGGAAAGGGAAAGGTGGCTATTCCTATCTGGCGGACGATGGAATAAAAAAATACGTTTTGAAGCAGATACATCATGAGCCTTGCAGCTATTATCAATTTGGAAATAAAATTGAAGCGGAAATAAGAGATTATGAGCGGTTAAAAGCAATCGGAATAAAAATGCCCGACATGATTGATGTCGATATTGAAAATGAACGTATTTTGAAAGAATTTATTGATGGTGATACGATTTACCAGTTGATTTTGCAAGACAAGATGAAATCCATCTACGTCGAGCAGGTGCGTAGTATGTGTGTTTTGTTATATGCCGCCCATACAAACATTGATTATTTCCCGACAAATTTTGTGGCTCGTAATGAAGAAATATATTATATTGATTTTGAGTGCAATGATTACATGGAGGAATGGAACTTTGAAAACTGGGGTATTAGATATTGGTCAAAGACGCCGGAGTTTTTGCAATATGTGGAAGAACATTCTTAACCCCAAATCCTAAGTTGTCAACCAAAACTAAATACTATGAATTTACGCCGCAGATCCTTTCTGCGGCGTTTTGCTATATAACCCCGGCGCAAAGGTGTTCTTATCCCTTTGCGCTTTTTTCATATTCAAAATCCAAAGGAGGTGCGGCACATGTGGAGCGCAGTATCACATTTTCTGTCTTTCACGCTTGGCACAATCGCAGGCGTAACTTTGATGTGTCTGCTGCAGGCCGGAAGGCAGGCAGACGAGCAGTTTACAAAATTCTTTGATAAAGAGGGAGGTTCGGACGAATGAAACTTGTAGTAGCCGAGAAACCCAGCGTGGCCCAATCTTTGGCCGCAGTGCTGGGAGCAAAGGAGAAAAAAGATGGGTATCTGGAGGGCAGCGGTTGGCTGGTGTCCTGGTGCGTGGGCCATCTGGTGGAGTTGGCCCAGCCGGAAGCCTATGGGGAGCAGTACGCCAAATGGCGGTATGCGGATCTGCCTATTCTTCCCGCCCATTGGAAATATGATGTGGCAAAGGATAAGAAAAAGCAGCTTGGCGTCCTGCGCCGTTTGATGGAGGATAAACGTGTGGACGCTGTGGTGTGCGCTACCGATGCTGGCCGGGAAGGTGAACTGATCTTCCGGCTGGTCTATCAGCAGGCCGGATGCAGCAAGCCCATCCTCCGGCTCTGGATCAGCTCTATGGAGGACGCGGCTATCCGTGATGGATTTGAACACCTGCGACCCGGCGCCGACTATGATCTGCTTTATCAGGCGGCACTTTGCCGGGCCGGTGCGGACTGGCTTGTGGGAATCAACGCCACCCGCCTTTTCTCTGTCCTGTATGGTGATACCTTGAATGTGGGCCGGGTAATGACGCCGACACTGGCGCTGATCGTCCAGCGGGAAGATGCGATCCGCTCTTTTAAGAGCAAACCCTTCTATGTGCCGGAACTCACCTGCGGAGGGTTTACCGCTGCCGGGGAAAAGCTGGAGGACAAGGCGGCTGCAGAAGCGATACGGGCAGCTTGTGACGGAAAGCCTGCTGTTGTCCGCAAAGTAGAGCGGCAGAAAAAGACCGTCCAGCCGCCCCGCCTTTACGATTTAACTACGTTGCAACGGGAGTGCAACCGCTTGTATGGCTTTACTGCCCAACAGACTCTTGATTATCTGCAAAGCCTGTATGAGAAAAAGTTGGCGACCTATCCGAGAACAGACAGCCAGTATATCACAGCGGATATGCAAGCAACGGTTGGCTCTCTGGCCCTGTGGCTGTGGCAGAATATGCCTTTTGGCAAGGACAGCACCACGGCGCCGGAGCTGGAAGGAATCATTGATGACAGCAAGGTAACGGACCACCATGCCATTCTCCCCACGGTGGAGATGGCCCGCACCGACCTGTCTGCTTTGCCTGCCGGTGAGCGGGATGTCCTGATGCTCCTTGCCTGCCGCCTTCTCTGTGCTACCGCCCAGCCCCACCGCTTTGAGGCGGTGCTGGCAGTTTTAGAGTCCGAGGGTCACACATTTACCGCCAAAGGGAAAACGATTCTGCATGAGGGATGGAAAGGTATTGAACAGGCTTTCCGTGCCAGCCTGAAGCAAAAGCAGCCGGAGGACGGCGACGAAAATACGTCCCGTCTGCCGGAGCTGAAAGAAGGACAGAGATTTGAAAAGGCTGCCGCCACGATCCGGGAAGGCAAAACCAGCCCGCCCAAGCACTACACAGAAGATTCTCTGCTTGCGGCTATGGAGACAGCCGGTGCGGAGGATATGCCGGAGGACGCCGAGCGGAAAGGACTGGGCACTTCGGCCACCCGTGCCGCCACACTGGAAAAGCTGGTGTCCACGGGATTTGTCCAGCGAAAAAAGAAACAGCTTTTGCCCACGGATAAGGGCGTCAACCTGATTGCCGTCCTGCCTGATGTGATAAAATCTCCGGCGCTCACGGCAGAATGGGAGTCCATGCTGAAACAGGTGGAACGCGGAGAAATGACGGCTGACGCTTTTATGGAAGGGATTGCCGGTTTGATCCGTGACCTGATCCGGCAGAACACCGCCCCCGATCCTGCCTATTCCTCCTTGTTCGGAAGCAAAAATGCAGCCAATCGGGAAGCTGTCGGCACCTGCCCCCGGTGCGGCGGCGCTGTCTATGAGGGGAAGAAAGGCTTCTTCTGTGAAAATGAAGGCTGCGCCTTTGCTCTCTGGAAAGAAAACCGGTTCTTTTCCAGTAAAAAGAAAACCATAACAAAAACCGTTGCTGCGGCACTCTTAAAGGAGGGCCGCGTTTCCATGTCCGGACTTTTCAGTGAGAAAACCGGCAAAACCTATGATGCCGTGGTGGTGCTGGATGATACAGGTGAAAAGTATGTGAATTTCAAGCTGGAATTTCCGCAGCAGCGGGGACGGAAGAAATGAACGGCCCGCCGCGGGAGCTGACCCGCTCCGAGCGTGCAGCGATCCGAAGGCTGGTAACAGGCTTATGCGCCAACTATGACGAGCGGGAAAAGCTCTGCCTTCCCCTGGACTGCTCTTGCTATATGCTTCATAAATGGTGGACCGGCGGCCTTTGCCGGTATTTTGAGCGGTCTGTGCTGCCGGTTGAACCATCGCTGGAGGCGATACTGACGGGAAACGATACTTCCCAGCGCCAGAAAAAATGCCCGGTATGCGGGAAGCTGTATCTTCCCACCACCAGCCAGGCGTATTGCTCTGACGCCTGCCGGATCTGGGCCAGACGGGACGCGGATAAAAAGCGCAAGCGCCGGATTCGCCAGCACAAGGGATGATATGTCTGCAACTTAGCCTTTTGGGGGCTTGATTTATAAGGCTTTCCGGCCACGCTTTTATAGACGGCAAGAGATTTATACTCTGCCCCTCAATAGGAAGGTTAAGTTGCGGACAAGGAGGAGAAAACGCACTTAGAGGAAAAGAAAATATTATTTTTTTACACTGATTGTCGCCAACTAATCCTTTGTGGGTTGACTACCCGAAAATACCTTGTGTTTCAAGATGTTTCTGTTTAGTAATTTTATAATAAAGCGGTAAGAGAAAAATTATGTGCTATAAAGTAATACACAAAAATTGATAGACACCAGCCCACTATTCCCCAATTTTTATTATGGCAGTAAGCAGCTAATGATATTTTAACGCTTGTGTATTCTTTTGAGCAAATGTTATTAGCGGTTGACAGATTTCCAACCCTTATTGGTAGAATGTTAGGCCTCAATTTTGTTATAATTAAGCCACCACAAAAGCAAAAAAGGAGTGCTGGATATGAATTTTAATGAGAAATTGATTTCTTTGAGAAAAAGCAAAGGACTATCCCAAGAAGAACTGGGAGCAGAATTGAATGTGACAAGACAGACAATTTCAAAATGGGAAAGCGGTCAATCTTATCCCGATTTTCAACGGTTGGTATTGTTGAGTGACTTCTTTGGCTTGACGTTAGATGAACTCGTCAAGGACATTGATGTGCAGGAAGTCCGGGAAAAAAACTTAAATAGCGAAAGGCTAAATTCCATATACAGTGATGTGGAAAACGCAAAGAAAATCATAAAATGGGGCGCTATCATCGGAGGCTGCATTGCTGCTGTTCTTCTGATTGTCGTGATTGTTTTGATTTTTAGCTTTGTATATTGACAGTCATATTTTAAGAAAGGGTATGGGGCATGGGCCAAGAATATTTATTACAAGTGCAAAATGTAACGAAACAGTATGGAGAGAAAATCGCCTTGAATGATTTCTCTATGGATATTTGTCAGGGCGAAATTGTTGCACTGATTGGAGAGAATGGCGCTGGAAAAACAACGCTATTAAATATCATTTGCGGATACAGCAAACCAAGTGCCGGTCAAGTGCAGTATAAAGGGAAAAATATCGTTGCAAATCCATTGATAACACGGGAATTTGGCGTTTTGATTGAACCGCAGTTTTTGGATTATATTTCTGCGGAAGAAAACCTACGGTTGCTTTCACAACTGACTAACCAAAAACAGGACATACGGATTAAGGAACTGCTGGAAAAGACAGAACTTTATAGCAGCCGTAAAAAGAAAGTCAAAGAATTTTCTTTTGGTATGAAGCAGCGGCTCGGTCTATGTCAGTGTTTACTTACAGAAGTCGGCTTTCTGATTTTAGATGAACCCTTTGTTGGCCTTGATCCAATCGGCAAGGAGCTTTTCAAACAGACCATTTTGGATATGGCACATAAACAGAATGTACCGGTATTATTTTCAAGCCATGATTTAGATGATGTAGATGAAATTTGCGATAGAGTGGTTATGATTTCAAAAGGCAATAAGCAGTTAGACCAGCCCCTCGAACATAAGCAGACTTATACCGTCAAGATCGAATGTACAATTTCTGATGATATAAAACGGTCGCTTATGGAAAAATGTGGCGAATTAAGTTTCTTTGAGGATAAGATTATGTTTCAGGACGAAACGCTTATTATAGATATTCAGAAGATTTTGCTGCAAAAAGGTCATTATATTTGTGGTTTCTCCGTCCAAAAAAATAATCTCAAAAGCCTGTTTGGAATGGAGGGATAAGAATGAATACTCTTGCAATTATCACGAAAATAGAATTAAAGAAACTATTCCAAAGAAAAGATTCGTGGCTCATGTTTACAATTTTGCTTGTGCCAATTTTATATTCCGTTGGTTTAGCTTCTAATTCAGATGTTATCACATATACGGGCGCAGGTAATATAACGGCCATAGGCTTTGCCAGTGCAATGTTTCAGATGAGCCAGTCTATGTTTATTTTCAATGTGATTTTATCTGCAATCGTTGGAAGAAGTTTAGCGTCAGAAATTGAGAATAAGAGTATCCGTTTGTATGTAAATCGTATTGGTGTCCGAAAATTGATTTATGGAGGTAAGGAATTAGCACTGTTGATTTTTTCCGTACTCATAGACATTTTACTGGTTTTAACGAGTATCGCATTTTACTATGCTGTGCTTATCCATAATCCAAAAGTTGCAAGCGGAATATTCTATGATAGTAATGTAGGTATGGAAATTGTGCAAATCGTTTGTAATTGCATATTTTGGCTGATAACGATTTTTCTTGTAATGCTAATGGCAACAAAGCTGAAAACTCTTGTATGCGTGGGTGTGTATATGATTCTGTACATCATAATGAATTTGATGTCTTATATAGACGGGATAAAATATCTTTCGCCATTACACTATGTCGTTGCAGTTTCCTCAAATAGCCCACAAATCACGTTCTCCATAATACTTTTTTTCCTTTATGCGATTTGTGTGGGGATATTGTTTACACACATTGGTATTCGCAAGATTGAGAAAATGGATTTATAAAAGAGGTAGCAAGGTCAATCAACAATCAAGGTGAACGTCACATTTACATACTATTATTCAGACAGGGAATTTTAGAGGCTATTATCAACAACAAAGCATTATCTAAGCCTTTCCCACCGAGCAGGAAATCTTGAAAGAGGTTTTCTGCTTTTTCTTTGCCCGGATGCTGGGAGAAAGGAAATGTAATTGACCGAACAATTAACTTTTAGGAGGGATGTGTATTTGAAGATTGTGCGTGTATTTCCACGCCGTACAAAAGCAACGCCGGATGATCCTCTGGCATTTACCGGACCGCCGCCAAAGGGCGGCCTGCCGGATATGGAAGAAGTGCATGTTTCTGTGGCCTTTACCTATGACATGGAGAAGGCGTGCCAGCTTGCCGAACAGTGGATGAAGCTGGGAGTCCCTGTCCACATGGGCGGTCCCGCCTTCAATATGCCTGGCGGTGATTTCGTGCCGGGGATGTATCTGAAAAAGGGCTATGTTATCACTTCAAGGGGCTGTCCCAACCGCTGCTGGTTCTGTTCTGTCCCCCGGCGGGAAGGCGGAAGGCTGCGGGAGCTGCCGATCACCGAAGGAAATATTGTGCTGGATGATAACCTTCTGGCCTGTTCCCGGAAGCATATTGAATCGGTGTTTGATATGCTGGGCAGGCAGAAAGATCGTCCAATCTTTACGGGCGGGCTGGAGGCCCGACTTCTTCGGCCCTGGCATGTGGATCTTCTGCGGGAATCCAGGACGCAGCGCATGTATTTTGCCTATGACACCCCGGATGACTATGAGCCGCTTGTGGAAGCCGGACGGCTTTTGCAGGCTGGAGGGATTGAGAGAAAATCGCATAAAGCCTGCTGTTATGTCCTGATCGACTATCGGGGCGATACCATGGAGGCGGCAGAAAAGCGCCTGCGGGATGCCTGGAAAGCCGGGTTTATTCCCTATGCCATGCTCTACCGGGATGAAAAAGGCATTGTAGACAGTGAATGGAGAAAATTTCAGCGGCTTTGGGTCCGTCCAGCCATTGTAATGAGCCAACTGAAAGAAACGGATGGGAGGTGATGATACGGAGAAGCAGAAACTTGAAGTCGTGCCGATAGTCCCCGCAATGATGAAGCTGGATGTGGCGGTCCAGGCTTTTGATATGCAGGATATTTCAAACCGGCGTTTTATGTATAATCCCAAGAGCGGTATTCTGGTTTTGGGCCAACAGTACGGGAAAACAAGAGGGTTGCCCGGCAGCCATGCCGATGATCTGGCCCAGGCAGGAATCAGAAATGGCTTTGATAATTTTGTGCGCGGCTGGGTGGGTACTGGAAAGAGCTATCCCGCGGGAGTCATTCATTTTGCCCCGAATGTGGACGCCCAAAATGTTTCCCTGTTCAACCGGGCGTTTGATACATTAGAAATGTTTCAGCGCAACGGCGCGCTTCCCGATACAGTGGTCCGGGGATTTGGCAGACAGTGGGAACAGGCGCTTTCCGAAGCCCTTTCCCCGGCATATAACAAAATGATTTCAAATCAGGAGGAATCTATGGAAATTCAGAATATCACGGTGGAGGATCTTCGCCGTATGGAGGATAAAGAAGGGCTTATCCTGCAGGGATGCGGCGGTGAGCCTGGCGAGTGGGTCAAAGGGATCAATGACCTGCTGACACAGGATGGGATTCTTTTAGAAGGAACCGCTTTTACCCATGTGAGCGTATTTCAAAATGAGGGCCTTACCTGTCTGCTGTTCCCTTTTGAGGATGTCAAGCTGGATATAGGGAAACTTGCCATGTGGCGTCTGCAAACCCATGATACTTTTGGCGGCACCTGGTTATCCGATTATATCGACAACCGCCTGGGCCGTAAACCGGCGCAGGAAGTGCCAAAAAAGCCGGATTGCCCGCTGATCGGCCAGGACGGGAATATTTTCAACCTGGTAGGTATTGCTTCCCGCACTCTGAAAACCCATGGGATGCCCGATCAAGCTAAGGAAATGGCAGACCGGGTGTTTTCCTGTGACAGCTATCATAAGGCGCTTTGCATTATAGGGGAATATGTCAATATCACTTCGGCTGACCGGGAGGCCGAGCGGCCTCATTCTATCCGGCAGCAGCTTAAAAATGGTAAAGCAACGGAAACGGCTGCCCCTAAAAAGGCGGCAAAGGAGCCGGAACGATAAGGAGGGTACAGAATGGAACAAGTATATGGAGTTTGGGCGGTAAGAAGTGCCGCTTCTATGTTCGGCCATGCGGAAGCATGGTGTAAAGAAGATGGCCGTCCCCTGGAATTTGAATCCCTGGAGGCGGCTCAGGCTTATGCCCTGGAATTGAACCGTAAGGCAACGGTCAATGTCCGTTACTTTGTCAAAGAGAAGGAGCCGGAGCCAAACGCTGTAAGAGTCCCCGCCTCACAGCCGGATATAGAAGCTGTCGGCCCGGTGGACCGTGCGCCGAGAAATGATGTGGCAGAAAAACATAATGAGATCCCCGGCAGGCAGATGGCGCCGGAGGCGGACCCGGTTGTGGAAATCCGTTCTGCGGTACACAGCAACTATGCCAATATGGTCGCCATGCTTGCCGCTGACAATAAGGTATATCTTGGCCGGGAGGAACGCTATTCCTTTACCCCAGGCCAGCCGGGAAGCTATGACAACCGGGACGGCTCTTTATGTTTTGTGAGCGATATGCCGGAAATGTATTATTTCCTCTATGGGGAAGGCTGGTCGCACTCACAGGAGGAAATGCTGGACCGGGGGCTGACGATGGATCAGTATATGGAATTTGCCCGCCTGCAGGAAGGTGTTCTGCGGCAATTCACCCCGCGCCGGGAAATCCTGTTTGCGGGCCAGCCCTTCCAGGCGCCGGAAAACTATCTTCGCAACGCGGAGCTGGATCTGGAGGGCGAAAAGGGCAACTACAACATGATTGACGGCATTGTGAATAACGACCCGCCGGTCCGGGCCGACCTTACCGATGGGCAGACCCATGAGGAAGTGAGGGAACTGGCCCCGGAAACGCTGCCCAATGAGAAGCCTTCGATCATGGAAAAGCTGCGGGCAGACCGCACGGGGCATGAGGCCCGTGGTTTTCAGCCTTCCCCGCCGGAAAGGGGGCTTTAAGGCTTGAAGCTGAAATTTGAAAATGTGGATGTGGAACAATGCCTGCGCTCTGTGATGGAGCGGAACACAAAGCATTATCAATCCGATTTTGAATTTGATGTGGGCAGCATGGAGCGTATCGCTCAAACAAAGCACCCGGAGCGCACCCCGCTGTACTGGATGTCCCGCCCTTCCGGTACATGGTGCTTTCGGGAGCGGGATGTTTTTATCCGGGATTCCGATGCGTTCCACACCTGGCAGTTTTACAAAGATACCCGTGATACGATCCTTGCGTACACGGTGGAGATCACCGGCATGGAAGGTACTGCAATCAAGGGAAATCTCTATACGCAGGATTACAGGGTTATGGCGGAGCATATTGAACGGACCGCCCTCCCCGCCGCGGCGGTGATCGTCCAGTTTGAAGGCCAGAGCGAACCAATGGAATTTGGTTATGCGTATTACCATGAGCATAGGCTGTCCCTTCACGCCCAATTTGGCAAGGCCGAGAAATTCCGGCTGGAGCCGGCTGTTCCGGGCTTGCTGCGCGGGATTCTGGCAAGCGAACAGGAATACCGGCATAACTTTATACCCGGCGTGTTTGAAAATCACCTGGATAAAATGATCGCGGCGGAAAAGCGTTCTGTCACCCACTTTCTGAAAGAGGCTGCCGCAAATGCTCCGCGCCCGGCTCCTAATAAAAAGACAAAGGAACAGCCCCAGCGATGAAGGCCCCGAAAGAAAAACGCAGCGCCCAGCTTCACATTTTGATTTCAGAACAGGAAATGGATAAGATCAGGGAACGCATGGCGCAAACCGGTATCACGAATACTTCGGCTTTTATCCGTAAAATGGCGATTGACGGATATGTGATTAACCTGGATCTGTCCGAAGTCCGGGAGCTGACCCGGCTGCTTCGTATCTGCTCCAACAATCTGAACCAGTACGCCCGGAAAGCCCATGAAACCGGCAGTATCTATGCGGTGGATATTGCAGATCTGCAATCCCGCATGGATGGGCTTTGGGAAATTGCAAAAAAGCTGCTGACGGAATTTACAAACATTCCATGAATATTCAAAAAAACGGTTGCTTTTCTGTGGCCCGGAGCGGTAGAATTTTTATAGAAAGAGAAAATCTGTTTTTGAGAAGGGAGGCCATCATATGGGCGCTGCTTTACTGGCCGTTGGCATAGAATTGTTGATCGGCATTGGAATCGGACTGATTGTGACGGTGATCGGGCTGTTCTTTGGAAACATCATTGTTTTTGACAGCATTGCGCTGGCAATCCTGGCGGGCTTTCTTTCCCACGGGCTTTTAGGCGTTCATCCCGCCCTGGCGATTGTGATCGGTATTGCTGTCCTGCTGGGGCTTCTCCTGCTTCACCGCACCCGTCCCGGCTTCTGGCTGATCGGCGGAGTTCTGTCCGTTGTATGGGGATTTGTTTTCGCTACCATGGCCTATGAGTTTTCCGGCAAGGATATGGTGTGGACCTATGTGGTGTGGGCGCTGGGGGCGGTACTGGTCTTTGCCCTTCACCTGCGGGCACGGTACAAAATTACATAAGGTAAGGATTTGGCCCGCCGATGAACCGGCGGGCCGCTTTTTTTACGCTCAAATATCTTATGTTCATTTCTGTGCGGTCAAAGATAGGTATCTATGTGTTGCCGTTCAGCCTCTTTCTTCCGGTGAAAAATCGTTTCTGAATATGCTCTATATTTACACGCTTTAATTCATAGTTGTTGCCTTGTGTTCTCTGAATGAATGAAATATAATAAAAAAGTTATCGGAGGTATGAACATGGATGGTGTCTGGCTGATCCCCAAAGAGGCGGACAAGCCCGCTGATAAACGATGTAATCCTAAGTTTGCAAAATCAGAAAATAGGTAAAGGTATTAGAAATGGCTTATAAAATATTGATTATTGATGATGATAGCGAATTGCAGAAAATGTTGAAAAGCTATCTGGAAATAAAGAAATATGAAGTGATTAGTGCGGAAAATGGTATGGATGGCTTAAAAAAGGTTGAGGCAATGCCGGATATTATTTTGCTGGACATAAACATGCCAATGTTGGATGGTATTGAAGTATGCAGAAGAATACGCGACAAGGTATCCTGCCCCATCCTATTTCTTACCGCAAGAGTGGATGAGCAAGATCGAGTGAACGGCCTTATGTCGGGTGGTGACGATTATATCCTAAAGCCTTTCAGCTTAAAAGAACTGGAAGCAAGAATTATCGCCCACCTGAAACGCGAAGAACGGCATCGTGGAAAATCCACCTATCGCTTTCAGGGAGATTTATCTATTGATTACACATCCAAAGCTATTCAAATTGGCGGCGTAAATATTGAATTGACTAAGTTAGAATACGGAATTGTAGAGTTTCTTTCTATGCATCCGGGCCAAGTTTTTGATAAAGAGCGAATTTACGAAAAAGTCTGTGGATATGATGCCGAAGGGGATAGCCGGGTTATCACAGAACTTATTCGGAGGATACGGAGAAAAATCCAAGAGCATACGACAACAGAATATATTGAAACGGTTTGGGGGATGGGGTATAAATGGATAAGTTGAGAAATCTATCTTTAAAAAGGACAATTATACTTTATTTATTGACATCGCTGCTAATTAGTTTTTTGCTTTCTGCTTTTCTCATTCAGATTGCCACAAATATACAGCAGCAAATTACATGGAAGTATGTAGACGAAACGGCATATTTGCAGGAAATGAATATAGAAAATCAGAACTATGAACTACCAATGCCAAAAGTCAAAGCAGATCGGTTGAATACTACGGATCGTTACCTCTATGAGATTTGCGATTTTTTAGACACCTATATTATTTTGATTTTTTCTGTCTGTGGAAGTGGTCTGGCAGTAGCCTTTTTTTATCGCAACAAACTAAAGCCGCCCATTGAGGAACTTTCTAAGGCTGCGGATTTAGTAAGTAAAGAAAAATTAGACTTCCATGTGGTTTATGAAAATAAAGACGAGTTGGGACAGTTATGTAAAGAGTTTGAAAATATGCGGAAGCAATTAGAAGAAAATAACCGTGCTGTCTGGCACATGATGGAAGAAGAAAAAGCGTTACGAGCTGCAATAGCCCATGATATTCGCTCCCCCTTGTCTGTCCTGAAAGGGTATCAGGAAATGTTGCTGGAATTTGTGCCGGAAGATACGCTGGACAAAGCGCAGCTCCTTTCAATGCTTGAAAAAGGCATGGAACAAATTGAACGGATGAATGGTTTTGTGGAAACGATGCGGCAAATGAGCAGTTTGGAGCAAAGAACAATCCACGCAGAAAATATCCGGCTCTTAGACTTTGTAGAACAGGTTGACAATGAAATTCGTATACTTAGTAAAGCATCGGAAAAGAAGTATAAAATTCAGACAGAATTAGTGGAAACTTCTTTCAGCGGGGATAGGGATATAATTTTAGAAGTGATGGAAAATCTGCTATCCAATGCGTTGAGGTATGCAAAAGAGGCAGTAAGTATAAAAATATCTTGTAGCAATGAAGAACTTGACATTACCATCTCCGATGATGGACAGGGTTTTTCAGACAGCGCAGAAAAAGTAACACAGGCATTTTATCATTCAAATCCGCAGGATGATTTAAAACATTTTGGATTGGGAATGTATATCAGCAAACTATATTGTGAAAAGCATAACGGAATACTCTTATTAGGAAATCAGAAGAACGGAGGCGCTTTTGTAAAAGCTGTTTTCAAAGCGGTCAAATAGCCCGGAAGCCGGATGATCCAGAGAATGGATTGTCTGGCTTCTTTTTTTAAGGAAATTTTTACCCATTGTCTTTTTGTTGTGAATTGGCAGGTATCCTATTCTTAACAAAGATGAAAGGCGGTAGTGATTATGAAAGCGATAATCAAGCGGGAAATCAAAAATTTTTTGAAAAACCCTGTATTTTGGGCAGGTCTTATCATTATGTTGGCTGGAATTTACCAAATCTTACAGCCCTATCTGAACCTCCACTATTTTGCTTCCAACGAGGAAATTCAAAATATTTCTGTTGCATCTTTGGAGGACGCAGACGTGATGGACGGTTATATCCCCATTAGCGATGAAGAACGCAGGGAAAATGGATATGCGGAAATCCACCAAACAATGACAGACGAAATGCAACTGACGACAGAAGAAGCGGATGCGGCAATCAACGCGATCCGGGGAATGACTACGGAAGAAGCCTGTTCCTATTTGGAAACAGAATACAGGTATTTTGGCGCAGAATATAGCCTTGAAAATTCCAGATATAAGCAAGGTGATGTCAGTGAAGTGAATACTTATATTCAGGAAAAGATGCAAGAGCATACGTATTCCTATTACTTTGCGAGAAAATACGCCGACTTTGCCGGACTTTTTATGGCATTTTTCGCCACGATCCTTTTGGCATTTCTCTTTTTGAGAGATACAAGAAAAGATACCTATGAATTACTTCATACAAAGCCCATTTCCGCATGGCAATATATTTTAGGTAAAGTTGGAAGTGGTTACATCATATTGATGGTGGTCTTAGCTGTTTTGACAATCGTTTTCGGAGGACTTTGTATTGCAAATGGAGTAACGCAGGGCTTTTCTGTAAACCCGTTGGATTTTCTTATCGCAGATGTACTTTACATTATGCCTAATATGCTGATGATCGTTTGTGTTTATGCCATTGCAGCACTAATTTTTAAAAATCCTTTGCCTGCAACTCCTTTGCTGTTTCTTTATATCATTTATTCCAATATGGGAGGAACGGCAGCAAACGGTCAATATGGCTATCAGGGCAGGTTGTTGTCAATTATAGTACGTTTTCCGGGAAGATTTTTTGATACGGAAATGCCGCCCATGTTGTTGCTCAATCAGACATTTTTGATTTTGGCATCTGTTAGCATTATATGTATCGCAATTTATGTGTGGAACAGGAGGCGAGTATATTGAAAAAAGAAATAAAAATCTGCCTTCCCATTTACAAACTTATTTATTCCATGAGCTTTATTCTGATATTGAGCTTTGTGAGAGGAATTGAGTCCGTAAATGAGATTGGGGCAGTTATTCAGGCTCCAATAGCATTATTAGCTGTTATTTTTTGTGCGGATACTTATTTGACAGAAGTGCAGAACCACAGAGCAGAGATTTTTCACCTGTACGATACAAAACGTAAAAGCAAAGTCATTATCCGTCGGCTCATGCTGCAAAATATATATTTATTCGGCATTTCCCTTATTGGGTATGGCTTCTTTTATCTGCAAAGACCCATTGTTTTAAATGGAACCCCACAGGGCCTTTTGTTTTTCTTATTTGCTTTAGCAATGATTGGAACGCTTCTATTTTGGAGCATATTATCTATGATGATTTGCAATTTATGGAAAAATATGTGGGCTGGGATCGGTACAACATTGCTTTTATGGATTTTTTGCAGTTCCCAGTTTGGGGCACAAATATTCGGTAAATGGAGTGTATTTTCCTATACGTTTCGCCCTATTGAATACATCAGTGATATGGGATGGCTATGCGGGGAAATGTTGAGTGTGGCTTTGGCACTGTTGATGGTGGCTTTGGTTCCAGTAATTATAAAGAAAAGAGGGTAATAATATGAGTATTAAGATTAGTGATTTAACGGTTTCTTTCAAAAATGGTGTAACAGCAATCAATCATGTAGATTTGGAAATTCCCAATGGCATCTTTGGACTTTTAGGAGAAAACGGAGCCGGGAAAACAACATTGATGCGGGTGTTGACAACCGTATTAAAGCCTACCAGTGGAGCCGTAACTTTAGATGGCATGATTTACAGTGAGTGCAATTATCCCAAAATTCAGAAGAAAATTGGATATTTGCCGCAGGAACTGGATCTATATCCTAATTTAACGGTGGAAGAATGTCTGGAATACATGGGCGAACTGGCGGGAATTGAAAAGAAAGAATGTCAACAGCGTATCAAATACTATCTTGAAAAAACCAGTTTGACAGAACACAGGAGAAAGAAAATTCGGCAGCTTTCCGGTGGGATGAAGCGTCGGGTGGGTCTGATCCAAGCTCTTTTAAATGAACCTGAATTTTTGATTGTGGATGAACCCACAACTGGCTTAGACCCAGAAGAACGCATCCGTATACGCAACCTTCTGGTGGATTTCTCTGAAAACCGTACTATCCTGTTTTCAACTCATGTTGTTGAAGATTTGGCGGCTACCTGCAATCAACTTGCCGTAATGAAAAAGGGGCAGTTTCTCTATTCCGGAAGTATGCAGGAATTACTGAATATAGCAAAAGGCCATGTATGGATTTGCAAGGTAAAGGATGAATTTCAGGCAAGAGAATTGGAAAAGATGTATCACGTTTCAGCAAAGCAATATGTAGATGGTGGTCTGCAAATGAAAATTCTCTGTGAAACACAGCCGGATGTTCCGTGTATTCCTTGCGAGATTACATTGGAAGATGCTTATATCTATATTTCCAATAATGTGAAAACTAAGTAAATTGATGGCTTCATCTTAAAGCGCCGGACGCGGCGGCCTGCTGGCCCCGCGTCCGGCATTTTTCAACCGGGCCATACCCGGCTACCACAACAAGATTGAGATTTGAAAGCACAGGCGGAAACGCCTTTTCCATATCTTCACGACCTATCACCTGTTTTCAGGCCTATATTTTGCGTACTTCCGCAACGGCCTTGCGTGTATTATACGGAATTGTTCTTCAGATTTGTAGGACGCTCATTAACCAAAACGGCGCAGATCGTTGGCATATTTTTATCTGCATGGGATTTTTCTTGTGTGTTCATTTCCGAGCGGCCAAAGACATGCTGCCGTTCAGCCTTTTTCTTCCAGCGCATGGCTGCCTCTGAGTACGACCTGTACTTACACTCTATTATTCATATTTCCTGCCTTGTGTTCTTTGGGCGAATGAAATATAATAAAAAATGTTATCGGAGGTATGAATATGGCCAGTGTTTGGCTACTCCCAACAAATACAGAAAAGCCAGTAGATTGGCACAGGAAGAAATGTGGTGATGAATGTGATAAAAATTGCAATATGTGACGATGAAGAAAAAGCCGTCGCCCTGCACGAAAGGATCGTTAAAGCCTGCTTACAATCGCAAGGTATCGGCTATGAAATAACGACCTATACTCAAAGTCGCAATCTGCTTTATGATATAACCGATGATGGATTTTTCTATGACTTGATTTTGCTGGATATTGAAATGCCGGGGATCAGCGGAATGGAAATCCCGCAGCAGCTTAAAGGCTTTCTTCCGAATGTTAGAATTATCTTTGTGACCTCGCACACAGAATATGCGATTGATGCCTTTGAACTGTCCATCTTTCGTTATGTACCGAAAAATAATCTGGAAGTGAAGCTGGCTGCCGCCGTGACCGATGCCGCCAAGCTGATTGAATTGGAAGCCGGTCAGGAGTACACAATCCAGACGGCAAGCCGCATGGAAAAGATACCATATAAAGATATTTTCTATATTCAGAGGGACGGAAAAAACGCCAGCATTATATCCAGTGTCGGGATTGCAAAGGTACGAAAGAGCTTGCAGCAGGTTTTTGACGAACTGAATACGCCGGAGTTTATCTTTGTTGACCGGGGCTGTATCGTCAACATTATTCACATTATGAAAATCAGCGACGGGATGGTTGTGCTAAAAAATGGCGAGCAGTTGCCCATCAGCCGTTCCCACTTACAGGAGGTAAAGCAGAAAATCAATCAGTTTTGGGGGGCGCATATATGATGGAGTATATTTCAACGATTTCCTACTTTTTTACCAATGAAATGCGCCTGTTTTTGGGGCTTTTCCTTGTCGCAAAGGTGATGAACTTCCGGCCAAAAAGAATGTTACTGCTTTTGTCTGCGGCTGGCGGTGTTCTGGTAACAGCTCTACAAATAGCAGGATTGCCGACGATTGGTGTTTTGACTGTCGAATTGCTGGTGATAACTGCGGTTACATGGTATTGCCTGCGGGACAAGTTGAACCTTTGTCTGTTCCTGATTTTCTTTTATGAAGTCGGTGTCGGGCTATGGGATTTTCTGCTGCAAGCGGGTTTGGGCATCATGTTCCATTCGGAAAATTTTATCAATCCAAATGCTATGGAATACCTTGCCGGTATTTGGCTGGTACGTCTTTTGATGTTCATTGGTGCAATCACGCTGGTAAAGCAAGAACATCCAAACGCAGGGGCGCTTCGGGCTTTGTCTGTTCTCGTCATTCTGGGAATGTTTGGTGCTGTAACATTGTCGGAGCAGACCATCCTGCCGTTGAACGAAGATCAGGTAGGTACATGGATTATTCTGTCTATCATATTGCTGTTTGCAATCTTGTTCTATCGTGTCAACCAGCAGCGTGAAATGGAGGCGGAAATTGCAAAACTGAAACAGGAGCAGGCGGAAATTGTAGAGCGCGATTATCAGGCGTTGCGTCGTACTTATGCGGACAATGCCAAGTTGTATCACGATCTGCATAATCATATTGAGGCTATTTACCAGTGCCTTATACAAGGTGATACCAAGGAGGCGGTACGATATTGCGAGGACTTGCGAACCCCTGTCCGGCAAATTTCGCAAACAGTTTGGACGGGTGACAAAGCCCTTGATTATTTAATCAGCAGTAAAATGGCATTGGCCGAGCAAGAGCAGATCAAAACAAAGGTCAATATCGAATATCCCCATAATACCAATATCCGCAGCGTTGACTTAACAACCATTTTAGGAAATCTGCTGGACAACGCTTTGGAGGCAGCCAAAGCAGCCCCAGAGGGCTTACGTATCCTCAATCTGACAATCCGGCGGATTAACGCCATGCTCATTATCAAGGTAGAAAATGGATATGGCAACACGCCAATACAGGAAAACGGAAAGCTGCTGACTTCTAAAAAGGACAAAGCCTTTCATGGATGGGGACTGAAAAGTGTCCAGACAGCGGCGGATCGCTACGATGGAACCATTCGCGCCGATTACAAAGATCATGTGTTCCAATCCGTTGTCACCTTGTCTTTCCAGCCGGTCAAAACATCATAATCCTTGCTTCGACAAATGGTGGGCGGCCCAAAAGCTGCCTGCCATTTTTTCGTGGTCAAAAACCTACCATTCGTGGACATTCCCGCACGCAGGGGGCTTTTGGTGTATGCTTGCATTGTAAACAAGAAACCCAATGACATACAGAAATATAGGAGGTTGTTTGTATGCGTCACTTTTATTTTCGTTTGATCCTCGGCATCGTTTTTATCGGCTGTATGATTTACAGCTTCGTTACCATGAATATTCCGTTCGCTCTGCTGTATATTTTCCTCGGCGGCGTATTTTTGTATTCCGCCTATTCCATCTGGAAGAAAGAAAAAGATAATCGGAGGTAAGCGATATGAGCAGCACGACACTTCTTTCCCTGGGCAAATTAAGCGTCTGGTACACTGCCAATCATCCCGTACTTTCAGATTTTTCACTGGATTTGGGGACAAATGAAGTTGTCGGGCTGATTGGGCTGAACGGTGCCGGAAAAACGACCTTTATTAAAACCGTTGCCGGTTTATTGCCGAACTATCGTCTGGACAGCGCCGCATGGAACGGTCAGCCGTTCTCGTTCCGTGATAAGGCGTTCAAGCGGAGCCGATACATTGTTTTTGCGGAAGATCGGTCTTTTCAGTATTTCACATTCCGGGAATATCTGGCGTATGTGGCTGCGTCTTATAGCGTACCGCTGCCAGATGTGTCCGGGCTGGTAAAAGGCTTCCACTTCGAGGATTATACCGATGTTTTCTTAAAGGAACTGTCCACCGGCAATCTGAAAAAAGCCTATCTGATTACTGCGTTTGCCCTGCGGCCCAAGCTGCTGCTTCTGGACGAACCTGTGAACGGACTGGATTTTCAAAGCACAGAGTTTTTATACCAGATTATGGGAGGTTATAAGCAGTATGGGACACTCCTGTTTTCGTCCCATATCTTAGAAAGCATTTGTTTGACCTCTGACCGCGTACTGGTTTTGGAGCATGGCAGGATCAGCCAGACATTCACTGGCGCGGAGATTGCTGCCGGAAACATCCGGGAGGTGCTGGCCGATGAAGAACACCATTAAAGCACTCTCCAAACAGTTTTTGGGCGCAAAGTATGAGAGCGCCAGAAAAAGCCTGCTGGCTGCGGTTATCCTGTTTATCGCGGTCTATGCGGCTGAATTTCGGGTTGAGATTGCGCCATTTATTCTCTACCTGACTTCAACCTTTTTTACCGCCGGTATCATGTGGCAGTTGCTTACCGGGCGGCGGCACATGGAAGCGATGCTGGGGATGTTTATGCTCCCCTTTGATAACCGCAACTTTGTCTTTTCCTATGTACTGGTGCTGGGAGCGCACACCCTGATTACGAAAACATTGCTGATCTGGGCACTGTTCTTCGCTGTTGCCTCATGGAGCGTATGGGAAATTTTTGTTTCGATTATCTGCGGCTGTATGGCGTGTGTGGTAACGGCGGCGGGGTATCGGATGTGCCGGAAAGGTCTTGCTGTGCTGCCAATCCTTTGGGCAGCCGGTATTTTGTCCGTTATTATGCTGGTACGCCAATGGGCAGCGGTTCTTCTTGCAGCGGTGGTAAGCATGATAGCTGCGGTGTTATATCTAGCCTTTGCGGATGCCTATGATTTTTACAGTGCTGGCGTTGCAAAGAAAGCCATCCGGCATACAGGCCGCGCCGGGAACGTGTTCACCTACTTGATGCGCTATTTGATGGCGAACAAGACCTATCTTATCAACACTGCGGGCCTATGTGGGATTGCCTGCTTTCTGCCTCTGTTGTTCGGTGAATTTCAAGGACTGAATATGTTCCCTATCGGCCTTGCGATCCTTTGTCTAAACACCCCAATCTGTACGCTGCTGTCCTGCGACCCGGATTTGGAGCAGGCAATCCGTATGCTTCCCGGACAGACGGGGCGATTTTGTCGGAAGTATTGCTTGTTTATCTTTGCGGTCAACAGCATTGTCGCCAGCATCTACCTTTGCAGTTGGCAGATGGTAAGCGGTGGCCTTGATTTTGTCCATGTGGGGACACTTCTTATATTCGCTCTGCAAAGCGCCATTCTGTCGGTTATTCTGGAATGGAAGCATCCGATCCGTGGTTGGAAAACAGAAAGCGATTTGTGGCATCATCCCCGTAAATATCTTGTTCCGCTGATTATGCTGCTGGTTGCAGCATTTGTAGGCACATGGACATTGGCCCTTTGGATATGTGCTGCTGTTTTGCTGACGGAGTGCTGTGTTTTGCTTTTTGTTACAAGGAGAGGGTGACAATGAAAAATACAAGATGCTGCCCGAAGTGCCATTCGGAGAATATCGTGCGTGTGCCGGATAATCCGTCAAGATACACCAGCGGAAATAATATCTATACTACAACCGTGACCTTATTTGGGAAAATTCCAGTGATCCGCTATGTTTGCTGTAATTGCGGCTATGTAGAAAATTGGGTGGAGAACCGGCATGAGTTGGACAAGATCAAAAAGACATTTGGATAAGGAGGCGTTGCATGAGTTGGGACATTGAAGTACACGAAAAAGTGTATCAGCGTCTTGCCAATGAGATTTTCTTTCGTATTTTGCGTGGAGAGTATGCGTTGGGTGCAAAATTGCCTTCTTACATAGACTTTGCAAAAGAGGCTGGGAGCAGCCCGGAAACTGTCAGAAAAGCAATCCGGGAACTGCAACAGCAGGGAGTGGTTGAAAAGACGCGGCGGGGATATTTCGTAACCTCGGATAAAGCTGCCGTAATTACATTCCGGCAACAATACCTTGCATCCGTTGAGAAAGAGTATCACAACGCAAAGGAGAAAGTAGAAATCTAAAATGAGGCGATATACAAAACTACTTGATTCGGGCAATCCTAAAGGACAGCTTAAGAGAAAGCGCCGGACGCGGCGGCCTGCTGGCCCTGCGCCCGACGCTTTTCAACCGGGCCATACCCGGCTACCACAATAAAATTGAAATCTGAAAACACAGGCGGAAACGCCTTTTCCATATCTTCACGCTCTGTCACCCCTTTTCCGGCCTGATTTTGCGTACTTTTGCAACGGCCTTGCGTGCATTATACGGAATTGTTCGTCGGATTTGTAAGACGCTCATTAACCAAACCGGCGCAGATCGTTGACATATTTTTATCTGCATGGGATTTCATGCGTGTTTATTCCCTGCTGCTAAAGATAGGTATTTTGCTACTGCTGCTTGGTATTTTTTCAGTATGTAAGAATTTCTAAAGAGAAAATCCATTAAAGCATTTGCTAAAACAAAATTTTCAAAGGAGGTGGGCAATGGCTACCACAAGGCTGATGCCTTTGCATATCGGAGAGGGCCGCTCCTTCTCTACCGCAATCGAGGACATCATTGATTATGTAGAAAATCCAGAGAAAACCGACTATGGGAAGCTGATTTACGGTTTTGAGTGTGATACCCGTACAGCGGATGCGGAATTTACCTTAGCTAAGCGGCAGTATATCAACTTGACCGGCAGAGTCCGGGGCGCGGATGATGTGATTGCCTATCACTTCCGGCAAGCGTTTAAGCCGGGTGAAGTGACGCCGGAGGAAGCCAATCATATTGGCCAGGAGCTTGCTATGAGGCTAACGAAGGGAAACAACGCTTTTATCGTCTGCACGCACATAGATAAGCACCATGTCCATAATCACATCATCGTGAGCGCGGTAAACCTGGAATGTACCAGAAAATTCCGCAACTTCTGGGGTTCCTCCTGGGCCTTGCGCCGGATCAGCGATAAGCTCTGTCTGGAGCATGGCCTTTCCATTGTGGAAGATCCCAAGCCCAGCCGCGGCCATTATGGGAAATGGCTGGGCGATAGAAACAAACCGCTATCCTTTCAGAACCAGATCCGGCAGGCTATTGACGCCGCCCTGGAGCAGTCCCCCTCCACCTTTGAGGATTTCCTGAAAATTCTGGAAGCGTCCGGCGTGGAAGTCACCCGGCGCGGGAAATCTGTCAATTTCCGTGTCTCCGGGCAAAAGAAGCCTACTCGCTGCAATACTCTGAAAGGAGATTATACCGAGCAGCCCATACGGGAAAGGATCGCCGGAACCTATATTTCCTCTGTTCAGCCCAAACGATCCCATTCTTCGGTAAGGATGCTGATTGATATTGACGCCGCAATGCGTTCCGGCAAAGGCGCCGGTTATGAGCGTTGGGCCAAAGTATTCAATGTGAAGCAGCTTGCGAAAGCTGTGGCTTACCTGAAAGAGCATGGGGATATGAGCTATGAGGACCTTCAAGCAAAGGCCCAGGCCACGACTTCCCGGTTTAATGAGCTTTCCACGCAGATCAAGGACATGGAAAGCCGTTTGTCTCAAAATGGAGAATTGCAGAAACAGATCGTCAACTACTCTAAGACGAGAGCTGTCTATATTGAATACCGAAAAGCCGGTTACAGCAAAAAGTTCCGGGCCGAGCATGAGGCTGACATCCTGATCCACCAAGCAGCGAAGAAATACTTTGACAGCCTGGGTGTGGAGAAGTTGCCTACCATAAAAGCTCTGCGGGAAGAATATGCCCAAGTGTTGGAAGCCAAGCGGAAAGCCTATGCGGAATATAAGCAGGTACGGGAAGAAATGCGGGAGCTGCAGAATGTGAAGGCCAATATTGACTATTTATTGGGACCTTCTGCGGACAGGACGCAGGAAAAGGAGCGCAAATAGAAGATATAGATTTTTGTTATATAGTGTAATTCTATCTTGATATGCGGTAGGAAAATATTCTGCGCTTCTAAACCAAATCTAAATAAAGTCATGGTATAATGCGATTGAGGTGATATTTTGAGTGAGCGAATTTTGATTATCGAAGATGAAACCGCCATCCAGTCCATCCTTTCGGAGTTGCTGACGGATGCCGGATACAATATAGAGGTTGCAGACGATGGCCTGGAGGGAATCACAAAATTTCGGGAGAAGCCCTTCTCCCTTATCCTGCTTGACATTATGATGCCCAAAATTGACGGATACACGGTCTGCGAGATGATCCGGCAGGAATCCAATGTGCCGATTATCATGCTGACAGCACTGGACGAGGAAGAAGCCCAGGTCAAGGCATTTGAATTAAAGGTGGACGATTACATCACGAAGCCTTTCTCCGTGAAGCTGGTGCTCATGCGGGTGGAGGCGGTTCTTCGCCGGGTAAAAGAACGGGAAGGCCAAGACGCTATAACCACGCTTTCTTACGGAAATATCCGGTTGGATCGGGAAAGCCACTCGGTTTCTGTTGGCGGAAAGCCCGTCTCCCTTACCCATACGGAATACGGGCTTCTGGAACTGTTCATGCTTCACCCAGGCCGGGTATTTACACGGGACAATCTGCTCAATGAAGTGTGGGGCTATGATTTCATCGGAGAAGAAAAAACCGTCAATATCCATATTATGAATTTGCGAAAAAAGCTGGACACGGATTTAATTGAAACAATTAGAGGGGTGGGATACAGACTTGGTAAAGAAAATTAGGAACAGTTTAAGTGCAAAGGTCTTTTTTTGGATTGCCGGTCTGCTTGTTCTTTGCAGTTTACTGATTTATGGTATTGTTATGATAATTCTCCCCAAGAGCTACTCAACGGTAGTATCAACACAATTTGTTGATGAAATGGAACGATTTGTAGAAACGCTTGCGGGAACAAATTATGAGGATGCATCCGAAGTCATAGAGCAGTTTTGTCAGAATAATCAGGCAATGGTCATTCTGACGGATGGGGGTGAAAACATCCCCTACGGTTCAATCCCTGATGGGAGCGTAGAAGAAGGTAAAACATTAACTTATACCGCCACTACAACATTCAAAGATCGAAATGGTGAATACCCTCTTACGGTTACTGCATTTTCTCCCACCGGTCAGGAGCTAACATCACTTTTCCTAAAGATTTTTCCGATTATATTATTGCTGATTTTCCTGATTTCTTTTGTTGGCGCGATTCTATGCAGCAAAATTATGGTCAAACCCGTATTGGAGATCAGTAGGATTTCAAAACGGATGTCAAATTTAGATATGACCTGGGAATGTCGGGTGGATCGAACGGATGAATTGGGTGTACTTGCGAATAGCCTAAATATAATGGCAAAGCGATTAGATGCTGCTATTAAAGAATTGGAAGGAGCTAATCGAAAGCTAAAAGAGGATATGGAGCACATCACCGAGCTATCCCGCCAGCGCCGGGATTTCTTTGCGGCTGCCTCCCATGAGCTGAAAACGCCCATCACCATCTTAAAGGGCCAGATTGAAAGCATGATCCTGGGCATTGGAAAATATAAGGACACAGGAAAAGTGCTGCCGGAAACCCTGAAAGAAGTGGAAAACATGGAGCGGCTGGTAAAGGAAATCCTCACGATTTCTAAAATCGAGATGGATGGCCTTGCCGGAAAAGCAGAGCCGGTGCCGCTGCCGGACACTATTACCAAAGTCACCGAAACGCTGCTCCCGCTGGCCCAGGAGCGACAGATTACTGTTCATTCTCAACTTGCCGAGGATGCCACGGTATCCGGCAACGCCTCTCTGCTGGAGAAGGCCATTCATAATATTCTGAGCAACGCCATCCGTCACTCGCCGGAAGGGGCGGAAGTCTTTATCCACCTTACGCCCTCTGTTCTGACTGTAACCAATACTGGCACTTCTATCCCGGAAGAAGATCTGCCCGTGCTGTTCACGCCTTTTTACCGGGTGGAAAAATCCCGGAACAAATCCACCGGCGGCAGCGGCCTGGGGCTGTATCTGGTCAAGACCATTTTGGAGCTGCATGGGTTTCAGTATCGGGTGGAAAATACGGAAACGGGTGTGGTGTTTACGGTAGGATTTTGATATAATTCAGTTAACGACAAATTAGAAGTTGAAAAGGAGATTGGAAATGAAAAGATATGAGTATATGACCGTGGATTTAAGCGCAGAGCCTTCGTTTAATGTTCATGTTAAGTTAGACAGATATATTGCTAAGCTGAACGAATATGGTGAGCAAGGGTGGAGATTGATTTCTGGAACTGATGATTGGAAATATTCAATTTTTGAGCGGGAAATTGAGGATAAGGAAGAATAATAAATCCTAATTTGTCGGCCAGCTCTTTTATCCCTACCCTCCAAAAACTAAATCAAAATTAAATCAAGTCTAAGCGAAAAATAAACCGTCCTTTTGTATGATGGAATCACATCAAACGAAAGGACGGTGTTTTTTTATGGGCGTTTGCAGGCGGGCTGCCCTTTACCTGGCCCGCAAAAAAGGAAAGGCTTTTCTTCTTTTCCTAATCTTCTTTTTGGTATCTGCCCTTTTGCTGATCTGCTTTTCCGTTTTGGATGGAACAGGACAGGCAGCCAGAGATCTGCGTTCTAATATCGGTGCTGCCTTTTATATCCGGCCCTATGCGCAGATGACTTTGGAGGATGGCGCTCTCAGTGAAGGAACCACACCCGTGATTTCTCAGCAGAGCATTGACGAGGTGATCGACACTGCCCAGGGACAAGTGAAAGCCTATAATACGGAGCATTATGGCTATGCCAAGAGCGAACAACTTCACTTTCTGCCGGGTGCCGGTGACAATGAGGCCAGCAACATGGGCCAGGTGACTGCTGTGCGGGATTCTGGGCTGACAGATGTGTTTCTGAATGAGGAATATACCTTGCTTGCGGGCCGCCATATCCAGCCGGACGACGAGAATAAAATTCTCATCAGTGCAGAACTGGCAGCGGAAAACAGCCTGGAAGTTGGCGATGTACTCACCCTTACCCACGCCGGTTTAGACCAGCAGGATGGAGAATATATCGACACCATCCCGGAAAAGACGGCCTTTGCCGAGGTGGAGATTGTGGGCATTTTCCAGTGTGACGGAGCTGCCGACAGTGCAGATTCTCCTACCGCCGGAAAAGCGGCAAATCATATTTATTCCGACAGCCATCTGCTGGTAAATTTACAGGAACAACAAGAGGGCATTTTTGAGGGCGAGATTGCCTTTTACATTGCCGATCCGCTGGAGCTGGATACACAGCTGGTGCGTGTGGAGGCCATCGACTCCATAGATTGGGACAACCACATCCTCCGGGAGAACGATTTTCAGTATGAGCAGATCGCCGGACAGCTTCAAAATCTTCAAAACCTGGCTGTGGCATTGATTGCCATTGCCTCTGCTTTGAGCATTGTAATTCTAATGCTGATCCTGATGATGCGGATACGGGGGCGTATCCATGAAGCCGGAATTTACCTCTCTGTAGGAAAATCCAAAGCGGAAATCATTGGGCAGTTTACCTTAGAGGCATGGGTGCTTCTGCTTGTTGGCTTTCTGCTTGCCTTTCTGCTGTGGCTGCTCTGTTCTGATACGGTGAATGGGCTTCTGTTCGGCGCTCTGGCCCAGGGAACAGGTACAGCGGCATTGCAGACCGGTGGCAGCACATCGAATTACCTGCAGCCGGATTTGCTTCACTCCGGTATCCTGTTTGCCGGGGAATTGGGAGCTGTCCTGCTGACGGTACTGGCGGCCAGCGGCACAATCCTCCGGCTAAAGCCAAAAGAGATTTTAACAAGAATGAGTTAAGGAGGCGTTTGACATGAACTTTTTTAGACGGGCGATCCGCTACTGCTGGCGGCAGAAAATAAGAAGTATCATCCTGCTGCTGGTCTTTACGCTGCTGGCTTCGGCGGCACTGATTGCCTTATCGGTCGGCCATGCCACAGCAGAGGGAACCGACGAGGTGAAACAAACAGTAGGTGCTTCGATCCATATAGAAATCGACTCCGGCAATACTGACCTCTATGGAAGCGGTTCGGAAAATGAATGGGGTACGGCTTACCAATATAACGGAGACTATATCACCCAGGAAGTAGTTGACGCCATTGCCAAAGTGGATGGTGTGGTGAATTACAGTGCGGAAAGCGAAGGCGGCTATTGGGGAGCTGGTATCAATTTTGAATACTTCTCTGGTTCGTTCAACATCGACTTTACCGGCGGTTATGGGCAATCGGTGCCTTATACGGTGACACTGAACTCTGAACTGAACGCAAACTTTTTGAATGGCACCTATACGCTGGAAGAAGGCCGGCACATCCAGCCGGATGATTCCTATGCAGTGCTGATCTCCAAAGAACTGGCCGACAAAAATGGTCTTTCAGTGGGCGATGACATCACCATGTACGACCTGGACAGCGATTCTGAAAACACCTTTGAAATTGTGGGCATTTTCAGCGGCACCGAAGGCATGAGCAAAGACGCTATGATGGCTGACGGCATTCCGGCCAATCAGGGCTATATTGATATGAACAGCTACAATGAGATTTTTGACCGTGATGCTATGGAACTTGGTTCCCTGGATGTCTATGTGGATTCTGCCGAGAATGTCCAGGATGTTTTGGAAACCATTCAAAACCTGCCGGAGATCAAGGACAAGACATTTACCTATTCCACAGATACGGAAAACTTTGATCTGATTTCAAACCCGCTTTCTTCTATCCAGACAATGGTGGATACAGCGGTCATTGTAATTGCTGTTACAGGCGCAGCGATCATTGTCCTTTTGCTGGTTCTCTGGACGCGGGGCCGGAAAAAAGAAGCTGGTATCTTAATGGCAGTAGGCAGAAGCAAGTTGGAAATTGTACTGCAATTCCTGACGGAGAACATTCTGATTGCGATTCCCGCAGTAGCCGCCTCCTTTGGCCTGACTGCTTTGCTGGCGGATAAAGTTGGCGCTTATCTTGTAAGCCAAACTGCCAGCGATATTACCGGACTAAGTGTAACGATCCATTCCGTAGATATTGCGGCGGTTTATGGCATTGGTGCGCTGATCCTGATTTTGGCGGTACTTCTGGCAGCGGTCACAGTGGTTCGGTTGAAGCCAAGAATGATTCTTTCTGAAATGGAGTAAGGAGTGGTTACGGTGAAAAACATAAAAAAACTAATGAAACTATTTTGTTTGGCATTTTCTCTTGTGTTGGTCTTATCCGCCTGTGAAAACTCCTCGTATAATGACCGCAGTTTGATCCTTTCTGACGAGGACAGCTATACCTACCAAAAATGTGTAGATACCGGAAGTACGGACACTTCTTTGAAAAGAGACTTTCAAGGCTTCAACGGGAAAGACACCATTTGGATGCTCGATGCCGCAGAAGATGCTTCTATTTCCCTTGACCTTTCGGCAAATTTGTCCAGCGGAAAATTCAAAGTGCTGCTTGTTTCCGAGGATAACGACATCACCACACTTTTAGAAGGTGATGACACACAGAACACTTCCGTTGATTTAGACAATGGTACGGCAAGGATCATACTGGTTGGGGATCACGCAAGCGGATCATGTGAAATCACTTTGAGTGAAATCAATAATGTGCGCGTTACTTCGCCCTCTGGAGACTTAGATTCCGAAGAATGGATAAATGACTTTTTTGACGATTGGATGTAAGGAGAGAACATTATGAGTATTTTAGAGTTCTATGATTTGAAATATACCTATGATGGAAAACAGAACATCTTGCGAGGAATTAGCGGCAAAATGGAGCAGGGAAAGCTATACGCAATCCTTGGCCCCTCTGGTTGCGGGAAAACCACCTTGCTCTCTTTACTGGGCGGGTTGGATAGCCCTGACAATGGAAAGATTCTGTTTGATGGGACTGACATCGCCACCACTGGATTGTCGGATCACCGGCGCAACCATGTATCTTTCATCTTCCAAGCGTATAACCTCATTGACTATCTGACTCCTACGGAGAATGTGTCGCTGACCTCTAAGCTGCCGCCGCTGCCCATTTTAGAGCGCCTGGGCCTTACAAAAGAGGAATCAAAGAGAAATGTGCTGAAGCTCTCCGGCGGCCAGCAGCAGCGTGTGGCTATTGCCCGCGCTCTGGCAAGCGAGGCACCGGTGATCCTGGCCGATGAGCCTACCGGAAATCTGGATGAGGACACCGCCCAAGACATCACGGAAATTCTCAAAGAGAGCGCACATGGGATGAACAAGTGCGTGGTGGTTGTTACACACTCGAATGAACTGGCAAATCAAGCCGATGTGGTTTTCAGATTAAAGCATGGAGGGCTGCAATTAAATTAAATTAGCTTCAAAAACCTAAGATACAAAAATCTTGCTAATTGCGAGTTTAATGACCAGGGGGTGATAGCATGGGAAATTTTGCAGTATTCGATTTAACAGAATCCGGTGAAAAAATAGGCAGGAAACTTTTTGCGTTTCTCACAAAGACACAGCAAAAAGAACTGGAGCGTTTTATTTCAGAAAGTAAAAATTCTGAATCTGATAGTGTCCTTTCTCCATGCTATCCTGCCTTTTATGGTCAGTATTCCATTCCAAGGCAATCAGATCAGCCAATGACGGAAATCCAAGAGGGCGATTTGTATTTTTGCTTGGAGCAGCGCCTTGTTACTGTACGAGGCAAGGTAATCCCGCTAACGGTCAAGGAATTTGATATTTTCTCTTTGCTCATACTGAATCCGAAACGTGTATTCACTTATGAAATGCTGCTGGATCTGGTATGGCATGAGGACTACACCGACTATTCCCGAAAGGCAATCAACAACCATGTAAGCAACCTGCGAAAGAAAATCAGGATTGCCCCGGATCTGCCGGACTATGTAAAAAGCGTGTACGGTGTAGGCTATAAATTCGATATATGAAAAAGAAAGCTGCAGAGCAATCACCAACTCTGCAGCTTTCCTTTTGAAGATTTTTTTAGCGTCCGCAGGACGCGTGGCCGTCACCAAAGGTGGCGATCTTGGGGGCTTGGGGGTTACCCCTCAACAAGCATTTTGGCCGGTGCAATCCGGCCAAAATCGCAAAACATGTATATGTTTGCATTGCTTGCCAATCTGTATGAAGCTCAAAGAGGTTCTAAAATATAGACCAAACCATTGCTTTTTCAAACCCACAAGATTATAATAGAAGTAGTAAACTTACGGAGGTCATAAGGATAGAAATGAAGGTCTGTTATAATAAACTTTGGAAATTATTGATAGATAAGGAAATGAAAAAAAGTCAGTTACGAGTGGCTATTGGTGCAAGCAAAAGTACCTTTGCCAAGCTCGGTAAAAACGAGAATGTCACCCTTCCAATATTGCTGGATATATGTGAATATCTTCAATGCGATTTTGGAGATATTATGGAAGCAGTACCCGAGCAGAAGGAGCAATAATAATGAATGAGAAAATTCTTGTTGTAGATGATGAAAAAGAAATTGCTGATCTCCTGGAGGTCTATTTGACGAATGACAATTATGCTGTCTATAAATTTTATAATGGCACCGATGCCCTTCGGTGTATTGAAAAAACCGATATAGATTTGGCTATACTGGATGTTATGCTGCCGGACACAGACGGCTTCCGGTTATGTCAAAAAATCAGAGAGAACTTCTATTTCCCTGTGATTATGCTCACCGCCAAAATTGAGGACAATGATAAGATTATGGGATTAACCATTGGAGCAGATGACTATATTACCAAACCATTCAATCCGTTAGAGGTGGTTGCACGAGTGAAAACGCAATTACGGCGTTGCTCAAAATACAACACATCAATTTCGTCAAAAGAATCTGTCTCTAAAACAGAATATGACATTAGGGGGCTCGTCATCAACAAAGACAGCCATAAGTGTTTTTTGTTTGGAAAGGAATTATCCTTAACTCCTATTGAGTTTGAGATCCTTTGGTATCTATGCGAACATCAGGGAAAAGTCATTCCATCGGAAGAACTGTTTGAAGCTGTATGGAAGGAAAAGTATCTAAATAATAACAGTACGGTAATGGCTCACATTGGACGGCTTCGAGAAAAATTGAATGAACCAGCAAAAAAGCCAAGATTTATCAAGACGGTTTGGGGTGTGGGTTATGAAATTGAATAAGGGAATAAAAAGCAATCTGCTGACTACACTTTTTAGAAGTTATATTTTCCAGTGTGGGATTATATCTGTAATCATCATCGTTGTTTCTAATTTGATGGGGATGTTGCTGCAGTGGTTGCTTAGTAAATATGTGCCGGACTATTATTTGTTTTACAGATCGCTCTATTTAGGTGTCGCGGCTGTCATAGTATGGGCCTTGTGCATAATCTTTCTTACATATCGGCTACTTAAAAAAGTTGTCGCTTATGTAGATGAGTTGCAGGAGGCCACAGGTAAACTATTTGACTCAAATGTAGATTATATTGAATTGTCGCCAGAACTAAGTGAAATAGCGGCCAAGATAAATCGTCTAAAGCAAGAATCTGAGGCTAATGCAAGACTGGCAAAAGAAAATGAACAACGAAAAAATGATTTGATCATGTACCTTGCGCACGATCTAAAGACGCCACTTTCTTCTGTAATGGGATATTTAATGTTGCTGCGTGATGAACCTCAGATTTCTGAAGAACTTCGAGAGAAATATCTTTCGATTTCTCTTAGTAAAGCAGAACGTCTTGAAGATTTAATCAATGAATTTTTTGAAATTACAAGGTTCAATTTATCGAATATTACATTACAGTATAAAGAAATCGACTTAACACGTTTGTTGGAACAGCTTATTTATGAATTTGCACCTATGCTTCGGGAAAAAGGACTGCAATGTGATCTCAACGCTCCCGAAACCCTTATATTTCGTTGTGACGCAGATAAAATTCAACGGGTATTTGATAATCTTTTGCGTAATGCTGTTATTTATAGTTTCAATGATACAACGATTACCATTGCAGCAGAGCCACATGAAAAAGATGTAACGATTATATTCGAGAACTGTGGAAACACAATTCCGAGGGAAAAACTATCGCAGATATTTGAGCAGTTTTATCGCCTTGATGCGGCACGAAGCACAAGTAGCGGTGGAGCTGGTTTGGGCCTTGCCATAGCAAAACAAATTGTAGAACTTCATAAAGGAACGATTACCGCAGAAAGTACGGATGAAAAAATTCGGTTTACAGTTACGCTCCCTCTTTCGTAGGAAAATCGTTAGAAATTCCGAAGAAAAAAAGAGGATAGCTTTTCGGATAATCAAAGAAATAAAAGCTCCTATTCTGATACAATATTATGTGTCAGAGCAGGAGCCTTTTTATTGCTGATTTTTCAAAAATATTAGGGGGGATACCGTTGAACAGATACAAAAAAGGAATTGCTTCACTATTGATTATATGTGCCTTCGCTTTAACAGCGTGTTCATCCAATAATCAACCTCAACAAAATGATGTAAGTAACGTTACTCAAAGTGTAGAAACCGTAATAGCCCAGCGTGGATCACTTACGCCAACGCTATCAATGCAAACTACTGTTATTCAGGCTTCGGCCTTTGCTCTATCTTCCCCTATAAATGGAGCTTTTGAAACTCAACTGGATGTAGGTGATGAACTTATTGCTGGGGATGTAATTGGTAATATAGACGGTAATGAGATAAAAGTGCCGGTTGATGGGATAATTCTTTCACTTACCCCTTCTGGCGAAAACGTGCCCAAAAATTATCCTGTTGCTATTGTGAGCTATACAGGCTTTGCGCTGAATGTAGAAGCGGAAAATTATTTGAAAACATTGCCTGAAAGTGTCGCATTACATGCAAAATTTCAAATCTCAAATGGCATTGGCCCAACGGAGTCTATTGCTGTTGTAACCCCTGTAACAGAAAACAGTGAAGATATGGTGCAGCAATCTTTCATGCCGCAAACTACAACCCTTCAATGTCTAATCGGGCAGGATGTTGATGTAAAACCGGGGCAAAGTGCAACTGTGGTCATATCTGCGGAAACGAGGAAGGATGTCCTTATACTTCCGCTTTCTGTTATTGCTGGTAGACAGGATAAAGGTGTGGTAACGGTACTAAAAGATGGAGAAGAAGTTCAGACAGAAGTGGTATTGGGAGCGTCTGATGGGGCTTATATAGAAATCCTGTCGGGGATAGAAGAAGGAGATGTTATTTCTTCTTTGCCCCCAAACCTTGATCCAAGGAGAAATTCATAAATGTGTGAAGTTATAGACGAAAGTTTAATTAAAATCAGAGATCTAACAGCAACGGTAAAATTGAATAATGGCGAGATTTTAACCACTGTGAGTAATGCACATTTGGAATTAAAAAGAGGTCACAGCTATGCGATTGTCGGAAAATCTGGTTCGGGGAAAACAAGTTTAATATCCATTATAGGATTGCTAAATCGCTGCTACCAAGGTGAATATATTTATAACGGCACCCCTGTTTCTACTTTGTCAGACCGAAAACTATCCATGTTGCGGGCAAACAATATTGGCTTCGTTTTTCAGAATTATTCTCTGATAAAGCATTTAAGGGTTTGGGAAAATATTGAGCTGCCATTGCTGTATGCAAAAAAGTCATTAGGCAAAAGACAACGGCAAGAGCATATTCATAAGCTCTTACAAAGCGTGGGGTTGGAGGGAAAAGAAAATGATTATCCAACCAATCTGTCCGGTGGTGAACAACAGCGAGTAGCGATTGCCCGTGCTCTGGTAGTATCACCAGAGGCTATTTTATGTGACGAGCCCACAGGAGCTTTGGATAAAAAGACCGGCCAACAGATTATGAGTTTGTTACTCCGGGTTGTAAAAGAGAATAAAATTATGCTTTTATTAGTAACCCATGACCCGGATATTGCTCATACCTGCGACACAATTTTTAGAATGGACGAAGGGAGGATTTGCTATGTTGAAAATGATTCTTAAAGACTTGCGAATTTCCCCTCTCCGAAGTGTCTTGACAAGTATATCCATGTTGGTTGGGATCATAGCAATGATCGCCTCCTTTTTAGTTGGTACACTCGGCAGCGGATATTTAGTTGCTGTTAATGCACAGATATATGGATGGGCTCCGACCTACTCCTTTTCTGTTGCGGGCTCATGTTTTGAGGATTACAGCAGACTTGAAGATTTATTTTTATCTCTTGAAAGAGTTGAAGATCATACAGCTATTACATTTTCTATGCGGGAGGATGTGAGGTTTGCACCGGTTACGTCTATTTCTTCTCTACAAAATTCGAATGTGACCGTATATAAAGAACTTCTCCCCGTAGATGTTGTTTTTACGACCTCTCCTTACAACCAGATATATAATCTTCCAATGTCCTCTGGCGAATGGTTAAACGGCTCTGGTTCAAATTACTCTCTTGAAATTGTCATAAACAAGGAGGCCGAAAGCTATTTTAATGCTCCTTATGCGGTTGGAAATGTAGGAAGCAGCCTTGCTTTGACGCCATTCCGTATTATTGGCATTGTCAATGATGGACGAGATGTGGCGACGGTTTATATAGACGCCTATTCGGTAGCACAATACGTTCCTGCTATGTGGCAAGTCCAAAATGCAACTATTTATTGGAACTCAACGCATGGGCTAACAACAGAGCAGATTTATTCTGCTTTAAGTGATTGTATAGCAGATACAGTAGGTGGAGAACTGGAATATTCAGGAAGAAGTGATGTTGGAAATACGTATGACTCTGTTTTATCCATGCTTCAAATAGGGCTTCTTGTGACATCACTTTTATTGCTGTTTGTTTCAATATTAGGACAGATCAATATTGGTTTATCCTCTTTGGAACAGCGGGCGCATGAGCTTCTTATTCGTCGGGCAATCGGAGCTTCCCGTTCCAACATTGTTCTTTTAGTTTTAGGTTCGCAACTGATCCTTTCAGCCTTTGTATGTGTGGTGTCCATTTTGATTTCTATTCTTCTGGTTCAGGGTATAGGAATGTATCTTCCGGCTGACTCCCCTGTACCTTCACCTGACTATCCAATCCTTGTAGCCATAATTGCGGTTGTTGCTTCTGTGGCAACGGCACTACTCGGCGGATTATTACCAGCTTTGAAAGCTGCTAAATTAGAGCCAGCGTTAGCACTTCGATAAGGAAAAATTAGGAGGACAATAAATATGAGAAAAATGAATCTGAAAACAAATATTACAAAACGTATTTCCATGTGTATTGCACTGCTTCTTTGTTTATTGATAGCAGGCTGTTCCAATTCTGACTCAGGCGAAAGAGGTTTTACTGATTTTGAACACATTGAGGCTGAATATTTGGAAACTATCGCTAATTTGAATTGGCCGGAGGGAGTTACTTTGCCCGAAAGTCTGGAAGGTGAGGATACTGGCGCATCTTTTCAAGTTGGCTATGGAGATACAAGAGCTTCCAATCTATGGGAATATTGCTGGATGAAAGAATGGCTGGACACTTATAATACCGATCCAGAACGTGCCCAAAAAGCGTTGGATGAATTAGAAACAGCTTTCGATATGCCATATATGGGGGAAGATCGCTGCGATGATGCGACCCGCAATTATCTACGTGAGAATATTGACAAAGCAAAGCTGGGCGATCCCTCTGGATTTATGGAATGTATAGAAGTCAACTATGCTAATTAAATCACATGCCATATTCTGATTAACATAGTGCCGGAGGTGTAATTTATGTCAAGACGATACAAGAAAAGGAGGTTTCATTTCGGAATATTTTTTATTTTCCTAACCATTGTAATGATCGCAGGCGTATTTTTTATTCCATGGGTAATGAAACCTGAAAATTTTAGAAGTGAAAAAAATGCAATTTACTCGTTTTTATATGGAGAGTTTCAACAGGATTCCTACAATGCAAAATCATTGCTCTTGGTAGATCGCTCAAATAATGATATTTTCATTTCCAAAAAAGAAAATGAGCAACAACTTCCTGCCAGTTTAGCAAAACTGTTTGTTATTGAATACGCTGCAACAATCGCAGACTTGGACAGTATTGTTCCCGCCAGCTATGAAGCAATTTCATTGACAAAGCCCGGTTCATCTGTTGCAGGCATAGAGGCAAAAGATTATTTCCTGCATAACTTATTTGCTGCAATGTTAGTCCCTTCAGGAAATGATGCAGCCTATGTGGTTGCTGATTATTGCGGTGGTATTCTTTCTCCGCAAAGCGCAACTGTGCAAGATCGTATCAATATCTTTATGGACAGTTTGAACACCCATTTACAAGAGAAAGGATATGCAAATACTGTTTTGTATGACCCCAGTGGCTATGATATGGATGCGCTCACCACGGTTTTAGACCTTAACTCAGTTGTTAATCAGCTTTTGGAATTTCAATGGTTTCGAGATATTATATCTCAAAGTTCTTATACTGCCACTTTACCGGATGGTAGCACACAATCGTGGAAAAACACGAATACTTTTCTTGACCCAACATCCGATTATTACAATGAGAATGTGATTGGCGTTAAGACTGGTTCATTGTCTGATGATTATAATTTAGTTGTTCTTTATCAAAAATATGGAAAGGAATTTCTGATATGTAGCTTGGGTTCACAATCTGACTCATCCAGATATGATGATGTAAGCAACATTATCAAAACAATAGATGAGTCTGACTACCTAACAAAATGATACCCATATAGTTAGCAAAATGCTAATTTTCTTTACTATTACAGGAAAGCTAATAATATCATAGAAACTAAGGAGGTGGTGACAACATGGGAAATTAGCCGTATTGGATTTAAGGGATTCAGGCAAACAGTTAGGTGAAAGGCTATTTGCTCTGCTTTCTCCCAGCCAAAAGAAGGATCTGGCTCAGTTTGTTCGTGACTATGAGGCTGGCAAAATTTCGGCTGATGTCCCGTGCACAATACTCTTTCGAGGCCAGTATTTTATCCCACCACAGGCCGATCAGCCATTGACGGAAATCCGGGAAGGTGATTTGTATTTCTGCTTAGAGCAGCGCCTTGTTACTGTGCGGGACCAGGTAATTCCGCTGACGGTCAAGGAATTTGAGATTTTTGCTTTGCTCATACTGAACCCCAAGAGAGTGTTCACCTATGAAATGCTCATGGAATTGGTATGGCATGAGGAATATTCCTACTATTCCCGGAAGGCAATCAACAACCATATAAGCAATTTGCGAAAGAAGCTCAAGGTTGCCCCTGGCTTTCCAGAATATGTGAAAAGCGTTTATGGTGTGGGCTATAAATTTGAAGTATAGAAAGGGTGCGGTATTCTTTGCCGCACCCTAAATTTTCGCGTTTCCGTTGCTGTGTGAATAACACCTGATTTTGTCATATTTTGTTGATGAAATTCAGTAAAACCATGACACTTCTGGAAAAATTATAGCATTTCTCCCTATATAATGCCCCAAAATGAGGGAGGTGGACATAATAAGTAAATCTGCTCTCCTTCACTAAAGGAGGGCATGGAAAATGCTGCCGAGGTCAGAATACCGGCCTCGACATAGCCGGTCATATAAAAGAGATTCAAACCCCGTAATCCTGCACTGGATTACGGGGTTTTTCCATTCGACAGGATTTTGCATTTCCCCTACTGTTCTGTCAGAAATTGGCAGAATACGACAGGCGCAGCCTGCCGTTGTACGGTGGGCGCTCCTTTTTACATATAAGGCGCAGGACAAGCCTGACGCTGGACCTGTACGGTGTAGATCACCGCCCCTCTGATTTCGATTTGCCCATTAACCCACTCAAAAATCGAAATTGGAGGATTACCATGAAAGAAATCAATCTGCGGGATTATTACCCGTTTTATACACAGGACGCTATTGTTGAAGTACCGGACGAAGTGGCAGCCCTTCTCTATGAATTAAAATTAGCAGAGGCAGCCTCTTTTCTGCGTACATACCGGCATAAAGCATACTTTTCACTGGATTACGATACCAATGTGGAACGTGATGCACTGGTGGTGGTTCTGACACCGGCTGATATTCTGGAGCAGAAAGAAGAAAATGATCGGCTATACCAGGCGATTGCTTCCTTGCCTGAAAAACAGCGGAACCGGATCACTTCTCATTTTCTTCTCGGCATGAGTATATCGGAAATTGCAAAAAGCGAAGGTTCCGGCGCCAGCTCTGTGCATGAAGGAATCCAGAGAGGGCTTCGGCGTCTGAAAAAAATTTTGAAAAAAATGGAGTCAGACCCCGAAAAAAACGCCTGAAAATGAAATGAATAATAGAGGGACATATTCGGCGGGACAAGCCTGATGGGTGTGGCTGGTAACACACGTTCCGGCCCGCCCAACTGAAATACTGTCATAACTGCCACACCCCTCGCTTGTTCTTTGACAACTGAATATACGGTGCCATAGGTACTTTCCCTGTATTCCGAGCGGCAAATGGAGCGGCGCGATGACAGACGGCTTTAAGGAGGTGGTGAAGCCCAGCCGTCCGAGCGATCTACGCAATCCATTGACCTGGCTGTGGCAGGCCAGACGCGATGACCGATACAGGGCACAATGATACTTTCTCACGACCCGTCAAAGACTTGGGGGGAGTCCCTTCTGTGTTCGTTAGCTCTGGCGAAGCAACGGCATAAGCAGGGCTATGATGCGGTAAAGCTGGCCGCAGCCTGTGGCATCCCCGGCCCGGAAAAGGGCCTGCCGGGGGGCGTGGCAAATACGGCAAGTTACCCAAAAACCATCCATGCCGTTGTTTTGATTTTCGAGCAGCGGCATGGATTCCTATAAAATCGAAATCAGATACCATGAGGCCGGGCCGCTCTTTCAGTGTGTCCGGCCTTATTCATGTGATTTTGACTGAAAATTTTATCATGGATAAATCGCAAATTTTTTTGATTAGCAGCGGACAAGTGGGCATTGGAGCGTTATAATAATGGTGGAAGTCATAATACATTTTGTCGGCTGCGGAAAGGAGGATCAATGAGCCAGGCCGCCAAATGTATGCAAAGAGATACCCCGGAATCAAGGACTTACACTGTTGAAGATATAGCCTCCATGTTGAACATTGGCCGTACTTCTGCTTATAACCTTGTAAAAGAGGGGCATTTCAAAACTGTACGAATTGGTAATGCCATACGAATTTCCAAAAAATCATTTGATGAATGGTTAGATACTTTGGTTATCTGACAAGAAAGGAAGATCGTATATGGCATCTATTATCAAGCGTAAAAAAGCATATTCTGTTGTTTACAACTATGTTGATGAAAATGGAGAAACCAAGCAGAAATGGGAAACATGGCACACCCATAAAGAAGCCCTGAAACGGAAAGCGGAGATTGAAAACCAGCAAAACAATGGCACGTTTCTTCCTCCGAACAATCAGAAGTTATCCGATTTTCTCTATGATTTTGTTTCCACTTATGGGGCAAAGAAATGGGGTGTTTCCATGTATGACAGCCAGACGGCCCTGATCGCCAACTATATCAACCCGATTATTGGCGATTTGGAAGTGCAGGCAATCAATCCTCGTGTCGTGGATAAATACATTCAAACCCTTCAAAAGACACCTTCTGTTTCCCGGAAGAACCGGAAAGCGCGGACTGAATTTGTTACCAATTCAACCATTGAAAAGATAATCAAATTGCTGCGCTGTGCTTTTAAGCAGGCTGTTCGCTGGGAACTGGTCGGTAAAAATCCTTTTGAAAACACTGTGCTTCCTAAGACGGAGTACAAGAAGCGGGATATTTGGAACGCAGAAACTATTCGGATTGCATTGGACCAATGCACTGATAACAAGCTGTATATCGCTATGAATCTCGCTTTTGCCTGCTCTTTGCGTATGGGAGAAATCCTTGGTCTGCGGTGGAAGAATGTTTTCATTGAGGATGAACATATCATGGCCGACAATGCCTATATCTACATTGACGCAGAATTGACACGGGCCTCAAAGCAGGCGATTGAAATGCTTGGTGAGAAGGACATTTATTACATTTTTACCCCACTCATGCCCAATACCAGCACTCGGCTGATCCTAAAAAAGCCGAAAACGGATTCCAGCATACGCAAGGTCTGGCTTCCTAAAACATTGGCTTATATCCTCCGTGAGTGGAAAAAAGCACAGGATGAATTGAAATCATTTCTCGGTGATGAATACCAGGACTTTGATTTAGTGGTTGCTCTGCCTAATGGCAGACCGTGTGAAAATCGGATCATCGAGAAAGAGTTTTCAATCCTAAAAGAAAAAGCTGGGCTACCTAATGTAGTATTTCACTCTCTCAGACATTCCAGCACTACTTACAAGCTGAAGCTCAATCACGGGGATCTGAAGGCCACACAGGGCGATACAGGCCATGCAGAGATTGATATGATTACGAAGGTATATGCACATATCCTGGACGAAGATCGCAAGGTGAACGCTCAGAAATTTGAGAACGCTTTCTATGCGGTCAACAGGGATTTGAAAAATGTGCAGCCTCCGCAGGAACAGCCAGCGGCACCAACCTTAGACCTTTCCGTGCTGATTGAACAGCTTCAAAAATCTCCGGAGCTGGCACAAACGCTGGCGGCGCTGATTGGGCAGCAAAATCAGGGTTTGAAAGCAAATTAGCAAAAAGCCCGTTTTTATTAGCAAGGACGAGATTTTTGTTCGAGTCCAATTAGCAAAATATTCATTGCAACTCATAAACAAGCAAACCACCTGATATGCGGTATGATAGTTTGAGAGACAAGGATTCGGATAAATAAGAAACGCCGAAAACCTTGATAAATCAAGACTTTCGGCGGAGTTTTTGGCGTCCCAGAGAGGATTTGAACCTCCGACCCCACGCTTAGGAGGCGTGTGCTCTATCCAACTGAGCTACTGAGACATTTGAATAAATATGAACTTGTATTCCTAATTTAGACTCGAACTGTCTACCGCTTAGGAGGCGGTCGCTCTATCCGGCTGAGCTATAGCGACATATATCATTTTATCGAAAGGTGAACCACCTTGCCAATGCTTTTTCCTTTAAAATGGGCGTTTTAACGTTCCCATAAAAGGCAGCTCCTTATACGCTGCTTCTGTACAAACGTATACGTTTTCAGGCACTCCGTTATTTTATATGATTTTAGGGCTTTTGTCAAGAAAAAACGACATTTCCATCATGCTGACAGCAACAAAAAAGCCCTTGACATTGCAAGGCGGGTATGGTAACATATTTCTTGCCGATTATTCGGAGGGGTGTCCGAGCGGTTTAAGGAGCTAGTCTTGAAAACTAGTGATTCCGAAAGGGACCAAGGGTTCGAATCCCTTCCCCTCCGCCACACCAAAAATTTTTCTGTTTCCATGTTTATAATAGAATATTGGATTGCTGGAGAAGTACTCAAGTGGTGAAGAGGCTCCCCTGCTAAGGGAGTAGGTCGGGTAACCGGCGCAAGGGTTCAAATCCCTTCTTCTCCGCCAAGTCGTCGCGGACGATCGTCCGCGACGACTTTTCTTTTTAGAAAAGTCATCGGTTTACTCACGCCGCCGCGCCTCTTTTTAAAAAGGTTATGTAAAGCGGTGGCCGCTGTATATTGCTTGTCCCAATTTTTCATATAAAAATTGGTATGCGCATATTAAATGGCAGGGCATTGACAAATCTGTAAAACGATTATAAGATATGGCTGGATTAAAATAGTCTGTTGCGGAGGGGTTGCCGTGGAAAACGAAGCGCTACAAAAGGTGCATAAGCTGGAAGAAGAAATGGAAATGCTCAAAAGGGAACTGCGGCAGTATAAAGAGCGCGACCTTTTAACGGGACTGTACAACCGCTTTGCTTTCCAGGAAAAGGTGACAGACTACCTGAAAGGAAAAAGCCGATTTAAAGCGCAAACAGCGGCCCTTTTGATGTTGGATATAGACAATTTTAAACAGATTAACGATACATTGGGACATATGCAGGGGGACCGTGTGCTGCAGAAGACGGCGGATATCCTGCGCGGCACGTTTGGCACACAAGCCGTCATTGCGCGCTTTGGAGGAGATGAATTTACCGTTCTGACGGCTGCATGCAGTAAGCAGGCCATTTGCAACCTTGCACAGTCGCTTTGCGATCAATTAAACCAGATTTGCCTTGAAGGAGATACGGCCGGCTTTGTTGCGGCTTCTGTTGGGATCGCTTTTTTATGTTTGTGTGATCCGGCCGCCGAGTTTTACACATATTACCAGCAGGCAGACCAGGCGCTTTATAAGGCAAAGGAAAAAGGAAAAAATACCTATGCAGTGTATCACAGCGGCAAAACGGCTTGACAAAGCGCGCCGGCGCAACTACAATAAGCCATAATGGATCTCTTAAAAACAGGGAGGATGCATATGAGGCAGTGTATGGATGCAGACAATCTGCACCGCCGCTTAAGAAAAATTATTGGTCAGGTACAGGCGATCGACCGTATGATCGATCAGGATGTTCCCTGTGAGGACATACTTGCACAGATCAACGCTGCAAAATCAGCACTGCATAAAGCCGGGCAGGTTGTGCTGGAGGGACATATTCAGCACTGTGTCCGCGATGGGATCGAACACGGGGATGCCGATAAAACCATAAAAAGCTTTACAAAAGCCGTAGAGCGTTTTTCCAATATGTCTTAATGCTGAAAGGCGTGAGAAAAAGCGGTCAAGGTGGCGGCTTTTTCTTTTTTTCTCTTGACAACCTATACCCCTATAGGTATAATGAAGGCGCAGTTTATACGCAAAAGGAGGTAAACATGAAAAAGCTTGAAAAGTTTCTGGAGTGGGGCGGTGTAAAGAAAGACATTATTTGTCTGGTTTTGTCAGGCCTTGCGCTGCTGATAAGCCTTTTTGATTTGTTTTTGCTGCCCTTTGATGCAGCCTGGATTGCCATTGTGCTTTGCGGGGTCCCCATTGTGCTGGAGGCGGTGATAGGGCTGGTTACCGCGTTTGACATAAAAGCGGATGTTCTTGTTTCGCTTGCGCTGATCGCTTCTGTTATCATTGGCGAAACCTTTGCAGCGGGTGAAGTGGCGTTTATTATGCAGCTGGGTGCATTGCTGGAAGACCTGACGGTAGCAAAGGCAAGGGCGGGTATAGAAAAGCTTGTCCATCTTACCCCGCAGACTGCAAGGGTGCTGACTGACAGCAGAGAAAAAATTATTCCTGCAGAGCAGGTGCAAGTCGGCAATGTACTGCGTGTGCTGCCCGGGGAATCGATTCCGGTCGACGGCGTGATTTTATCAGGCCAAACCTCGGTCAATCAGGCTGTGATGACGGGTGAATCTCTGCCGGTGGATAAAACCGCCGGGGATGAGGTTGCAAGCGGGACGGTCAACCAGTTCGGCGCATTTGACATGCGGGCCACAAGGGTAGGTGAGGATAGCTCCATTCAGCGAATGATCCGTCTGGTGCAATCGGCGGATGCCGGTAAGGCAAAAATTGTAGGAATTGCTGACCGCTGGGCGACGTGGATTGTAATCATTGCGCTCAGCGCGGCAGCGCTAACGTGGCTGATCACAGGTGAAATCATCCGCGCTGTTACCATTTTGGTCGTTTTCTGTCCATGTGCGCTTGTACTGGCCACGCCTACAGCGATTATGGCGGCAATCGGTAATGCGACAAAGCATGGTTTCCTTGTGCGCGAAGGCGATGCGTTGGAGCGGTTGGCCGGCGTATCGAAGGTCGCGTTTGACAAAACCGGTACGCTGACTTACGGTACGCCGCAGGTAACGGCAATTTGCAGCCTTTTGCCGCAATATACGGAAGAAAAGCTTTATGCACTGGTCGCCGCGGCGGAGCAGCGCTCGGAGCACCCGCTGGGCAAGGCGGTGGTATGCTGCTATCAGCAAAAGACAGAAAAACCGCTTTTGCAGCCGGAGCAATTTCAAATGCTGCCGGGCCGGGGTGTGTCGGCCCGCGTAGAGGGCAGGGAGATCCTTGCGGGGAATTTGCAGCTGCTTGCCGAGCATGGCGTTTTGGGAACAGAGAACACACTTTCGGGGGTTGAAGCTTATCTGTCGCAGGGATGTACCGTCATTTATGTTGCGGTGGATAAAATTTTAGCGGGGTACCTTGTCCTGGCCGACACGGTGCGCCCGGAAAGCGCAGAAATGGTCAAGCGTATAACGGCGCTGAAAATACAGCCGGTTTTGCTGACAGGCGACCATGAACATACCGCACAAACGGTTGCAAGGCAGGTGCATATCAGCCAAGTGCATGCAGACTGCCTGCCGGAAGATAAGCTTAACTGGATTGACAACTGCCAGAAAAAGGATACCTCTATTTGTATGGTCGGCGACGGTATAAACGACGCGCCAGCGCTGAAAAAGGCAAATGTGGGCATCGCAATGGGCGGTGTTGGAAGCGACATTGCCGTAGATGCCGCGGATATTGCGCTTGTGAATGATGAAATTAAAGAGCTGCCGCACTTGCTGGCTTTGTCTAAGCGGATGATGACCACAATCAAATGCAATTTAACGTTTTCCATGCTGCTCAATTTTATTGCAATTATTCTTGCTATGACGGGTATTTTAAACCCGGTGTTCGGCGCGCTGGTGCATAATGCGGGTTCTGTCCTTGTGATTATAAACTCGGCGTTTTTATTGAAATGGAAAAAAAGAAGGTAGCCTTCCGTCCCGCCTGTAAGCGAACAGTCCCAGCAGGCGGGATTGCTTTTCTGTAAAAAGGCATAACGCCACGGTATGAGAAAAGCCCAGCCGAAAGGCTTGGCTTTTTTAATGGGCTGCAATGATTTCAACGCATGAAGCGTTAACAGAAAGACCTTCTTAAAAATGCAGAAATTTTGTTGCTTGAAACCCTGCACACCCCACAAAAGGTCGGCAGCAAAAGAGATGCCGGGTTAAAATTTTAAAGAAAATTTGTCAATACTATTTTGTTAAAGAGCAGATGCAAAAACACCTGTTGCCGTCCAAATCCCAGAGGATTCAGATTGCAACAGGTGTATTAAAACGAAAAAGCGCTACTGAAAATTTGCTGTACTTGGAACGGATTTCAGCAACGTTTTACAATTGCTTTTTTTGGCAACAGGATGCGTCGCAAATACAGTTTATGGTGCTATTACCCACACAGGCGGACACCTGATAATGCACCGGTATTTTGATGCTAACCTTTTGCGTGATAGTAATTTCACAGCTGTCCCCGCATTTGCTTTCCCGGCAATCAACATCCGGTTCTCCACAACACTCCATGATGATATCGCCAAGTGTTGCACTTGGCTTAAGCTCCATCGGCACGCTGATATCCGCATATTGATATCCGGTCTTCACACAGGCGTCTTCCGGACAGTTGCACGCAGTTTTTACAAACTCCTGTTGTGCTTCATACGTTGTATTTGGTCCCATTTTTAATCCCCTTCTTTACAATTCGTACAGATATCATCTGTAGATGCATTCAGACAATCAACATACGTGTCGCCAACTGTAGCCGTAGCGCCAAAGTTAACCGGAACTTCTACACATATCGTCTGGCTGATTGTAAATGCGCAGGCGCCATTCTTTTTTCCGGGGCAAGGTTTTTCACCGGAAACAATAATGGGATCGCCGCAGCATTTTGTAACTGTCGGGCCCGTATGGGCAAATGGTGATACGATTACCGGGACGCAGACGGATGCTTTTTGATATCCGGTTACCGGACAGCTTCCATCCTCCGTATCTATTGGTGTATTCAGTGCGTTTGCACAGTTTGTACATTCTGCCAAAAATATATCCTCCTCTCCATTCAGACTATTATAGTTTATGCATCAGAATCAAAATTGGTTCCTTGGTATAGAATGTCGATACAAAGCAGGTAAGCAAAGCGAACTTTGCTTTAGATTGTCAACAGGTAGCAAAAGAGAAGCCAACGTAAAATTTGGATATGGACATGGAACCCGCAAAAAGTTGATAGCAAGCCGAAGCATTGCGAACGCGTTTACAAGCGAGCAGCAAAGGTGCAGCGTGACGTTTTGCGGAAAGGGGCGACATATCCGAGTGCCCGCGGTGCGGGATACAGCGAGGATTTGTTGGCGCAGCGGTCGGCGATTGGCAAGGCGCTTTATCCGCCGCAACCAGAGCCGGATACCGCAAGAGGGCAGACAAGGGAGCGGGCAGATGGCTTATTTTTTGCCTTCGGCAAAAAATAAGCCGGAGCAAAGCGAACTTTGCTCCGGCGTGGTGCACCTGACAGGACTTGAACCTGCACACCTTTCGGCAATAGAACCTAAATCTATCGTGTCTGCCAATTCCACCACAGGTGCATATTTTTATATAAACGCTGCCAGACAAAAGGTAATCCGCAAATTGGTTGAACGTATGCAAAAAGAGAAAGCGCTTGTCCGGCGTTTTTTCTGCCTGCGGTTTTGCATTTTTTATGTTGCAATTGTTTGTATATTATATAATAAACAGAAAAGAAAAGCAAGGTTTGTTTTATTAAGAAAAGAAACACAAGGAAAAGGGATCCATTGACAAGCGCTTTCCGTATACATTATAATTTTTAAGAAATTACGGCAAACAGAAAGGGCGGAGTATGTATGCCGGTTAAAATAGCGGCGCTTGATCTTGACGGAACTACGCTTGACAATCGCGCAAAGCTTTCAAAGCAGAATAAGCATGCGATTATACAGGCGGCAAAAAAGGGTGTGCTAGTGATCCCATGTACAGGAAGAACCAATGCGGAAATGCCGCGGGCGCTGATAGATCTTCCGCAGGTGCGTTACTGCATTATGGCCAATGGGGCAAAGGTTTTGCGTATGGAAGATCAAAAGTTGCTTTTTTCAGATTGTCTGGACAGAAAAACAGCCGGGCAAGCCATTTCTTTTGCGTCGCGGTATCGGTGCATGTGCGAGCTTTATATGGACGGAAATGTTTTTGTTGAGCAGCACAAGCTGAAAGATTTAACCGCTTACGGTGTAACGCCCCGGCTAAAGGAGTTGGTACAAAGCACCCGCACAGGTGTGCAGGATCTGCAGGCTTTTTTTGATCGGCATATGGCGCCGGTGGAAAAAATCAATATATTTTTTGGCAATTTGGATCACAGGCGGCAGTTTTTAAACGACGTACAGGTGTTTGGAAATACCGTAGAAATTACCGGATCGATGGAAACCAATGTGGAAATCAACAGCAAAACGGCGACAAAGGGTCGGGCACTGCAAAGCTTATCTCAGCTGCTTGGCGTAAAAAGGCAAGAGGTGCTTGCAATTGGCGACAGTGGCAACGATTTGTCCATGCTTGCCTATGCGGGTATTCCGCTTGCAGTGGCAAATGCATCTTCCAAAGCAAAACAGGCCGCTGCGGAAATTTTGCCGACCAACGATCAAAACGCAGTAGCATATGCATTGGAAAAATATATCCTATCTTTGTAAAGAGTAAAGAAAGAAGGAGGGAGCACTAGCATGGAAAATATGCTGAAAAAGCTGCAGGGGATCATAGACCAAAGCCGAAGTATCGTGTTTTTTGGAGGCGCCGGCGTCAGTACAGAATCAGGAATCCCCGATTTTCGCAGTACAGACGGCTTGTATCACCAAAAATATAAAGTCCCGCCGGAAACTATTTTAAGCCATACCTATTTTATGCAGCATACGGAAGCCTTTTTTCGCTTTTACAAAGATAAAATGCTTTGCCTGCAGGCAAAGCCCAATGCGGCGCATAGAAAGCTTGCAGAAATGGAAAAAGCAGGCAGGCTGCTTGCGGTGGTCACACAAAATATAGACGGCCTGCATCAGCGTGGCGGATCAAAAACCGTGTATGAGCTGCATGGGAGTATTTACAGGAATTATTGCATGCAGTGCAAAAAGGCATTTACCGCGCAATATATTTTGGAATCTGCAAAAGTTCCAAAATGTGATCAATGCGGCGGCGTTATAAAGCCGGACGTTGTATTGTATGAAGAAGGGCTCGATGAGCAGACGGTACAAAACGCGGTTTCAGCCATTGCACGGGCCGACTGCCTGATCATTGCCGGGACAAGCCTTACGGTCTACCCGGCTGCCGGCATGGTTCGTTATTTTGGCGGCCGGCATTTGGTGCTGATCAACCGGGACCAGACGGCAATGGATGCCAGCGCGGATCTGGTGATCCATGAAAAAGTAGGGCAGGTGCTTGGACAGCTTATATTGTAAACGGTATGTGAACAACCAAAGACGGCAATTGACAGAAAAAGTAAAAATAGCTATACTTTGTAATAGAAATTCCGCCCGCATCAACGGGCGGTTTTCCACGTTGTTGTTTTAAAAGACGCTTTATAAAGGAAAGGGACGATCACATATGAGAAAGAAAAGCTTTAAGGCAGAATCAAAAAGGCTGCTTGACCTTATGATCCATTCGATTTACACGCATAAAGAAATTTTTCTGCGCGAAATTATTTCAAATGCAAGCGACGCTTTGGACAAATTGCATTTTGTATCACTTACCGATGAAAATGCAAGAAAATATGCTGAAAATCTTGCAATTGAGATTATGGTGGACAAGGAAAAGCGCACGTTGCAGGTGTCTGACAACGGGATTGGTATGACCGATAAGGAGTTGGAGGAAAACCTGGGCACGATCGCAAAAAGCGGATCCTTCCAATTTAAAAACGATTTAGACGAAAAAGACAAGGCCGATATTATTGGCCAGTTTGGCGTGGGGTTTTATTCCGCTTTTATGGTGTCTGACAATGTGACGGTTCAAACAAGACGGTATGACAGCGACACGGCTTACTGCTGGAGCTCAAACGGAGCAGACGGCTATACGATTGAAGAGTGCCAGAAGGATACACCGGGAACCGACGTTATTATGCATATTAAAGAAGACACGGAGGACGAGCATTACAGTGAATATCTGGAAAATTACCGCCTGCGTGATCTGGTAAAAACATATTCCGACTATATCCGCTACCCTATCATTATGGACGTGGAAACGTCGCAAAATATGGCTAAAGAGGGGGAAGAACCCAAGTATGAAACCGTTGTGCAGCGGCAAACTGTCAACAGCATGGTGCCAATCTGGCAGCGCAGTAAAAAAGAGGTATCCGACCAGGCTTGCGCAGACTATTATACAGAGCATTTTATGGACAGACAGCCGCCGCTTTCTACTATACGCATTAGCGCAGAGGGACTGGTATCGTACAAGGCCATGCTTTTTATACCGTCCGTGCTACCGTATGGTTACTATACAAAAGAATTTGAAAAAGGCCTGCAATTATATTCCAGCGGTGTATTGATCATGGACAAATGCGCGCAGCTTTTGCCCGACTATTTTGCCTTTGTCAAAGGCGTTGTGGATTCCCCGGATCTGTCCCTGAACATTTCCAGGGAGCTTTTGCAGCATGACAGGCAGCTTTCAGTGATTGCAAAGAATATAGAAAAGAAAATTAAAGCAGAACTTTTAAAACTGCTCGAAAATGACTTTGAAAAATATCAAAGCTTTTGGAAAAATTTTGGAAGGCACATTAAATACGGCGTTGTCAGCGACTTTGGCATGCATAAAGAAGTCTTGCAGGATCTTCTGATTTTCCACAGCTCTGCTACAGATGGCTATACGACGCTTAAGGATTATGTTTCCAGGATGAAAGAGGACCAAAAGTTTATTTATTATGCCTGCGGCGAAAGCATCCAGCAGATTGCGTTGCTTCCGCAAACAGAGCTTTGCAGGGATAAGGGATACGAAATTCTGTATCTGCCCGAGGATGTAGACGAGTTTGCCGTGCAGGCGCTGGTGCAATTTGAAGAAAAACCCTTTAAATCTGTAACAGCGGATGACGCGCAGCTGCAAAGCGAAGAAGAAAAGAAAGAAACAGAAAAGCAGCAGGAAGAAAACAAAGAGTTGCTGGACTTTGTCAAGGAGACGCTGGGCGAAAAAATTGCAAAAGCTGTTATTTCGGATAAATTAAAAAGCCACCCGGTTTGCATGACTGCAGAAGGGCCGGTTACGATAGAAACAGAAAAGTATTTTGCGTCTATGCCGGGCGATGAAATGAAGCCGAAGGCAACAAAGGTGCTGGAACTCAACGCTTCCCATAAGGCCTTTGCAGCCCTGAAAGACGCATACAAAACTGATCAGGAAAAGGCCCGTAATTACGTGCAGTTGCTTTATAACCAGGCGCTTTTGATTGCAGGCCTTCCAATAGAGGATCCGGTTGCTTACTGTGACCTCGTCTGTGCGCTTATGTAAAAGATTTTTTTACAGGCTCGGCAAAGTCTTTTGCATGATTGAACAAATCATAAAAATTGCTTCCCCTTTATGACGACCTATGCTATAATATATGCGATTAGACGAAAGGAAGTAAAAAATGAACGGGATCGCAAAATTATTTACAGAACAATGGATCTATATGCTCGTAGCAGTGGTTTTGGTTGCGGCAACCTTTTTTGTAAAGAAAAAATTTCCGCAGAAATTTAAAGCTTTTTGTATTGGTGGGCTTGCCGTAACATCGGTTTTATTGATTTTGCTGGCCCTTATTTTTCAACAGCCGGATCTCTTTTTACTGGTCCCCATTTTCTTTTTCTGCTGTGAACTGTTCGGGTATGAAATTACAGGAAAAATTGTCGCGGTTTTCTTTGTAGATTACATATGCATCTGTTTGCTGAATCTTGCTATTATCAATGGCTGGATTAACGAGGTATTCAATACACTGATCTTCTTTATCCTGCAGGTTGCGGCGGCTGTTTGCGCGGGACTGATTATGGACCGGCATTTAAGAATGCTTAAAAAAAGCAGGAAAGAGCAGTCGGAAGAAGAGCAGAAAGTGCAAAGCGAAGATGAGGCCTTGGACAGCCATGTGGAAGACGTATTCAATCGCATTACAGATAACGATGCTTTTATGGAAAAATACAAGGATACGCAGCAACACCCAAAAGACGACATATAAAAAGTGGACGCGGAGCATGAAAATGCTCCGCGCATTTATGTCGTGCAAACGGTTGTACTTGTCTAAATGCTGGAAAGATGGATAGCGTATGCAAAATCTGTTTGACGCTGTGCTGGTTTCATGTAAGACAGGCACAGCCTTTTTTATTTAAATTTCCTGTGCCAAACTGTATATTTTTCTGCTAATAAGGCAAAAATATTTTTACAAAGTTTGAATGCAGGAGGTTTATCCCATGAACAACAATCCCGATTTCAATGATGACCACACCGAAGAATATGATGAAGGAAACCTGGAAAAATATACGGCAAAAGGGAGAAATGAAAAAAAGAAAAAGTATAGTAAGGGATTTTATATTGCACTTTCCTTTTGCCTGCTGGCAATGGCAGCGGCAGCATGGACTACTTACAGCAGTGTGGAAGACTACATGCAGCCAGACCCTCTGGTAGAATATACAACCCAAGCCACGCAGGCGGAAAAGCAGGCGGGTGCCAATGTTAGCGGCGTAACAGTCCCGCAGACTACAGACCCAACCGTGCCGGCCATAGTGCAGCAGGCTCCTACTGAAAGCCCAACATCAAGTACGCAGCCCACAGAAGATACAACTGCGCCAACCGAGCAGGCAACGGCCGCAAAAAACAAAATTTACCCTGTGGGACAGGAAATTACAAAGGATTACAGCGGTGATACGCCGGTTTATTCCAAAACGCTCAAAGACTGGCGCTTGCATAGAGGAACAGATTACGCAGCGTCTATTGGCGATACGGTCAACGCAATGGACGACGGCACCGTCCTGGAAATCAAGGAAGACAGCCTGCTTGGCACCACGGTAACCGTGGAGCATAACAGTGGCTTTACGGCATATTACTGCGGTGTAAAGCCTGGTGAAAATATAACGGAAGGCGCGCATGTTTGTGTAGGCGATGTCTTAGGGACGGTAGCGGAAATTCCCGGTGAATCAAAGGATGAGCCGCATTTGCATCTTGAAATAAAAATCGACGGAAAAACAGTCAATCCTTCAGAAGTTTTGAATAATGCCGCGGGTGAATGAATACAATAAGCATATACCCTTTTACAAAATAAAAAACATGCCCTCGCCAACGTTACAGGGGCAAAAAAAGAAGGATAAGCATATTACATGCTTATCCTTCTTTCTATGTTCGTTTGTCAATCAAATGTGTCCGCTGTTGCCTTCACGTACGGCTACATAAGCGGCAATGGCGTCTACAGCCTGCTGAGATGTGATATTTCCGCTGTTAATACATAGGTCGTAGTTTTCTACGGCGCCCCATTTTAAATTTGAATAATAATTATAATAATTGGCGCGTGTTTTGTCTGTTTTTTTCACAGCGGCTTCCGCCTTTTCTTTGGGTACGTTGTGTACGGAAACAGCTCTGTCAATGCGGTATGCCAACGAGGCGTGAATAAAGACGTTAATCACATTTTTGTTGTCCTTTAACACATAATCTGCACAGCGTCCAACAATGACACACGGCTCACAGGCAAGCTCCTTTATAATTTTATGCTGCAAAAGATAGAGCTGATCATTTACCGGCAAATCCCGTATGGGCGCATACCCGCCTGCGCCAAAATTGTATATACCCATCGAAAGACTGTAAAGCAGACTGTTTGTTGCGCGTTCATCTACGTTTTCAAAAATTTCCGGATTCACGCCGCTTTTTTTAGCTGCTAAAGATATAAGCTCCTTATCATAAAACTTTATGCCAAGCTTTTGGGCAAGCGCTTTTCCAATTTCCCTGCCGCCGCTGCCAAATTGCCGTGCAATTGTGATAACAGACCTACAACTCATTTCAATACCTCCATTTTTTTGTTACATAATTTATTATAGCAGATTCTGCACAAAAAACCATACAAAAATTGCATAAAAATAGCTGTATTATTTTAGTATATAAAAAATGGTGTTGGTTAATATACTTATAAGATAAAGAAATATTTTCCATCTTAAAATCCCAAAAAAGGGACTTGACAAAGGGGGAAGGGAAAGATATAATAGGGAGGCTGCGCAAA